>BNJU01004180.1_pt1 | contig 173232 bp, 194 predicted proteins | sample 8539281 | NCBI WGS metagenome assembly BNJU01 (sample SAMD00202456, study PRJDB9452) | human saliva metagenome | isolation source: human saliva | place: Japan
CACTGCTGCTGCCGCAGCAAGTCTTGCGATAGGCACGCGGAATGGAGAACAACTAACGTAGTTAAGACCTACACGATGGCAGAACTTAACAGAACTTGGCTCACCCGCCATGCTCACCACAGATACCACACTTGAGGTTCTTGCGAGTCTTGCGACCCTTCTCAACGCCCATTTGAATTAACTGACCAACACCCTTCTGGTCGAGAACCTGGAATGGGTCAACATCAAGAATCTTCTTCTCTAAGTAGCTTGGCAAGAAGCTTGCGATGTCGTCACGGCTATAACCGAAGGTCATCTGAGTCAAGTCATTTGTACCGAAGCTAAAGTATTCAGCCTTCTGTGCAATAACATCAGCTGTCAAAGCAGCACGAGGAATCTCAATCATCGTACCCACCTTGAATTCAACCTCAACGCCTTCCTTCTTGAAGAGTTTATTTGCAGTCTTGCGAATAATGTTCTCTTGAATATCAAGCTCATTAACAATACCGACCAATGGTACCATAATCTCTGGCTTAGGATTGAAGCCTTCCTTCTTCAACTGAACAGCAGCACCGAGGATAGCCTTAGTCTGCATTGCAGTAATCTCTGGGAATGTGTTACCCAAACGGCAACCACGAAGACCCAACATTGGGTTGCTCTCAGAGAGTGCACTTACACGACTCTGAATAAACTGAACGCTAACGCCCATCTCTTCAGCCATGACTTCCTGTCCCTTAAGGTCATGTGGAACGAACTCATGCAAAGGAGGATCGAGCAGACGAATGTTAACTGGCATACCGTCCATACACTTCAAGATACCATAGAAGTCCTGCTTCTGATAAGGCAAGAGCTTGTCAAGTGCTCTTTCACGCTCCTCAGTAGTGTTTGCGAGAATCATCTCACGCATAGCCTTAATCTTCTCGTTCTCAAAGAACATGTGCTCTGTACGGCAAAGACCGATACCAACAGCACCGAAGTTGCTTGCTACTTCTGCATCGTGTGGAGTATCTGCGTTGGTACGAACAACCAACTTGCTATACTTCTTACAAAGATCCATCAGCTCAGCGAAGTCACCTGTTACCTCAGCTGGACGAGTCTTAACCTCACCGAGATAAACTTCACCTGTTGAACCATTCAAAGAGATATAGTCACCCTCACGGATAATAGTTCCATCAATCTCTAAGGTACGCGCCTTATAGTCGACCATGATTGCACCAGCACCACTGACACAGCACTTACCCATACCACGAGCAACAACGGCTGCGTGTGAAGTCATACCACCACGAGCTGTCAAGATACCCTCAGCAGCAGACATACCAGCGAGGTCCTCTGGAGATGTTTCAATACGAACCATGATAACCTGACGACCATCCTCATGCCACTTTGTAGCATCGTCAGCGAAGAATACAACCTGACCACTTGCAGCACCTGGAGAAGCTGGCAAACCACGTGTCAACACATGTGCCTGAGCCAATGCCTCCTTATCGAAGACTGGGTGGAGGAGTTCGTCGAGTTTGTTTGGTTCACAACGCATAAGCGCTGTCTTCTCATCAATCTCACCTTCATGAAGCAGGTCCATAGCAATCTTAACCATTGCAGTACCTGTACGCTTACCATTACGAGTCTGGAGGAACCAAAGCTTACCTTCTTGTACTGTAAACTCCATATCCTGCATATCATGGTAGTGCTTCTCCAACTTATCTTGGAGTGCATAGAGCTGCTTGTACAACTCAGGCATAGCCTCTTCCATTGAAGGATATTTAGTTGCACGAGTCTCTTCGTCAATATTTTGCTGTGCAGCCCAACGGAGTGAGCCTTCTTTTGTAATCTGCTGTGGAGTACGGATACCTGCAACAACATCCTCACCCTGTGCATTGATAAGATACTCACCATTGAAGAGGTTCTCACCAGTACCAGCATCACGAGAGAAGCAAACACCTGTTGCAGATGACTCACCCATGTTACCGAATACCATAGCCTGAACAGTTACTGCTGTACCCCACTCTTGTGGAATACCCTCCATCTTACGGTAAAGGATAGCACGCTCGTTCATCCATGAATCAAACACAGCACAAATAGCACCCCACAACTGCTCCATTGGATCATCAGGGAAGTCCTTACCAGTCTGCTCCTTGATAGCCTTCTTGAAGAGAGCAACAAGTTGCTTCAAGTCTTCAACAGTCATCTCGCTGTCGAGTTTAATGCCACGCTCAGCCTTAACCTTCTGGATAATTGCCTCAAATGGATCAATATCTTCCTTGTTTACAGGCTTCATGCCCAAAACAACATCACCATACATCTGTACAAAACGACGGTAACTATCGTAAGCAAAACGCTCGTTACCCGTCTTCTCAATCAATCCAGCAACCACTGCGTCATTAAGACCAAGGTTAAGGATTGTATCCATCATACCTGGCATAGAAGCACGTGCACCAGAACGTACACTCATCAGGAGAGGATTAGCTGGATCGCCGAAGGTTGAATTCATCAAGCTTTCTACATGCTTAACACTATTCTCTACTTCTGCCTTCAGCAAGCCTACTACAGTCTCTTTACCTTTCTCATAATACTCAGTACATACATCAGTGGTAATTGTGAAACCTGGAGGAACAGGTACACCGATGAGATTCATCTCAGCCAGATTGGCACCCTTGCCACCAAGGAGATTTCTCATATCAGCCTTACCCTCAGCCTTACCATTACCAAAGGTATAAACTCTCTTTTCGCTCATAAGTTAAAAATGATAATGAATTTTAGTTATTTCTATAGTGCAAATATACCAATAAATAGGTAAAGTAACAAACTTTTCTATAAAAATTGCTATCTTCACCTTACATTTTTGCTTTGTTAGCGAACACAGACTTGATAAAAAAACTATCAAAGCAGACTACAAACGGGAAAAATTTAGTAACTTTGCAGCGAAATACAAAACAGATTATGAGTAGAAAAAGAAAGCCATTACCCATTCTGGAGAATGTCACAATAGAAGCTGTGGCAGCCGAAGGTAAATGTGTTGCACATGTTGATGATAAAGTTATTTTTGTTCCTTTTGTTGTACCAGGGGACGTAGTTGACCTTCAGGTGCGTAAGAAGAAAGCGTAGTTATTGTGAAGCTACAGTCGTTCGCTTCATCAGTAAAAGTGCTGTACGTCAGGAACCTATGTGTGAACACTTTGGTATCTGTGGTGGATGTAAGTGGCAAAACCTTCCTTACGAAGAACAGTTGAAGGCAAAGCAACAACAAGTATATGATCAACTGAGTCGTATCGGTAAGGTTGAGCTCCCTGAGTTTCGCCCAATCATGGGTTCAGTACACACCAAGGAATATCGCAATAAGCTCGAATTTGGTTGTGCTAATAAGCGTTGGTATACAGAAGAAGAGTTAAAAGCTCTGCCAGAAGGCGTAGGCTTGGCTGAAGGAGCCATCGGCTTCCATATTACAGGTGCCTTCGACAAGGTATATCCTATAGAAATGCTGGTTGATGGACGACCTCTGCAACGAGATTCGCAAGGATATACGCGACTATGCACTCTCTACTGGGAATGAAAGTTCTACGATATTCGTGCACAACATGGTTTATTGCGAGATATTATGGTGCGCAACTCTAATACAGGCGAATGGATGGTACTTGTACAGTTCCACTATGATGAGGAGGGAGACGATGAGCGTGCAAAGGCATTAATGCAGCATATTGCAGACCGTTTTCCACAAATTTCTTCGCTCTTCTACGTTGATAATCAGAAAGGTAACGATACATTCAACGACCTTGAACTGACACTTTTCAAAGGTAATGATCATATCTTTGAAACGATGGAAGACTTAAGATTCAAGGTGGGACCAAAGAGTTTCTACCAGACCAATACCGAACAGGCATATCACCTCTATTCTGTTGCACGCGAATTTGCCAATCTTACAGGTAACGAACTTGTATATGACCTCTATACAGGTACGGGTACAATTGCTAAACTTCGTAGCAAAGAAAGCTCAGAAAGTAATTGGTATAGAATATGTTCCAGAGGCTATAGAGGATGCAAAAGTAAACTCTGAGGTTAATAAGATTGATAACACGCTTTTCTATGCAGGTGACATGAAAGACATTCTGACCGAAGACTTTATCAGTGAGCATGGACGTCCGGACGTTATCATCACAGACCCTCCACGTGCAGGTATGCATCCAGACGTTGTGAACGTTATACTCGGAGCAAGTCCGAAGCGAATTGTTTACGTTAGTTGTAACCCTGCAACACAGGCACGCGACCTTGCTCTGCTCGATGCAGACTATAAAGTTTCTGCCGTCCAACCTGTAGACATGTTCCCACATACACCACATGTTGAGAACGTTGTCTTATTGGAGAAACGATAAAAGACAGTAAACTACATATTTAAAGATTGCCCACTATTCCCAGCCAAAGGAATTATCCTTTACAGCGACTGACATAGTGGGTAATTTCACTTAATATATATAGAAATCCTTATCTTCAAACTCTAACCAAGAAAAAGACACGACAAAAAGCAGCATAATATTTTGTTATTATTTGATAAAAATACTATCTTTGCATCATCACAGCCGAGTTATCAACCTAAAAATATTATCATTACCTAAATTCATAGAGTTATGAGAAAAACAATTATCCTATCAGCAATGATGCTATGCTCACTTCTCGGTAAAGCACAGGAAGCACCAAAGTGGATTAATAACGTAAAATTGTCTGGCTTCGGTATCGTTCAGTACCAATACAATGGTATGAACAACAACAAGTCAAATAGTTTCAACCTCCGCTTAGGCCGTGTATCACTTGATGGTCGTATCCTTGAAGATTGGGCTTGGAAAGCACAGTTACAGTTCAACGGAAACACATCTACATTGGGCGCATCACCACGATTAGTCGACCTCTTTATTGAATGGCAGAAGTATGATTTCTTCCGTGTTAAAGCAGGACAGTTCAAGAATCCATTCACTTTTGACAACCCTATCCATCCTATCGACCAGGGATTTATGAGTGTAGCACAAGGTGTTCAGAAATTAGCAAGTTTCTCTGACCGAGCAGGTGCACATCCATCTAATGGACGTGACATTGGTGTACAGATTCAAGGTGATTTCCTAAAGACAGGTGCAGGTAGAAATCTTGTTCACTATCAGGTAGGTGTATTCGACGGTCAAGGTATCAACGTAAGAGATGTTGACCAACAGAAGAATATCATTGGTGGCGTATGGGTAATGCCTGTTGAAGGCATGCGCTTAGGCTGGTTCGGATGGACTGGTTCGTATGCTCGCAAGGGAACATGGACAGACGCAGCTGGCACCACACACTCAGGTGTACGTAGTCTGCAACAACGACGCTATGCCGTGTCTGGAGAATACAAAGTAAAAGACTGGACTATCCGTTCTGAGTATGTTCATTCAACAGGTTATGCATTTGCAAAGGCGTTGAGCAATACCGATGCTGCAGCTGCATCAGATTGTAATCTCAGCGCAGATGGTGACAAAGCTCAGGGTGTTTATGCACTCGTTATTGCACCGCTTATTCCGAACAAGCTACATGCCAAAGCACGTTACGATATGTATCAGCCATCTGATGGTGCTGAAAAGCAGCGTACACAATACGACTTAGGACTTGACTACGAGTTCACCAAAAAAACCTTGCATTGAGTGGTATTTATTCTTATGTTCATGATCGTTCTATGAATAGTACAGGGTAAACCAAACTATTCAATGTTTGACTTAGAATTAAGTTTTCGCTTTTAAAATAAAGAAAAATTAAAGAAAATCACGGATACATTAGGTTGTATCCGTGTTTTTTTGTATCTTTGCCGAAGTTATGATAAACAAATATTAACAAACGAAGGTTGTAAGTATTCACGATAAAACATCCTCGTACAAACTCTAAAAACATGACAAGACATCAGCACATCGACTATCAGACAGGAGGAATCAAACCTCCTTCTTCATCAGCAGCACGCCGTCGTAAGGTTTTTAATAAAGGTAATGAAGATTGTTATGACATTCTTTGCCTTAGCAGTTGTTGGCTTGGCTTACTGGATGTATCACAACTAAGCCTATCATTTCTATAACGAACAAAAGTTCAAACGTCTACGTCTTATTCAGCTATTTATAGCTGAATAAGTCTGAATTTGTAAATAAAAACAAGTTCGCAACATCTTGGGAATGTTATTATTAAACACTATTTCTTGGTAAACATTTCCTATATAAAGATTGTCATTAACAGCTTACTAAAGTGTAATTAATGACAATTGAGGTCTTTTATCCCTCCTTTTTAATGATATCTGCAGCCCAACACATATGGTGCGGAGCGCTAAAACCATTCGTGCGGAGGGTAAACACAAGTTGTGTTGCAGGCTAACAGATCACAAATAAAGACCTAATATGACTTCACACACTCTTCTATAAGCGATTATTCAAGTACAGACATTATCTATCTTTGTGAACTATATGAAGATGATAATGAGAACCATCATAATCTATTCGCATCATTCTATTATGGAGTTCTTCCCAAGTAGATAAAGACAAGGCAACATGCCCCATCGTATGTCTCAAGTTAATCTCCACTACAGGGTGAAGCATGAAACTATCTTCTGCAGCAACAATCATCATATCAACGCCTAAAGGACCACTATAAACACCTCGCAAGTGATTGGTAAGCAACTGCTCTAAAGCTGAAATAACTTCATGTAAACAGTTCATTCGATACATAAGTAGACAGAGTAGAATGTTTCTCAGCTTCGTCTGCAAGGCTATTACCTACATATGCGCCGTTAACAGTATGGAATACAGATAGTCCTGCGTAATGGACTCCATCCGCATCCGCATAAAATTCTACACCAAAATCCTTCACCTTATTGTAATAAGGCTCTATCATTATACCGCCTTGCGTCTTTATCACATTCTTAGACCAATTAGCCAAGGCAGCATCCAAGACAGTATCAACATAGCGCACTCCTCTCCCACTGCTACTCCACGGAGCCTTTATCACAGCCTTACCCAAACTCTGAAGAATACGTTCTAATTCTATAATACTATCAACATAGGACGACTTACCAAGTAAAATAGGATGAATAAAATTCTCTTGTAGTTCCTTTTAATACAGCAGAAGAGAACTGACGATTACTAAGTCTACGTACATTTGCAAGCACCTCATTATCAGGAAGTACAGATGGCTTAATCCCCATCTGGCCCAACTGAAACTTAATAGAAGAATCCCATCCCCCATGGCACAACCTTATCAATCTGTTCTAATAGACGATCTACACCTTTCTTATCAACAAAAATTCACCTGCTTACCATAACGCTGAAGGCGAGAGGCATGCTGCTGAGCAGAACTCACGTTTTTCTACAAGTACATAGTCACCTTCCGCTGCCCACAGAACAGGTAGGTAATCTAAATCATTGCGAAGCTGCCTACCTGCGTGCGGAGCCGTAAAAGTACTTGTTATCATAAGCTAACGCTATATCATGTTCGGGGTTAAATACGTGTAATGTCATTGAAATCCTTTGTTAATGCTGTGCAAAGGTACATCAAACCAAATATAACACAAAATAAAAACAAAAAAATCATTTTTTGCTATCTATAGTTTGCAAATTAAAGAAATTAATAGTAACTTTGCATGTGGATAATATATATAACGGGAACAAGATGGACGCATTCTTTCGCACGCATACTTACTTGGTGGAGCATGTAAATGCCCCAGTGCGTCGTCGTCTCATGGATGAGATTAATTGGGACGACCGCCTCATCGGCATCAAGGGTACGCGAGGCGTAGGTAAAACGACCTTCCTCCTACAATATGCCAAAGAGCGCTATGGCGCTACTGATCGCCAATGCCTTTATGTAAATATGAATAACTTTTACTTCCAAGGCAGAGGTATAGCAGACTTCGCTGGCGAGTTTTATCGTAATGGCGGAAAAAGTCTTGCTGATTGATCAAGTATTCAAACAGCCTGATTGGAGTCATGAACTCCGTCAATGCTATGACAATTATCCTGAGTTGAAGATAGTTTTCACAGGCTCAAGTGTCATGAGACTGAAAGAAGAGAACCCAGAGCTTAATGGCATTGTAAAGAGCTATAACCTGAGAGGTTTCTCTTTTCGCGAATACTTGAATTTACAAACAAACCAACAGTTTGAGCCTTACGCATTAAAGGATATTATAAACAACCACGAGGAAATAACAAGACATATTCTCTCAAAGGTTAGCCCGATGAAGTACTTTGCAGACTATATTCACCACGGCTTTTATCCCTTCTTCTTAGAACATCGTAACTTCTCAGAGAATCTACTGAAGACGATGAATATGATGACAGAGGTAGATATCCTTCTCATCAAACAAATAGACTTGAAATATCTGACCAAGATTAAAAAGTTATTTTACCTTCTTGCCTTGGAAGGTCCTAAGGCTCCAAACATCAGCAACCTTGCTAAAGATATCAACACAAGCCGTGCTACGGTAATGAATTATATCAAGAATCTTGCTGATGCACGACTTATCAACCTTGTATATCCAGTAGGACAAGAGTTTCCTAAAAAGCCTGCAAAGGTTATGTTACAGAACTCTAACTTGATATATGCCATCTACCCCATCCAACTTGATGAACAGCAGCTTATGGAGACATTCTTTGTAAATGCGTTACAAGAAGTATGCTCGGTAAATGAAGGTAATAAACAAGGCACATATATTATCAATCAAAAAGAAAAGTTTAAGGTATGTGATACTGGAAAGACTAAAAAGCGATTTAGCACAGACACAACCTATACTATATACAATACTGAGGTGGGAAAAGACAATCAAGTACCACTTTGGCTAATAGGTTTCCTATATTAGGCAAGACCAAAAACATTATAACAATATTCATTTAATAAATTTCAAAATGGCTAAAGAAAAGAAGTTTATCACTTGTGATGGTAACGAGGCCGCTGCTCACGTGAGCTACATGTTCTCTGAGGTAGCAGCTATCTATCCTATCACTCCATCATCTCCAATGGCTGAGCACGTAGACGAGTGGTCAGCACGTGGTCGTAAGAACCTTTGGGGTCAGACAGTAAGCGTTCAGGAGATGCAGTCAGAGGGTGGCGCAGCAGGTGCCGTACACGGTTCACTGCAGTCTGGTGCTCTCACGACAACCTTCACCGCATCACAGGGTCTTCTCTTGATGATTCCTAACATGTACAAGATTGCTGGTGAACTTTTGCCATGTGTATTCAACGTTTCAGCACGTACACTCGCAAGTCACGCTCTTTGTATCTTCGGTGACCACCAGGACGTAATGGCTTGCCGTCAGACAGGTTTCGCTATGTTCTGTTCAGGTTCTGTTCAGGAGGTTATGGACCTCTCTGCAGTTCCTCACCTTGCTACATTGAAGACATCAGTACCATTCATCAACTTCTTCGATGGTTTCCGTACATCACACGAGTATCATAAGATTGAGTGCCTTGATCAGGAAGATATCCGTCCATTGGTTGACGAGGAAGATATTAAGCGTTTCCGCGATCGTGCAATGACTCCAGAGCGTCCAGTAGTTCGTGGTACAGCTGAGAACCCTGAGACATTCTTCACACATCGTGAGGCATCTAACAGTGCTTACGAGAATGTAGCAGAGGTTGTTGAGCACTATCTCGGCGAAATCTCAAAGATTACAGGCCGTGAGTATCACCTCTTCGATTACTATGGTGCTAAGGATGCAGAGAACATCATCATCTTGATGGGTTCAGCAACTGAGGCAGCTCGTGAAGCTATCGACTACTTGATGTCTCAGGGTAAGAAGGTTGGTATGATTGCTGTACACCTCTATCGTCCATTCTCAGTTAAGCACTTGCTCGCTGCAGTACCAAAGTCTGTTAAGCGTATCGCTGTTCTTGACCGTACTAAGGAACCAGGAGCAGAGGGTGAGCCATTGTACCTCGATGTTAAGAGTGCATTCTATGATGTTGAGAACAAGCCATTGATCGTTGGTGGTCGTTATGGTCTCGGTTCTTCAGATACAACACCAGCTAAGATTATCGCTGTTTATGACAACCTCGAGTTACCAGAGCCAAAGAATCACTTCACTGTAGGTATCGTTGATGACGTAACCTTCACTTCTCTCCCAGAGGTTGAGGAGATTCCATTGGGTGGTGAAAGCACATACGAGGCTAAGTTCTACGGTCTTGGTGCTGACGGTACCGTTGGTGCTAACAAGAACTCAGTAAAGATTATCGGTGACAACACTAATAAGTACTGTCAGGCTTACTTCTCTTATGACTCTAAGAAGTCTGGTGGTTTCACTTGTTCTCACCTCCGCTTCGGTGATAATCCAATCCGTTCTACTTATCAGGTAAATACACCTAACTTCGTAGCTTGTCACGTTCAGGCTTACTTGAACATGTACGATGTTACACGTGGTTTGCGTAAGAATGGTACATTCTTGTTGAACACTATCTTTGATGGTGAGGAACTTGTACACTTCATTCCTAATAAGGTTAAGCGTTACTTCGCAAAGAACAATATCAGCGTTTACTATATCAACGCTACTAAGATTGCACAGGAGATTGGCCTTGGTAACCGTACCAATACTATCCTCCAGTCTGCGTTCTTCCGTATTACTGAGGTAATTCCTCTCGACCTTGCTGTTGATCAGATGAAGAAGTTCATCGTTAAGAGTTACAGTAAGAAGGGTCAGGACGTTGTAGACAAGAACTTTGCTGCTGTTGACCGTGGTAACGAGTACAAGCAGTTGACTGTTGACCCAGCATGGGCTAACCTCCCAGACGATGATGCTAAGGCAGACGATGCACCAGCATTCGTTAAGGAGCTTGTTCGTCCAATGAACGCACAGGCAGGTGACCTCTTGAAGGTTTCTGACTTCGTTAATCATGGTACTGTTGACGGTACATGGTCAGTAGGTACAGCAGCTTTCGACAAGCGTGGTGTTGCTACCTTCGTTCCAAAGTGGGATGCAGAGAACTGTATCCAGTGTAACAAGTGTTCATACGTTTGCCCTCACGCTTGTATCCGTCCATTCGTATTGGATGAGGCAGAGAAGGCTAACTTCAACGAAGAGACACTCGACGTCATCGCTCCTAAGCAGCTCAAGGGAATGCAGTTCCGTATTGAGGTGTCAGTTCTCGACTGTACAGGTTGTAGCAACTGTGCTGATGTATGTCCAGGTAAGAAGGGTAACAAGGCTCTCTCTATGACTCAGTTCGTTGCTGGAGAGGAAGAGGCTAACCACCGTGCAGCTAACTGGGATTACCTCGTTAAGAACGTTAAGAGCAAGCAGAACTTGGTAGATATCAAGTCTAACGCTAAGAACTCTCAGTTTGCTCAGCCTTTGTTCGAGTTCTCTGGTGCTTGTGCTGGTTGTGGTGAGACTCCATACGTTAAGCTTGTTTCACAGCTCTTCGGTGATCGTGAGATGATTGCTAACGCTACTGGTTGTTCTTCAATCTACTCAGCTTCAGTACCTTCTACTCCATACACAACTAACGAGGAAGGTCATGGTCCTGCATTCAACAACTCACTGTTTGAGGACTTCTGTGAGTTCGGTATGGGTATGGCTATGGGTAACAAGAAGATGCGCGAGCGTATCGCTGTACTTCTTAACGATTCTATGGCTAACGACCATACACCTGCAGAGTTCAAGGAGGCTGCTCAGGAGTGGCTTGACAACATGAATGATGCTGATGCATCTAAGGTTGCTGCTGCTAAGCTGAAGCCATTGATCGCTGCTGGTGCTGAGAGGGATGCCCTGTATGTGCAGAGCTGAAGACACTCGACCACTATCTCGTTAAGCGCAGCCAGTGGATCATTGGTGGTGACGGTGCTTCTTACGATATCGGTTACGGTGGTCTCGACCACGTTATCGCTTCTGGTGAGGACGTTAACATCTTGGTTCTTGATACTGAGGTTTACTCTAACACTGGTGGTCAGAGTTCTAAGGCTACTCCACTCGGTGCTATTGCTCAGTTCGCTGCTAAGGGTAAGCGTATCCGCAAGAAGGACCTCGGTCTGATGGCAACTACATACGGTTATGTTTACGTAGCTCAGATTGCTATGGGTGCTGACAATGCACAGACATTGAAGGCTATCCGTGAGGCTGAGGCTTATCCTGGACCATCACTCATCATCGCTTACTCTCCATGTATCAACCATGGTTTGAAGGTGAAGGGCGGTATGGGTCGTAGCCAGGCTCAGGAAGCAAATGCTGTTGCTTGTGGTTACTGGCAGCTCTGGCGTTATAACCCACTATTGGCTGAAGAGGGTAAGAACCCATTCTCACTCGATTCTAAGGAACCAGAATGGGATAAGTTCCAAGACTTCCTTCACAGTGAGGTTCGTTTCCTCTCTGTCCTCAAGGCTTATCCAAATGAGGGCGAGGAGCTCTTCAAGGCTTGTGAGGATATGGCTAAGCTCCGTTACAAGAGCTATGTTCGCAAGACTCAGGAAGACTGGAGCGAGGAGGCATAATCGCCTAATCCACAGATTAAACGGATATAGTTAAAACACTATATAACATATGTAAAGAGGCTTCTTCATTATGGAGGAGCCTCTTTTTTTACCTATTCGTACAGCTTACTATACCTTTCTCATATATGTATTAGCATCTTATGTCCTCATAATTATAATCTTAATGCCTCACTTTCATCCTCATTAACCGATGTATCACTATCCAACACCTATCGTGCTAAGGCTTAGCACCAATGGTGTTAATGGTGAGCACCATTGGTGCGGAGTAATAAACACGTTGGAATATACTACCAAAACAAAACCAACTTATTATTAAGAACAAGCTATACTACTAAAAACAAACTTAACTGATGTGCTTAGGAGCTTGACTTTTCAGAAGCAAATATAAATATTGAGGCTTATATAACAAAAAGATGTATTTGCTTTGTATTTTTACAAAAATAAATTGTATTTTTTTGTCATGAGAACTGAATCTTCTAACATAAAACAACAATCATAATATGAAAAGTAAAATCTTATCATTAGCCATTATCATTGCAATTACAATAATTGCATTATATTGTGTTCTGAATGGACCTGAGACGATTATCCTACATTGGAACATTAGTGGGGAGGCAGAAAGCTATGGTTCTAAGTATCTTATACTGACACTTCCCAGTTATTTCATTAATCATATTCTTGCTGATTGTCAATCAAGAAAAAGCATCCATACGACACAAGTCTTGTGAGCGAAAAAAAACTCGAAAGAACAGGAATCCGAAAAGCACTTCGTGATATAATGCCAATCCTATTGTTGGTTATATTGTATCTTACAGCATGTTCTGTCCAAATAATTTCCATGTCATCAATAGTACCCTTCTCTCTTATTATTATTGCTATAATTCTCTTTATGTATAAATCACGCAAGTCGACAAAGCTATAAAAACGACCTTATTTATTTTGCATTTTGCTTGATTTAATGTATCTTTGTAGCTATGAATGCACAAGAAGCACAGAACATTAAATGGAGTGAGAACATCATCATTGTGGATGGTGATTATATAGACCATGTCGCTTTCGACCTCATTGTCAACTTTGAGCGAATGTTGAACCGTCGTATTCCTGCTGCTGATTTCAGCCAGTGGGTTGTAAACATTGCCCTTGACGGACGTTTAAAGCCAGGAAATCACGAAACACAAGTGGTTCTTTTACATGATAAGAAGAATCCAAGACTTGAGAATTTTTGCCCCAGCCGATTATCTGAAAAGAACTGAATGGGCAAGCATTCAAGGATTCACAGCTTAGCGAATTTATTATCAATGCTATTGCTACAGGTGATGAAGTAGCCGAGAAAGACGATGTTCTTCTCGACCTTTTAAAGACAATTCTTAATCATGAGGAGGTTAAACGTATTATGATTGTATCAAACGCTGAGGACAGCCAATTGATGAATACACTTCGTTCTACGCTTCGCGATGTAGATGATGAGCTAAAACATATTACCTTGTTTGCAATGCAACCACTCGAAGGAGGTAATTTTCAAACAGCAAATTTTGGGTTACTCGCTTCTTAATGCAATGGGTATATCCGCTTCAGAGATTGAAAAGTAAGATTAAGTAAGACATAAAAAAAATAAAGTAATAATAATAAAATAAGAATTCTCAAAATAACATTCCATAGCTCCCTTCTTTGGAGTGGAGAATAGAATGGGAATACAGAGAATTAAATTGAACTATGGGAAAAGTTTTAATGATTGGCGCAGGTGGCGTAGCTACTGTAGCCGCTTTTAAGATTGTCCAGAATCAGGACGTGTTTACGGAGTTCATGATTGCCAGCCGTCGTAAGGAGAAATGTGACGAACTGGTTAAGGCAATTCATGATAAGGGCTACAAGGCTGACATCAAGACTGCACAGGTTGATGCAGACGATGTTGAGCAGTTGAAGCAGCTCTTCAACTCATTCAAGCCTGAACTGGTTATCAATCTTGCACTACCCTATCAGGACCTCACCATCATGGATGCCTGCTTAGCTTGCGGTTGTAACTACCTTGACACCGCTAACTATGAGCCAAAAGATGAGGCACACTTTGAGTATAGCTGGCAGTGGGCTTACAAGGATAAGTTCGAGAAGGCTGGCTTGACAGCTATCCTCGGTTGTGGTTTCGACCCTGGAGTGTCACAGGCTTATACTGCATATGCAGCAAAGCATCACTTTGATGAGATTCACTATCTTGATATTGTTGACTGTAACGCAGGTAACCACCACAAAGCGTTTGCAACCAACTTTAACCCAGAAATCAATATCCGTGAGATTACCCAGAAGGGACTTTATTATGAAAATGGCAAATGGATTGAGACAGATCCATTGGTAGTACATCAAGATATTACCTATCCAAACATCGGTCCTCGCGACTCTTACTTGATGCACCACGAGGAGTTGGAGTCATTAGTCAAGAACTATCCAACAATTAAGCGTGCTCGCTTCTGGATGACTTTTGGTCAGCAATACCTTACTTACCTTGATTGTATTCAGAATCTTGGTATGAGCCGTATCGATGAGATTGAGTATGAAGCACCATTGGCTGATGGTTCTGGCAAGACAGTTAAGGTTAATATCGTTCCTTTGCAGTTCTTGAAAGCAGTGTTGCCTAACCCACAGGATCTCGGTGAGAACTATGATGGTGAGACCTCTATCGGCTGCCGTATTCGTGGTATCAAGGATGGTAAGGAGCAGACTTACTACATCTATAACAACTGTAAGCATCAGGATGCCTATAATGAAACAGGTATGCAGGGCGTAAGCTATACGACAGGCGTACCAGCAATGGCTGGTGCAATGATGTTCTTCAAGGGACTGTGGCGCAAGCCAGGTGTATGGAACGTGGAAGACTTCGATCCAGATCCATTCTTGGAGGTACTCAACAAGCAGGGCTTACCTTGGCACGAGGAGTTTGGTGGTGATTTAGAACTATAGAAAGATGGCTTGCTCTTTGGACTTTATTGAATTTGTTAGTAGTCAGATAGCTACTGCAGGGACTGTAAGATACAGGAAGATGTTCGGTGAATACATGATTTATGTTGACGAAAAGCCTGTTATCATAGTTTGTGACAATATACCTTATGTCAAAGAACACGAGGCAATTAAATCAATGATGTTATCTGCCGAACGTGGATTCCCTTATGAAGGAGCTAAGGAACACTACGTTTTAGATGTTTCAAGGTCTGATTTTGCAGTCAGGGTTGTTAAGACCTTAGCTGAGGTTTTACCCTATCCAAAAAGTAGAAAGAAGAATAAATAATGTTTTATCAATCAAAAAAACAAGATAATAGTATATGGCAAAAGAAGATACAGGTACGACATCGGCAGCTGAAGGTAAACTGAAAGCTTTGCAGGCTGCAATGTCTAAGATAGAAAAAGACTTTGGTAAAGGGTCCATCATGCGTATGGGCGATGAGCAAATTGAGAATGTAGAGGTAATCCCAACTGGGTAGCGTTGCACTTGACACAGCACTCGGTGTGGGCGGTTATCCACGTGGTAGAATCATTGAGATTTATGGTCCGGAGAGTTCTGGTAAGACAACATTGGCTATCCATGCCATTGCTGAAGCACAGAAACAAGGCGGTATTGCAGCCTTCATTGATGCTGAGCACGCCTTCGACCGTTTCTATGCTGAGAAGTTAGGTGTGGATGTTGACAACCTTTGGATTTCTCAGCCAGACAATGGTGAGCAGGCTTTTGGAGATTGCAGACCAGCTGATTCGCTCTTCTGCTATTGACATTCTCGTTGTCGACTCAGTTGCAGCTTTGACTCCAAAGAAGGAGATTGAGGGTGACATGGGTGACTCTGCAGTAGGTTTACAGGCACGACTGATGAGTCAGGCATTGCGTAAACTTACCTCAACAATCGCAAAAACCAATACTTGCTGCATCTTCATCAACCAGTTGCGTGAGAAGATTGGTGTGATGTTTGGTAATCCCAGAGACAACAACAGGGTGGTAACGCACTGAAGTTCTATAGCTCTGTACGTCTCGATATCCGCCGTGTCACTTCTATCAAGGATGGCGATCAGGTTATTGGTAATCAAGTTCGTGTGAAGATAGTAAAGAACAAGGTTGCTCCTCCTTTCCGTAAGGCAGAGTTTGAGATTACCTTCGGTGAGGGTATTTCAAAGATTGGTGAGATTGTTGACTTGGGCGTTCAGTATGGTATCATTCAGAAGAGTGGTAGCTGGTTTAGCTACAATGGAACCAAACTTGCACAAGGCCGTGATGCTACAAAAGACAATGATCAAGGATAATCCAGAACTTGCAGAAGAGTTGGAGGGCTTGATTAAGAATGCTATCATCGAACAGACGAAGTAATAAGTACAAACCTATGGTAACTTGAATGTAACTCTTTCACATAAATACATTCCTGATACCATAGGTTTTTTTGTATACCCCTAATTAAATTCCAGTCCTATAAGGTTTAACAAGGATACTACATTAATTATAAGCTTTTATTTTCTATGCTTTTCATTCTCTTCTCTTAATTCCAACGAGCGCACACTTCTTATGCTGATGGCTTATTTCTACAAATATGGTCAAACTAAGAAAAAACTATCAAACTTGTTGGAGAAGATAATGTTGCCATCTCTTTCCGATTTGGCTTTTAAAAAGTTAATGACCGATGGTTTATTGGTAGAAGTAAATCTTCACTATTACGGAGGTGGAAAAGTATTATACATAAATAAGGATATGCTGATTCCTTCTCTCTTTGAACTTTTCAAAGAAGAAAACAGCCTATTATTACAGAATATTCGCAGACTTTATAAAAAGACTTATAATAATGAAAAGCCATCTCCTTTGGTGCGTTTGATAATATATTACATTGCGACAAATGCAGAGGAAGCTGTATCTACTCCCTATGCGCAAATCTTAGAATCGTTCAATGACTGTTGCCTTAACTTGATTGATGAAAGAGAGTATGAGACTTTCTTTCTATCAATGCCCACAGAATTATTATCTTTTGTTCTGAATGCAACTCTTCGTATGGCAATGGCTCAGGATAAAGTAATGGACTGGGAATATTTAAAAGGACTTGTTTTCAGTCGTAAAAAAATAGGCAATAGTGTAGCTAAAAAAAGCGATTTAGAATCAGTCTTTGCTTATTATTACTATTTAGGTACGGGTAAAATCTGCATTAATCTCAAACATCTGTAAGCAATATCTTTACACTTCAGATAGCAGCGATTGATGCATTGTATAAAGGAGATTACGCTTTAGCCTATAAGCTATATACCAAGGTGATGACAGCCAATAATAAGGTAGCTCCTATTAAGGGACTTTTCGTAAATCCTATTGCTAATTATTATTTCGCAATTGCAGCTATCTTTACTAACACAGAGACCTCTCTGAAGAAGTTAGAAACAATGATGAAGCGTAATGGGGATAGAGAATACACGCCTACATACTTCCTTGTACAACCGTTGAAGGCTTATTTTTATGATAAGTCTGATGCAAATATACGAAAAGAGTCTTATCTTGAATTGTGTAAGGAGCCAGATATGCAGATGGTATCTTGGCTTACTTGGACGATGTATCCGTCTTTTGGCATACTTCCGACAAAGGCAACTAAGCCTATTAATCCACCTAACTGGGCTTTCTTGCAATTGGAGACTGGCATTATGGAGAGTAGCTCTTCTGAAGCAAATCTGATGAAAGACTTTGGTGGTACATCACTGTTGAGCCGATTAGAAGTAAAATCTCTTTGGCAGCTTCGCCTTGAAACGCTAATTGCGGAGAATCAAGCAGTAGGGAATCAAACAACAGAGACTGTTCGAGACACAATGCTCGTATATCTGTTGCGTTATGGAATTGTTGTTCCGATTCTTAAACGAAGGTTGAAAAATGGTAGTTGGTCTGTGGGTAAAGAGCTTTCTGTTCGTGAACTTATAAATCTGGATGTTCCGGGCTTAGACAGTGTTGATCAGCGTATTAAAGAAGGAATCTTTTCGTGGGAATATAGTGTCTATATTGAAAAGTATCTGTATCTTTTTGTTGATTGTGACCATATTTACACTGGTTCCACCTATGACTTGCAGCCTGTGAAGATTCATAAGGACAATCCACACCTTATCATAGATAAACGTTCGGATGGTTCTTTCAGTGTCTCTACGAATGTAAAAAGAGTTACAAAGAGGTGAGAAGTCGTCTTTCTTTTTATAAGAAGAATTCAGAAACAGACTATTCTGTCTTTACCCTTCTGAGTTTGAATATAAGACTTATAAGGAAAATTCTGGCACAAGAGATTTATCCAGCTGAAGCCGAAACCCTTGCTGGTTCAGCTGATTAAAGCTATAGGTGGAAAGACGGAAATCCACTCCAATATGGTGGCTGAGCTTGACGATTTACAGCGTGTTGATGTGCAACCTGTATAACGCTCCGTGTTGTTTCCACTGCAAACAACTGTTTCCAACTTACTGCCTTTGGTGCGTATCTCTGATAGTCTTTCCTTTGTTCCAGGAAAAGGGAAATGTCACCACTATTGCAGAACAGGAGCATAAGAAAGTGCAATTGGTTCGTAACCTAAAGAAAGAGCGAGATTATCTTAAAGCGATTAATGAGGGTCTAATTGAGGCAGAGTTCTTTCGATGAAGGCGAAGCATGGAAGCCTCAAAGTATCTACGGACTTTCGATAACGCTATCACTATCTACACAATGCTACCTTTTATTCAGTGGTGTAAAGAACATCGAGATATTTGCACTGATGGAATGGGCTGAAGGTAGTAAGATAAAGTATTATCCGAGCATCAGCAGTAGTGCAGCTCATATTTCTTTTCATCAAAGAATAACTGGTTTGAGGTCGAAGGTGATATTGAAATTAGTGAGGACAGGTCATTTCCCTTCAGAAAAGCTGCTCGAACTGATGCGATCAGAGTGCTCATACAGAAGTATATTCTCATTGGTGATAATGAGTTTATTACGATAAGCAGCCCAGCTCTCACGCATACTTAAAACGACTTGACACGGTAACGACCGAGAATCGTTCACATCTGCAGATAGTCACCCTGCTGCAGTCTCTTTGTTAGGCGATTTATTAGATGATACATCCTTGAGATATCAAAGCGTAATGAGACTATGGATGCCTTGCGTCAGCGCATTGAGAGCGTGCAGTAAGAAGATTCCAGTTGTGCCCAAGACCTTGCAGGCACAGTTACGTGACTATCAGGAAGAGGGATTTGAATGGATGTCAAGACTGACGGCATGGGGAGCAGGTGTCTGTTTGGCTGACGATATGGGATTGGGAAAGACCGTTCAAACCATCGCCCTACTTCTTGAACAGAGCGAAAAACGGAGCTTCGCTGATTGTGGCACCATCCTCTGTCGTACCCTAACTGGCGTAATGAACTCCAGCGATTTTGCACCGACGTTGAAATCTCACTATTCTCAATCAGAGTGAGAATCGTTCAAAAGATATTAAGGAGGCAAAGGCAGGAGATGTAATTATCACCACGTATGGTTTGTTGAATATTCAGCAGGATGACCTCACTGGGAGGGAATGGAACGTAGTCTGTCTTGATGAAGCACATACCATCAAGAATGCCAAATACGAAGATGTCGAAAGTCGGCTATGCTGTTGAATGCACAACGCAAAGTTATCCTTACAGGTACTCCTATTCAAAACCATCTTGCAGAGTTGTGGAATCTCTTCCAGTTTATTAACCCCGGTCTTTTAGGAAGTGCAGAACAGTTCAGGAAGAAGTTTATCCTACCTATTGAAGGAGATAACGACAAAGCACGCCAAAGCCAGTTACGTCGTCTGATTTCTCCATTCTTTTACGTAGAACGAAAAGCAGAGGTCATTGACGAATTACCTGCAAAGAACGAAATCAAAAACTACCCTGTTGAACTATCATCGGAGGAGATGGCTATGTATGAGGTTAAAAGGAGAGAAACAGAGGCGAAGATTCTTGAAAATAAAGCTGACAAGGTAAGTACGTTGGCAGAGATTACTCATTTGCGCCAGATGGCCTGTAGCTGTTCGTTGGTTGACAAGAAATGGAAGCTACCAAGCAGCAAAGTGCTTGCGTTCATAGACTTGGCGGAGAGTCATCAATGAAAGTGACAACAGAGCACTTGTATTCAGTCAGTTTACCAGTTTCTTTGAAGAGGTAAGAAAGGCGATGGATAAGGCAAAACTTCCATATCTTTATCTTGACGGAAGTACACCAATGTCCATGCGTGAAAAGCTGGTAAGAGAATTCCAAACGGGGAAGTGTCCTTTCTTCCTCATTAGCCTAAAAGCTGGAGGATTGGGACTAAATCTTACGGGTGCAAACTATGTTATCCATCTTGATCCATGGTGGAATCCTGCCATCGAACAGCAGGCTACCGATCGTGCCTATCGTATAGGGACAACAACAGGATGTAACGGTTTATCATCTTATTAGCCAGCACACTATCGAGGAGAAGATTCTACGCTTACATAAGACAAAACGTAATCTTTCCGACTCGCTTCTTGAAGGTTCTGATATCTCTCACGCAATGACACAGGAGGAATTGCTCGAGTTGTTGCAAGATAACAGATAACAGATAAGAAAAGAGAAATATGAGGAACTTTGCTATATTTATATCTATTATATGTTTAAGAATAGTTTTACTATCATTTTAACATTTACATAACAGACTTATAATCAATTTATTAACGTTTAATTCTGCATGACAGGAATGACAGCAAACACAAAATCTAAACCTATATCCGTAGTATTGATAGTGAGGGATGCACAGCCTGTGCATCCCTCACTTTTTATTATCGATCTGATAGAGAAAAACCCTCTACTCATTATCCATTTAGAAAGAGGCTGTCATTGTTGCCTTTCTCCCACTCTTTCCTATATCTTCTATTGTTATTCCTAATAGTTTCATCTCACGAAAGACAGAGGGAAGAGACTGAGTAAGGAATGTTTTACGTCGAGTAGTTATGATTTGCTCACGTGCATCAGCCGAAACAAAGTAGCCAAGTCCACGCCGGTTATAGATAATCTCCTCACGAGAGAGTAGCTCATAGGCCTTCACTGCAGTGTTCGTATTCACCTGCAGCATAACGGCATACTCCCGGACAGACGGTATTCGGTCGTCAGCTTTATAGGTTCCAGCTATAATCTCATCACAAAGGCGGTCAGCCATTTGCTCATAGATAGCCTTATTATTTTCGAAATTCATAAGCCTTACTATTTAATCCACGCCTTATTAAATATTTCTCCATCGGTTGTTGATAACCTGCAGACGTGTATAAATCTTATAAGAAGACCAGAACATCAATAGACTTACTCCAATCGAAATCATAGAAGCATAAGGATTTCTATTAAAAACAACCTCATAATCAGTGTATTTCGTAAAGGAACAACTTTAAGAAGAAAATAACCTATAAGAAAAAGAATAATCACAACAAAATAAACAACTATCGACTTCAGCCAAGCTAACTTGTGAAAGAGTAAACCTCCATAGATAGCAATTGAATAGTTCGAAAGTGTCGACAAAGCCTTGGTCCATAGGGGTGAGTCTGCACTTACATACGTATCAGCATCAAAGTAGGCTACAACCATAGACATCCTTTTCTCCGTGTGCAATAATCATTGAAATCAACTGCTGTAATCCGTCTGCAACAATAAAAAGATGCACAAATAGCTAATGGATAAATCACTGCAAACCAATAGCACACGTGCAACAAACTTCTCAAGATTAGTAGCTGGTAGCATCAATTCATTGATACGTTGCTGATGTCCTTCAAGGTCTTGAATGAAAAATGTACCTAACACGAAGAAAAACAAATGGAGAAAAACCCCTAAGAAGACGTATCGATATCAAAGACGAGTGACTTGTAACCAATATCATCCATCGTCTTTTCCAGAAAAACATAGGTATAGTGAACATTGCAAAAACTAAGAATATGATAAGAAATGTAATAAAGATTACATTTATCTTGCGCTGGCACATAACCAAGAGTCTACTCATTACCTTACCGAAACGGTCTAAATCAAACTTTGTCATAATTTATATCCTCCTTAAATTCTATTTTTATTCTTGTTGTTTTATCTTTAATAACTGCTCCCTTCTTTTGTAACAATGGTCAAGGGTAAGCGCGTTGTTCCCTGTAGTATTAATCTTTGGTTCAACCTTCGCAGAGATAATTGCCGTATCAGTTCGATAGAAATTTACACCTAAGCCTATATCGCCATAGGTATCAAAGATTACCTTTTTAGCAGTTAGGGCTTTTTAACATCAATAGCCCCCTATCCGCCATAGAGACTTCCAACTGATTGATATTCATTTTATTTATCTTCAAATTACCACCAGCGGGAGCTTCAATGCTGAGCTTATCAAGTTTAAAAAGAATCTGAAAGAATAACAGTAGCAGAATTGTTCCAACTTAGCTTTTGAGAGTGTTGGCGTAGTGATATAAATATCAATGCTTTGAGTTACCCTTATCTGAAGGTTTCCAAATCAAAAAAAGCCTATATGCTGAATCAGGTTTTTTTCATGTCAATTACCAGTCTATTCTGTGGATTGACAAAACTTAATACATCAAGTCGCTTCTCCTCCCTTTTAAACTTTAAGCTGTACTTTTACCTTGTGATATATAAACAGTACCAGCTCCACGGATGTCTATCGTGTCAAATGAATCAACAGAAGCCTCCTCTGTCACCATCTTTCCGTAGTCAATTTTTTTCGGATGTAGCAAGAATTTAAAAGCAAGTCAAGCTACAGAGATTAGGCCGATATTAATGATTTTTTTGCAAAATGTTGTCTTCATAATCTCTTCCTCCTCGTTCTATTTAAGTTTACCTGTTGTTGCAGCATTGAACAACAATTCAAGATTGATCGTAGTCTCGTTGTCACCCGTCCTGACGTCGTGCAATCACGTTGTTGCCCTTGAATGGATGGCTCTGCATAGAGTACGCTGTCATCCATCTCGTTAGGTTTGACGAATACCGAAAGTGTAATCATTTGTTATATCCTCAGTTGATGCGTTCACAATCACTTTGTGAATTGTCAAGGATGATGATATGATCAAGCAGCTGCTCAACGTCGTGCACCTGATGGGTAGAGATAATCAGCGAGGCATCTTCTGCCATATTGCCTGCCACAACCTTACGGAAAAGAGCCTTTGAAGGAATATCGAGTCCGTTAGTAGGCTCATCCATCAGAAGAAGACGACAACCAGTAGCAAGTGCAAAACTCATATACACCTTTCTTTTTTTCTGTCCCATAGAGAGTTGCTTTAAAAGTCAAGATCAGAGGACATCTCAAAGTCTGACAAACACTTTTCAAGGACCTCCTCACTAAATCGAGGGTAGAAGTCTTCGTGAATCTTAGCATACTTGCTGAGTGACATGTTCGGTAAGTCATACTCCTCAGGTACAATATAGAGTTCCTCTAACATTTCTGGATAACGGCACGAAGCGGTGTAACCATCAACGATAACACTACCCTTCTTCGGTTTCAGAAGTCCTGCTATAAGATATAGCAGCGTACTTTTTTTCCCATACCATTCTTGCCTAAGAGACCGTAAATTCGGTTCTCATTGAGTTGTAGATTCAGTCCCTCAAACACGTTATGCTTACTTTTTTTGGGTAGCTGAAAGTCAGTTCATTTACTTGAATCATAGGGCTTTTTCTTTTTAATAGATTGTTTTTCTGATTGCATTTTTTTATTCTCATTTTTTTAACCTAAAGTGTACTACTATAATAGTACACTGCAAAATGTAAGACTAAAAAAATCAATACTTGCAAGGATTTTTAGTAAAAAAAGTGATGAAAAGATAATCATTTTCTTATGACCAGCCTCAACTTAACAATCATGCTCTTTTAGGTTTTTCTAAGAAAAAAAGATAGCCATATATAAATAAGGTATAAAATGGAATAGAGCGACAACAACAAAGCACAATTTTGTAATAAATTTTTCATTGTTTCATTTTTCAATTCATGCTTAATAGCATCTGAATTAAGCTTTTAATTGGCTTTCAAAAAGACGCCCTTTTGGAGTCTAACTAACGCCCTTTAAGAAGCCAATTAAGCATCTTTTAAAAATCCAACTTTATAACCATCAGAATACAAGGAAGTTACAAAGGCAACATAAAACACACTTTTTATACATTTCAAAAAGGCTTAAAAAGCAACTAATTATGTAAAGATATTTCGCACCTTAAAAGGATAAATACATTCTTTCAAAGAATAAGCCATTAACCACATGCAAAATCTCCAAAAAGCAAATAAAAGACAGCTTTTTAGGTGAAGTCTTTAATGAAAAGCACCTATTAAATAACAAGAAAATAGTAACTTTGTAAACATAAACAATTTACCGCAAAGTGTGAAACTCAGCAGGTAGATGCTACCCTTCCCATATATTCTTAACCGACGATTTGGGACGGAAAGTTCTCTTGTACTCATTAGAAAAGGGAGTAAATGAGGGAGAGACGTAACTATCATAAATAGCATTAAATTCAAAACAACAATAAATGAACCATATATTCCTCAAAACAATCATACTTTCTCTGTCCCTATTGGCAGTTGCATGCAAAGGAGAGAAACAGAAGAGAGATTTCTCAACATTAGACAAAACCCTTTGTAGAATCCTATAACAACAATAGGTCTGACGACACTAATACATCAAAGGGAAAGAAGAATGCGAACCATAAAAACACATTTGAAGTAAAACAAGGCTTAGAAATTCCTATCGGTAAAGCCAATATTCCGTCTCTCATACTCTATCGTGAGGGCTATACAACATCGTATAACGCAGAAACACGTACACCTAATTGGGTAGCATGGCACCTGACAGCAGCTCACACAAACGGACCTATTAAGCGCAAGGGTATCACCTTCCAAGCAGACGAAGACATACCGGCACCACGTGTTGATACCTATGATTATATGCGTTCGGGATACGATCGTGGACACATGTGCCCCTGCTGGTGACAAACCATTGAGCCAAAAAAAGCAATGGAACAGAGTTTCCTAATGACGAATATTTGTCCACAAGAACCAGCCTTGAACAAAGTGGTTTGTGGAATACAGAGAAAAGCTTTTGTCGAACATGGGCAGAGCAATATGGCGATGTTTATATTGTCTGTGGACCTATCTATTTCAATCGAAAGCATAAGACGATTGGAAAGAATAAAGTGCAAGTGCCAGAAGCTTTCTTCAAAGTTGTCCTCCGACTGAAAGACGAACCGAAGGCTATTGGTTTTATATGTAGGAACGCATCGGCTAAAGGACACAAGAATACTGATTACGTCAATACAGTTGACGAGGTAGAACGTATCACTGGAATAGACTTCTTCTCACAACTTCCTGATAACATTGAACAGGTAATAGAAAGCCAAGCTAATATAAAAGAGTGGTATTAATAAGGAGTTAAAGACTTTAAGCGATGGTAAATGAGGAACTAAAGTATAGGATTTTACAGAACTTCGGATTTGCTCCTACTGCCGACCAGCTACATGCCGTAGAGGTCTTTGCACGCTTTATGACCGACCGTGATGAGCGTGCTGTAATGATTCTCAGAGGTAGTGCTGGTACGGGTAAGACCTCCTTAGCAGGTGCGATTGTGCGTACAATGCAGGAATTACGACAGAAGGTTACACTTTTGGCGCCAACTGGTCGTGCCGCAAAAGTATTCTCACTGAATGCCAATCAGCCTGCCGCAACAATTCATCGCTCTATCTATCGGGAAAAAGCATTTACAGGACTTGATGGGAAGTTTAATCTAAATGTCAATCTCTTCCATGACCGTTTGTTTATGGTTGATGAAGCATCTATGATTAGTTTGTCATCAAACAATAGCACTTTTGGCAGTGGTTGCCTACTTGACGACCTTATCCAATATGTTTATAACGACCATAATTGTCGTATGTTGCTTGTTGGCGACAAGGCACAGCTCCCTCCTGTAGGTGAAGAAGAGAGTCCTGCGCTACGTTCAGATGTCCTTCGTGCTTATGGACTGACGGTCTATGAGTGTGATTTAAACGAGGTTCTTCGTCAGAGTCAAGACTCTGGTATCCTTTATAACGCCACCGTTATTCGTCAAATGATAACCCATGATGAGGTAACGCAACTACCAAAGATTCGCTTCAATGGCTTTGCTGACATCTCCATCGTACCAGGTGATGAACTTATCGAACGACTGGCTTCCAGCTATTCTGAGGTGGGAATAGATGAGACGATGGTCATTACACGCTCCAACAAACGTGCTAAAGTCTTCAATCAAGGCATTCGAAACATGGTTCTTGGACGTGAGGAAGAACTGACAACAGGCGATATGTTGATGGTCGTGAAGAATAAGTATAAGAACACCCCACCCCCTTCTCCATCCATCAAAGGCAGCCTCAACAATGCAATAAACAATGTAAACACATCCACTAGACAAGCGACAAGACAGGTTACGCAACTCCCTTCAGGAGGTGGAAAGGAGATAGAAAAACCCACACTAACCTTCATTGCTAACGGCGACCGCGCTGTTGTACGTCGTGTTCGCAATGTTCGCGAGTTCTATGGGTTCCGCTTTGCCGATGTATCACTGGAGTTTCCCGACTATAATAATGCCGAAGAGGAGATGACAGTCATCCTTGATGCACTGATGACGGAAGCACCCGCCTTGACACAAGAGCAGAACGAACAACTCTTCCAACATGTGTTGGAGGATTATGAAGACATCCCCTTAAAGGCAGACCGCATGAAGAAGGTGCGCGAAGATGAGTATTATAACGCCCTACAGGTAAAGTTCGGTTATGCTATCACCTGTCACAAAGCACAAGGCGGACAGTGGGCACACATCTATCTTGACCAAGGATATATGACAGATGAGATGCTCACACCCGACTATATCCATTGGCTTTACACCGCTTTCACTCGTGCTACTGAACATCTCTACCTTGTCAACTGGCCCAAAACACAAGTAGAATAAGCATTTGTAGCCGAAGTTTTAATCTCATTACATGGATAATAAACATTTACATAAGACCTAAACAGCATAAAAAACACAATGGTGTGCATCATCTACAGAGGCTATTGACACAGAGTACACCTATGATGCAAAAGGAATATACAGCTCTTTTATCTTTATAATAAAACAATCTGGACTTAGCCAGAGTTGGTTTTTATTTTTTCCTCCAAGCATTTCTGCACGATTAAATACTAATTTATCTATATCAGGACATTTATCATAGAAAGCCTATAAAAAAACACTCCGAGACGTATTAATCTATTGATGGCAACACCTCCACCTACCCTCTTTTAGTATCGTGTTGATGCCCAACACATGTGGTGCGCATGCCCCGCACCATTGGTGCGAAGGCTTAACACCAATAGTGTTGAACGCTTAACACAAGACGCTATGTTGTCAACAAGAAAACAAAATACCATTAGCATATATGAATACGACCATTAACAAATAACAATTGCTTGCTTAAACCCAAATCATTCAACCATACTCTTTTATAGTTAAAACATGCTAAAAAAATAAACCAACTAAACAAAAATTATACCTATCTTTGGCAAATATAGTAGTTAAATTTTTTTATTCACTAAAGCTTAAAAAAAGATTATGAAGAAAGTATTTGATTATGGCTATTGCTGTAGCAGCAATGACCCTCGCAAGTTGTAACAACCCAGTAAGACTAATGCTCCAAAGGCTAATGCAGACTCAGACACAACAGAGTCAGTTGCAACTGATTCAGCAACAACTGCAGCAGCTCCAGCCTCAGCTGATCAGCTCATCGAGCAACTCAACGAGAAAGTAAAGGCTAAGGATGATAAGGGTGTAGCTGCATTGCTTACAGCAGCACAGACCAAAATGGCTGAATTGGCACAGAAAGATCCAAAAGAGGCACAGGCTTATGTTGCAAAACTTCAGCAGTGGATGCAGAGTAACTCTGAGAATATTAAGGCTGCCTTGAAGTCTTCTGGTAATGAAGCTGCCGCTAACGCAGTAGGTGCTGCTATCGATGCTGCATCAAAGGCTGACCCAAAGGCTATTACTGAAGGCATGTCAAAGGCTAAGGAAGCTATGCAATCAGCATCACCTGAGCAGGTAGAAGCTGCTAAGAAGGCTGCCAAGGAAGCTGCAGAAAAGATGCAGGGCAAGTCTGGCGAGGCTGCACAGAAGGCAATGAAGGACTTAGGTATGTAATATCATCTACCCCACTTCCTTCACAGCTTGAAGGAAGTGGGGAGATTATTCAAGTCGATACGATAAAGAAATCATCCAAGAGAAACACACTTTCTCAAATAGTTTTCGTATCTTCGCATCATGATTAAGATAGAAGATGCACAAAAGAAGCAGGCTACAGTGATAGCCCGTTTGATTATGGAGGCTATGAACCACGAGTGTTGTCAGTGGTTTGCAGGTCCTAACCACACCTTAGAAGACTTCCATCTGCTAATGACAAGATTAGTGGAGCGTGAAGACTCGCAATACTCCTATCTTAATACACTTGTAGCAATAACAGAAACAAATAAGATTGTTGGTATCTGCGTCAGCTACGATGGAGCTAAACTTAGAGAGCTAAGAAAGGCTTTCATTAAAGGAGCTTTGGAGGTTTTCGGTCGTGACTTTTCTGATATGGAGGACGAGACAACAGCTGGTGAACTATATATTGACTCACTTTGTGTTGACAATTCTTTCCGTGGACGAGGGCTTGCTAAGCAGCTACTTGAAGCTACAATAGAGAAAGGAAGAAAGATGAACCTCCCTACTGGATTACTTGTTGACACCGGAAATCCACAAGCAGAACGACTATATCATCGAGTAGGTTTCGTTTACACAGATGACAACCAATGGGGTGGTCATAAGATGAAACATCTACAAAAACCCCTCTAAAATCACTTTTCAACAGGTGATAACCATTAGGCTGTAAGTAGAAAAGTACACCTTTATTTGCCTATCTCTCCCCTTTATCGTATCTTTGCATATGCAATAGGTTCATTACTATCATGATTAAAAAGGGAAAGCGGTGTAATTCCGCTACTGTCCCGCAGCTGTAAGTTGTCTCTCATTGGTAAGCTGATACCACTGGTGAATATAAAACTGGGAAGCGTGCTTACCTACATTGGATAACAAGTCAGAAGACCTGCCATTGCAAGTCATTGCATCCCTCGAGGAAGCGGCACTGCATAGAACCATTTGATTACAGAATGAGATATGAGGCAATTGGCTTCTTTCTTACTTTTATTGTGCCCGCTCGGTGCGATAGCACAGACTATTGAATCTGACACAACACAAACCATAGAAGAGGTTGTGGTCAATGGCTTTCGCATTTCTGGAAATGTATTGGCAAGTTCGCCAGTACAAACACTTTCACATGCTGATATGGAACGACTTGGCATCCACGATATGGGCGATGCCTTGAAACGCTTTGCAGGTGTACAAGTGAAAGACTATGGTGGTGTAGGCGGTATGAAGACGGTTAACATCCGTGGACTTGGAGCTGGTCATACGGGAGTCGTTTATGATGGTGTTCAGGTAGGTGACTGCCAAAGCGGACAAGTAGACCTATCTCGCTTTACCCTCGATAATATCTCACTCATCAGTCTTCAAATTGGTCAAGACGACAATATTTATCAGAGTGCAAAGTCATATGCTTCTGCAGGAATGATTAATATTAGTACACTGCAAGGCTATACAGACCGCAATGGTCTATCAACAAGAAAGAAGACTCAGCTCGCTACAACCATCCGAACGGGTAGTTATGGTCTGTTCTCACCCTCCCTACTCTTCCACCAGCAGTTTTCACGCCTTGGTATTGGGGCATACGGAAGCTATGAAAGGGCTGATGGCGTTTACGCTTTCAAGTTGAAAAATGGTATCAAGACTATCAATGAACGTCGTAACAATAGTGACATTGAAACTTGGAGAGGGGAAATAAACCTTGATTATCAGTTCAATGATAAGCAAATACTGAAGTGGAAGGCATACGGTTTCACCTCTCATCGAGGCTTACCGGGTGCAGTCATCTACGATAACACCTACTCTGCTGAACGATTAGTAGACAAAAATGTCTTTACACAACTATTCTATGAGAACCAATTCAGCCAGCGTATCAAGTTGAAAGCAGCTGCTAAATGGAATTATTCATGGTCACGCTACTCAGATGTGCCTGCCAGTGGCTATAAAGAAGATATCTACAGACAGCAGGAAGCATATCTAACAGCAACCTTATGGAGCGAGCCTTTACAAGGACTTCATCTCTTTGGCACAAGACTATGCACATAATCACCTTTCAATGTCGCTTTCACAGGCTGCAAACCCCTACACGTAACTCTCTGTGGACAGCATTGGCAGCAAACTATCGCATAGGTCAATTCACATTCAACACATCACTTCTTACAACGAATATAACGGAACAAGTAAAACTCGGTAATGCCTCTGACGGCTTCCATCGTCTCTCCCCTGCCTTCAGTTTACAATGGAGAGCCTTACAAGACCTTCGTTTCCGCTTTGGCTATAAGGATATCTTCCGTACACCAACACTCAATGAACTTTACTATACAGGCATTGGCAATCGTCGATTAAACCCAGAAAAGTCACGTCAGTGGAATCTTGGTGCAACCTATTCTCACACCTTCAATCACACCCTTCAGCTTTCGTTAACGGCAGATGGATACTTCGGTAATGTCACAGATAAGATTATTGCAGTACCAAAGATGTTCTACTGGCAAATGATGAATGCTGGTAAGGTGCGACAAATTGACTTGATATCTCCGCTAATGCAGAGAGACGATGGAGCAATGACTGGACCCTCAGTGTGACAGGAAGTTATAGCATGCTCAATGCAACCGATAGAACTAATCCAACCGATATTTACTATGGACACCAGATAGCTTATACTCCACGCCATTCGGGTTCAATCAGTTCGCTGCTACATACCCCATGGCTGGACTTAAGCTATAATCTACTGTTAATGGGTGAACGTTATTCATTGGGATATAATATTCCTAATAACCGTATGGCAGCCTTTACTGACCATAGTATCACGATTTCAAAGGATATAAACTTCCTCCAACAGGAACTACATCTACAGCTTTGACTTACGCAACCTTGGTAATAAAAACTATGAGGTTGTACGCTTTTATCCTATGCCAGGAACAAACTGGCGACTCTCAGTAAGTTGGAAACTCTGAGGGAAAAGTAGCAAAAAAGCAAAAGAGGAATGTGCAAAAATAATAAGAAAGAGAACAAAACAAGATAACAATAAATTATAAACAAAAACAACAAGAAAAAAATGAAAAAGAATCTTCTTACACTTGGTGTTATTCTTATGTCAGCGCTTACATTTACGGCTTGTAGTGATGACAACGACTTTACTTTTACACACAGCCAGCAGTATCTAACACAGATGTATATGTTGCTTGTGCTGGTAATTGGAATGCAAATGATGGTACAGTGGGTATTCTCGACTATAACAGCGAGTCACGTCCAACTGCTCCATACATCTACAGTGATGCTTATAGAACTCAGAATGGTAACGGAATTGGTGACGCACAAGACTTGATAGTCTTTGGCGCTAAGCTTGTCGTTACTTGTACAACATCTTCAAAGGTTGAAGTTTTGGACCGAATGGGTAAGAAAGAACAAACAATTAAGTTGCACAATGCCAGCCCACGCTATTTGGCAACAGATGGTAATTATGTTTACTTCTCAGCTTACAATGGTAAGGTATACAAGATGAACCCTAACAACGCACAGAAGCCATTGGTTGACTCTGTAGAGGTAGGCGATCACCCAGAGGCACTTTCTGTTGCTAATGGTAAACTTTATGCAAATATCTCAGGTTATGGTAATGGAAATACTGTAGCTGTTGTTGACTGTAACTCATTTAAGAAGACAAAGACACTTACCGTAGGTAAAAATCCTTACAACCAGAGTATTGCTGTTGGTAATGATATTTACTTTGTATCAATGTTCAACAATGATGATGCGCTTGTACAGAAGATTAATGCTAAAAACGATGAGGTTAAAAAGCTCTTCAAGGCAAGTTCAATTGCATACAGTGCTAAGAAGAACGCACTTGTATGCTTATATGCTACCTACTATGATACGAACAAGCGTTTCTTTATCTATGATCTCGCAACTGGAAAGGAAACCGACCTTGATATGGCAGGCCTCAAAAATCCTTCACAGGTTAATGTTGACCGTTATGGTAATATCTATGTTATAGATACCCCAAGCTATACAGCGCCAAGTGAAGTATTCTATTACTCTCCAGAGGGCAAACTCATTCAGGGAAAAATTGTAGTTGGATATAGCGCACAGAACGTTCGCTTTGCCAACTAAGATAAACTATACAGCTTGAGTTAATAACTTAAGTAAAGCGTCAAACTCAACATAAAGTTTTATACAAAACACAGACACTATAAAGTCAAGGCTGTATAAAACTCGCTATAAATGATAAATAGGAGGTGCATGACTTGTGCATCTCCTATAATTTTATCGTAGTAAAACACTATAATAGCTCTTCCCACCTTACAAATAACAGATTGATTTCAAAGCTATAAACCATCCTAATAATTGGTGTTAAGATCTGGCACCATTGGTGTTAAGCCTGCGCACAATATGTGCTGAGCCTCCACACAATGATAAAGAAAGGGAAGAAAGCTTAATGATAGATTTCTTTTCATATAGAGAAATAAGCATAATGATAAGGCATGCTTTCAATGTAAAAGATAACCCTTAACACTATTCACCAAAGACAATTCTGTATTTGTAATATTCTATCATCTTTCATTCCGTTTCTCTGCTTTCTTATAACAAAGCAATTTCTACAAAATAAGTTTTCCTGTCATTCCTATCAGCTAATTTAACCATGCAACCTACTGATTTACAAACACATTTAAACAAAGTATTAAAAGTGACAGCAAAAACAAAAATAAAAACTACTTTGTTGTATTTTTCGTAAGATGGAAAAAGATTCTACTTCTTACTTTACCTTTCATTTCCTAAAGAATAGAATAAGCCCTCACCTATCCACATGATAATATTCAGATTGGACAGATGAGGACTTATGCTACTAAAATATAGTATTTTAAGAGTTAGTGATTAAAGCGGAGTGGTAAAAATATATGTACGCATAATCCAGTATGAAAGGATACCAGCAATATAACCTAAGAAAGCAATCCACGTAATACGCTTCATATACCAGCCAAAGGTAATCTTCTCAAGACCCATAACAACAACACCTGCTGCAGAACCAACGATGAGCATTGAACCGCCCACACCAGCACAATAAGCAAGCAACTGCCAGAAGATACCATCCACTGCCATATCTGGCTCTATTCCGATAGGATACATACCCATACTACCAGCTACGAGTGGAACGTTGTCAACAATAGCTGAAAGTACACCAATAATACCGGTCACAGCATAATGATTGCCATTGAAGGTTGTGTTCAGACCACTACCTAACTCCTTCAACACACCTACTTCCTCCAAACAAGCCACAGCCATCAAGATACCAAGGAAGAAAAGGATAGTAGACATATCGATACGACTCAGCAAACTACTTACACGCTTTGAGAATTGAATCTCATCACCTCTTTTCTTATGAAGATTACGATAGAATACCTCTGTCACAGTCCATAAAATACCCAATACGAGCAAAATACCAGCAAAAAGGAGGTAAATCAGTAAAGAAGTGGAACAAAGGAACAGAGCAAAGACCACCCTACACCGATAGCAAAGACTATCTTACGCTGGAACCCATTAAACTCCAAGACTTCGCGATCACCCGACATATCACTTGACATATCATCATACTGGATATTACCTTTCAAAAGCATCTGAAGCAAGAATGCTGGTATCAACATTGAAACTAATGAAGGAATAAATATCTCACTAAGTACGCCACCTGCAGTTATCATACCTGCATTCCACAACATAATCGTGGTTACGTCACCAATTGGAGAGAAAGCTCCACCTGAATTAGCAGCAATAATAACTAACGAAGCATAAATCATTCGGTCGTGCTTATCCTGTACAAGCTTACGCAAAATCATAACCATCACAATACTTGTCGTTAGGTTATCAAGGATAGCAGAAAGGAAGAAAGTCATAAAGGCAATCTTCCACAACAGACTACGCTTTGTCTTAGACCGCATTACATTCTTTACCCAGTTGAAACCACTCGTTCTGATCAACGATTTCCACAATCGTCATAGCTCCCATAAGGAAGAAGAGTGTGGTAGCTGTATCGCCCTAAATGCTCCGTTATCAAAGTATTTACAAACGACACAACCTTATCACCTGTTCCCTGTAAAGTCTGGGTGCATCAGCTGTACAAACGATGCTGGATCAAACATGTAAAGTGTCCAGCAGAAAACAAACATCAATAAGGCAACTGCTGCCTTGTTAACCTTAGTAAGGCTCTCCATTGCAATGAGCGCATAGCCCAGCACGAAGACTACAATAATCGCAATTGTTAGTGTAGACATAAATGATTATAATTTCTAATATTTTATTAGTGTACAAAGATACGCAAAAGATATGAGTTGCCTATAAAGAATTGAAATTAATTCTAAGAAAGATAGACTTATTTGGCAAATTGTAGTATATTTGCAAATAAAGCAAGAAGTAAGAGGTCGAAAAATAACCGAACGATAGATAAAAATTATGGAAAAGAAGCATCTCAACGTTGTCTGCGCTGTTATTCATGACTGTGATAAGATTCTATGTACACAGCGATTGCGTAAAGGTCCTAATTATATTGCTGAACATTGGGAGTTTCCAGGTGGCAAAGTCAATGAAGGAGAAAGTGATTACGAGGCTTTGCGTCGTGAAATACTTGAGGAAATGGACTGGAACATCTATGTCGGAGCAAAACTTGGGAGTGTTGAATATGACTATCCAGACTTTTCAATCTGCCTTACTGCCTATGACTGTATGGCGCATGACAATGATTTTAAGCTTCTCGAACATATTGACTCCTGCTGGTTGAAACCAGAAGAATTCTCAAAACTCAACTGGACTGAAGCTGATGCTGCACTTATCAAACAGCTTTGGAAATAATAGTAAGAAGTTTGTCTTTGCCTATTTCTACTTTTAATCATTTAATACGATTTACCATCGTCTATTAACAAACAAAACAATGAACAAAGAGATACAATCACTTGTTAATCAACTTAATGCTGCATCCGAAGCTTATTACAATGGTCGTGACGAACTTATGACAGACTATGAATGGGATGCAGCCTTTGATAAGCTAAAAAAGTTAGAAGAAGAAACAGGTATTATACTCCCCGATTCTCCAACACAAAATGTTTCTGCCGATAATGTTGCCGGTAAAAAAGAAGAACATGAGTTCCCTGCACTATCCTTGGCAAAAAAACTAAGAAGGTAGAAGACCTTGCTAAATGGGCAGAGAATAGACCTATATGGCTCTCATGGAAGTTGGATGGATTGACACTTGTTGTTACATACGATAATGGTAAACTGACAAAGGTTGTCACACGTGGAAATGGTCATATTGGCACCAATATTACTCATCTTTCTACGGCTATTGATGGTATCTTGCAAACCATTCCCTATAAGGGACATCTTGTTATCCGTGGTGAAGCTGTCATCAGTTATCCTGACTTTGAGCAGTTTAATATGGAAGCAGAGGAAGAATATGCCAACCCTCGCAACCTCGCATCAGGCTCACTCACACTGAAAGACATCAATGAAGTAAAAGCCTGCCACCTGTGTTGGATTCCCTTTACACTCGTTTATACAGAGGAAGAAATAACTTCTTGGGGAAAAAGAATGGAGTGGCTTGAACAACAAGGATTCAAGGTTATAGATAGAGAGCTCATTGAACAGCCTACCGTTAACAACATAGAAGCGGTCATTCATCATTGGACAGAAAGAGTTACTGGTGTGAGTTCATCACCATTCCCCTACCCTGTTGACGGCTTGGTCATCTCATACGACGACACCGTTTATGCAGCAACAGGTTCTGTCACTGGTCATCATGCCACACGTGCAGGCTATGCTTTTAAATGGCAAGATGAGAGTGCTGAAACAGAATTAGACTATATAGAATGGTCATGTGCTGCTTCAACAATCTCGCCAGTAGCTGTTTTTCGTCCTGTAGACTTAGAAGGAACAACCGTTAAACGTGCTTCCCTTTGTAATATCTCCGAATGTGAACGATTAGGGATTGGTGATAAAGGAACAAAGATAGCTGTTATAAAGGCAAATAAGATTATTCCAAAGGTTATTAACGTTATTGAAAGCGTTGGTACTTTCCATATTCCTGAGACTTGCCCAGTATGCCATTCTGCTACAGAAGAAGCGAAAGCGAGGTTAGTGGAACACGCACACTACACTCGCACTCAATACACATTGTCCAGCTAAACAGCTGAAGAAGTTTGGTAGATTTGTATCAAAAGAAGGTGTAAACATTGACGGACTCTCTGAACAAACCGTGCAGAAATTTATTAACCTTGGCTGGGTTCGTGAATATGCCGACCTTTTCCATCTTACAGAACATGCCACAGAGCTACGTACAATGGAAGGTTTCGGAAATAAGAGTGTCACTAAGTTATTGGCTGCTATTGAAAAGGCTCGTAATGTTGAAGCACGTCGTCTACTCTTTGCTTTAAACATTCCCCTTGTTGGACAGGATGTTTGCAATCGTCTTTTATCAGCTTATCCATTGAAGGAACTTATTAAAACGGCTACAGAAAGTGCAGCAGAAGATGTCTTCTCAACCATTGCTGGTATTGGACCAGAGAAGAGTGCAAGCTTTGTACGCTGGATGAAAGATAATGATAATCAGTCTATGCTACAGCATCTGTTAGTTGAGCTAAACGTTAGTCAACCTTCATCAGTACCAACTGGTGATAGTTGTCAGGGATTAACCTTCGTCGTTACTGGTGATGTTCATCATTATAAGAATCGTAACGAATTGAAAGCATACATAGAAAGTCAAGGTGGTAAGGTAACTGGTTCTGTTTCTAAATCAACGAATTATCTTATTAATAATGATGTAGAAAGTACTTCAGGAAAGAATCAGAAAGCAAAAGAACTTTCTATCCCTATTATCTCTGAAGATGAATTCATAGCTCGCTTTGCACAAGTTACAGCACCAGAAACATCTTCACAACCAACAGAAGGAATTCTATTCTAACAACACCAGATTTTATTAAAACATAGCAAAAGGAGACGATATACATATCGCCTCCTTTTCTTATCTTAAAATAATTAAGTTCTATTTATCTGCTTAGAATGTCCATTTAGCTGCCACTGTAGGGAATAGCGTAGAAACGATTATTCTGACCTTTGTCATTCCAAACGAAGTTATTGCTAATCTCAACCTCAGTACCCAAAGAGAGATTTACATCTTTCATTCCCTTTAGCGTATTGAGATTAAACCAGAACTGAGGCTCAGAGAGAAGAATCATTTTACCATTAACATTTGGATCATACCAAAGATCACAGAATCCAGAGAATGTACAAAGACCCTTTAGCGAAAGGTCGTACCCTCACACCTCTGTCAACTGAAAAACCACTGAAAGGATGTGCACCAGTGTGACCATTCTTAAACTGATACTTATACATCAACTGAAGACTGAAACGTTTTTGAAAAAGTCTTTTTGAAGCCCAGTTCCATGCTCCACCAAGAAGAACAGCATGCTGATAACGGTTACCATAATAGCTATCCATAGTTTTACCAGAACCCTAAACCACCATCATACTCAATATGTGCAGCCCACTGCTTATTCTTCGTAAGATTAAACTCACGTGAAATCTCCCAATAAGCACCCATTACACCATCGCTCTTGTAATCAATATCAGTAAACATATAGGTAGAACCCCATGTGTCAGGTTTGAACATTTCTACTGTTGTTGTTACTGACGTACGAGAACTTAGGTTCTTGTAAAGACTATGACCTAAGTCATAATGCAACTGGACATCTTGTGCATTTGCACAACAAAAAGCTGCTACCATAATAGCGAGGGTAAAGAATCTCTTCATAACTGTTCTTAGTTTATATATTAGAATCTACGGCAAAGTTACAAAAAAATCCTAAACTATCAACGTAATAGCAAAAGATTAGTTAACTTTGTGCCTATATGAGAATAGATATCATCACCGTATTACCAGAGATGCTGGAAGGATTCGTACACGAAAGTATCCTTGCCAGAGCAGAAAAGAAAGGATTGGCAGAGATTCGTCTGCACAATCTTCGTGACTACACAAAGGATAAATGGCGCCGTGTTGACGACTATCCTTTTGGTGGACAAGCTGGTATGGTCATGCAGATTGAACCTATTGATCGATGTATCGCTGCTTTGAAGGAAGAGCGGGAGTACGATGAAGTTATCTTTACATCTCCTGATGGCGAACTATTTAATCAGAAGATTGCTAATGACCTCTCATTGGGAGGTAACTTCATTATTCTTGCAGGACATTATAAAGGTGTTGACCAACGTGTACGCGAGCATCTTATTACACGTGAAATATCTGTTGGCGACTTTGTTTTAACAGGTGGCGAACTACCAGCAGCCATCATTGCTGATGCTGTTGTACGACTGGTTCCAGGTGTTATCAGTGACGAACAGAGTGCACTCTCCGACTGTTTTATGGACGATATGCTCTCAGCACCAATCTACACCCGCCCTCGTAGCTATAATGGTTGGGATGTTCCTGAGATTCTACTCAGTGGAAACGAGGCTAAGATTAGACAATGGGAGTTTGATCAAGCAATGGAACGAACCAAACGACTACGACCCTGACCTCCTGAAAGAATAAGACTATTGAGCTCTGTAATATAAAAACAACAATAACTAAGCGCAGTTTTAAGATATACAAAAAGAAGTTGCAGTAATAGATAGGGTACGCAATCCATACTCCTATCCTTTATTGCAACTTCTTTTTCGACATACTTATTACTTTTAAGAAGAAGCTAATTTACCTATTGTTAGGTATTGTAGCTTTCTAATTTTATCTATACTTTTGCATTCCAATATTATATTTTCAGGATTTATACATTTATCAATATGGTTAAAAGATTACACTCTTATCTTTTACTGACAGGCACCTTATTATATTCAGCAGCCCTGCCAATAAATGCACAAGGGAACACTATGGGTAAAGTTTCAACAGACAGCCTTACACAAGACACATTGTTCTCAACTCCTTATCTGCACGACCAAGTACTGCAGACGGTAGAAGTAATTGGACGTAACGAACGTTCATATAAGAATACCAACTCTTTCATCGGTACAAAGACAGAGACACCTTTGAAAGACATCCCACAATCTATCGGTTACGTAACAAAGGAGTTAGTACGCGACCAAGGCGCAACCACAGTTAATGAGGTTGTAAAGAATATCAGTGGTGTAAACCAATATACCTTCTATAATGACTTCTCTATCCGTGGTTTCCGCACTACAGGTAACCGCAATTCAGGAAACCTTGTCAATGGTATGCGAGCGCAGACAAGTCTTTGGAAACAGCAGTCATTGGCAAATATCGAGCGTGTTGAAGTCATCAAAGGTCCTGCTTCTGCTCTCTTCGGCAATGCTGCACCGGGTGGTGTTATTAATCGTGTAACTAAGAAACCACTACCTTATCAACGCAATACAGTATCAACAACCGTTGGTAGCTTCAACACACTGAACACCTACGGAGATTTTACTGGACCATTAGACAAGAAGAACACCCTGCTATATCGTCTTAATATCGGTTACGAACATACTGATTCTTACCGTGACCTACAGGAAAATACAAACTATATCGTTGCACCATCTTTCTCGTTTCTCCCAACACAAAGGACACGCTTTAACGTCGACATCGTTTATCAGCGCACTGATGGTAAGGTTGACCGTGGTCAGCCTATCTTTGGAGATGGTGACCTCAATTCAGTACCAATTAGTCGTTCGCTCTCTGCAACAAATGACTATCTAAAGGAAAACCTCGTGAATATTACGCTTGGTGTAACCCATAAGTTCACGGATAACCTCTCTTTCAATGCTACCTATCTGAACTCTTCCTATGATGAAGACCTCCGTGAGCACAATCAGGCTAATGCGTATGTGAAGTTAGCCGATGGTACACAAAGTCCGTCACGCATCCTTATGCAGTGTCTTATACGCCAGCGTCACTTCCGCAACAATAGTTTCAACACCTATTTAACTATAACGTAAGCACGGGTTCAGTCCATCATCGTATCCTCTTGGGCTATGACTATTTCCAAATGGCACAACAAGCAGGCTCATCAGCAATGACTGCTGGAGGCTACCTATTGAAGGACGGTACGACAACAACAGCTTTCAAACCTGCCAACATTGCTAAATACGTACTCGACAAGGATGGTAATCCACGAACGAATGTGCCTTACTATGACTTGACAAGTAATAATAACAACATTGAGCGTGACTATTCGAAGTATATCTTTGTCTCAACAGCACTCTCTCCTTACCTGCAGTATTCTCATGGTATCTACCTTCAAGAGCAGATGGAGGTAGGACCAGTGAAGCTTCTCTTGGGTATTCGCCAGGAAATATTCACTGATGTACTAAATTATAAGACCAATAAGGAGACCCGTACCACGCAGCATGCGTTCATTCCACGCCTTGGCGCTGTCGTTTCAATCAATAAGAATCTGAACGTATATGGTACATGGGTAAAAGGCTTTGAACCACAGAGTGCATCCGTACAGGGTAACCCTAACACAGGTGGACCATTCGACCCAGAATACAGCCAGTTGTTGGAGGCGGGCTTGAAAGGTGAATGGTTTGACAAACGACTCAGTACAACCCTTTCTTTCTTCCATCTTCAGAAACGCAATACACTCTATAATGCCAACGATGCAAATAATCCAGAGTTATTAGAACAAGTGGGAGAAGAGACGTCAAAGGGTATTGAATTAGATGTGGCAGGTTTCATTCTTCCTAATTGGAGTATCGTTGCTAACTATGCCTACACCCATGCTGCTATCACAAAGACTGCAACCAACTCAGAGAAAGACTATGGTATGCAACGACCAAATACACCACGTAACTCTTTCAACATTTGGTCAAAGTATATCATTCAGACAGGTGCGCTACGCAACTTTGGTTTCGGTCTGGGTTTCAATGCAGTAACAAAGCGTTACGGACAGGTTGGAAGACGTGAGAATACCATTATCTATCCTGGCTATGGACTCCTCAATGCAGCACTTTACTATCGTCTCCGTAACCTGCAGGTACAGTTAAATCTCGACAACGCACTGAACAAAGTTTATTGGGTGGGCGGATACGACAAACTCCGCTCCTTCCCTGGTGCTCCACGGAACATAAAAGCTACAGTCACTTACAAGTTCTAAAGAGTAAACAAAACACAATCATAAAAAGCCTTCATCCGTCTGCAGCATTATTGTCCTTTGTAGAAGATGGAGGCTTTTTACTATCAGTAGTGATGTACTAAAACCCTTATACATATACTCTCTTACAAACTATTGCACACGCTTAGCCCTTGCATGTTTCTGCAAATAGTCATATTTACCAGGGAAAGGACAATCATAATCAATTGATTCCACACAACTAAACACTACATATCGATTGTAGACAACAAGGCTATAATGCCGATTTAACTCATACGCAAGTGAGTCTGTGAGCGGTTTATCATAGATTCTATAATCAAACTCTTTATTTCCAGTCACCCCATAAACGATTTCTGTATAGTCACTTACAGTACCACCTCTACTGACAGACAAGCCTCGATAGCCCATCTTCTGTAAGGCTAAACGAACAGAATCGAGTCTTTCTATACTTAATCCTATCTTTTGTAGTTCTCTTTCCTGCTCTTTCTTCGACTCTATCTCATCACCTTTGAAATTAACGTCTTGCTTTGAAGATACACCCCAGTCCGTCAGTTTTCCATGCTTCGAATACTCTACAGAGAATCCAGTACTATCTGGTAGCCAACTTCTTGTAACCTTAATAAGTCTCTCTATATTCTGCCGATTAGCCTTGTAGGACGCCTCCATCGTCTCAGGAGTACACTCTTCTTGTGGAACAACAGCAAATACCGTAATACACAACACCTGTAAGATATTAAAGCAATGGAGTCCAAGAAAGATATTGTTCACATAATTACGATACCAAACCGACTGTACAAGAGAACAGATATAAACAAGAACAATAGGTATTGAAATGAACCAACCAAGTATTGCAAAAATCATTAACCAGGAGAGCGAATCCTCTGGATAATCATCTTCGTAGAAGCTCAACATGATTGTAAACAACAGGACTGTTACAAGAACATATATCAAAAAACGTAGAAACAGCCAGAAGAAAAAACGATAACCGCTTTTACAAGAATCTTCTGCATCGACAACTACATCCTTTTGTTTACTTTTCTTCCTATTATCCATCCATAGCCAAACACCAAGAACTATCAAGAAAAGCAAAATGTTAACAGCAGAAACAATCATATTGTATGTTGATTAAACTTTCAGGACATTATTGAACAAAGATATTTATTTATCTTCGAAATTACAAGAGAACAACTAAAACATTTTTATTAATAAAACGGCTAAATCTCACTTAACTTAGAAGCCATTTATTACACATTACCATCTTAGATTTTTATTTTCAAGTTGCTGTCATTTTAACATTTAAAGAGAACTTACTGAATAACAAACTATTACCTCTCCACAAAGAATGACAGCAGTGATAGGAAAATTGATTTAAAGAATTGCCTATCGGGTTTAAGAAGAAATAAGTAAACTCCAAAAAATCACAAAACAAAGTAGCTGAAGGACATTGAAACAATGACAGCCAAGAAAAACTTTATTCTTATAATCACGATGCCGAATGGCTTGCACTGCTGAGCAGATATAAATAACAAGAATAGGTATTGAAATAAACCAACTCCCAACAACAAATATCATAATCCAAAAGCAACATTCGGCTGCATCATCACCTGCAAACGAAGCAAGTAACATTAAAAACAAAAAGGCAGTAACCAAAGCAAACGACAACACACGTAGGGATATCCAAAAAAAGGAGAGCCAGTTCTTTTTGTAAAGTGTTTCTATTTTTACCGTTTCCCCACTCTTCGCACCATTACTCCAATGACTCACTAATAGTGATATACCAAGAGTAAGAATACAAATTAGTATAATGATAGTAAATGCAAACATAATTAATTTATTGTAGCAAAAACCTACGTATAAACATCATGAAAAATCTCTTGCAAAGATATCCTTTATTCTCACATATACAAGTGAAGCATCTATAAAGAAATGACTTCAACAACTTACAAGAAAGTTTTATCATGTATATATTGTAACTCGTCACACATAGCGTTGAGCGTTAAACTCCTTGTAACATGTTATAGAAAGAGGGTGTATCAATCGCTTGATACACCCTCTAACATTATTTGTAATCTAATTGATTATACTTTATTCAGCATAAACTTACTTGATAGCTTCACCATTTGCCTCAACTGGCCAGTAGATATTCTGATACAAGTTAGAGTTCTCTGCGTTACCATCAGGTGAACAGAGCTGCATCTCCTGATAAGAGAATGGAGACAAGTAGTGTGCCTGATAGAAGGTGTAACCATTATAGAGAATGTTGTTAGTCTTCTGAATCTGGTAAGGACGAACATACTTTGAAAGTGTCTTAGCAGACATTGTAGCCTTAGCATCGCCATCAGCAATAATCAGACTCACACCATTCTTATCAACGAAAGAAGGATTCTGATAGATCTGATCCCAGAAGTTAACACCCTCAATCTGATAGTTCTTCACCTGATCCAAAGCTGCCCAACGAATCAAGTCATCGTCACGAAGACCCTCACCAGCAAACTCGCTGCGACGCTCACGACGGATAGAATAGAGTGTTGCATCTACGGGATGACCAGCTGAGAATGCTGCCCAGTCGTATGATGGACGATTCACATCAGCCTCCTTACTCATATCAGTTGCAGCAATAGTTGTTGAGATTGGAGCAGTGATACCAGCGCGTGCACGCAAAGCAGTCCAATAACCAGTTGCTGTTGCATCCAATGAACCTGTACGGAGGTAAGAAGCTTCAATGTAGTTGAGCATAGCTTCCTCAACACGAATAATAATCTGACCATCAACATCTGAGAAGGTCTGACCCAATTGCATTGCAGGATCATAGTTGTAGAACTTACGCTGACGATAGCCAGTTACGTCTCTACTTGCCTGGTCTGTTGCAAAAAGAGTTGCCGCATCGAATAAAAGTTTAGTAATGGTAGGTTTACCTTCTTTAACTCTTTGCTTATTAATTAAATCAATACTCTTCTGATCAATATCAAGGTCATTAGACTCACCGAACACGAAAAGCTGCAAACGCTCATCACGATCAGTCTTAGCTAAGTCTACAGTAGTATCACCATGATAGCCTGAACCAGAAGCATAGATAGGCAAACCATTCTTCATAAGGAATGACTCTACGAGTCCACGAGTCCAACCTGAAGACAAGCCACCACGCAGTTTGTTTGACGTGAGGTGAGCTACGTTGATATCAGTATTGAATTCTCTCCACAATAGAACTTCTGGATACTTTGCCAAGTTTGGACTTGCAAACATATCATAGTATGGATTCCAGCCATTGAAGTTACCAACAGTACCAGGATTCATTACGTGGTTATTCTGAGTTGACAATGGTACAGCATCACACACCTTCTTAGCTGCATCAATCGCTTGATCAAGGAAGAAATTTACCTCATCATCCTGATTGATAGTGAAGTTCTTGTTCCACTCCTTGTTCTTACCTGGCCAGTTAGCATCACCTGGCACACGACCAGTTCCTCTGTGATACTTCTCGAAGGTTGCTTCATAGAGTGCCATTCTTGACTTCATAGCCAAAGCAGCATTCTTATTGATGCGCACCTTATTAGCAAAGTTCACCTGCAACTTATCAATAGCCTTATCCATATCAGAAAGAATCTGACGTGCAACAAGGTTACGAGGCTGACGCTTACTTGCTTCTACGAGGTCTTTATCAATGTTTAACTCCTCAAGCATGATAGGGAAGTCACCGTAAGTCTTCAACTTATCAAAGTAGAGCATAGCTCTGATGAAGTAAGCTTCACCCATGTATTGATTGATGAGTTCTGGTGTACCAGTTACTTCTCCTTTGGCAATCTTTGCTTCACTTTCATTAATGAATTTATCTACATTTCTGATAGCATAACACATCAAGACCTCCTGCTGTTGGGACTTTCCACTGGTCCTGTAGGTACATTCCTGAGTTTCCACTTCTTGCAGCTTGGTTATCTGTACCATTATCAAATGTAGCAACACCTCCAAACCAGCCACTATTATTAGGGAAAATACTTGTATAGTAGTTGATGGTGAATGTACCAAGTTGATCTGCAGTTTTGAAGTATTCGCTTGGTGAAACCTGATCAAGAGGTTTTCTATCAAGGAAATCATTACATGAAGTAACAGTCATGCCAAGGCACAGCAATGGTAGACCACCTTTTAGTATATCTGAAATAATCTTTTTCATAATTCCGTTATGTTTAGAAGTTAAGATTCAAACCGAATGAAACAGTTCTCTGAAGAGGATAAATCTTTCCAGGTCCCCAGTCTCCTCCTGTTGCTTCAGGGTCGAAATCTTATTCATCTTAGTGAATGTAGCAAGGTTCTCAGCAGAGAAATAGAAACGAACGCGACTTGCACCAATCTTGCTTGCAATAGCAGCAGGGAGAGTGTAACCAATCTGAATATTCTTAATTCTCATGTATGCTGCATTCTGTAAATATCTGTCGCTTGTCTGGAAGTTCTTAGAACCCGCACCGAAGAGAGGTCTTGGATAGAAAGCATTTGGATTAGGACCGAAGTTGGTATCGGTAGCTGGACGCCAGTAGTCAAGGTGATCCTTAAATGCTGCACTCTGCCACAAACCTGTATTAGCACCAACGCTATAAGGAGAAGCATCCCAGAAGTCACGCTTACCAACACCCTGCATAAAGATGAGGAAGTCAAAGCCCTTCCAGTTAGCATCCAAAGTAATACCGAAACGATAACGTGGCAAAGAGTTACCAATCTTGGTCAAGTCACCCATATCATCGTATGTGCTCTTACCAGAGTTCACTTTCTTATCACCATCAAGGTCTTTGTACATAACATCACCGGCAGCCCAGTTAGAACCCCATGAAGGCTTATTATTAGCCAACCATTCGTTCATCTGCTGATCAGTCTGTGCTATACTTCTACTTTATAACCATAGATATCGCCCATACGCTTACCTGCACACCACTGAGAAAGCAGTCTGTTTGGATTATAGAAGTTCGTAATAGTCTGGTAATCATCAGAGAGAACGAGCTTGATACCATAGTTTACTTGTCCAACTCTGTCTCTCCATCTTACTTCTAAGTCCCAACCATTTGATCTCATATCACTATTATTCTCTTTTGGCTGTGTCGCTCCGAGAATAGATGGCTTAACAGGTGCAGGACCTACCATATCCTTTGTTGTACGAACGAAGTAATCGAATGTTCCTTGAAGTTTGTTATTGAACAATCCGAAGTCAAGACCGATGTTCCATGACTGTACTCTCTCCCAAGTTAGGAAAGGTGATACAAGACCAGGAACGCTTGATGTATTAACGCGTTCGCCATTGATAATCCATGCAGAAGAGTTTGAGCTAATAGGCTGTCTGAGGAACCAAGGATAGAGCTGGTCTGTATTTGTATTACCAAGTGAACCGTATGTTAATCTCAACTTAAGAGTATTAACTGTCTTATTAAGAGGCTTAAAGAACTGCTCGTTAGCAATATTCCAACCGAGTGCAATAGATGGGAATGTTCCCCATGTCTTATCCCCAATGAAACGTGAAGAGCCGTCTCTACGGATAGAGAACTCAGCCAAATAACGTGAGTCATAAGCATAGTTGATACGACCAAACATACCCATTGTTGACCAGTGTGTGTTAGAGAAACCACGTCCAACAACTTTATTAGTTGCATTGTTGAGGGTTGGCACTAATGGTGTTACAAGGTCAGCTTGAGAAGCACTGAGGTAAGTATAAATATTAGACTCCATGTCCAAACCAGCAAGGAACTTAAATTCATGCTTGTCATTGAGGGTCATGTTATACTCAGTGAAGAAACGTCCATTGTAGTAATTATTCTTAGACATAGCCTCACCAACATTAGACTTTCCTGCTGCATAGTCTCCACTCCATGCTGCAGCTATTGGATGTTGATCTGGATCATAATAGTAGATAGGCAACACGTCCCAATGGTTGTGGTAGTTAGTTGTATTGTAGTTACCTTCTAATCTTATCTTCCAACCCTTGATTGGTCGGAACTCAAGAGCAAGCTGCTGGAAGAGCTTATCCTCTTGGGTTGCATCAATACCACCATTCTCCATCTGTAAGATCTCATTTCCATGTACATAGTGACCATTTGGGTCGTAAACAGGGTTGGTAGGCCAGCGGCGTGCGATATTATGGAAGAAGAGTCCAGTCATATAAGATGGTCTGCTATAGTCTTCACGAATCCACTTAGAGTTATAGGTAACTGTTGCCCAATCAGTGAGATTTGCTGTAACCTTAGAAGAGAAGTTATATCTCTTCAACTTATCCTTACCATGACGGATCAATCCACGCTGACTTAAGATAGCTCCACTGATATAGTAGTTCACCTTATTACCACCACCACTTACAGAAATATTATGTTCTGTTGAAGGAACGGCAGACCTATACATCTCCTTGAACCAGTTGGTATTGTCCCAAGAACCTGTGTACATACTCCAAGGCTCATTAGCAGCAGTACCCTGCCAAGTCGTAGTTACCTCTTCACCAGGTGCAGGTGTGCCATTGATATGGTTTTTAATCTTGTTCAGCATATCCTGGCTGAATGGAGCATTACCACCACTATTAGCAGCAGCATCATTCCAATAGCGTGCGAAGTCATATGAGTTAGGCATCTCAGGAATCTGAGTTGCAGTAGAGAAACGTACGTTACCATTATAAGAAACGTTCATACGACCTTCCTTACCACTCTTGGTTGTAACGAGGATAACACCAAACGCAGCACGTGAACCATAGATTGCACTTGATGAAGCATCCTTCAATACAGAGATACTCTCGATGTCATTTGGAGAAATAGAGTAAAGATCACCCTCTGAACCATCGATAAGTACGAGTGGAGCAGCATTAGAACCATCACCAATAGTTCCTATACCACGAATGTTAAGTCCCATACGGCTCTTCAATGAACCACCCGCATTGCCAACGCTGAAGTTCAAACCAGGAACCTCACCCTGCAATGCCTGAGCAACACTCGTTACAGGACGAGACTCAAGTTGCTTAGAATTAACAACAGAGACAGCACCAGTAAGGTTAACCTTCTTCTGAGTACCATAGCCGACAACAACAACGTTCTCGAGCATCTCACTGTTCTCTTGGAGTGTAACCTTAAGGTCCTTGCCAGTCCAAGTTACCTGCTGGGTCTTGTAACCAACATAAGAAATAGTAAGTGATGAGCCAGAAGCAACGCCTGCAATCTCAAAATTACCATCAAGGTCAGTCACACTTCCCTTTTTTTGTCCATTACTTACGACAAAGACAGAGGCACCAACAACAGGGTCTCCGTTATTGTCGACAACAGTTCCTTTACATACAGACTGCTGTTGAACAACAGCTGCATTCGCTTCATACGTAATGTTGGCATGCAGTAAACTTGTACTGAACAAAGCCACCATCAATAAGCTCGTAGTCCTTTTTCTTTTTAGGTACATAGGCTTTAAGTATACTTTAGGTTAAAAAATGCTTTTAGGTTTATTAATCGCAAAGTTAAATCATTTTAAACGTCCATTCTACAATTACATGTATAAAAGATGTTAAATATGTGTTTTGTTTTAGTTTATTGTAAAAAAACAACCACAAAACAGGTCTTCTTTTTACATTTTTTTCTACATTAAACAAGACCTGACAGCGACTCTTTTAGGCACATGGATAACATGCTATTCAACAAAGGAAGCTCAATCGAGAAAAAAGAGACTGATTCTACTACTATCAAGATTACACATTAATTAATAAACAAAGATACTTTTCAAAACCACATGGAGCTATTTTAATAAATATAACTTGAATAGAGCTATCAGAGTTTCTTCCGTCAGTTCATCCTCTGTTACATTTATATAGTAATGCCCATAACTATATGAAAATCTTTTGTTCTTATCAGGTTTATCACGGCACACATTGATATATACACTCCTCGTGAAATCTAATATATTTGAATTTAGGAACAACCACTTTGCAACTATCTGTGTCAAGTTCCCATATTTATTACAGAGTTCACTTGACGTCAACTCTGATCGCTGGAAACATATATTAAATCCACCATAGTGTGTAGATAATTGCGTACATGGGAAACTATACGCATAATTCTCTGACGTAGCGACATTCCAACTCTCCACCAATTCAAATGACTTAAAGTGTTGTGTCAAAGAATCAATTTGAGGGATGAGCTGTTGAATAACTTCTGGCTTATTATTCTTCACAGCATTACATGATATTTCCAAAATATCAATCAAACTTCCTCGTCCAACATCCACCTTACGTGAAGAGTATTCAGCCCCATCTTGCAAGTCAAAGAAAAAACAAGTCTTTAGTTGAATACCAAGCTTCTTACGTACAAAGGTTGTAGAAGAAAACACAGCATAACGCAGCAATGATGCTATTTTCATTTGACAAAGACTATCAGTGATTTCTTTCTTATTGCCTTTTAAGTCCTTGTAAGCAAGTATGTATGTTCGTTCTGAGAAGTGTGAACCCTTGATTACTTGCAAAGCATACTTCTCAGACTCCCCGTCTACAACAATATACTGTTGTGAGGCGAGAGGATTATACAACTCCTTAAGTACAGGCGCATAGAGTTCATAATCCTGCTTACTACAAGGGGAAAGACGGTTCTGTGCCACCGAGGCTATCGCCATAAAGAGTAGCAATGAAAGCAACAAAACCTTAATGACATAAGTACTATAAAATTCTTTCATATCTTCATCTTCATCTTCATGCTCTTAATCGTAATTAAGGAAGCACCTTACTCTTCCAGTTTCCGAATTACCCTACACGGATTACCAGCAGCCACGACACCACTTGGAATATCATGTGTAACGACAGAACCAGCACCAATCGTAGTATTATCGCCTATCGTCACACCCGGCACGACAACGACATTGCCACCTATCCACACATTATTCCCAACATGAATAGGTAGTGCATACTCTATCTTCTTATTACGCTGCTCAACATCAAGTGGATGACCAGCAGTATAGAAGGCGCAATTAGGTGCAATAAAAACATTATCGCCGAATGTCACCTTAGCCTCATCGAGAATCACACAATTAGTATTGACAAAGAAATTCTCACCGACTTCAATGTTATAACCATAGTCACAGAAGAACGGGGCAACAATAAACATTCCCTTGCCTGCCTTACCAAACAACTTTCTAAGGCGTTCCATGCGTTCCTCCCTACGTGAAGGAGGAATCTGATTGATTTCAAAACATTCATTCTCACAGTAGTATAAGTCTTTTAAAACTTCTGGGTTATTTGCTTGATAAAGCATCCCTTTCTGCTGTTTCTCCTTCTCTGTCATAATCTTGACTTTAGCGTTTATATGCACAAAGATACAAATCAATTTCTAAGAAACAGAGAATTTCATTCATGAAAAATAATTTTAGGGAAGAAAAGAGTGAGATGCGTGAAGTTTTTTGTATTTTTGCGACAACGATTTATTCATTACATAATAAAGAAAGAACATGAACATGATAACTTATGAATTTGTACTGAGACTATTCGTAGCTGCAATGTTAGGTGGTGTGATTGGCTTGGAGCGTGAGTATCGTGCAAAGGAGGCTGGTTTCCGAACCCACTTCCTTGTAGCATTAGGTAGTGGTTTGTTTATGATTCTATCACAGTTTGGCTTTGATGATGTACTTGCCCATTACGAGCGAGTGTCACTCGACCCCAGTCGTATAGCCTCACAAGTAGTAACGGGTATTGGTTTCATTGGTGCGGGAACGATTATCTTTCAAAAGCATGTGGTACGTGGACTGACAACTGCAGCAGGTTTATGGGTAACATCGGCTATAGGTATGACTGCAGGTGCAGGAATGTATGTACTCTCTATTGCAACAACTGTCCTCGTCTTGCTCTGTTTGGAAGCACTTTATTTTATACTCCAACACTTTGGCACACGCAATATAACCGTTACTTTTAGTACTCCAAAAGAAGAAAACATTCAACCAGTCTTGCAACGATTACGCGATAAGGAGATTATTATTGATTCCTACGAGATGACACGCAAAGACACTTCTTCAGGTCATTACTTCGTCGTAACGATGGAAATGAAGTTCAAGCGGAAACGTTATAAGAATCATCTCCTTAACTTTATGGCTGAATTTGAAAACGTAACTGTTGAAACTATGGAGTAAATAGGAACTGAAAAAAATGGTTCTTCTGTTAAACCCAAATCGATGTTTAACCTCTAATGACCGATTTTGGTTTAACACATAGATTGAAAATAGAATAAAGACTGATACATTTGCATAGTAAGACTATCCTAAATAGATAGTCTTACATAGAAGACAAACTACAAGATAAAATGCAAATAGATACTATGTCTTTCTGTATTCTACAAATAGCTTATTCCCACATTATTGGCATTTGTAAACTATTTTCATGCAACTCAAAACCAATACATGCTCTTTTGGCTTCTTATAGACGCCCTTTAAGCTTGCAAAAGATGCCCTTTAAGACACTTACTAACGCCCTTTTGAAGTCCAATTAAGCACCTTTTTTCAAACTACTTCATAAACATCTGATTTACTGTTGGTTACAAACTTGCTTTTTACACTTGTTTTTGCCGTTATTTATAGATACTTTACCAGAAACTATGTAATGATTTTTCAAAGCTATATCTACAAAATTTTCTTCATGTAAATGATTTCTTCTTTTTACAAAATAGCTCAGCAGTAGGGCTTAGCTACCCCCCAAAGTTACTAAAATGAAGGAGTAAGATTTAGACGATCAAGGAGTAGATAACCACTAACAAAATACTAAAAAACGCGCTGAAAAGCTAATCTACTATCTCCATTCTCAACATAGATAATACCACAATAAACGAAACCTAAACGAATCAATGAAGCCTGCATAGGGCGATTATCTGCATGGGTATCTATACGAATAGAAGAGGTAAATGTCGAACAATAGTTGATTATGTCAGCCATTACACCATGTACACCTTCCAAAGAAGCCACACGATGGATGATATAATAAGGTTGGTCATCAAGCCAACTACCATTATCAATACGGTGGTAATTAGGTTCTGGACCCGCCTTAGCTACAAAGGTTGCAATAGGCTTCCCACACTCATAAAGTAGATAACAATCACCTTGTGCAATGTCACGCCTTATAGTACTCTCCGCAGGATAATTTGCTGACCATTGATTAGGATTACCAGTTTTAATCATCTTTGCTTTCCCCTGCTCAATTAGGTTCGATACTATAGTAAAATCATCTGTTGATGCCTTGCGGATAGTACGATTAGATGACAGATTTATTGTTTTCTCCTTTGTCATAAGATTTATACTTTTCTATTTCTAACGAGGCAAAAATACGAAGAAAAAAACTAACATCAAGTTCCTAATATAAAAAGAAAGTTGTACAAAACGAAAAAAATAAAGAATACCACACTGATAATAAATAGAGAAAAATAGTATGAAAAAAATAATTGCGAATAAAGAAATTAATATGTATTTTTTTGTCCTCATAATCAAATACTAATCTTATAAAAAGCTACGACAATGGAGAATAACCTTTTTAAGTGTTCAGCAAATAGGCTGGAAGCACACTTGGGCAAAGACTCACATGAATTTACTAAAGATGATATTAAGCAAGTTGTCAGTGACTTGAACATCAGAATGGTCAACTTCATGTATCCTGCTGGTGACGGACGATTGAAAACACTAAACTTCATGCTTCACACACCCGACTACTTGGAGACAATACTTACAAGTGGCGAGCGCGTTGATGGTTCTTCACTCTTCAACTTTATTGCAGCTGGTAGTAGTGACCTCTATGTAATGCCACGCTTCTCTACAGCGTTCATCGATCCTTTCTCAGAGATTCCAACACTTTGCATGCTCTGTTCTTTCTTCGATCGAGATGGTAATCCATTAGCTTCATCTCCAGAATATACACTCCGCAAGGCTATGAATGCCTTTAAGAAAGTAACTGGTATGGAGTTCCATGCTATGGGTGAGTTAGAATACTACGTTATCCGAGAGGATGAAGGTGTATTTCCTGCTGACGACCAACATGGTTATCACGAGAGTTCTCCTTTCTCAAAAGGCAATGACTTCCGTATGCGTTCTATGCAGTTGATTGCTGAATGTGGCGGTAAGATTAAGTATGGACATTCTGAGGTAGGTAATTTCATTGAGAATGGACGCTGCTACGAACAGAATGAGATTGAGTTCTTGCCTGTTCCAGCAAATGAATGTGCTGAACAGTTACTCATTGCTAAATGGGTGATTCGTAGCTTAGGTTACGAAGAAGGACTTGATATTACCTTCGCTCCAAAGATTACTGTGGGTAAGGCTGGTTCTGGTATGCATATTCACATGCGTATAATGAAGGACGGAAAGAACATGATGCTCGAAGGAGGAAAACTTTCTAAGGATGCTCGTCGTGCTATTGCTGGTATGATGGACTTAGCTGAGAGTATCACAGCCTTTGGCAATAAGAACCCAACATCATACTTCCGTCTCGTTCCACATCAGGAAGCTCCAACAAATGTATGTTGGGGTATGAGTAACCGTTCTGTACTTGTTCGCGTACCATTAGGTTGGACCTCTGGCGAGGATATGTGCCACAAAGCTAATGATATAGAACCACTTACAGCGCGTGACTACTCTATCAAGCAGACTGTTGAGATGCGTTCTCCAGATGCTTCAGCTGATATCTATCAGCTTTTAGCAGGTCTTTGTGTGGCTTGTCGTCATGGTTTTGAGATGGCAAACGCTGAGGCTGAAGCTGAGAGAACCTTTGCAGACGGTGATATCCACGACCCAAAGAATGCAGAACGCTATGCTACCTTGGCTCAGTTGCCTGATAGCTGTGCCGCTTCAGCAGACTGCTTGGAACGTCAGCGTAAGGTTTATGAAGAGTATGATGTATTCTCTCCTGCAATGATTGATGGTATTATCAAACAGCTTCGCTCATACAATGACCGCACACTACGTCAAGAGATAGAAGGCAAAGAGATGATGATGGAGAAACTTGTTCGTCAATACTTCCACTGCGGATAAAGCAAACATCATCCTAATATGTGACTACTATTAGTCCAAATATAAAATCCCAGGCAACGAAAAGGTTGTCTGGGATTTTTCAAATAGAAATATTTTACTTAATATTATATATCTAATTATTGCTGTCCGATAAAAATAAACTGAAAGTTCTGCATCTCTTTACCCAACGGTGTTGCAGCTGTTTTACTTATCCAGGGGCTTGGTTTTCAGTTTCAAGCGTAAGCATTATAAAATGTGCTTATTTTTGACAAGGAAAGCCTATAATAACCTGATAAATTAATGAAATCATAAGTTTAAGTCTATTTTATCTAACACAGATAAACCCCTAAAAAGTTTTTATCGGACACCAATAATATCTAATCTCTTGTTTAACATATTATTACAAGACTATCATACAAACCTATCAGAAGAGAAATAATGGCATACACTTTGCTAACTTTTAAATCTATTAAAGATTAAGAATTTATGAGTTTACAAGAAATATTAGATCATAGAAGGGCTGTCAGACATTTCGACCCTAAGAAACCACTCGATAGCACAGTTGTAAAGAAATGTATTGAACAAGCAACATTGGCTCCAACAAGTTCTAACTTACAACTTTGGGAGGCTTATCATGTAACTGACAAGAAGGTTTTGGAGAAGTTGGCACCAGCATGCTTAAACCAGTTGACAGCACGTTCTGCACAACAGATTGTTGTGTTTGTGACTCGACAGGACCTCTATAAGAAACATGCACAGGCGACACTTGCATTTGAGAAGCAGAACATCAATAAGTACAGTCCAACCGAAAAGAAGGAAAAGCGCATTAAGAAATTAGAACTATATTATGCAAAAGCAATGCCGTTTCTCTATTCACGTTGCTTTGGCTTGTGGGGACTTGTTCGTAAAGGCTTAGCACAAACGATTGGACTTTTCCGTCCAATAATGCGTCAAGTAAGTGAAGGCGACATGCGAGTTAGTGTACACAAGAGTTGTGCTTTGGCTGTTCAGACATTTATGTTGGCTATGAGTGAGGTTGGTTATGACACTTGTCCACTTGAAGGTTTCGATAGTCTGTTGGTAAAGAAGGCACTGAATCTACCTTACAATACAGAAATAAACATGGTTATAACCTGTGGCGTTCGTATGCCAGATGGCGTTTGGGGAGATCGTTATCGACGTCCATTTGAGGAAACCTATCATTTGGTTTAGCATCCCTTCTGTAAATTATCATTGCTGTACAATACTCCTTCATTGCAAGAAGAAAACATACAGAATAGTTAACGGATAAACAAAAAGCAATAAGAAGGGATTTAGTAAGGATTTTATCCTTATCCATTGTCTTATTCGAATAGAAATACGTATCTTTGCAAAGAATCTGAACAAGACAATGGATAAGGATATTAAAGACTTAAAAATAGCTGTAGCCGGAACGGGCTATGTAGGTCTCAGCATTGCAACACTGCTGAGTCAACACCATCATGTAACAGCTGTTGACGTAGTAAAAGAAAAGGTTGACCTCATAAACAACAGACGTTCGCCTATTCAAGATGATTATATTGAACAGTATTTGGCAGAGAAGGATTTAGATCTTACTGCCACATTGGATGCAGAGACTGCTTATAGGGATGCGGACTTTGTAGTCATCGCTACGCCAACTAATTATGATCCTGTGAAGAACTACTTTGACACACGACGTGTTGAGGAAGTTATCGAAATCGTAATGAAGGTGAATTCAGATGCTATCATGATTGTTAAGTCTACGATTCCGGTTGGTTACACTGAGCATATTAGAGCAAAATACAAGTGTAATAACATTCTCTTTGCTCCAGAATTCCTACGTGAAAGCAAGGCGCTTTATGACAATCTTTATCCAAGTCGCATTATCATTGGTCGTCCTGAAGGTGACGAACGCTTGGAACAAGCAGCCCAGCTATTTGCTCAATTACTACAAGAAGGAGCGATAAAGGAGAATATCCCCACTCTATTTATGGGACTAACAGAGGCAGAAGCGGTGAAACTCTTTACTAATACTTACCTTGCACTACGCGTAAGTTACTTTAATGAGTTAGACACCTACGCTGAGGTAAAAGGTCTTGACACATCTAACATCATTCAAGGTGTATGTCTTGACCCACGTATTGGCTCTTTCTACAACAATCCTTCTTTGGTTATGGTGGCTATTGTCTGCCTAAAGACACTAAACAGTTACTTGCTAACTATGCCGATGTGCCAGAGAATCTTATTCAAGCAATCGTTGAGAGTAACCGTACGCGCAAGGACTTCATAGCTGACCAAGTATTGCATAAAGCTGGATATTACGACTATTACGACCGTGGTGACTATAACCCAGAAGATGAGAAAGAGTGCGTCATTGGTGTCTATCGTCTCACGATGAAGTCAAACAGTGACAACTTCCGACAGAGTTCTATTCAGGGAGTCATGAAGCGTATTAAGGCAAAGGGTGCGCAAGTCATCATCTACGAACCTACACTTGAAGACGGGGCGACCTTCTTCGGCAGCCTTGTTGTCAATAATCTTGAAGATTTCAAACAGCGTTGTCATGCCATCATTGCCAACCGATACGATAAATGCCTTGATGATATAAAGGAAAAAGTGTATACAAGAGATATATTTAGAAGGGACTAATATAATCCCAAATGCGGTCATTAGACCACAAAAGCATAGCTCTTATTACTATAGTTTTGTTTCCTAACATCTTTTATTTCCTTATCGGTATCTTGTCTGTCTTTGTAACTTGGCGTAGCCCGCTACGCCTGTGTTCCAAAGCCAAACAATCTACTCGATAATAAAACAAAATATGTTTAGGCTCTAATGACGGATTTGGGATAATCCCATTCTCCCCCCTCAACTAATGTATTCATACTCATCACCCATGGTGCTAACAGTAAACACCATGAGTGCTGATGACATGTACCCTCTGAGAAGTGGATAGGAAGAGTTTTACCCATTTGTTAGTAATTGAGACTTACACCACCAAGAGTGAGCATTTATTCCTTGCTCATATTAAGAATGAACTCTCCAAAGTAAACACGAAAATACTTGTATAAAAGAGAGCCCACAGCGAATTATATACTAACAAGATACTGTTAATATCAGCTCTAACCTTTTCATTTAGAATCTTCTACCGCCCTCTATAAGCTAAACATCACTATCTCAACTTTTAGGTAAAACTATTTTTCCTGTCATATCTGTCACATCTTATATACTCATAACCCGTTTATCGTCAATAAAATACGGCAAATGTTAAAAGTGACAGCAACGTACATTTAAACTAAACATGGTGTTATTCACAAGATAAATACGCTTATAAAGAGATTGACCAGACCTATAACTATATGACAGTTGCACGTACTTCTGGTGTCAGTTTTCGGGGCTTCTGAAAACGGCGTTTGCGGTGTTCCGCCATACGCTGAGCACACATTGGACGGTATTCTCCAGTGTAAGGTGACCTGTTACGGTCAACTTCTCTGTAAACCGTACTGAAATGAACTCCAATAGTTGAGGCTATCTCTTTTTTAGAGAAACCTTTTTGTAATAAGGCAAATATTGTGTACCTTTGCCCTGAGGTTAATTGTTTATACATATCAAATACAAAGATAATTAATCTTGGGGAGACTTTGGGTCTCCTCTTTTGTTTTTTTTATATCTCGATACTTGAATATGCTCTTAGGGGGCGCGGCCCCCTGCCGCAGGGCAACCCTCGGTGTTTTTCATAGTTTTTGTAAACTATTTCTTACCGAGAGTATTCGCATTTACTAATTGAATGTGCGATCTATATGGCTACCCAAATTTCCAAAAAGATGGAAAGTTGGACTCTAACAGTCTGAATATAATTACTCCTATGCTCGGAGTAATGTTTGGAGTAAATACAGCCTCAAGGGTTTAGCCGACATGACGAAAAGGATAGCAATACAAGTCACAAAAAGAATTCCTGTCATAACTTTTGGTCATGCTGCATGGTATCTGTTTATTAAACAAATATCAAAATGGATTGGTATACGTATGTCTAAGCAATTATTAGCTAAATCGGTTTCAAAATTTCTCCCAGTTATAGGTGGATTGGTATCAGGTGGGCTATCCTACGCAACATTCGGTCCAATGGCAAAAAAACTTGCTAAGGATTTAAGACTCCATAGTAAAGTATTCAAGAACGCACAAGAAACTGTTGAGAAAGACAATGAAAAAAAATAAAACAAAGAATAGTAATTTCTCAAATGTTAAACTTATCATTATGAACAAATCTTTTATGAAACGTACTATTATCTTTTTAAGCATTTTGTTATTATGCAATTACAATGCTATCGGTAAAACAAGGACAATTGAATACTCCAGAACGTCAACTACAAGAGGAATGTTCACACCTTTATCTTATAACTGTATGACATTACGCAACTCAAATTATCAGCGTCCTAAAACGACTACAACATTAGTTGGTCACACATTCCAGTTTATGTTTGGCTCAGAAACAGATCCCAAATTAGCATGTTTTGATAATGAGGCTTTCTCCTTAAAACTTTCATTTAATCTACAATTTATTTCTGCTACAAAAGTGAAGGTATACATTAGACCTATTATGAAGAAAAATAAAATTACTGCCTATGTTGGAGGTGATGCGTATTCATCAACCTTTGAGAGTGGTTACAGAAATATGCTCGAAGAGTGTAAAATGAGAGATGAGACTGTTACTTATACATATAACAATGGTATTGTAAAAATTTAAATCTTCCGTTTTTAGGGAATCGTTCCTTAAAAGTATCCAATAATGGAAAGTCATTAATAGAAGATAAATTTGCTTTTTAATAAAATAAAGTAAAACAATATTGATTGATTCATAAAAAAATATCAAGTACCATTTGAGCAATCATTTGGTGCTTTTTTTATTTTATGTTTCTTTGAGTAGCAGGAATATAAAAGATAAAAAGGCTTGTCTCCCGACAAGCCTATTTATAATACAAAAAAACATTATGAAATAATTTATTTCGCGAACAAGATTATCATTTAATAATTCTGGCTTATGTCGCACATTTACAAGTGCGGCACTTGCGTTCACAGTACCGCTCGCACTGTACGCGAATGTCATACCCCAACATTGCACCGAGAATGAAATCCTCTTCTGGCGTTAGTTGGTTAAGAGGTTTGGTAATCATCAGCCGGATGGCATCAAGACACTCCTGACGACCAAAGAACAGGTTCATGCGGTCACGACCCACCGGCTGGATGATATATGGGATATTCTGATGTTCGAGGCGGAGCGTAGCAAATGACTCATACTTCTTATTACAAGTATACAAGACCATCTGTCGAACACCCTTCTTGTACTCATAGATGTGATTCATCAACACCTTCATATCGGCGGTCATCATATCTGTCATCATAGTTATCCCTTCGTGTGAATAGTTATAATGTAAGCACTAAGTTTCAATTTATCTTACAATGCAGGCTTGATAGCCTCCAACCATGCATCAATACGGCTTTCAGTCTGATCCTCTTCGTTTACATCATCCAAAGCAAGACCTACGAACTTACCATCAACAACAGCCTCGCTGTCATCATAAGTATAGCCATCTGTAGATACACCAGGGAGGATATTTGCACCCTGTGCAGCATCATAAATCTCCTTCATTGCACTACAGAAAGTATCTGAATAGCTCTCGCTATCACCGCAACCGAAGATTGCAACAGTCTTACCAGAGAGGTCAGCACCCTTCAGTACGTTAATACCATCATACCAATCATCCTGCAACTCACCTGCGCCCATGTTGAAGAGCCAAGGATAAGATTGTCATTCTCTGCTACAACTTCTGCAGAGAAATCTGACACGTTAATAGCTTCAACGCCGAGCTTCTCAGCGATGGTATTTGCAATGCTTTCGCATGTACCGGTTGATGAACCGTAAACAACAATAGTCTTCTTCATATTTTGTTACTGATTTAATTTCTGATTTTATTAATCTTTACGGTTGCAAAGATACAATGAAAAACTATTACCTGCAATACCTAAAAATGATGGTTTGTGCAAAATACCTACTTTTAGTGAGTACTTTCTTTTACTTTACAAACTTCTTTCCATTTCTTATATATATACCTTTAGGTAGATTCGCATCAGAAGTTCCTACATAACGACCATCTAAGAGGTAAATACGGTTATCATATTGCTCTGATACCTTCTTTTGACCAATCGTATTAATACCCAAAGCCTTTCTACGTAAAACTTCTCTCAGTCCTGCAGCAACGTCAATCTGCCCATATCCATAAAGATTATTAGGATAACTGAGTGACGTATCATAATGAGAACAAGTCTTAGCGAATATCTCCAGACAATCAGCTGGCGTCAACGTTGGATCAGCTTGTAACCAAAGTGCTATCGCACCCGTCACAACTGGTGCAGACATTGACGTTCCTGCATTAGCATTCCATGCATAGGTACGACCATTATATTCAAAATGACGCACATCACTTTTAACAGAAGCATTTACATTCTTTGGATTATTGATAAAGAAGGTACTATAAGATGAGATGATATTCTGACCTGGTGCCATTACGTCTGGCTTTATACGCCCATCCAATGTTGGTCCCATAGCTGAGAAAGAAGAACGGATGCCCTTTTGTCCACTATCATACACCTTCTTTTCACCTAAATAATTAACAAACTGTGTACGATAGCTTGTCGAACCAACACATATCACATCTGGCGAACTGGATGGTGAGAAGATTGTATATCTACAATCTCCTGCATCCAACACAGGGTCAAGTGAATGTGGAAACATATAGCCCGACATACGGTAAAGTTCTATATCAGCATCCCTACCCATAACTTGAAGTGAAACTTGCGGACTATCTCCAAGCTTCGACGGACTACTAAGTTGAAAATCATAAGCCGTCTCATGCATATCATAACTATTCGGATAAGCCAACACACGCCACTTATATTTCTTTCCACCTACTAATAAGGAATCGGTAAGTAGTGAGTCTTGAGCATTACAAACATTAACCGTTGATATATCAACGATTTGCGGGGAAGCTACGTTATCATATACACTTACTCGAAAAGTAAACGTCTGCTTAGACTTTGCCGTACAACTAAAGCGTTTCTCATTACCCATGATGAAAGCTCCAGCTCGCTCTTTTCCAATACTCTTATGTATATACGAATTCCTTGCGCCATCGTTACCTGCAGAAGAAACAATGATTCGTCCTGGTCCTATTAGTTTAGCAAGTAGCTCATAATATAATTGGTCATAGCCATGAAAATCCTGCGAACTACCCTCACTAAAATTGATGACACACGGTTGATGCATACGTTCCGCATAATCGAATATATACTTAAAACCAAGTGCATCGGTGGCATAGGTAAACTTATAATAATCTTTTGGATCTATCAAAGAAGCATTATCAGCAGCATTGTCAACCAATACCAAGTCGGCATCACAAGCCATACCACGATAAGGAGAAACGGCTCCATTCCCTTCTGCCCCACTACCGGCAGCAATGCCAGCTGTATGTGTTCCGTGTGTCTGTGTCTCACCATCAATGGGATGTTCCAGTTTTAACAAGGCGTCACGACCTACATAATCACGACCTACATATAATGTTGAACCGATCGTATCACGCGACAACTGGTCCCATAAAGCTTTGATACGATACTTGCTCATATCAGCTGAATAAAAATTAGGATGTGTCAAATCAAAACCAATATCTTGTACACCAACAACGACACCACGTCCAGTATAGCGCTGAGATAGTCCTTCACCCGTATAAACTTTCTCAGCATTAACAACTAATCGAGTAGTATCCATTTGTATGCTGCATCGTCTTCCTGTCTCTATTCGCTTCACTTGTCTGCCACACGACAATGCTCCGAGCTTACTAAGAGGAATGGCTGCTATACTAATATCACCCACACGTGCCAACTCCTTACAGCCATACTGCCTTAGAACTTCTGCCGCATTACCATCAATACGAACAAAAGCGGTCAACAATCTATCATCACTCTGACTACGAGTAAGCTGCTTCGTTGCCAATGCCGAAGCCATAGCCTCGCGAACAAAGGGCGACATCTTCTCATAGCGAGGACGCTGAGCAATAATGCCAAGAGAGGTAAATATAAAGAGTAGAGAAACTATTAAACGGTTCATTTCTTTATAGGCTAATTACAAATAATGTATTATAAGTAATGTATTCTGCCACAAAGGAACAAAAAAAAACTGACATATGCAAGATGTATTAAACCTCAGTACCATGTGTACGAAGTATCACCATGGCTCTTCTACAAACAACTTATTCCCATGTTATTGACTTTTTGTAAACTATTTTTATGCAGTTCAAAACCAATACATGCTCTTTTGGCTTCTTAAAGATGCTTAATTGACTTGCAAAAGACGCCCTTTAAGACCCTTATTAACGCCCTTTTGAAGTCCTATTAAGCACCTTTTACTTTACTACTTTATAACTAACTGATTCCCTTATAGTTACAATTCTGCTTTTTATATGTGTTTTTGTCGTTATTTATAGATATTTTCTTTGAATATGTGTAATGATTTTTCACAGCCTTATCTATAGATTTCCGAAGTCTAAAAAGGAATGATTTTCAATGTCAGAGGATAATAATAGGATAGATAGATGACAGTTTTAGTCATATTTTTGTTTAGTGAGCAACCTTGGTTGTTTCGTTAAAGCAATACGAAAAGCATCCACTCATTTAACAGAAGAACCATAAAAAGGCTATAAGTCAGAATCTGACTCATAGCCTTCCATTTACATATATGAAACCTTCTCTACATGAGAATATGTTGATTTCTTACTTATTCAAACCACGGTTATTCAGTGTCACGTTGAGAAGCTTTACATACTCACGGTACTGACGGTCGTTCAAAACATAACGCATATAAGAAAGATCCTTCTTAATAGCACTCTGAACCTTAGCGTCACGCTCTGAGCTATCAGCAACAGAAGCATTCATCATCTCTGTAGCAAAAGTGCGATTAATATCCTCAACAACATCAACCTGATCATAATTAAGATTCAACGCACGACTAAGAGCGTATGTGCTTACATTGAACTTGTATGCGTTAGCATTTGTAGTTGTGTTGTTGTTATCGTTCTCACCTGCTGCAAAAGCCATTGTCATACTCATCACTGCTGCTACTGTCAATACAATCTTCTTCATATTCATTATCCTTTCTTAATTATTTAAAGTCTTATTAAAAGACTTATCATTATCTTTTATTCTGTAATTAATTTCCTTATTACGAGTGCAAAGTTACAAGATTATTCGAGATACAATATAACTATTCGTTACTTATCATTAATTTTTGCTTATATTTTTGACACACATCAATGCATTTGATTTATATCAGTAACAAAAACATAGATACTACCCTATCCTTCCTAATAAACCGTATATAATAGTAGTACGAAAAAGAAAAAACAGTAACTAAGCAGATTTTATTCCGTTTTAAATCATTACCTTTGCAAATACGTATAATAAATATAGATTAATAAAAATAACAATGGAGAATAATAAACATCGACTCGTTGTAGTCAGCTACGAACTATATAGTATCGAAAATGGTGAGGAGCAATTCCTCGAAAAGACAGAAGATATGCAGCCTATGCAGCTCTATACTGGTTGCGACATGGCGTTACCAGCCTTTGAGCAGGAGATTGTTAAGTTTGAAAAAGACGCAGACTTCAAGTTCTCTCTCACTAAGGAGCAGGCTTATGGTGAGCATGACGATAATAGCGTATTTAGCTCTCGACAAGGCTACTTTCTCACCTAACGGAGTATTTTGATGCTGAGAACATCTATAAAGATGCAGTCGTTCCCTTTGCAGAACGAAAATGGTCAGCGTTTCTTAGGAAAGGTTTTGGATATATCAGACGATAAAGTAACCATCGACCTCAACCACCCTCTCGCAGGCAAAAGGACCTTGTTTTCTATGGTCATGTTTTTCGAGAATCGTGAAGCAAGTGAAGAAGAAGTAAAAAGACTTCTTTGAGCAAATGAATCAGCATCACTGTGGTGGTGGCTGTGGCGGAGGCTGCGGTAGCGACAACGGAGGTGGCTGTGGTTGCGGAGGTCATGAAGATGGAGAAGGTGGCTGCTGCGGCTGTCATTAAGATAAATTCTCCCTCTCCCGTCCAGCTATTTACAATGGAACATATAAATAGAAGGGGATGATAGGAAAGTCTACAACATACTTTTCTTTCCTATCAATCACGCATCACGATTATCATTCATAGGAACTTTGGTATGAATACATTCGGAAAGCTCTTCACACTAACCACCTTCGGCGAAAGCCATGGAGCTGCTGTGGGTGGTATTGTTGATGGTATGCCAGCTGGTGTAACCATTGACACAGACTTCATTCAGCGTGAATTGGCACGTCGCCGACCAGGTCAAAGCCATATCACAACGGATAGAAAGGAAGCAGACCAAGTAGAACTGCTAAGCGGTGTGTTTGAGGGAAAGTCAACAGGTGCGCCCATTGGTTTTCTTGTTCGCAATACCAATCAACATTCAAAGGACTATGATAATATCCGTGACATCTTTCGTCCGTCACATGCCGACTATACATATTACAGCAAATATGGTATTCGTGACTATCGTGGAGGCGGGCGAGCGTCTGCTCGCATTACACTTTCACGTGTCGTAGCAGGAGCCTTAGCCAAACTTGTGTTACGCCAACAGGGTATCAGTATCTCTGCCTACACTTCACAAGTGGGCGACATTCTACTTGAGAAAGATTATCATAAATATGATTTAAATCTCATTGAGTCAAACCCAGTTCGCTGTCCCGACCCATTAAAAGCAAAGGAAATGGAGAACCTAATAGCACAGGTAAAGCGCGAAGGAGACACCATCGGTGGCGTTATTTCTTGCGTTATCAAAGGCTGCCCAGTGGGCTTAGGCGAACCAGAATTTGGAAAACTTCATGCACAATTAGGTGCAGCTATGCTTAGTATCAACGCTGTGAAGGGTTTTGAATATGGTGAAGGATTTGCTGGTTCTTCATGGAGAGGTAGCCAGCAAAACGACACTTTCCTACCAACTGGCGATGGTATGCAATACCCAAGATGCAATGTAGAAACGAACCATAGCGGTGGCATACAGGGTGGAATCAGTAACGGAGAGGATATTTACTTCCGTGTTGCATTCAAACCTGTCGCAACCCTACTTATGGAACAGCAGACAGTGAACATAGAGGGTGAGGCAACAACGATGGATGTACGTGGTCGACATGATCCTTGTGTCTTACCTCGTGCAGTTCCTATTGTTGAGGCTATGGCTGCAATGACCATACTTGACGCATTGTTGATAAGTAAAACAAACAGACTTTAGATTGTTATCTTTCGTCAAGACTCACTTTCTACGGCAGTTAAAGAACAAAATATTAGAAGGAGTTAAATCCTATCTTCTCACACTAACAATCTATAGATAGTAGCAGAGAAAGACATGGACTTAACTCCTTCTAATTTGTTTTAGCTCCATTTCCTTTTAAGAAAACAAAGCTAACCAATCTTCTTCTCGTTTGTTATAGGCTTGAAATAAAAGCACTTAAAGCCGTTCCACCGTCCAAAGAAGGCGAATATGATTCAAGTACATTGAGCTTTGTACTACCTATAACGTCCTTTAAATCCTTTGCAGTATTCAGTACACAGATATCTCCAGCCAAGCCACAAACATCTATCTGTTCTATCTTCAAAGCCTTAATCAACTGACTGAGAACACCCGCAGAAGCTTCATTTTGCATAATAGAATACTCATCCTTCTCTATGCTATCACCCTTATACAATAAGGTGAAGCCACCCTTTGATTCATTAAGAGCAACCAATAGTGATTGCCAAAGAGCTGCTCCAACAGAGTGTTGCACACAATGACGTGGCCATACTCCACCCTCATCAGCAAACGAACTATGATGATAAGGATGCCAATCTGCTGTAACAATCTTCACAGTATATTCATTACCTTTTTCCTTTACATACTTTGCCAGCGCATCCATTGCTTCGGCTGCGCCTGCTACAGGAAGTGTTCCTGTAATAAAGTCGATTTGTGGATCGACTATTAACAATAGCTTTTTCATATTTTATTGTCCCTTTAAACAATAAGACCAAATAGTTTCATTATCTATATTACAAAGCTAACAGAATATAAATCGCAGCTTTATAATATCAACGTTAATACGCTACAGATATTTTCTGAACACGCCAAAATTAATATAAAAATAGTGATACATAAGCCACGTATCACTATTTTCCTCTTAAGTTTTTATACTTGTGCGTTGTCTGGTTCAATCTTTTGAGCATCTACTTCTACCACTCCACGCTTAACGTGACCATCGTAAGTAACAAAGTAAATACCCGTACCCGGTGTCCATTCCATACAGAAGAGTTCTCCTGGACCATTAAAACCATTCTTCTTGATAACGCGTAATGCCCATGCCTGCGAACGACCACTCTGCTTAAGACCACTCGAAACGAACTCACCATTGTTAACAAGTAAGAATGAATCAGCTGTCTTACCGGTTGGAAGGACTGTCACTGCACCATTTGCTTCAAACAAAACATCCTCAACTTCAAACATAGAGAAGATTCCCTTTTGTCTTAATAGCAAACGGAACTGCTCCATTTCAAGGCTATTACGCTTAAAATTCTTAAAGTTAATAACACCATCCTTCACAAGGAAAACACTCTCTCCCTTGATAATATGACGTAGACGAGCAGAGCGCATAGCAAAGCGCACGAGCATATTAAAGCCTGTCCATACTGCCAAAGCAAAGAGAATATGCCATATAGACATATCAGGATTATACAAGACACCACCGACCAAGGCACCAATCACAAAGGCACTCACGGTATCAAGTGGCGTAAGCTGTGCCATCTGAGCTTTTCCAGTAATACGTAGAAAAGCCAAAATACCTATCATACCCGTAACAAGTTTCAAGGTAATGCCTATATAAGGCTGAATAAACTCAATCATTTTTTGTTCTTAAAGCTGTTATTATAAATTGAATTTTTATTCTTTTTGATGCTGCAAAAATACATCTTTTATACTTAACTCGCAAATAACATGACTAAAAAAAACACCACGAAACCATTAATTCTATTTACGGAAAGCTTAAAAACAAGTCTTTTATAGCTATAAAGCCTCCTGTAGAATTAAAAAAGAAAGCAACTCCTTTGTCAGTTCAGAAATAATATATAACTTCGCACCGAACAAACTGGTAGAGTGATTAATAGATACCTGAAATAATAGGAGTTTTCCACCTTTACCATAAAAGAAAGATAAAAATGGAATACTATATCAAGATTAATGAAGAAAAGAGAGGTCCTTATAGCCTCAACGAATTAGCCGAAAGAAAATTGGATGCTACAACGTTAGTAATGCCAACAGATGGTGTAGAATGGGTTCCTGCCAACCAGATAGAAGAACTTTGCACACTCTTTGAGAGCAAAGAATCTATCAATAAGACAGAGAAAACAGAAGAGATACCTTTTGTTGAGGCAAGACCTATCATACCAACAGCACAACAAGAAGCAGTTCAGCAGCCACAACCAGCACCTAAGAAGAAGAGTCACACTGGTTGTCTTATCGGTATTTTGCTCACGTTGGTTGTCTTGGTTGCAGTGATGGTTGTTACTTGTCCAAAGACAGAACAACACAAGGAAGTACTCTCTACCGTTATCACTACTACTGTAAATGATGCTGTAAATGACAACGATAATCTTACAGGCAACACCTTCATCGACAACGCTTTCAAAACAGTCAGCAATGCTTTTGCTGGTAAGGTGATTGAGACTGCTGTTGATAACCTTGTCACTGTCGATAACTATGTTGTATGTTCATTAGGTAAGGTACACTATGATGGCAAAAGATCATATCGTATCTTTAGGTGTCTTCGGGCATATCTTTACTGTTGATGAAGATGACCTTCGGGAAGCTGCAGAGCAGTATTACAAGAAAGAAGAAATCAACATGAAGGAACAACTTAAGAAAAAAAGCACAGAAGATGTTGCAGGGAAAACATCATTGCACCTGCAACCTCAGCCATCAGAAGGACTCTTGGGAAGTGCTATGGATGGTCTTCTGGATGAAATCGGTTTAGATAATCAACCCTCAAAACAAAGTAAGAAAAAAAGACAGTGGAAAGCTGATTCTATCTAAGTAAATATTAGGCTTTCAGATAACAAGAGAACTGACTTATAGATGGATAATAACGCAAAAAGATAGTTGTTAAAAAAACAATATTTCTACATAAAAGGAAAGGTTTTACATATTATCTTTTGCATATAAACAATATTTTTGTATACATTTGCACCATTAATTTAAATAGAGTACAAAGATGAAAAGATTATTTTTAATTGGAGTAATGATTCTGACAACTGTTGCAGGTTTTGCACAGAATCGCGAAAGAATCGATACATTGAAGGAGCAGCAGAAGGTGCTCAAGATGACTACAGAGTTAAACAAACTTCAGTTGGATTACGAGAAAGAGAAGGCAAACAATGTCGAACTCAGCAAGAAGGCAGCTGATATCAATGTTGAAGCAAATGTAGCTACAACAGAATTCAACACAACCAACGCATCAAACACTGTTAAGGATGCAAAGACCACTATCAAGCGTCTGAAGGAAGCTAAGTCTATCAACAAGAAGTTGGCTAAGAGTCAGAAGACCCTTACAAAGATGGAAAAGAAGATTGCTAAGCTTCAGGCAAAGATTGATGACTGTAACAAACGCATCAAGTTTGTCAACAATAACAATTAATATCATCAAAAAAATATTATCGAGAATAAAGGACGCACATTTTGTGCGTCCTCTCTATGTCTATTTATTGTATTGACACCCACTTTTCCTCGACCTTATTACTAAAACTTACTATGAAAAACTTTTATCTTGCTTTCTAAAAAACATCACATAATGATAAAAAAGATACTTCTATCACTATTGGTACTATTGGCTCATTTACCAATATACTCCCAAATGCTCTTTTCAGAGAATCTAACATTAGATATAGATAGTACAAAAACAATACAAGGAACTTTATTACCTGTACTGGATTTTAAGACAGAAAAGGAAAATGTTCTCACACTCAAGAATACCGCTAATCTCAACCTCTTAATAAAGCACAAGCGTGTTATCAACTTAATAAACAAGTTGGAGTTTTCAACTTACGGCAAGAAAGTAACGGTAAGTGGAGGATATGTACACGTAGAATACCGTTATCTCCTCAGTCGTGCTTTTGAGGTTTACCCTTATGCTGAGTCACAATGGGCAGAAAGTCGTGGAATGGAATACAAGATTTCAACAGGATTACTATCACGCTATAGGATTATAAACAAAGAAAAATATCTTATGTTTGCATCAGCGGGTATGTTCTATGAATTTGAGAAATGGGAAGATCCAACTCCTAATGCAGTCCATCACATGTTTATAGTCGTAGCATAAAAAGTCACCTATCAGTAAGTTTCAAACAGCATTTAGGCGAACACTGGGAACTGACGACCACAGCTATTCATCAGGCGAAGCCAGACAGTTACTTTAAGGAAGCACGATTCGGTGGTGCAGCAGACTTAAAGTATAATATTACACCAAACATTGGTATAAATGGTGCCTACCGCGTTATCTACGACACAGCACCAATTGTACCAATTAGAAAGACTTATACAACCGTAGAGGCTGGTCTTAGTGTATCATTCTAAGTAGTATAACAGTGACAAATTAGCAATAAGGCAATACTTTTCTGCATCTTTTTCTGCTATAAAATATGGTTCTTCCGTTAAATATGCGGACGCTTTTCGTATTGCTCTAACGGAAGAACCGAAGTTACCCACTAAACAAAAAACATAGATAAAACAGTCATCTATCTATCCTATTATCATTCTCTGACATTAAAAAACTTTTTGTTTTAAGACTTTGAAAACAACAGACAAGAATTTGAAAAATCATTACATAAATTCTAATAAGACATCCATAAATAACGGCAAAAACACAAACAAAAAGCAGGTCTGTAACCACAAGGAAATCAATTAGTTATAAAGTAGCAAAGTAAAAGGTGCTTAATTGGACTTCAAAAGGGCGTTAGTTAGACCTCAAAAGGACACCTATTGCAAGTCAATTAGGCGTCTTTTAGAAGCCAAAAGAGCGTATATCGGCTTTGAGTTACATGAAAACATTTTACAAAAAATGTGTATATTTTAATATTGGAGACGCAGGACAAGTGGAAGATGGTCGCTAAATCCATTATTAAAACGCATACCATTATAATTACGGCGGGGCTTTACTCCGCCATATTTTGTATCTTCTTCTAATAGAAACAACGCATCATTGATACGGCAATTTGTTACCCTCGAACACAGGTTTCCGCTTAAAAGTATCTGGTCCAGACTTCCCCATTCTCCATGATAACGATAAGTTCCTTTCGCCCCATTACGTCCGTGCACTCCCGCAGATATATTAATCAATCCATATTCGTACGCAAGTTGTAGCGAAGGACTATCTGCATAATCATTAAAGTCGCCCATCACTAACAGTTTCGGGTCTGTATACGCACTACGAAGAGAGTCTATAGCACTACACAATCGCTCCATTACGTGCATTCTAAAAGGACGAGAATAAAGTTCGCCACCCATTCGACTTGGTGCATGAAGTAGGAAAACGTGTAGCGTATCACCGCTTTCTATTTCACCTTCTACATGTAGAATATCTCGAGTTGGGCGCATTTCCTTCATAGGTATGACACGAATCGTATCAGCTTTTATCAATCGGAAGGAAAAAGGAGAATACAATAATGCCACATCTATACCACGTGCATCATTCGAAGCTGTCATCACATATTCATAACGAGCCTTACGCAACAAAGATCGACGAGTAAGGTCAAAGAGTACACTATCGTTCTCTACCTCGCATAAACCTACAATATCTGGCAGTGTCCAACCACTACTATCTTCGCCACAAGCAATGATTGTCTGCCCTATCCTATTCAGTTTTTGCCAATACTTCGTACGTGTCCAATGGCGAGGAGAGTCTGGCAAGAACTCATAATCATTCTTCAAAGTATCGTGCCGGGTATCAAATAAGTTCTCGGTATTGAGTTCAACGATTGTCAAACGAGTTTGAGCTTCAGATAAAAAAGAGCACAACAAGAACAAAAAAGTTAACAAGATACGCATAAGCTTCAGGTTTATTGATAAGTAAGTTATTATTTCTTTATCTCAATATCTCGTGCCACATGATTACGTATCTTAGTCAGATACGCTTTCATTCCTGCAGCATCTTTATCGTCAATTATCTGCAACAACTCTTTTAACTCTGTGCGTATCTGTACTACTTGGTCATACGTATAAGGATTAAAGAGGATTTCTTGAAGCAGATAATCATCTTCGTTCAAAACTCCCTTAGCTATCTGCATGTGTCGTTTGAAGGTTGTTCCTGGTGCATCTTGATGCTTCATCACAGCAGCAAAGACAAAGGTAGAGACGAACGGAATACTCAATGAGTAAGCTACTATCTTATCGTGTTCCTCGAAGCTATACTCATAAATATTCAAACCTAACCTTTGATAGAGGTCTTTAAAGAAGATTCGACCCATATAATCACCCTCACTGATGATGATAGCATTCTCTTCACTTAGCTGATTGAGATTGGCAAAGGTTGGACCGAACATTGGGTGCGTAGAGACATAAGGGTGTCCACATTGGTCGTACCAACCCTTCAGCCTGTCTTCACCGAACTAATGTCTGATAAGATGCAATCCTTCGGCAATATTGGCAGTACTTCTTCAAAAGCAGGTATCGTGTACTTCACCGTTACAGCATTGATAACAAGCTCTGGCTGAAAGCCTTTCACCTCCTCTAAAGATGTAAATCTCTGACAATTGTAAGTAAAGCGAAGACGGCGTGCATCCCTTTCGTATGCCGCCACTTCATGATCAAAACTAAGCAGGTCGATGAAGAAACTTCCCATCTTACCTGCTCCCATAATCAGTATTTTCATGTTTCTTGGGTGTTAGGTGTTAAGTGTTGGGTGGTGATGAATTGTAGTGTTGGGTGATAAATGATAGGTGGTGAGTGATGGTTGTTGGGTGTTTACGAATTGTAATGGTGGCTGTTAGGTGATGAGTGGTGAGTAAAGAAAAGCACATTTAGGAAGATTCTACATAACATCATCATATCCCCCTTCATCACTATTCATCAACACCCAACATTCAACACCCAACACCCACTACCCTACTTATTCACAACCTCCAACTGCTGACGTACACTCTCCTCATGTATTAGTTCAAAAACTTGGGCAGCAAAGTTGGCATCCATACCGCAAAGACTTGCTTGCGCGCCACGCTTTTCGAGGATTTCACTATATCTACCAGCTTGAAGAATGGTCATATTATGCTCTTTTTTAAAGGCTCCTATCTCACGACAAATGCGGAAACGCTTGGCAAGAAGTCCCATTAAAGAGTTGTCAATTTCGTCTATTTGCGCACGAAGAAATCTTAATCCTTCAGTTGTAGAGGCATGATCACGCACTACCAAAAGAGACAGAATATAATCAAGAATATCAGGAGTCACCTGCTGTTCTGCATCGCTCCACGCCTTCTCTGGAGTACAATGACTCTCTACTATCAAACCGTCAAAGCCTAAGTCCATAGCCTGCTGACATAGTGGTGCTATTAAATCGCGACGACCACCAATATGACTTGGGTCACAGATTATAGGAAGTCCTGGTATTCTTCTACGCAACTCTATAGGAATCTGCCACATAGGGGCATTTCGATAGATTTCTTTTCATAGCTTGAAAAACCTCGATGAATAACTCCTAAACGTTTCAAGCCGGCTTGATTAAGTCTTTGAAGTGCACCTATCCATAGTTCAAGGTCAGGATTGACAGGGTTCTTTACCAATACAGGGATATCTATTCCTTGCAAAGCATCAGCCAAAGCCTGCATAGCAAAGGGGTTAGCAGATGTTCTTGCACCTACCCAAAGAATATCCATACCATATTTCAGAGCCACTTCAACATGCTCAGGTGTCGCCACCTCGGTTGAAATCATCATACCAGTTTCTTCCTTTACACGCTGCATCCATGGTAAAGCCATCTCTCCATTACCCTCAAAACCACCCGGTTTCGTACGTGGTTTCCATACACCAGCACGGAAGATATGGCAGCCTTTGGCAGCAAGATTACGTGCCGTAGACATCACTTGTTCTTCTGTTTCAGCCGAACAGGGACCTGCAATGACTAATGGACGTTCCTTGTCGCTCGGAAGTCGCAAAGACTCTAACTCTAATTCCATAATCATATATCTTTTATTCCTTATTTACTTAATTGTTCCCCAAAGGTAATACAAATGATGCATAAAACCTTATTTTACCATTCTAAAGATGCAATTTGATCGCGTGCTTTCATCATTAGCTCGTCTTTTGCACATAAGGAGATGCGCACATAACGACGACCATTGCTTCCAAAAATGAAGCCTGGTGCAATAAACACACGTGCCTCATGCAACACACGCTCTGTCAACTGTTCAACATCAGCATACTTCTCAGGTATTTTACCCCATAGGAACATACCGACTTGAGTCTTATCAAAGGTGCAACCTAACAGTGTCATTATCTCTTCTGCTATACCTCTACGATGACGATAAACCTCTACATTATATTGCTGATGCCATTCATCTGTATTCGTATTCATGGCTTCTGCTGCCGCTAACTGGATGCCACGGAAGGTTCCTGAGTCTATATTACTCTTCACTTTCAATATCCACGAGATAAAGGTTGGGTTAGTAACACACACATTCCGACACGCCAACCTGGCATATTATAAGACTTCGAAAGGGAATTGAATTCTATGCAACAGTCCTTTGCACCAGGTACTTGTAACAAGCTCAACTTCTCTCATTCGTTGAGAATAAACGAATAGGGATTATCATTTACCACAACAATATCGTGACGACGAGCAAAGTCTACTAACCGTTGATAGGTTTCACGACAAGCATTTCCACCTGTAGGCATATTCGGATAGTTGGTCCACATCAGGCGAACTCGACTTAAGTCCATTTGCTCCAAAGCCTCGAAGTCAGGTTGCCAACCATTGTCTTCCCTCAAATCATAAGTGACAACCTCTGCACTAATAGTCGAGAGAGCGCTGTATAAGTAGGATAACCTGGATTCGGAACCAACACCTGCTCGCCAGGATTGACAAAAGCTAAGGTTACATGTAGGATTCCTTCCTTAGAACCAATAAGCGGCTGAACCTCTGTTGCCGCATCAACATCAACGCCATACCATCGTTTATAAAAGCCAGCCATAGCTGAACGAAGTTCTGTTGTACCGATTGTAGGTTGATAGCCATGCTCTGTAGCTTGAGTAGTTACCTCGCAAAGCTTATCAACAGTTTGCTTTGACGGTGGCATATCTGGACTACCAATTGCCAAAGAGATAACCTCTTTTCCCTCTGCATTCATCTTTGCAACCTCTTTTAATTTACGTGAGAAGTAGTATTCCTGCACTTCATGCACTCTTTTTGCTGGCTGTATCATAGGCAGTTGTTTTGTTGTCTTTTGTTATTGTTCCTCCTACTGAGGCAGTGCCTCAGTACACCTGACTCCTAATTCTCCTTATATTCCCCTAAGATTTTGATACTCTTCACCAAAGGCGTAATGGCATCTATCGCCTGACGATAGCGAGTAAAGGTATCGAAGGTCAAATCAACATAGAAGAGATACTCCCACTCGTGTCCAATAATAGGAAGTGATTGAATCTTCGTAAGATTAATATCATAGAAGGAAAGGATAGTTAACACCTTACTCAAAGAACCTTCTTCGTGTGGAAGAGAGAATACGACACTCGCCTTATTCACCTCTGTCAATGAGCGAAGAGCATCAGCCTTCTGCGGATGACAAGCTACGAGGAAACGCGTAAAGTTATGCTTATTGTCTTCTATAGAGTCTTCCAATATCTTCATTCCATAAAGTCTTGCCGCATCAGCAGAACAAATAGCAGCACAACCATAACATTGATTCCCTGCTATATAAGCTGCCGAACCAGCCGTATCCTCGGCTTCAACTGCTTTTATATTAGGATGATTACTAAGAAACGAACGACATTGCATGAGCGCAACAGGATGAGAATGAACCTCTTTAATAGTTGACCAGTCATCATCTGGCAGACAACAGATACAGTGCTGAATATGAAGCCGCTGCTCTCCTACCACCGTTGTGCCTGATTCCCGTAGTAATTCATAATTGTGCAACAGACTCCCTGCTATTGTATTCTCTATTGCAAGCATGGCAATAGCTGTAGAATCATCAGCCACTTTCTCAAACACTTCCTCAAAGGTAGCGCAACACATGAGTTTCATTTGCTCATCTGTAAAATATGTATGCGCAGCAATATCATGAAAACTTCCTCGTTCTCCTTGTATAGCTATTCGTTTCATTTGCATCATCTGTTTTATTGTTTCTTACCAAAAGAGAATAAATAAAAACGGTCCCACTCATTATTGAGCGGGACCGTTTCGATTTATATTTCTATTATTTATATGATTTTCATAAGTTGAAATCTACACGCAACTTCCCGCTTTACAATTATTTGCAAAGTAAAAATAAAAGTAACGGAAAGATACATTAAGTAGATTCATATCTTCGATTTCGTTTATATCCTGCCGCAAATGTATTACTTTTATTCTTTACATCCAAATATTTTAACCAAAAAAATTACTCCTTTACTATTATTATCTTATATTTATAGCAGTTTTATTCTCAATATCTTCCGCCCAGAGTGCATACAAAGTAATTAGGATATTTCCGACTGTTCAATTTCACATAGCCTCATAAGCCTTATTTACCTACACTTAAACGACTCCTTTTTAATAATAGATTATACGAAGCTCTGCGACATATCCCAAGGTATTTAACACTCAACACGTCTTGTGCTTGCCCTCAACACCATTGGTGTTTACCATCAGCACGATATGTGCGGAGCATCAACACCATAATAGAATATGGCAAAAAAGAATCAAAAAGAATATGAATTAAAGACCGCAAAACGCTAACAACTAACTCATACGATGAATTCTATCACTAAAATACGTTATACTCTTCTATTAAAATAAAGAAATCCTGAGTCACATATCATCTTTTTTACTATCTTTGCATAAACATATAAAGAAACCTATGAAGCAGTTATATGCAATACTGACAGTAGCAATGCTTAGCGTTGTTCTCTGTTCACACGCACAAGAGCAGGTACAAATCCGACTTGTAAACGGAAATGGTATGGAGGCGGTTATCAGTAACTATGGTGCTCGCCTTGTCTCGCTTACTGCCCACAACTGGAATGGTAGGTTGGAGCCTGTCGTAAAAGGATATAGCAATAAGGAGGAGTATCTAAAAGATAGAACCTTAGGGGCTACGCTCATCTACTTTGGCAAGAATAATGAGGAGACACTATCAGGCAAAATGTGGGAACTTGTTAGCTCTGACAACCAATCAGTTACACTACGATATGTAACTTCACAGGGAGAGAACGGATTAGATGGAAAGCTAAATGTCACAGTTACTTACACCCTGTCTGACCAAAATGCCCTTGATGTAGACTATCGTATTGCAACGACAGCTGAAACCAAATTGGAAGTAACAAATGGTATTTGCTTCAACTTGTCAGGAGAGATGCACCGCTCTATCCTCAAACAACATCTCTGGGTTGATGCTGTTCAGATAAACACCTACAACGCTAAAAGACAGTTGACTGGTGTACTTCAACGTATAAAGAACACACCATTCGACTTTACAAAACCAAGAGAAATTGGTGAACGTATTAAGAGTACGAGTAAGGGATATGACAATGCCTATCAGCTGCGACATCCTGATAACATGCAGAAGGCTGCAGCAATCCTCTTTGATGCACAGAGTGGACGTGCTATGACTGTCTACTCAAGTGAACCAACACTCAATATTAACACATATGGTAAGGAGAGTTGTGGTATCTCATTACAGCCGGTTCACGCTGGATATAACAGTGGTATGGATAAAGTAAGTAACGAGTTGCATCCTGGACAGGTGTTCCATGGGGCAACGGTATTCTTCTTTACGACTGATCCTCCATTGATAATGCGCACCAAATAAAACTATAAGGATTAAGAACTTTTAGATTACTCGAGCATTCATATCCACAGTTTGAAAAAGCACTAATTATCTTTAAAATCCTTGGCAGTTGACTGCCAAATATTTATATTTGCAAGTAAATGAGGAAATATAGTTTCATAATAGCGGCTATTCTCTGTATACCATTGTATGCACAGAATACAAAAGGAGACCACAATGGAAGTACTTCCACTGTGGAACCTATAGAATCAGCACGTCTGCAGGGACCACGAGAAGCCACAGAGGCAGAGAAGGAGTATGCCAGACGATTGGCTGAAGACCGTGCACAACAGGCACAAATAGACAACAACCTACCCCTCATTACCGAGAACGGACAAACCGTTACACCCAATGATTTCTATTATCCGGCTTGGGGTTATGGTGTTGGAGCATGGCGATTACATAAGGGGTTGAACATTAATCTTGGTGCATCGGCCTTTGCAAGCTTTGGACACGGAAACAATCATGGTGCAGGCTTCTCACAGGATGTGTCATTAATGTATGTAACAAACCTATCAAAGAAGGCTACATTGGCTGTGGGGGGATATGTAAACCATCTTACATACCGTGGCGACAACTACTTCGTAGGTGGTATCAATGCTGTCTTTGGATATCAGTTCAATGAACATTGGAGTGCATACGCCTTCGTACAGAAAGCTTTTACATCTAATAACTTCGGAGATGCCTTTGGTTACGGCGCTTATGGTTCACCTTATTGGGCTGGTTATGGTGGCTTCGGCTATTCACCTTTCGGCTATGGTTATGCTTCAATGGGATACGGATACGGACCGATGGGATGGGCTTACGGCACTGGAGTAAGTCGTTATATGGACAGAATTGGTGGTGGTGTGACTTATCAATGGGGCTCAAACAACCAGAATTCTGTTTCTGTTAGCGTAGAGTTTGACCGTCTCCCTTCTCAACGTAATGGTTTCTATAATAGCAGTCGATACGATTATCCTGTAAGATAAAGAGTCAACAGGTTTACATAAGGAAATAGAGTTTACAATTACTACAGCACATTGCTGAACAAGTAATTAGTAAACTCTATTTTTTATAATACTAAATTCATCTTATTTCATCCACCGTAAGCGTAGACTATTAAGTACAACACTAACACTGGAGAATGCCATCAACGCACTTGCCCACGATGGAGTAATCTGCCAATCAATGCCAAAAGCATAAAGCAGACCTGCTGCTAATGGGATACAAACAATGTTATAGATGAAAGCCCAGAAGAGATTCTCCCAAATCATACGTACTGTATTGCGACTCAACTGTATCGCTTCAGGGATAGCCGACAAGTCATCTCCCATGAGTGTCACCTGTGCTACATCCATAGCTACGTCCGTTCCCTTGCCAATAGCAATACTTACGTCTGCCAAAGCCAAGGCTTGTGTATCGTTAATACCGTCACCAACCATCGCTACACGCTTTCCTCGGCTTGCAACTGTCTAACAAGATTCTCCTTATCTTGTGGCAACACCTTACTATGATAGTGTTTTATACCAGCCTTTTCAGCCCAATAACGAGCCGCCTCGTCCTTATCTCCACTCATCATATAGACCTCAATCCCCTTCTTCTGCAGCTCATCCATTGCCTCACGAGCATTAGGCTTTAATGTTTCACGCTCTTCAAAAGGAAGGTTATCAGCCTTTGTAAAATCGATGTTCTTATTAGGTATGGTCAAAGTACCAGTCTTATCGGTCACCAACACATCTACCTTACGCAGACTCTCTAAGGCTGCAGCATCCTTAATAAGGATTTGTTTCTGAGCAGCTTTACCAATACCAACCATAAGCGCAGTAGGTGTTGCCAATCCCATTGCACATGGACACGCAATGACTAAGACGGCAACAGCCGACATGATTGCCTGTGGTAAAGCACTATTCCCACCTATCAACCACCATAAAAGGAAGGTAACAAGAGCAATACAAGCTACCACTGGAACAAATACTAAGGCTGCCTTATCAACGATTCGTTGGACTGGAGCCTTTGAACCTTGTGCTTCTTGCACCATTTTAATTATGTGAGCTAAGGCTGTGTCCTCACCAACTTGACGAGCACGCATGCGGAACTTACCTTGACTTGGTATTGTTCCTGCCAACACCTTTGAGCCTTTTTTCTTCTCCGCAGGCGTTGGTTCACCCGTTATCATACTCTCATCAACGTAGGCTGCATCAGCTGTCATAAAGCTTTCTGCCCAGATTACCTCACCATCTACAGGTACCTTTTCACCAGGGCGAACCTCCAAAACATCCCCAACCTCAATGGTTGAGAGTGGAACCTCCTCTATCTTGTCGCCATCAACGATATGTGCTGTCTTCGGAGCCATACCCATCATCTGACGAATAGAAGATGCCGTACCGTCTTTGGCCTTCTCTTCTAACAGTCTACCAGTCAAAACGAAGGTTATAATCATTACTGAAGCATCAAAGTAGGTGTGCCATACAACTCCCCTACTTGCCCATACGGCATCTCCCCAAAACGTGTTAAACGCACTGAAAAGAAAGGCAATACCCGTAGACAAAGCCACCAATGTATCCATGTTTGCACTGCCATGACGCAACTGTCTAAACGAAGATACATAGAACTGGCGACCGCAATAAAGCATGTTTGCCAAGGCTATCAATAATGCAACCTGATTGGTAATATCACGAGAACCCAAGTCTATCCATCGCATAGACACACACATCACAGCTATTGAGAACAACCATGACAACACCGTCTTACGCTTTAGGAGTACATACTCACGCTTCTCTATCTCGTCTACCGACGTCTCCTTATCTATCACTAAGTCATATCCGAGTGCATTGATTTCAGCCTTCATCTTCTCAAGTGAGATAACCTGAGGATCAAAATCTACCAAGGCTGAACGACCAGGTAGCGAAACAGAAGCAGAATTAACACCCTTGAGTGTATTCAACTTCTTCTCTATATTGGCTGAACAGGAGGAACAAGCCATACCTATAACTGGAATTGTCTGTTTCATAATGATACTATTTTTATCTTCCCCTTACCAACGAAGGGGAAGGATTCTACAAATGAAAAGAGCATAAATAAGCTGTTACAAACTCAGCTCATAGCGTCCGCTGTTGTCTACAGCTTCCTTGATTTCAGAAGGATTAACCTTACTTTCGTCATATTCTACTGTGACATTAGCATCTTCAAGATTAGCTTCAGCAGACACTACGCCATTGAGTGCTTTTAAGGCATTCTCAACATTTGCCTTACAATGTACACACTTCATACCACTTACTGCATAAACATTCTTTTTTTCATAAGTCTTTCCTTTCTATTAATATTATGTGATTACTATTCTATTTTTCTTCTTATCGTTTGCAAAGTTACATATATATTATCTATCATGTCTTATAGAATTATGGATAAAGATTATAAACTTCTCGCATCGGTTCTACAAGAAGTTCATTCATAACATGGTAAGAAAAGAGTCTAAAATATCATCATCCAGGTGTTGAAAAATTATTACATAATTTCGAACTAAAGCCTTAGAATAATGCTAAAAGATAGATATAAAAGTCGAGTTTATAACCAACAGCAAATCAATTAGTTACAAAATCGCATTTCAAAAGGTGCTTAACACGGGTGCAAAAGGGCGTTAGTTCGCTTCCTAAAGGGCGTCTTTAAGAAGACTATTAAGGCTTAATTGAAACGCTATTAGTGCTCTATTAAAATATAACGAGTAAAATATTACAACAAAACATTCTTCTTTGCATCATTAAACATATGCTCACTCTCCTCCTAACATCTGTCTATTTTCCATCCCGAAAGTAAGAACAAAAATTATATTCCACCTATAAGCAGTAGACTTAACTTTGTAAATAGCAGCCTAAAGTTTATCTAAGGACGTTCGAAGATTATCTTTCATCCCCTTGAACTGACTGGGAGTCATGCCGGTTACTGACTTAAATTGACTGGAAAGATAAGCCACAGAAGAGTAATTCATACGAAGCGCTATCTGCGTCAAAGTCAACTCATCATAACGAATGAACTCTTTCACGCGCTCTATACGCAACTCAATATAATATCTTTCGATAGTCTTTCCTTCGACCTCAGAGAAGAGTTTTGAAAGCGCACTATAGTCTTGACGAAGTTCAGATGACAGATAATCACTAAGATTAGTTGAACTTTGATTATCATGGTAATGCACAAGTCTGATTAAAGCAGACTTGATGTGATCGATGGTTTGCTGACGACGGTCGTCAAGAAGTTCGAAACCAAGCTCTTTAAGGGCTGTCCGAAGGGTAGAAAGTTGGACAGAAGAAGGGTCTTCCTCGAATACTAACCTCACCTAATTCAACCTTTTGGGGGTGTAGTCCAACCTGCTGCAAAGTTTGGCTAACAGCCATTTTACAGCGATCACAAACCATATTTTTAATATAAAGTGTACTCATACTGTTGTTTTCTTTGCTGCTGCTTCACGTGTAAACTCACGGAAGGTATAAATAACAATAGGTACTGTAAGCGTGAAAGAGAGCACATCACTGACGGCTTGACACATCTCAACACCTAACAGCCCAAAATAAGATGGAAGAATAAATATCAGCGGAATAAAGAACAAACCTTGTCGGGCTGCTGCCAAAATGTTCGCACGCCACGGCTTACGGCAGGTCTGAGCAAGCATATTGCTTGCCAAAATAAGAGCATTAACAGGAAAAACACAAAGCTGCCATCGCAAGGCTACAACACCAATAGCAATCACCTCGGGGTCATCACGGAAGACACCTATCAACGTTCCGCTTATCATCCAGCCAATAATAGCTAACACGATAAGAAAAATCGTACCAATAGTTACAGTAAACTTATAAGCCTCTTTCAGTCTATCATATAATCCTGCACCATAGCAGAAGCCACAAACTGGCTGAAATCCTTGTCCCAATCCGATGACAACAGCAAAGGAAAGCATTGCGATACGTCCAACAATACTCATCGCTGCGATAGCTGAGTCACCATAAACACCTGCTGCTAAGTTTAATGACATCGTTGCTATACAAGCCAATCCCTGCCTCATCATGGAAGGACTGCCACCATAGAATATCTCCTTATAACGCTGTAATGAGGGTGAGAAATTACGAAAATGAATGGCTATATTCTCTCCTCTGCGCGTCATTAAGAAAAGAATAACGAAAGGACACAGCCTGTCCTATCACTGTTGCCCACGCAGCACCGCTAACACCCAAACCGCAAGTAAAAATGAGGATTGGGTCAAGAACCACGTTCAATATAGCACCTGTCACAATACCATACATCGCAAAATTGGCGTTTCCTTGCAATCGCATCTGGTTGTTTAAAGTAAGTGATGAGGTTAAGAAAGGTGCACCAAGTAGGATGACTTGCATATAGTCTTCCGTGTAAGGAAGAATGGTAGGTGTACTTCCAAGCATCAAGGAGAGGGGAGTGAGGAATATCTCACCAAGGATAAGAACAATTACTCCAACAAGAAACGAACTAAAAAAGCCTGTTGATGCCATCTTTACAGCGTTCTCATGGCGACGTGCCCCCAACTCACGAGAGATATAATTGCCCGAACCATGCCCAAAGAAAAAGCCCATTGCCTGCACAAAGAACATCAGAGAAAACACAACACCTACTGCTGCTGTGGCTTGTGTATCAATCTTACCAACAAAAAACGTATCGGCAATATTGTATAATCCTGTCACAAGCATTGAGATGATAGTCGGTATCGCCATTGTGATAATGACACGATGAACTGGTGCTTGCGTAAGATAAGTATAGTTATCTATATGTTCGTGCATAAAACTTTTGCTATTTAAAAGACTAATGCAAAGGTACTAAATAATTCAGAATTCATAATTCAAAATCATAATTATGATATTTCTTTAATTCATAATTTATAATTCGAATTCATAATTATGATTACTTGTTTAATTCAGAATTCATAATTCACAATTCATAATTATGATTACTGGCAAGGAAAGATTCTTGGATTAAGAAATACATCTGTCTGGCAAACAATTACAATATTAGACAAACATTAACGTCATACTATATTCGTGATGATAACCATAACATCCCTATCCTCCCACATTCAGCCGACGTGTTAGTACTCCGCACATATCGTGCTGTTGGTAAACACCAATGGTGCTAAGCACTAATTACCGCACAATCTCTTACTAACCTAATTACTTAATACTGCATACATAAAAAGCAACATTTAGTCTTTTGCACTTTTTATCCTATAGAAACAATAAGGACAGATATCCTCTATTGTCCGACTATTCTATAATAATAGCGAACAACAAGAATATCTGTCCCTACATTAAGAGCGTTAAAGCCCCTCTCAATATAAATGCGAATTAATGACGTTCGAGTAGGATTTGAACAACACGTTCAGCTGAACGGCCATCCCAACGTTCAGGTACACCACACTTTCTTCCATGTTCCTGCAACCATATCACTCAATGAAGAACGGAGCAGTTCTGGGTCTTCACCAACCAAAAACGTTAGAACCTACCTTTGCAGTCTCAATGTGTTCAGTATAGCTATTAAGCGTAATACATGGCACACCATTGAATGTTGCTTCCTCTGCAACATTACCTGAGTCAGTAATGATACCCTTTAGCGTGAGCTGTAAGATAAGCAAATTCAAGATAACCCAATGGTTTTTACGATATGGAGGTTATGGAGTTTGATGTTCTTCTTCAAGCTAAGTGCCATGATAACCTGCACTGCTGAGTCGCGAAGAGGAGCAATGATAGGGGTATCACCTGCTGTCTCACTCAACACGTGTAACATTCGTTCAAGATTGTCTTGATCAGCCAACAACGCCTTACGGTTCAATGTAAAGACAAGGTAGTTACCCTCTTTCAAAGGTAAGCCTGCCAACTCGTCAATATCCGAAAGCCTCATACCCTCAATACGCTCACGGTCATAGCGGATATTATCAATGAGAATATTACCCACCATATAAACCTTTGACAACTCTGCTCCTTCCTTGTTAGCAATGCTGTTGTTGCTAAATCCGGCTGTAAAAAGTATATCAGAAAGACCGTCAATTACCAAGCGATTGATTTCCTTAGGCATCGTAATATCAAAATGAACGAGTACCAGCTGCAATATGCGCAAGGGTGATTGCCTGCTTCTTTGTCACAATAGCGGCTGCCATTGTAGAAGCAAGATCGTCGACAACGATAACCACATCAGATGGATTCTCTTGTAGATACTTCTCAAACTTAGACATCACCTGACCTGTAAGTTCATTCAAGTTTCTCACATTCAACACCAAGATAAACATCTGGCCTGCGAATAGAGAGATTATCAAAGAGCTGATCTTCGAGTGTAGGATCATTCTCACTACCTGCATAAACCAATGAATAAGAAACCTTATGAGAACTATTCTCCTCAGAAAGTCTATTGATTACCCTGATGATTGGTGCTACCTTTATAAAGTTAGGACGTGCACCACAAAAGATACAAAAGTTTTTTTCATTTCTTCGAAAGACCCACTCCGTAAGTTCCCTTTATAGCAAGAGAAGCTTACGGAGTAGTCATCTATTTTAGTGTTTATATTTAATTATTCGCAGCAAAAAGCGATGCTTAAAAAGAAGCCTTACTTAAACATATCCTTAATCCCACCGATAGAACCCATGAGATTACTTGCCTCAAATGGGCAGATAAACAGTCTTCTGATTGTTATTCTGTGCGAGTTCTGTAAGCATCTGAATGTACTTCTGTGCAATAAGATAGTTTGCTGGATTCGTACTCTGACCAACAGCATCTGTAATCTTCTGAATGGCAATAGCCTCAGCTTCAGCCTTACGAATGCGAGCTTGTGCCTCACCTTCTGCAATCAAAATCTGCTGCTGTTTGTTAGCTTCAGCTCGGTTGATAGCTGCTTGTTTCTCACCTTCAGACTGGAGAATAGCCGACTGCTTCTGTCCTTCACTGGTAAGAATAGTTGCTCGTTTGTTACGTTCTGCCTGCATCTGCTTCTCCATTGCCTCAGAAACACTTGCTGGAGGAGTAATATCCTGAAGCTCAACACGGTTCACCTTGATACCCCACTTATTTGTAGCATCATCAAGAACGGCACGCAATTTAGTATTAATCGTATCACGAGAGGTCAGTGTTTGGTCAAGTTCCATCTCACCGATGATATTACGAAGTGTAGTCTGTGTCAACTTCTCAATAGCATTTGGCAAGTTATTAATCTCATACACAGCCTTGAATGGATCGATGATTTGGAAATAAAGCAGTGCATTTATCTGCATCTGAATATTATCCTTTGTAATCACATTCTGGCGATCAAAGTCGTACACCTGCTCACGCAAGTCAATTGAGTTTGTATAAGTATAACGTCCTGCACGCAATGCCACAATATCCTTTGCATGGTCAATAAAAGGGATAATAATATTGATACCTGGTTGAAGGGTTGCATAATACTTACCAAGACGTTCGATAATCTTTGTCTCACTCTGTGAGATAATCACGATTGACATCTTAGCAAAAACGAGTGCTAACACAACAAATGCAATCAGCACATAAGCTATTATATCCATAAGCATTAAAGTTTTTAATTCCCCACCCCAAGTATTTTATTATCTTAATGAGGCAAGAAACCGAAGGTTATTATTTGTTATTTAATTATTTTCAGATTACTGTTTAACAACGTTCTACCGTTGCGATAATAGAGTCAAGTCGTAAAATACGCACAGCAGCACCCGAATCTATTTCCATTCCATCAACAGACTGCGCCTTCCAGGAGTCACCGTCTACCTTTACTCTGCCGTATCCACCAGCCTCAATCGTATCTGTTACCTTTCCTTCACGACCAATCAATGCTTCAGCATTACTTAATCTTTTATCTGCACCTTGATGAAGATATTTAAGCGCAATCGGTCGTACTAAGAATATACTCAATACCGAGAAAATGACAAAGACTATCACGTGAACAACTATGCTATCCGTAAATGCAGAAGCAAGTGAAGCACAGAAACTGCCTATTGCAAAACACATAATGTAGAAATCTCCGTTCATCATCTCTAAAATCAGACAAACAAGACCCACTAACAACCATGTTAACCACAGGTTTTGTATCAGATAATCCATCATAGCTATAAAGGTTTAAATTCGCTTGTAAAGATAATAAAAAAAGATGATTCTATCAAATCTTTCAATGAAAAAATAACACTATAACAGCTACTTACCACTATCAGAAAAGTATTTCTTTGCAAGATGACAATATAATACGAATCATAACGCCTAATAAACATTTCGCATAAATTAGCCGTTAGTGGCTTTTGATATTCTTAAAGATGACCATTGTGCTCATATCTACAGATATCCGACCAACGTATTTGTGCTTAGCACATGTCGTGCTGATGCTTAGCACATGTCGTGTTAGTGTTTAGCACCAATGGTGCGGAGTACTCATCAGCTTATAATATACCGTCAAAAGGGAGTTATTCAAGCATAAAACAGCACGACTTGTTCGGTCAGAAGAATATTACTTTCAAAGCCTAAAACGACTAAGTTTATTTGATAGAAATTTCATATCCTAAAGAATGTCATTACATTTTTTATCAAACAGTATTGACTATATAAAAATTACGGCTATGTGCCTTCGTTCTTGAAAAAGCAAATAGCCGTAATAAGGTATCATAAAATGATGGTCGTTCAAATTATCAACGTCTGTTTGAACGTTTAGAAGACGAAGAACCACCTATATGCAATGTTCTTGATGACTGTGAATATCCCGTAGAAGAAACACGATTAGAGCCACGACCACGATAATATTTCTCTGCTTCTGGCAGCCACTTCTTGATATTCTCAATACGACGAGCATCTGAAGGGTGGTCGCTCAGAATCTCAGAACGGCTACTATTCGTTGCTGCAGCCATTCGTTGCCAGAATGTTACGGCATTCGCAGGGTCATATCCAGCCATCGCAGCAAAAATAAGTCCCATGTAATCAGCTTCACTTTCATTATCACGACTGTACTTCAAATTACGGAAAGAGAAGTATCCACCCGCTACCTGTGAAGCAATATCGCCTACTCCACTACCAACAGTAGAGTTCAAGACAGTTCCCAATATATTGGTTCCCATCTGCTGATTCATCTGCTTTGTAATCTGCTCAGCACTGTGCTTAGCCACAGCATGCGCAATCTCATGACCTAAAACGATTGCTAAACTTGCCTCATTCTGCGTGTAAGGTAATAATCCTTCGTAAACAACAATCTTACCACCAGGCATACAAAAGGCGTTAGCCTGCTTGTCTTGAACGAGATTAAACTCCCACTTGAAGTTATTAATCTCATTAGCATATCCATTATTACGTAAGTAAGTCTCCACCGCGTTGGCAAGGTTACGACCTACACGCTGCACCATAGCTGTATTCCTTGCATCAGTAGAACGTTTTGCTGATGCCATAAACTTTGTATATTCCTGATTACTGAGGCTAAGAAGCTGCGCATCAGAAATACTGATACGATGTGTACGACCCGTCAATGGAACTTTAGAAGCCGTACCACAGGCTGTCATCAAAGCGACAACAGCTGCCATTAAGAAATACTTAATCTTCATTTTATTTACTGTTTTTTATAACTATCTACTTGCGAAAGTACAACATTTTTCGTGAGGTACAAATAAAATCATGACTTTTTTATAAAGGTTAACGGCTGAAAACAAAACATCAGAACCGCCTTTATTAATGGGGTTAACCCATCCTTTTTCGTTTTCCTATCTCCTCTGTTACAGGGATAAAGTAGGTTACTATAAAGCTGATAACACCCAATATTGCTACAAGAAGGAAGAATAGACGATAGCCCACATACTCCTGCAAGAAACCTGTAAACCATCCTGTCATCACCAACGAGAAGGCTGTTATTGCTGTACCTATTGAATAAGTAAATGTGGAGTGCTCCCCTTTCGTACAATGAGCGAGCCATACTACATAAACCGTTAATCCCAAACCTGCTCCAAACTGTTCGATAATCATACAAAGATTGATAATTGATAAGGTGGAAACAAAGTAATAACTGAGATAAACAAAGACAAACTTTGGCAAGGTCAAAGCTATAACAAACAGCCACAACCAACGCTTCAAGCCATCACGACGTACCAAATTAGCTCCTAAGGCACTGCCTCCGATTAACGAGAAACGTACCCACTGTCCCCAATACTAATCCTAACTCCTGTGGTGAAAGAGCCAATCCTGCATTACTTCCTGGGTCTATCAAGAAGAGTGGTGCTATTCTAAAAAAACATCCCTTCGGGTATTAGAAAGGCAAAAAGGAAACACAAGTTTGCCACATAATGAGGACGACGAACAAAAGGCAGCCTTGACATCATGCCACCATTGACGTGTCACCCCAGTCCATATCAGGAAGGTTCGCATGCATATTATCTTTGGGAAGTATGATAGCATGAAGTAGCATCAAACAGGTCAATAAGACTGACAGAACCCTAAAAATAGTTGCCCATGAAGGTGCTACCGTCCTATAAATGACCTCTAAGTTTCCTGCTATCGTAACAGGGATAGCCATTCCCACAATGATAGAAAGCATATAAGAAATGGCTCGCGTACCAATAAAAGCAGGACGATTATGCAAAGCTGCTTCACGCTTATACAGTCTTTCGATAGCCACATCATGCAAAGCAGCCATCGTTGCGATTATCATTAAGAAGAAGACAGTCCACTCAAACCAATCAACAGATGATGCCATAAACGCCAATCCACCAAGGCTCAGTACCATAACAAACTCTGTCAGAATTATCCATGCATACTTACTCCAATAGCCAACGACCAATCTACCTAACAAAGGTCGGAGGATAAAGGGTAGTATTAACCACGATGTCGTCAGCGTGATAGCACCATTCGACAAGCCCATTCTGTTGAAATAGACTAATGAAGTCATCAACAAGATAACATACGGTAGTCCACGTGTCAAATAGAGCGTAGGAAGCCAGAGCCAATAGCTACGCCACTGGTCTACAATAGGAATTCCATTGATTATCTTCTGTTCCTCGTGCATCTTCGTATGCGTTATTTGTATTGTGCTTCAATAGCTGCTGTCTGATAGTAATGATGGAGGATTTCGTCATATCGATAGCCTTTCTCGCCCATTACAGAAGCACCAATCTGACACAAGCCAACACCATGTCCCCACCCTGCACCAATAAGACGGAAGTGCTGTGGGACACCATTCACGACCTCACTACGTTCTACCACGAAAGCAGAACTGTAGAGATGGCTCTCACTTAACGCACGTCTTATCTCTAATTCCTTACCGATAATACGTGTGAGCTTTGTCCCTACAATCTTCAAACGCGTGATACGACCACTCTTACCACGCTCTAAAGGTTGGAGGTCAATAATCTCTCCGAAATCAAGACCACTCTTACGACGGATTAGCTCAGCAAGTTCTGACTGTGTGAAGTCTACTGTCCAGCGATAAAAGTCTTGTGTTTCTTGGTCATAGTTATTAAGCACCTGACCCAAGACTGCCGCATCCTTTGTATTACAAAAAGCCTTTGGAGACGACAGAATCCACTCCTGTGCCGTCTCCTCATCAGTGAGATCAATCGTAGGGGCTGTTCCCAAAGGTGCATTATCTACTACAGAGAGTAGGTAGGGCTTATGAGTATTGTCCCAACAGTATTCATATTCCTCCGAAACACCTCCGCAACACTTACTAAAACGAGCGTCGCAAATTTCCTTTCCATTCATCAACAACTGCCCACGGGTAGCCTTTATTGCCTCTTCAACATGTGGACTCGTTGCCTTCGTAATGCCCTGATAACGTTGACAATGGTCGTCTGCACAGACATCAAACAAAGTATGTGCATCACTATCATACCATACAACACCCTCTTCATCTGACACTTTTACAGGTGCAGATGCTGTCTGAATACCCATTTCAATGGCTTTTCGTCTTCTCATCTGTACCAAAAGCCAACTGCGAGAGATTACAGCATGTGCCTTCAAAAGCTCTAATGAAGAGGTTGCACTCATCTCACTTGAGATAACACTTGCTAAATAACGTTCTACAGGTAGTTCATTAATAGCCCAGAGCTTATCTCCATCGACAACAAAACGTAGCTTTCCGAGGAAGGTTTGTGCCTCTTTGCGCTCCCAATGGAAGTCTACACCGATAGTAACATCCTCCAAAGTGAAGGATATATCACCATTTTGCGGGGTAAAGCAAAGTTCCTGATAGACTGCAGAATCCCACAGAATCTGTCCGCCTTTGAACTTTACAATCTGCTTACCTGTCACCTCTTTGTTTCCTATTGTATAAGTACCATTCAGCTGAAAACGAATTTCGTCGCCACGAACGATACCTACAGAAACTATAGGTTCGTGCTTCCAATCATCGAAAGCGAGGTCAACTGCCTTATTGCGAATCCGTTTCACGACTTCATTCATTGCCTCATCTGACAGTGAAACCTCACGTAAAATCGCCTTGGCAAGCTCTGCTGTCATCCCTTCGAAGTCGCTCTGGCGGGGCAATATCAGCAACCCTGCCATATCCAAGCTACCCGGACTGACCAAACACTGTGCCTCTCCTTCTGCAGAATAGCAATCAGGGCGGTGCTTCTCACGTGGGAATACAACTGAAATAAACGTATCTCCATTACGCCAAGCCACGATATTCATCATCGGCTCGGTCTCATCTTCCTTTAATGGAAGTGCTTCATATAAACGACTGAATAGCTCAACATCGTGTTTCTCAGTATGGCTCACGATGGCTAAAGCCGGACAGACATAGTCCTTTATCTCATAGATACCCTCTGCGTCATTCAGTTTTAAGAGCGGAAGAGAGGTTTCATAAAGCCGTTGCCAGTCACGTTGTAAAGGAAGAATACCGCTTGTTCCTGCCTGAAAGTGCAAGTGGTCAGGTGCACTGGCACCACACTTCGGTCCATTATAGAACACCATTAGCTGCGGATAAGCCCTCAATAAGCGATGTATCTGTACATAATTCTCTGCTATTGCCTGCAGTTGATGATGGCGAGAAGGTATCGTAAAATGAACAGGGAGAATTGGGAAAGGGTTGACAAGAATATCAAAACCTTCTCCAAAAGGCAAAACAATCTGCTCTCCTGGACGATTCTTTTCACAAAGGAAGCAAGGGCGCTTAGCCAATGTAGCCTTATCAATCTTTGCCCCTGTACTCACCAAGCGTGCAGGATTGAATTGCGCAAGGGCTGAACCCACCTCACGCGTCTGCACACCCTTCAACTCTTCAAAACGTTTTGCAACGTCTTGCCATTGGTTCAGCTGGTTATGAAAAAAATCAGTTAGCCCTTTCTCTCTATCTTGATTTTGTTTCTGACGTGCTAAAATCTCAACTGTACGCAGCTGATCTTTATAATGATTGTTGGCATTTACCTTATCAATGCTCAATACGGCATCACTGTTTCCACCCCAACGACGGCACAGATAAAGTTCATCATAGATTCGTCCGATACGGAAACGACGACTGAAAGCCAATCCCATAGCATAGTCTTCGCCATAACTTGTGTTAGGGAATTGATGCTGACGAACCAAAGGAGTGAAGAAAGCACGTGGTGCACCGAGTCCATTGATACGTAGGGCGTTGTTGCAACCATTATCCTCTGTCCATTCATTATGGCTAATCAAGCCCGGTGGAAGGGTATTAAGATCGAAGTCACACATACGATAAGAGCCTACAATCATTGCAGCCTTCTGTTCGTGGAAAGCATTGACAATGGTCTGCAAAGTATTCTCTGAAGAATAAAGGTCGTCACTATCTAACTGAACAGCAAAGCGACCACAATGCGCATCATTGATAGCATAGTTCCAACAGCCACCTATACCAAGATCAGTACGTGTAGGAATAAGATGTACAAGGCGTTCATCGGCAGCCAAAGAAAGAGAGAATCTCCGTTGTTCCATCTGTCGAATGATTGTCGACAACGATAACGTTAAAAGGAAAATCTGTCTTCTGTGAGAGTGCTGAAACCACCGCATCGCGTACTGTCTTCTCACGATTAAAGACAGGAATCACCACTGACGCCTCCACTGGGAAAGCCTCAGCAGAGAAGTCTGGCTGTGCATATTGCGTTGTATCAACCAAGGCTTTGATAGCAGAGAGATGTGCCGTTGCTGCCTGTTCCATCTCAATCTGTACCTCACGGTTGCGTGGATTCACATAATCAAACTGCTTCTCACCACTTGCACGTAGGTCATCTTCCTCCTCTGTATAGAGATATTCATTCAGATGAAAGAGTTCTCCCTCACGACTTAAGAATAGACGAAGGTCGTACCAACCTGCAAACTGATAATCTTTTGCCACCTCTTTCGCTGCATATTCCTTCAGGTACTCCGTCTTGAGAAGTACAACAGAACCAAAATCGAAGTCATCACGGATACTACCCAACTGATAGTCTGTAACAGGATGCTTCACGGTCTTGCCAGCTTCCACAGAGTAATGGTCAGCATAAACCATTGCTGCACCAGTCTCCTCAGCTACCTGCAGCATACGCTCAAGCGCATGATAACCTAACGTGATAGGTCCTTGCTTCAAATAAAGCAGGGCATAATCGGCTGTTGCTGTAGTCGCAATAAGACGCATAGTAGCAAGGGAAAGCAAGCTGCCTGCCTGCAGGTGATGGGTGTACTGAGGCAGTGCCTCAGTAGGTGGGACATCTGCAGCTAACGTATATATATTCTTTACCACACCTGACTCGTACAACTGCGCAGCAAGTGACTGCATCATTGCAGTTGTGCTATACGGTAGAAAGCAATCTATCTGTTTCTTCTTTTCCATCTAAAATGTATTCTTTTATCTACTTGCAAAGATACTATAAAATCCCGTCTTACGTACGAAGTTTCAAAAGAAAAACAACTAACTGCGAATTATTTTCATGAAAAGAAATATTTATTTACGTGAAGAAAAATATTTTTTCATGAAAAGAAAATTCTTTTTCGATTTTTACGCAATTCATTGAATATCAATACATTTTTACATTTGCTTATTGCACATATTCTAAAAGGTGGTTCTTATTGATGTATGGTACAAAGATAAGTTTTTGCCGTGTAATCTCCAAATTGTTAACTTTTGTTAGCAAACAACAATACAACCCACTAAAGGAAGGAGGAATAAAAGGTAAGTAATAGAAAAGCCCCCACACACCTAATATTATAAGGTGGTGGGGGTGTCTAATATGTTGATAAAGTAGCGTTATATTATTCCAACCTTGAAAGGGTTGTTATAATATAACTTGGGTTGATGTGATTATTAGTTCCCCTTTGGTGCTGTTGTGCTTGATGTTGTGTTTGCCGTCTGTACTGCTTGATGTATTGCCGTGCTTGCTGGGGTGTATTGTGTCCCTTGCTGTGTTGCTGGTGTCCGTCCTCCTTGGGTGTCTGTGTACTCTTAAAGTAAAATAGAAAAAAGAATTTTTAGTAAAAAGAAAAAAATAGAGAAAAAGAAAATACTAATAAATACTGCGATCACAATTCAAAAATTGCTGTATGTGAAAGGAAAGTTAGTGGAGGGTTTGAAGCATGGCCACCCTTTTTAAAAAAGGCCTCCCCTGCCTTGATGATTAATTACTAATATATTGCTTTGCTGTGTTGCTTGCCTTGCTTGCTGTCCTTGCTTGCTGTCCTTGCTGGTGTCTGTCTTACTTCCTTGTTCCTTCCTTGCTGTCTGCTGTGTTGATAGTTATATAGTTTCTTGCCGTCTGTGTTCCTTTGCTGTGTTAATTGTTAGTAGTCATTTCCTTTGCTGGCTGTGTTACTGCCTTTGCATTATTCTACAATTAAACTAATACCAACCCTTATTAAATCATTCATAATTAAGTCAATCATAAGTCAGTCATAAGTCGGTCGGATAATAACCACCTTTTTGAAGGGTGGTATATTATCCTTCCTTGCCTACTAATAAACTTACAAATCTATGAAAAAGTTATTTTTCTTATATTACTTAAATATCTTATTTTCAATTTATTATATTATTAATATCCATTTTTAAGCCGTTGTAAGCGTGTTATTGTGCTGGTGGTATGTTGTCCCACTAATATGATAAAACGTAACAGAACGCTATTAAACGGCTAATATATTGATGTTGTGTGCCTTTGCTATTGTGTTACGTTATCTTACCTTGCTATTGATTGGTAGTGTTGTTTGCGGTCGTAATATCTGTTTAGATTGGTAGTGTTATTCCTGCTTGTCTGCTTGGTGTTTACTATTGTCGTACTATTACTTTAATCTGTGTTATATATTGGCTATCTGTGTACGTGGTGTTGGTATTGTCTATATGCTGTTTAATTCGCTTGTATTAGTGCCTTGTGCTGGTGTTGGTTACATATTACGATAACAACACTTTGATAGTGTGTTATCTCCTTGTATTATTGGGTTGGTATTATTATTTATCTTTCCTTGCTTGATTAGTTTATACAAAAAGGATAACGGCAATTATATCCGCTATCCCTTGATTATATATTGATTTGAAATGAATATATTTGGTATATTAATTCAATTAAAGTGCATTAATCTGCTTAATTAACTCATCGTATTTTTGTGTTTATCTTTTTCTTTCCTCGCTTGTTTTTCCTTTAATATATTTATTTCTTCTTTGCGTCTTTTCTCAACTTCCTTTCTCGCTATTTCTTTCATTTCCTTTGTAATACGATTAATCATATTTTAATTTATTTTATTGGGTATGGCTAATAAAAACCCCTTTCCCTTATTAATCTAAGTAGATGTATAAAACAATACATGTTAGTAAAAATCATTTCTACCATTGTGTTTCCCTTTCTTGTTTAATTATTTGGTTAGTTTATTGATATTTAAGTGTTTACATCATATCCTTTTGTCTAATTTCTTTTATTACCTTGTCTTGCCGTTCGTCTTCCTTTTCTTTGTAATTCCTTTTCCCAAATCTATTCCGATAAAGAAGGAACAAGTAGAGCAAAAATAACGCTATTAGCGTGAAAATTAATAATATTATTTCCATATCTTTTTATTTCTTAATTGATTAGTTCTTTAATGTCTTGCACACGTGGCAAAGGTGCTTTAAGTGCCTTTAAGTAAGTGGTATATGTCACATCATCGTGCGCCCATTGTGTTATAATTTTACTTTTTAGTTCGTGAAATTACCTTGCAATAGATTTTGTCTATTGTCCTATTTTTCGTGGGTGCATTTTTGCAACATTATTATGTCCCCCTTCTGACATCGTTTAAGTCGTAACCTTTATTGTCATTTCACCTAATCCACTGATATTCACCGATTTGTAGCACTTTAGCGCAATATATTCGGTTTTTCGTTCCATTTAAATTCAAACCCTTTGAAATGCTGGTGCATAATTCCGTCCTTAAGTTTATAAAACTCCCTGTCTGTCAGAACATTATCTACATTTGCCATAATTGTATATTTTTAATTTTATTATTTATTTTCTTTCTTGTATTAATTTACTTGTGTTTGCCCCTTTTGCTCGGTCGTATTTTTAAAGATATACCCCTAATCCGTACCGCTCCTTATCGTCTAAGTGGTCTAATACATACGTATAATTTTTGTCTGTTTTATACTCATCGTAACTCGCTTCTTTTGTGAGCGAATTATGTGTATTAACTCCCTGCCGTTTTCTCCCCATACATTCGCTATTGCATTACATAACTTTAGCGTATCATTATGACTTTTTGAAAGTTGTAATTTATTTCTCTTTATATCCTCCACCATTGATTTAACTTTGTTAAATTCCCTTTGTGTTAATGAGTTTAGTTGCGTTCTCCCCACCTTTGAAGGGTGGGTGTGAACTTAGGGTTGGTATGTTTATTTTCTTTGTATATATTTCGCATTTAGTATTCCAATATTCGTTATCATCAAATGACATATAACGTTCTCTATTAACATTAACACAACTACTATCTAAAATTAATCCCAATGCCTTAAAGTCGCTTTCCAACGCTTTAAACACCCCTTAAAGTCGTTTTTATTTTCGTCTAAAATTGGAATAAGTGCATACATTCCACGTCCTCCACGCTTAAACTTGAATACATAACATAAGGTAATGAATTTATCCTTTTACGCATTTCTTCAAGTGTTACACCTTCATTATCTTTGGCGTCCAAATCAATGGCAATTAGTGGGTTAATTTCTTTTTACTTCCTTGGCTGTGGTGCTGGCACAAACACATGAAGGGGTATAAGATGATACCTTTTGCTTTTTGCTTGTCTGTACTCACTTTCATTTGCTTGTCTGTCAATGCTTCTAACCTTGGTTATTTCCTGCTTGCAAATTCTGCCCGTTATTATTGCATTGTATAAATTGCTTTCATTCAGTACCTTATGTTGTTTCATAATGCTAACTTTGGTATTTGTCAGAAAATCAGGGGTTATATGCTGCTTTTTCCTCTTTGCTTTCCCCTTGGCTGCCTGCTGCTGTCCCTGCTGCTCGTGTCCGTGGCTGCTTGGTGGTGTTGTCCCTGCTTGGTGTATTGGCTGGTGTTCCCTGCTGCTTGGTGGGTGTCGTGCTGGCTTTCCCTGCTGGCTGTGTTGCTGGCTGTCTGTCCTCCTGCTTGGTTACTTCCTTGACTGCTGGGGTTGCTGGCTGGCTGTCCTCCTGCGTTTCTTCCTCCATTATTGCCTTCATTACATCGGTCGCAATGTTAGTACTAATATCCTGCTTTGGCTGGCTGTCCTCGGTGCTGTCCGTGTCGCTATATGTAAAGCGTACAGGTTATATTTTTAGCGTACATTGCTCCCCCATTACTCCTTTTGCGCTGTCCCTTACTTTCAACACTTTTTATAGTCGTTTCGCAATTTTTCTTATCTGCTGTCAATGTGAACATAAAATCGCTAATATTGTAATAATTGGCTGAACCATGAACACTATAAGCCGTAACTTCTGACCTTCAAGTAATTTAGTAGGGTGGGCTACTAATATAACCGCTATATCATTAACAATACTTGCCTTTTTTTAAATCACTCAAAAGCCCTTCCTATCTTTTTCCGTTTCGGTATCGTTTCGCTTATCAATTTTTAACTCTGTCATGTTGTCAAGTATTACCATATCAACCCCTGTATGTTTCTTTTTGCGTCCTTTATCATCATTAAAAAGGTCGTTCCAATCTGATAAATCATAGTTATATAATACGCTAAATTCGCTTGCTTTTTGCTGCTGAATCAAATAGAATTGATAACATTCTACATTGGCGGTCTTGGGGTGTTTCTTCCGCAATATATAAGGTTTTCCAACCGTTATATTTTAGCCATTTGATACCCGTAAAAGTTGGTAAAAGTTGACTTGCCTGCTGCAGGTGTTGCAACTAATGTTGTTAATGTCTGCTTGTCAATTCTCATTATATCGTCAATTGATTTAATCCCACATTTGTAACCGTCGAAAGCGTTGTATTCTTTCGCTGCTTTTATAAATTCATTTGTATCTAACTTCTTGAAACTCATATCTTTATGCTGGTTAAATCTTTTATTACTGCTTGCTGTTCTGCCAAACTTGGCTTATATTCTTGTTGTGGTGTTGTTTCTTTGTCGCTTCCTTCGCTTCCTTGGTGGTCGCTTGGTACGCTTTGGGTTGGTAATGATGTTTTATTACTTGCTTTCGCTTTGTCCTTTGACTGTTTATTAAGTCCCTTTATAATGTTCATTGATTTATCGCTAGCACCCATTTAGTAGTGGTTTTTATTTTTCTCCTTTTATGTTGATATAATCGGTTGATGTGGCTTCTAAATAGCCCTTTTCAATCAATCCTTTTTATAATCTTATTAACTAACTTTGTATTATTATTTTTTGTCCTTTCCTCTTTGTCCGCAAAGGGTAGCAATGTGTGACTTTGGGTCTGAATTTCTCTTTACCTTGTGATATTAAGTGCAACATTGTTATTATCTCGTTTGCACTTGTTAGGTCTTGTAATTGATTGAGTATTAAAAACTCATTGATTTGATAACTCATAATGTTTGGGAGTTGTAAAAGTTATTATTAATCTGTGTTGGGTTGTTTCTTTTTAATTAAAATTGGTGGTGGGGGCAAACCCAAACATAAAAGCCCCCTTTATACCACCTTTATTTTTATATATTTCTTTTTAATCTTCAAGCATACACTTTTTATATAATTCATTCATTTCTAATAACTTACGGGCTGCGTTAATCTTCTCCCATTTTGCCTTTTATTGACGCTATTCTTTTTTGCTTCCTTTTTCTGGTGTCATATTCTTATATCTTGCTTTCTGTGCTTCACTTATCTTTCTCTTTGTTTCTTCTGAATGTCTATATTTTTCTTTTTCCATTTTCTTTATATTTCTAAATCGTTATTATTTGGGGTTGTTTTTAATATACCCCTATATAAATAAGTATAATTTAATTCGAGAAAGTCAAGTATATTTTATAAAGTTTTCTGTAAATTGTCTTGAAAACAGCTAAAACAAAGGAAAAATAATTTAAAAATAATTGAAAATAATTTTTGAGTTTTTCTAATTAATTTTTCAATTTTAAGGATAAAATAAGGGGATATTTGGGGTATTAAGTGGCTGGGGGTATTGACTGGTTGGGGTGTATTACTTTTCCTTTCTGCTTGGTGTGTGTTTGCTGCTGGTGGTGGTAATATTGGGAATAAGGCAAAATAAGCCCTATATAAGGGCTTTGCTGCTGTAGTAGCATAATTGCAAGCAAAGGAATAATAAAGCAGTCAAATAGCAAATATACGCTTATATGGTGGCTTGGGTGTAATAGGTTGATATAGCGTTATATATTCCAACCCTGAAGGGGTTGTTATATCTAACTTGGGTTGGTTTATATATTTTGTTGCTTTCGCTTTCTTTTCCTTGCTGGTTACTTCCTTGTACTTGTACATTCATTCAGTACTACAGCATATTATAAATCATAATAAAAACACAATACTAACTCCAAATTATTAATTAACCACCCTTTGAAGGTGGTTTAATTAATAATGCTATATTCTATTATTATTATATTACTATTATATTATGTTAGGGTATTATAGTACCTAAGGGTATAGGTATTATAGTACCTAAAGGGTATAGGTGTTTTTATATATCATCATATAAAATACCTATGGGTATACTTCATATATAGATAGGTGTCATAGTACCTAAGTAGATACTTTTATATTTTTGTAAGATAATAGGTATTATAGTACCTAAGGGTATACTTTTATTAAATTGTCCTGCTGGGGTATGGTACAAAAGTACTATAGGGTATACTTTCTATATGACTATATAGGGGGTAATTTATTACCCCTACTATACTATTATACTAAATGAGAAAAATACCCTACTATACATTTACTATATAATGATTTTACACCTTATTAATATAGAAAAAGGATATTAGCCGTTATAATGTTATGGTTGGTATAGTATAAGGAAAGGGGATAATAAGCCGTTATACGTCAAATAAAAGGGGTATTTGTGGGGGCTGGTATGGTGGTGTTGGGTGGGTGTTGTGCTGCTGTTGTGTCTGTCCCTGCTGTTGTGTGTTTGCTGCTGGGTGTGTCCGTGGCTGCTTGGTGGTGTCGTCCCTGCTGCTTGGTGGTAATGGAAAAACACAATACAAAATAAACACACTAACCCAATTATATCCCCACCTTCAAAGGGTGGGATATAATGCTAATACTACAGAAAAAGGGAAACTAACCAAATACGGCTGTTTCCCCCTTTGCTTGTTGCTTATAAATAACTGGCTAACTTGCCTATGTTTATAATCAATCGTTCAAAATCATTTATTGCTGATATACTGCCTTGTGGGGCTTTCTCATTGTATACCTTATAAGTTAGTATAAAGTCGTTAATATCATGCTTTATCAAGTCAAGCAAGAAACATAACTTTTTGTAATTCATATTGTTAGCACCTTCAAATCCCCATACTTGTAATATCTCCCTTGCCTTTTGTTTCTGCTGTTGCTTTGCGCTTCCTTTCTGTTTGTCTTTCTAATTGGCTAAAAAAACATCTTTCAACACATTATAATCATTTAACTTCTTGGTATAAAGTAGTTTATCATCGTCCGACAAGTCGTTATAATAGTCCAAATCGTTATCTTTTGCCACTGCTGGGGCTGCTGTTGTGTTGCCTGCTGCTGTTTGTGCTGGTGTGTTGGCTGGTTGAGTTGTAACTGCAATGTAGCAATTATATCCGTGTCCGTGGGTGTCCGTATACTTTTTCAATCATTGTTGCACTATCCCCAATCATTTTACCGACTTGTTCGTATGTATAACCTTCTCTTAACTTGATAGTTACAAACGTATGACGGGCAAAATGACTGCTTATAACTTCATTTAACGGCTTGCCACTTGGTACTTTTTCTTGTCAATTTGGCACGTGTAAAACACCTTCAAATAGCGTGTTAATGATGTATATTTTATTTTCTGCTTCATTCTCTTTTTATTTTTCTGCTTCATTCTCTTTTTATTTTTTTGTTTTCATTATCTTTTTCTTTTTTTGTTTCATTCTCTTTGTTGGCTCTTATTGCTTTTAATAATTCCGTAACTTCCTTTGTTTCAGTAATATATGATGTTGTGGTACACTTGATAGTAGTTAAGATGATTGTATTATAAAGGTGTTCCTTCTTGTACCTTATAATCTCCTTTGATTAACTTTAGTGTGTCGCTAATTCGCTGACCTGTAGCAAGTTGCAACAAAAATACATCCTTGTAATATTGTTCTTTATCATTTTTGACCTTTACCGCCTTGAATGCTTCTATTTCCTCTTTGGTTAATTCGCATTTCTTTTTCCTCTTTCACCTCTTTAATTGGTGTGTATGTAACGGGGGTTATATTATACTTACTGCCTGCTTGTGTTCCTGCTAAGTACTTGATTAACTGCCTTATAACACTTGCTATTTTATTAACTTTTTTGGGACTGTCCCCCTGCCTTTCATCCACTCTACAAAAGCATTAAATGATGATTGTGTTAATGCCTTTTGCGCTGTCCCTTTGATTGGTATTAACTAACCATTGATAAAATACTTTAACGTTTTTCTCATATTCATTAGCCGTGCTTTCTTTTATCTTTCTATCCTTGGTATATTGCTTTAGTGCTTTCATCTATTAAATTTGTTGCCTTGGCTGTTCGTGTGGCTGCCTTGAATTGCTGTGTTACGGGTGACATATCGTTATTTTCTTTTAGGTTGATTTTTTCTTTTATTTCGTCAAAGGTACTAAAATTATTCTGATAAGCCAAAATACGGCAATTAGCAATATAAGCGGTTATTTCTGCTTGCTCACTTAACTGCTTATCTGTCAAGTCAATACCTTTATTAATCATTATTGGCTGCTGTTTACGGCTATCCCAAAGGATTGGTAGTATCTTTTTGCCCGTTGGTATCTTTTGCTTGCTTGCTGACACCTTCGGTTGTAAGGTAGTACACCACCATATATAAAGGTGTTGCCGTCTTTGCTTTTTGGACTTCTCAAATTGAAAATTAACACTAATTAACTGACTTATTGCCATACTTTACACACTTTTTCCTCTTTGGAGGCGTTCTTACAACTGGTTATTATTACCACATATTCAGAACGTGCATAAAAGCATAAATTCCTGATATAATGAATGTTAGTGTTTATTGCGTGAAAAGAAATTCTTTTCTTCGTGAAAATAATTTGGAAGCAGTGGTCATACTGAACTTTTTCTGTAACTTTGTACGCATAAAAAGACATTAAAAAGATAGCCAAAAAGATGGAAAAGAAAATCATATAGACCGTGCATTAGCTTTTATGGAGAATCTTGAAAAGCTTGGTGCACAGCTTCAGAAGGCTGACGAACAGCAGAAACTAATGCTGCAACAGATGCTGACAAAAAGCCAGAACAACGAAACAAACACGGATGAATACCGCGAACTGGAGCAAAGAAGCAAGGACCTTCAAGCTATGATTAACAAGTGGCGCCCTATCTATGAGGACCGTCTGAAGATGGTGAAGGAGGCACAGAAGGCTGCAAAAAAGTAAGGCTGACTGTAGAAAACAAGACTTGAACAAGCTTGTTTCTCGCTATAAAAGGAAGTATGTGTCCCTTACTGCTACCCACTATCTCCTATTCAACACTGCAGAACTCCGCATATACAAACAAACTCCCTAACTATCAAGAACAAATGAAGAAAGACTTATACAAAGACATCAGACTGTTCTTATCAGCTATCATAGCTGTTAGCTTATTTTTCTCATGTTCGTCTGTCCCCTCTGGAATAGCCGAAGAGATAACTTATCACGGAGAACAACTGCATCGTTATCTGACGATTATCAAAGACGTAACAACGAAAGCGGAGAAGAGTAAGGACACTATCACCTATTATTGCAACAAAAAAGGACAGCTCATCATAGAGCGTGTGGGTACAGACAGCTTGGATGATTACACCTACTCCTACGTCGGTGACACGATTTTCATTCATAAGAAACATAATCAGAACCCGATAGAAAGACTCTTCAAGAGCTATTACATAGTAAAAAACGGACTTATCGTAGAAGCAAATGCCATTCCTCAGTTCTACACATACACCTACGATAACAAACGAAGACTTGTATGTCGTGACACACCTAATGTTATCTGTGGCAGAACAACCTACAACCTCCAATGGAAGGGAGAAAAGATGTTCCCTTATAAACCATTTAATATCAGCTACAGAGAGACTGGGCAGAAGGCAGCCTGCCACAACTTCTATTTCTTGTGGATGCATGGCAGTGGCATAAGGATACCCATCCCCTTCATCACCTTAGGCTATATGGGTGTTATTCCGGAAGGAGATATTAGCAGCTATAGCTTCAGTTCAAAAGATAAAGACTTCGATTTCAAGTCGCAACTGACAACGGAGTATGATAAGGAAGGACGTCCCACCCGCATTGAAGAAGTGGTGACAACACTAAATGAAAAAAATAACAAAGAGGAAAATAGTAAAGCACGTTACAGAATACATCTGGTAAATATATACCAATATCAAAAAGTTTAAAACAGGATATGGAAAAGGAAAAGAAAAGTGAAGGAATGATGAGTGTTATCGCTGCCTTAGGTGCAAACATCTTGGTAGCGATATCAAAGTTTGTTGGTTTTGCTGTGTCTGGCTCAGCTGCAATGTTGAATGAGTCTATCCATAGTATCGTAGATTGTGGCAATGAAATACTACTGTTAGTAGGCAACCGACAGTCAACAGCGAAGATATCAGATAAACATCCATTCGGACAGGCACGTGCTAAGTATTTCTATAGCTTGGTTGTTGCAATGATGCTATTCTTCGCCGGTGGTGCATTAGGTATCATGGAAGCTGCTGAGAAGTTATTTCACCCAGAACACAGCTTGGAGAACACATGGCTCGTCATTGGTATTCTGGCCTTCGGACTCTTAGTAGAAACTGTCAGTCTAAGGGTTGCCTTCAAGGAGATTAAGGAACTGAATAAGGACAATCTTTCACTTTATCGTTTCCTACGAGAGAGCCGTCACAGTGAAATTCTCATCATCTTTGCAGAAGATAGTTGTGCTGTCGTTGGTCTGCTGATAGCCTTAGGAGGTACACTTCTGACCCACTTCACAGGTAATCCATTCTATGATGCCCTCTCGGGTGTACTGATTGGTGTACTCCTCTGTGCAGCAGCTCTTTTCCTTGCACGTGAGTTCTACAGTCTGCTTATTGGTGAGAGCGTCACGCAGAAGGACTTAACACGTATCAAAGAGACATTCAACAGAACCGAAATCGATCGCCTCATCAACGTCAAGACCATTCATCTCGGTCCTACAGACATTCTTGTCACTGCAAAGATTGATGTTAAAAGCGAATACGAAGCACAAGCTCCCCAGTTGGTTAATGACATTGAGAAGAATATGCGGGCAGCCTTCCCAGACTACAAGATTTATATCTATATTGAAACAGATAAATATAAAGGAGGATTATTAAAACCTCTCCCCAACCCCTCTCCGAGAGAGGGGAGTGCTGGACACAAGAGAAAAGTAATTTCTGTTACTATACCTATTCGTCTTCTACAATCAATCTATCCCCTCACAAAGCGATATTTGTAAACTATTTTCGTATAGTTCTAATCCAAGACATGCCCTTTTTGGCTTCTAAAAGACACCTAATTGACTTGCAATAGATGCCCTTTTTGAGGGCTAACTAACGCCCTTTTGAAGTCCAATTAAGCACCTTTATGTATAGAGTTGACTATGCCTAAATTTACTTCACACGTTTTTGTTTATTGTTACTGAATTGGTTTACACATTTTTTACTTGCTTCCTGAACAGCTTTACACCCCCATGGAAACTTTACTGATTCGCTTTACATAGTCATAAACTTTGACAATGAAGTCCGAACGTGTGTAGCACATGTTCAAAGTTAATATTTTTCCTTCAACTTACAAAATTTAATACCATGAAAAGCACAGAAGCCCTTATGCCGCATTGCAGTGCCTTTCTCTCATTTGTCTTGGCGTAAGCATGCCGTTGCTCATATGAGGTCTCTTATTGTTGTAGAAGTCTATGATACCAGCAATGATGCATCGTGTATCATCGAGGTTCTTCGGTCGTTTCATGTGGTAGAGCCACTCTTGCTTTATTATTCCGTTCACTCTTTCGGCGATTGCATTATCTGTAGGGTTGTAATCCTCAGTCATGCTTATGCACGAGTGTATACTCTCCAGCCTTGCCACGTAGGCGTTGCTGCAGTATTGAACCCCACGATCAGAGTGGTGCGTCATCAGCGAGAGATCCATACCCTGTGACTGTTCTATTGCCATGTCAAGGGCAGCAAGCGTATTGACAGCCTGCAGACTGTCAGAAAGCTTCCATCCGATTATCTCATGAGTGAACGCATCGGTTATGAGGTGAAGATAGACCACACCATCCTCAGTATCTATATACGTGATGTCTGCTACCCAGAGCTGTGCAGGACGTGTGAGAACCATTCCTTTTGCCGTGTTCTTATACTTGAAATAGTTGTGATTGGAGTTCGTGGTGTGGCGACATCTGGGTGGCTTGAGCATAAGGTGATGCTTGTGCATTAGCTGGTAGAACCTGTCGCGCCCAAGCATTAAGCCAGGATAGATATCCATAAGCATGTGCAAAAGTTTCTGTGCACCTATACGAGGAGCATCTGCACGAACATCCATAACGGCACGTACGACAATTTTCTCAGTAAGCTTACGGCGTTCCCTCTTCTCTTTACTCACAGAGTAATAGCCTTCACGAGTCTTGCCAAACAGTCCACTCAGCAGCCCAATTGATAAACCAGGGTTGCTGACTCGAAGGCTGTCTACTGCTTGGCGCCAGCTTTTTTTAGCAAATCCTCCCCGTATTCCTTACTGCTTATCTCTATGACCTTCATCAACCCTTGATTGCGAAGTTCAGAATACTCCAAAGCTTTCTTCAAATTGGATACTTGTGCTTCAAGCTCTTCCTCACGGGTTAGAGGGGCTTTCTCCATATCTTTCTTACTACGCATAGATTTTACTTTAGTAATAATATCATGCGACAAAGATAGCTTTTTCTCATCTAAAGCATACTTCTTTTGCCATTGATAAAAGCTGGCACTACAAATGTCGTACTTGCCACAGATGAAATTAATTGACACATCGGACGAGTAATACTCACGAAGTAAAGTGAGAATAAAGTCCTCACTGAATCTTCTGCGTCTAGAATGTTTACTTCCCATTTTGAATTTTAAATGTTAAAATGATGTGAAGTAAATCTGGTATAAGACAAACTTTGCAACTATCTGATTCTATGCAACTTACAAAGGCGTCCCTTTAGCTCGTTTTTCCGTCTTTTAAAGCTCAAAAGCACCTTTGTTTTGTAAATAAAATTCAAATTCGTTTCCGTATTTTTAGCTTTGAAAAATAGGACTCAAAACACCTTACTTATCTATAGGTAGTTTCTTGATAAGCACGAGGTGTCAAACCCGTTTCGCGTTTAAAAAAACTTAGAAAAAGCAGAAGCACTGGGAAAATTCATGCGATTTGCAACTTCATAAGCCATCATTCCGTTAGTTTTCAGCAGTAGCTTTGCCTCTTGTATGGTGGCTCGATTTATCCAAGACATCACACTCTGCCCACTTGCCTTCTTTATCGTCGCAGAAAGATGATGTGGCGTTACATGCAGTTGAGAGGCATAATAAGGAATTGAGCGTTCCTGCATACAATGCTGTTTTATCAGCCGTTTGAATTGAAGGAAGAGTTCCTGAGTACGCGTAGAGCCTTCATTCTGAACGTTTTGTGCCACCACCTCGTTTAGTTCTTGCACATCTGCAACAATCGTTTTAGACAAATACTGTACGGCTTTTCGACGATAAGGAGCAATGTGTACGACATCCCATAAAATATAGTACATCCTCAGTAATCTGTCAAATTCTGCAGGAGAAGCTTTGCATACCACCTCATCAGACATCTCAATACTATCCCTAAACACAATAACCGTCACACGAGCATCATCGGAAATCTTATTAACTTCAACGATTGTGTCGGCAGGACTCAACATAACATTTCCTTTTTCAATATGATAATCCTGCTGATTGATACAGACCTCTGCACTACCTTCCAGCACAAGAAAGAGACGCGGCTCTACCATCTGATAGATTTCTTCCTTACTAAAAACAGGAATCCGCTGTACACTTCCATTAAGAATAAGAATCAAATCGTCGTTGACAAAGAACTTATCCTGCTGGCTAAGAACTTCATTTAAATTCAGATTATCTACCGAAAGATGGTTTATAACTTTCGTAGTGCTCATAAAATGTCCTTTTTGTATGATTTAATTGCAAATTTACTATTATTATACTGATATGAAGAATAATTTTAATACTAATCGTACAAAAAGACAATTTTTATCTAATCTTTGGATAATCAGATAACGAGAAAGATAGGATAAATTTGCATCGTCCTGATAGAAAAGGAATTAAACCACAGTAAATAAGCATAAAAACAAAGGTATGAATATGAAGAAAATAATGATAAGCCTTTGCTTTAATAATACTATCTTCCGGTAGTTGGGCGCAGACATTGGAAGAATGTCAGCAGGCAGCAGAAAAAGAATTATCCCTCATCAAACAGTATGGATTGATTGCTAAGACTACACAACTTACGGTTAAGAACATTCAGAAAGGGTGGCTTCCACAAGTTACGGCTTCGGCTCAAGCAACCTATCAAAGTGCTGTTACGGCTTGGCCAGAGAGTATGCAGAGTATATATCAGCAGATGGGACTCAATATGAAAAGGACTGCGTAAGGATCAATATAAGATTAGTGTTGACCTCCAGCAGACAATCTACGATGGCGGTGCTATTAGCAGTCAACGCAACATTGCACAGCAAGAGGGAAAAGTACAGGAGGTACAGACGGAAACAAATCTATATCAAGTGCGCCGACGTGTCAATGAAATGTATTTCTCATTGCTGCTGCTGAACGAACAAATCCAACTCAATGAGGATGTAAAAGCCCTGTTACAGTCAAGTGAGAAAAAGCTTTCTGCCATGGTAAAAGGCGGTACGGCTGCTACGAGCGATCTCGACAATGTGCGGGCAGAGCGACTCAGCGTAGAGCAACAGAACGAGAATCTAAAACAACAAAAGCTAATGCTACAGCGTATGTTAAGCGTCTTCTGTGGTCTCGAGGTGAACGATACTCAGAAACCTGCGCCTATCCAGATAGCTTCGTCAGTAAATAATCGTCCTGAGATGCGCCTATACAATAGTCAATTAGAACTTACTGAAGCTAAGGAGAAGGCCTTAGACACACAGCTACGACCCAAGTTAGGACTTTTTGCACAAGGCTTTTATGGCTATCCTGGACTAAACATGTTTGAGGATATGATGAATCGTAAGTGGAGTCTTAATGGTATTGTTGGTGTCAAATTGTCATGGAATGTAAGTGCACTCTACACGCATAAGAACGACAAAGCAAGGCTAAACGCACAACGAGAAATGATAGAGAATGCTCGGGAAGTTTTTCTTTTCAACAATAAACTGGAAGAGATACAGCAAATCGAGAACATCAGTCGCTATCAAACAATGATGAAAAAGCGACGATGAAATCATCGTATTGCGCACGAATGTACGTAAGGCAGCAGAATCAAAACTTGCTCATGGAATCATAGACGTCATTAGCTTGCTACGAGAGATAAACAATGAGAATGCAGCTAAGACACAACAAAGCATCCACGAGATTGATATGCTCAAGGAGATGTATAACTTGAAATATACAAACAACGAATAAAAACAACCAAACAAAGGATATGAAGAAGATCGTTATATTAGCAAGTCTTGCCTTTATCATGGCATCTTGCGGAAAAGATAAGAAGGATTATGATGCTACAGGAACATTCGAAGCAACTGAAGTGACGGTATCGGCGGAGTCTAATGGTCAGCTGATAAGCTTCAATGTTACTGAAGGACAGGTGCTTAACAATGGACTAACAGTTGGTCAGATTGACGCTCGCCAACTCACATTGAAGCGTGAACAATTGGCTACAAGCAACGAACAACTAACTGCAACACATAGTCAACTCGAGGCAAATAAACGTCAGTTAGAGGCGAATAGACAAGCAACAGCAAGCAGACAGTTAGACCTTGAGAAGCAGGTGGCATCTATTCACCAACAAATTGCTAATCAGCAACGTGAGCGTGAACGCTTTTCTGAACTCTTAAAAGACGGTGCTGTGCCACGTAAACAGGTTGATGACATTGATTATCAGATACAAGTATTGCAGAAACAACTCGTGGCTACGCAGGAACAGATTGCCAGTCAGAATGCATCTTTAGCTGAACAGAATAAGGGTTTGGCTGCTCAAATGGACGGAATCAGCTCACAGCAGACCGGAGTAAGTGCACAGCAGGCGGGTGTTCGCAATCAGCAAGCCCAGATTGACGACCAAATTGCTCACACCTTTGTGAAGAGTCCGCTCACAGGAACAGTCTTAGAGAAGTATGTTGAACAAGGTGAATTTGTCTCTGTAGGCAAACCTTTGTTCAAAATAGCAGACACCAAGCGTATGTATATACGGGCATATATCACCTCTGAACAGCTGAAAAACGTCAAGTTAGGACAGAAAGTAAAGGTGATGGCTGACTATGGTGGGGGTGAAAAAAAGCAATATGATGGTGTCGTTACATGGATATCAAGTCGATCAGAGTTCACGCCAAAGAGTATTGTCACCGATGATGAACGTGCCGACTTGGTCTATGCTATCAAGATACAGTTCCAAAACGATGGCTATGCAAAGATTGGAATGTATGGCGAAGTGAAGTTTTAAAGCAAGAAATAAACGATGACTGCAATAGAAGTAAACAACATATCAAAGTATTACGGAAAGGTACAAGCATTGAAGGATGTTAGCTTCTCGGTGAATAAAGGTGAGATATTCGGTCTTATCGGACCTGACGGAGCTGGCAAGACTTCTATGTTTCGCATCCTTTGTTCGCTGCTTTTGCCTAATACAGGAACCGCTACAGTAGACGGATTTGACGTGGTCAGCCAGATGAAAGAGGTACGTAAGCGAGTCGGTTATATGCCTGGAAGATTCTCACTCTACGAAGATTTGACGATAGAAGAGAACCTTCACTTCTTTGCCACACTCTTCAATACAACAGTAGAAGAGAACTATGATGCCATCAAACCTATCTATTCGCAGATCGAACGATTTAAGGATAGAAAGGCAGGAGCACTCTCTGGGGGTATGAAACAGAAGTTAGCACTCTGCTGTGCATTGGTCCATCAGCCAAGTGTTCTCTTCCTTGACGAGCCAACAACAGGTGTAGATCCAGTCAGCCGCAAGGAGTTTTGGGAGATTCTCAGCCAACTGAAGGAGCGCGATATAACCATCGTTGCCTCCACACCTTACCTCGATGAGGTGAGAAGTTGCGAGCGAGTAGCCTTCCTTTCAGAAGGAGTTGTACAAGGAATTGGTACAGCTGACGATATTCTTACAGCGTTTAAAGACATCTTCAACCCACCAGCTATCGAACGAACAACGGACAACAAGGCTATTAACGCTACAAACAAAGAAGCTGAAAAGGTCATTGAAGTAGAGCATCTTATCAAGGCTTTCGGTTCATTCCATGCTGTAGACGACATCTCCTTTACAGTGACGAAGGGTGAAATCTTCGGTTTTCTCGGTGCTAACGGAGCTGGAAAGACAACCGCTATGCACATGCTTACGGGCCTCAACCAGCCTACCAACGGCACAGGAAGGGTTGTTGGCTTTTGATATTCGTACCGAGTATGAACAGATTAAACACCATATCGGTTACATGAGTCAGAAGTTTTCGCTCTATGATGACCTCACCGTTGCCGAAAACATCAGCCTTTTTGCAGGTATCTATGGTATGAAAGACGACGAAATACGCCGTAAAACAGATGCGCTATTAGAGCGTTTGAACTTCTCAGAGCACCGCAATACGTTGGTAGCCAACCTACCTTTAGGCTGGAAACAAAAGCTTGCTTTCTCTGTAAGTATCTTCCATGAGCCAGGCATTGTGTTCCTTGATGAACCCACAGGAGGCGTCGACCCAGCTACACGACGTCAGTTCTGGGAGCTTATCTATGATGCTGCAAGGCGAGGGATAACGGTCTTTGTGACCACACACTATATGGATGAAGCTGAGTATTGCGACCGTATTTCGATCATGGTAGACGGTAAGATAAAGGCTTTGGGGACACCCGACGAACTAAAGCGGACACTCAATCAACCCGATATGGACCATGTATTTACTTATTTAGCACGTCAAGCAAAGCGCAGTTCAGACTAAGATTACCTATCCATTTAAAAACAAACAATTATAGATGAAGCTATTTTTTTCATTTGTTATCAAGGAAACTAAGCATATTCTTCGCGACAAACGCACGATGTTGATGCTGTTCGGTATGCCCATCGTAATGATGCTTCTCTTTGGTTTTGCCGTCACCAATGATGTGCGAAACGTACGCATTATTATCGTAATGAGCAATGCCGATAATGCCACTCAGCAAGTAGCTGACCGCCTCGCAGCCTCCGAATACTTCACATTGACAAAGGTTGTGGCGACTCTAACGAAGCCGAGAAAGCTATCCGTGACCAAAAAGCCGATATGGCAATCGTCTTTTTCACCAGATTTTGCAAGCAAGAAGTCGGGTTATCAACTCATTGTCGATGGCGCAGACCCCAACATGGCACAGCAATGGACCATCTATGCCAATGCCGTAATCAATAATACTGAGGCAAAGGCGGTGAACACAAAGCTACTTTACAACCCTCGAATGAAGTCTACTTATAACTTCGTTCCTGCCATTATGGGTACGTTGCTGATGCTCGTATGTGCTATGATGACCTCTATTTCCATAGTCCGTGAGAAGGAGAAAGGGACCATGGAGGTACTGCTTGTATCGCCAACAAAGCCCCTTAATGATTATTGTTGCGAAGTTAGTACCCTATCTTGTACTTGCCTTCACCATCCTTTCAATCATCTTACTCATGTCATCCTACGTATTAGGCGTACCTATAAAGGGTTCATTTGTTCTGGATATATGTGGTTTCAACTATCTACATCCCTATTAGCGCTATCGTTAGGAATCCTTGTGTCAACAATAGCCGAGACACAACTCGTTGCCCTCCTCATATCAGCGATGTTATTAATGATGCCCTGTCATTATGCTCTCTGGAATGATGTTCCCAATAGAGTCAATGCCGAAGATATTACAATACATCTCAGCCATTATCCCTACTCGTTATTACATCAGTGCGATGCGTAAACTGATGATTATGGGTGTCGGAATTGAAGAAGTTTACTTTGAAGTGTCCGTACTTATAAGTATGCTCATAGCCTTGATGTCGCTTGCACTGGCTAGTTTAACAAACGATTAGAATAGAAAACTATGATACTAAAATATCTTCTAAGAAAGGAATTCACTCAGATACGTCGTAACTCCTTTCTGCCAAGACTTATCATTACCTTCCCAATAATGATTATGTGCGTTATGCCGTGGGTAATGAATATGGAGGTTAAGAACATTGTTGTGGATGTTGTCGACAACGACCGCTCTACCCTCTCACAACAATTGGTACACGAGATAGAAGCAAACAAATACTTCATCTTCCATGGGCAGCAGTCTACCTACGCACAAGCACTCAAGAATATAGAACATTCTGAGGCGGATGTCGTGGTTGTTATCCCGCAGAACTACAGCCGTGATTCAAACTCAGGACGTGTTCCACAGGTCCTGATTGCTGCTAATGCTGTCAATGGAACAAAGGGAGTACTGGGTTCGGGATACCTTTCTCAGATTGTTTCTGCGAATGTCTTGCCCTCTACAACAGCCATAAAGTCAAAGATTGACACGCTTTACCTCTACAACAAACATCTTAACTTCAAGGTTTTTATGATTCCTGCACTGTTGGCTATGGTGATGATGATGATAACTGGTTACCTACCAACACTTAACATCGTCAGCGAAAAAGAGAAGGGAACAATTGAACAGATAAACGTGACACCAGTAAGCAAATGGACTTTCATACTTTCGAAGTTGATTCCTTATTGGATGATAGCTTTCTTCATCGTGACGGTTTGTCTGTTGTTGTCTTGGCTTCTCTACAACATCACCCCCTGTAGGGGAATATAGCCCTCATCTATCTCCTTTCGATGTTGCTTGCACTGTTCTTCTCATCCTTTGGACTGATTATTTCTAATTACTCCGATACCATGCAGCAGGCAATCTTCGTAATGTGGTTCTTCATGGTCATACTCCTGTTGCTCTCAGGACTATTCACTCCGACACGTTCGATGCCACCTTTTGCTTATCTTTCCACTTATATCAACCCTGTGAGCTACTTCATTGAGGCGATGCGTACAGTATTTATCCGCGGTGGAAACATCAGTAGCATAGCTCATCAACTGCTTGCCCTCTCGGGAATAGGTCTCTTTATGGGAACTTGGGCGGTAGTGAGTTATAAGAAGAACAAAAGATAGAGTAACGTTTTGTTTAGTTGACAAGTTAACGAGAAGACGAGTTAACGAGTTGATTTGTAGACAGGGTAATTGAAAGACAAAGTAACAGGAGAACGATTGATTTTCGCATACTTCTGTCTTTTAAGTCCTCTATAGATCCTGTAAGAAGGTGGGGTTATTGTAAAGAAAATTCTAAGACTGCAAACGAAAAGGGCGTAAAAAAAGACTTCATAGAAAACTATTCAGTACTTGCAGAAAAATTAACCACAGAATTACTTGCATACTACACAAAAACGACGTACCTTTGCGAGCATATTCAATAGGTAACATAAAAGGATACATTTCTATATCGCAAAGCAATGATTCAGAAGGGTATTTTAGGAAACACTTTTTCTAATAAGTTTCCATAAAGATATAACGACAGCTCTGTTTTTCTATTATTATAGGATAGAAAAGAGAAAAACAGAATGAGTAGATATGGCTACAAAGAGTAGTCAGGGATGCGTTGGATTAACGCGTTAACTTTTCACTTGTTTTTACGAAAACAAAAAGACCAATTTATGAAGAATTTAATTCAATTGTCTTGTCTTGCAATCATGTTTCTTCTATGTGCGTGTCATTCAAAGAAAGAAACACAAGTAAAAACCAGTTTACACTGCAACGACACCACTGGTAGAAAGCATCTCCCTACCACAGTCTTATGTGGCAAACATTGCCTCGCAACGTAACATTGAAGTTCACTCAGCAGACCGGTATTTTTGCAAGATGTGTATGTTAGTGAAGGTCAGTTTGTGAAAGCTAGGTCAACCGCTATTTCCGCATTGCAATTGTTGGATGCTAACGAAGAAATTGCCAAAGGCGAAGGCAGTTGCAGAGCAGGCAAGTATCGACTTGCAGAATGTAACAACGCTAACGGATAACAAAGTACTCTCAAATAACGCGAAAGCGCATGGCTACGGCTAAGTTGAAAGGAGCAGAAGCCGACTATCAATTGGCTGTATTACATAAGCGTCTGTCTCTTTATCCGTGCGCCTTTCTCAGGCATCTTAGGGACGTATTCCTAATAAAGCAGGAAGTCTGGTAGAGCCGAGTGATTTACTTACCAGCTTATCAGATAATAGCAAGGTGTTTGCCTATTTCAATATTTCAGAAACAGATTATTTAGATTTCCGCCTCCATCCAGAACGCTTTTTCACAAACTCCACTACAGCTTGTTTTGGCGAATGGCGATGTCTTTCCTGCAAGCGGAAAGATATTAGATATTGGAGGACAGTTTGACAGTTCAACAGGTACGATTGCTGTTCGTGCCGTCTTTAACAATGCCAATAATCTTTTACGCAATGGTCAGACGGGTACGATAAAACTCTTTATACAAAAGAAGAATGCAATATTGATACCACAAGAAGCTGTCTATGAGCTTCAGGATAAGAAGTATGTATTTGTGGTAGACAAGAACAATATTGCCCGCCAACGTGCTATCAAGATTGATGCTGAGTTTACAGGAGCATACGTTGTTTCCTCAGGGTTACAAGCTACTGACCGTTATCTTCTTGACGGTATACAGAAAGTAAATGATGGAGATAAGGTACGTGTGTCTATGGTTTCTCCACAAGCATCAATGAAGTTGGATAAGTTAAACGCTAATTAGGTATGTTTAAGATCTTTATTCGTAGGCCAGTGCTCTCTATTGTAGTGTCATTGGTCATAGCCTTTATTGGAATTCTGTCGCTTTCAAATCTACCTATAACGCAGTTTCCATCCATCTCTCCTCCTAAGGTAAACGTGATTGCTAACTACCCAGGAGCAAATAATGAGTTGTTGGTAAAATCGGTTATCATCCCTTTGGAGCAGGCTTTGAATGGTATTCCTGGCATGAAATACATCGAAAGTAATGCGGGAAACGATGGTGAAGCAGAGCTAAATGTCGTCTTCAAGTTGGGAACCGATCCAAATGTAGATGCTGTAAATGTTCAGAACCGTGTGTCATCGGCTACCAATAAGTTGCCTGCGGAGGTTATTCGAGAGGGTGTAAAGATATCACGTGAAGAGCCAAACATACTTATGTATATCAATCTTTACAGTGATGACCCAAAGGTTGATCAGGGCTTCCTCTACAACTATTTCGATATCAACATATCACCAGAGTTGTTGCGTGTCGATGGTGTTGGCGACCTTGATATCCTTGGTACACGTAATTATGCAATGCGTGTATGGCTCCATCCTGACAAGATGATAGCCTACGGATTATCAACAGATGACGTCAGTGATGCACTTGAAGATCAGAATATAGAGGTCTCTCCGGGTAAGTTGGGAGAGAGTGGAGGACAACGTCCACAAGTCAAAGAGTATGTCTTAAAGTATCCAGGACGTTACACAACAGAGGATGAATATAAGAATATCATCATCAAGAGCAATAAAGATGGTAATATCGTACGCTTGAAAGACATTGCTGATGTACACTTAGGTAGCGAGGTATATGATATCTACTCAACCTTCAATGGACGCCCTTCAGCTGCTGTGACCTTGAAACAAGCTTTATGGTAGTAATGTCTCGTAACGTTATCACCAAGGTGAAGGATGCTATGGCTCGTCTGCAAAAAGATATGCCTAAGGGGATGCACTATGAGATTAGCTATGACGTTAGCCGCTTCTTAGATGCAAGTATTGAGAAAGTACACACACCTTGTTTGAGGCTTTTCATCTTAGTAGCAATAGTTGTGTTCATCTTCTTAGGGATTGGCGTGCCTCTATCATACCGATTATGGCTGTGCCAATATCACTTTTGGGCAGCTTTTATTGCAATGATGTTATTCAACATAACGCTCAATATGATATCCCTCTTTGCCTTAGTCATGGCTATTGGTATTGTGGTGGACGATGCTATTGTGGTGATTGAAGCGGTGAATGTTGAGATCTCTCGCAACAAACTTTCACCTGTTGAAGCTACGGAAAAAGCCATGAAAGAGATCAGTGGAGCGATTATTGCAATCTCTTTAGTTATGGCTTCTGTATTCATTCCTGTAGCCTTTATGGGTGGTCCAGAGGGTATGTTCTATCGTCAGTTCTCAATCACCATGGCGTCAAGTATCTCTTCTCTGGCTTTGTTGCTCTAACTTTGACCCCCTGCATTGTGTGCCCTTATCTTGACAAAAGGAGCAGGAGAACCATGTTAAATTAGGGTTTATCTGACGTGTCCTGCAACGCTTTAATGCTAAATTCGATAGTGGTAGCCGTAAGTATGAACGCCCTCATACAACATACAGTAAAGAAGAAGTCTTTAACAATAATATTGATATTGGTGTTCTGTGGATTGGCATATTGGATCAATATGGGACCCTTCTGGCTTCATTCCACAAGAAGATCAGGGTATGATTTACGCCGTAATAGAGACTCCTCCAGGGCTACTATCGAACGAACTAACGCTGTTGCAGCAACAGCTTCTAAGATAGCAGAGAAAGAAGAGGACGTCGAAAGCGTGTCTTCATTTAGCTGGTTTTGAGATTCTTTCTGAGGGAACAAGTGCCAATTCTGGTAGTTGTTTGATTAACCTCAAAGACTGGAAACATCGCAAACGTACGGCAAAGGAGATTATTAATGACTTGGAACAGAAATGTGAGAATATCACACAAGCAAACATAGACTCTTTTGAACCGCCATCAATTCCAGGCTATGGAGCTGCCAGTGGATTCGAACTACGTCTCTTAGATAAGACTGGTAAAAACGATTATCATGAGATGGAGCGGGTGAGCAAAGGCGTTCGTTAAAGATCTCAAACAAGCGTCCCTGAGATTGGTAACGCATTCACTTTCTACTCTGCGAGCTTCCCTCAGTACATGCTTCATGTTGATGACGAGAAAGCTTTTACAAAAGGGAGTTAAGCCTGGAAAGGCACTGAACAACTTGTCAATCTTAGTAGGTTCGGATTACCAAACAGGATTTATTCTGTTCGGAAAACCTTATAAAGTAATTGTACAAGCTGCTCCACAGTATCGTGATTTCCCCTAATCATCTATTAAGTCTTTATAGTAAAGAATGAAGATGGACAGATGGTTCCATATTCCGACTTTATGTCGCTTTCAAAGACTTATGGTATGAGTGAGATTACTCGTCATAACCTTTACAACTCCTCTGAAGTGACAGGAGCACAAGCACCTGATACTCAAGTGGACAGGCATTGCAGGCTATTCAAGAGGTAGCACAGCGCCTCTCCCTAAAGGGATATGACTATGACTGGGCTGGTATCTCTAAAGACGAAGCAGAACAAGGTAATACGGCTATCGTCATCTTCGTGGTTTGTCTCGTATTTGTCTCACCTTATTTTGGCAGCACAATATGAGAATTTCCTACTGCCATTACCTGTGATTATATTCCTACCAGTAGGTATATTTGGAGCGTTCCTCTTCTTAAAAGCTTGTGGATTAGAGAACAACATCTATGCGCAGATAGCCTTAGTGATGCTCATCGGTCTGTTAGGAAAGAATGCCGTACTGATGGTAGAGTATGCCGTTCAGCGTAAGAATGCGGGCGAACGGATTTCTCAAGCAGCTATCTCAGCCGCTATTGCACGCTTTCCGCCCTATCCTTATGACGAGTATAGCCTTTATAGCAGGTTTGATTCCATTGGTATTTGCCTCTGGTGCTGGTGCTATTGGTAACCGAACCATTGGTACTGCAGCTGTCGGAGGAATGGTCATTGGTACCTTAGGCGGTTTGTTACTCATCCCTGGCCTTTACTATATCTTTGCAGGAATGACCGACAAACTGGTACATTATCAGAAAGAGAAAGCCACTGAGTGAAGAGAAAGATAAACGTTATAAGAACAAACAATTAAAAGAAAGTACTCATGACGACAAAGAGTAAACTATATCATGTCATTACTATTCTTGTAATCCTTATGAGCATCGTTGCCTGCAAAACACCGCAGGCAACAATGCCCAAAGATACGCTTAAGGACTCTTTACCAGCCTTATCCAAGGATAGTACGTAACTATATCTCCTGCATGGCGAGAGTTCTTCCAAGACCCAATGCTTCAGAGACTGATTGAAACTGCCTTACAAAATAATCAAGATCTTAAGATTACATTGCAGGAACTGGCGATAGCAAGAAGTGCGATTAATGCTAAACAAGCTGCTCTCCTACCTTCTGTTACAGCAAATATTGGTGCGGGAGTCTCTAAAGTTGGTCGCTACACAGCTGAGGGAGCAGGTAATGTTGGTACGGAGATGACTCCTGGACATAAGATTCCAACGGTTATTCCAGACCTCTCTCCATCACTACAAGTAGACTGGACCATAGATTTATGGAACAAATTAAATAGTGGTAAAAAAGCTGCTGTAGAACGATATTTGGCTTCTGAAGCTGGACAACGTGCTATCAAAAGTCAGTTAGTGGCAGATGTAGCAGAGAACTATTACCTATTGTTGGCTCTTGATTACAAGTTATCGGTTATGCAACAATACATCTCGCTGCAGCAGGATGCAGTGAGAATCGCACGTATTCAGAAAGAAGCTGATGCTGATACACAGTTAGCTGTTGAGAAGTTCGATGCTGAATTGGCTAAAGGCACAGGCTGATGAGTACCTTCTACGTCAGTCTATCGTTGAGACGGAGAATAATCTAAACCTTCTGTTAGGTAGATTTCCTCAAACCATACAACGCACAAAGGTTGACTTCTTACAGCTGCCAATGCCTACAACTGCACATTCCTTATCTACTCAACTCCTATTACAACGTCCTGATGTTATTCAAGCTGAGCACCAGCTAAAGGCTGCTGAAATGGGATGTGGAGACTGCACGTAAAGAGTTTCTCCCTCGTTTAATATCTCTGCGGCTATTGGATTAAATGCTTTTAACCCTAAGTACTTATTCAAACTACCAGAGTCTCTGGCGTTTAATGCCTTAGGTGGACTTACTGCTCCTCTCATCAATAAGAAGGCTATTCAAGCCAACTTCGCTCAGGCTGATGCGTTACAGATAGAGGCTCTTTATAATTACGACAAAACATTGCTTACTGCTTTTATAGAAACAAGTACGCTGCAATCTAAGATTTCTAACATTAAGTTGCTCCAACAATTTAAGCAGAAACAGAACGATGCTTTGGTAAGAGCCGTTTCTGCTGCTCAAAAACTATACCTCAATAACAGAGCGACTTATTTAGAGGTGATAGATAGTGAACGCGGACAGTTAGACTGTAAAATGGAACTGATTGATGCAAAGTCACAACAGCTCTCAACCCTTATAGAAATGTATAGTGCGTTCTTTTAGCACTAAGAAAGACTAAGGATTCTACTTTCTGCAGCTAATAACGATGTTTTATTACGCTGCGGAAGGATTGAATTTTCTTTACATTGCTTCTATGTATTTACGCTTAAAAAGGGTAAAAAACGAGCGCTAAAATCGCCTTTGTAAGTCGTTTGCTATCAAGGAGTTGCAAAACAGCATTTCAAAAGGTGCTTAGTAAGACTTCAAAAGGGCGTTACTTGCATTGCAAAAGGGCATCTTTTTAGAAGCCAATTGAGCGTTAATTGAAAGCCAAAAGAGCGTCTTTTGATTTTCAATCTTTGAAGTTTATTTACAAAATAGAAGAAATTAAAGAGGGATGCACATCAACTTGTGCATCCCTCTTTTCGTATCATTCCTCGGCTTCCCATCACCTCATAGTCTTTTACTCATTCAAAAAATGAGAGTGGAAAAGTTAGTGTGGGACTGTTTCAATATGAGGAGGTATGAGCGATTAGTCACTCAAACCGAAGAGTTCTTTGTAGCCTGGGTTTTGCGTTAGCTGCTTTGTTGAGCGCACGCTGACTGGTAGGAACCATGCTTAAGTAGTAGGTATCTAACCATCCACCATGTGCAAGTGGACTCGTAGGTATAGATCCAGCCACTACCAGCACTGTTGTTCTCAGCAGAAGCCCTACCACTTCTCATGATTTCTTCGTAGTCTACAAACTGACCCTGAGTAGGCATTAGCCTTTGGTGCATAGATATTATCGCTGGCAGTAGTCCACAAACCACAAGGCTGACGATTGACATAATAGGCAGCCTTTGCCCAACGACGGATGTCATAGAAGGCAAAGCCCTCACCGAACAACTCAATCTGACGTTCGCGGCGTATCTCCCACAAGACTGGGTTTACATTGTAATTACCAAACTTTCCACCCTTACCTGTCCACCAAGGAGCATTACCCTTGTCACGATTAGGGTCGAAACTGTCGTTGATATCAGCTACCGTCAGTGTGCAACACCCAGCACGATCGCGCAGTTTGTTGATAGTCTTGTCAGCCACAGCTTGGTCGAACTGCTGCACTCCCATGCAGCCTCAGCATAGTTCAACAACACTTCTTCAATCTTAAAGATTGGTTTGTCAGCTGTACAGAAAGCCGATGAACCAGTTGAGAACTCCCACATATCATAGTTCTTCCAGAAGTAGTAACCCGTACGACAACGCATGTATGGTACACGAGAGTCGGTCGTGAGGTTTAGGACTCACTGGTGTAAGCGCAGCACCCCAGTTCTGTCCAGGACATCTCTTCATACCCTCACCGCCGTAAGAACCACCACGCAAGCACTTCTCGTTAGCACCCATATAGTCGATGTAGTAACGATACTTGGCAGCCTCATCAGCTGTAACGACGTGACCTTGGTTGTTATCACCCGCCTTCAAGAACTTCCAACTCTTAAAGGTGTTTACGTTATCAACCGCCCCTTTATGAGGAGCAACAACGTAAGGAGGTTGGATATTTTGGTAAAGACGAGGGTCACGATCAGCGAAAGTACCCCACATATCCTTGCCCTTGCCACCTTGATAGCCTGACGCTGTATTGCCAATAGGCAAACCATTCTTCATCAAGAACATATCCACCGTGTACTGAGGTACATCGGCAGAGTTGGCAGCAATGTGTTCAAAGTCGTTATAACGATTCATCAAGACATTGTTAACAAACTCCTTATAGAAGATAACTCCCGGCTTACCCTTTAGGCTCTCTGTGGTCCACATCTCACCATATCCAGTAGCAGGTTGGATTTTGCTTGTCTTCGCCCTTATAGAGGGTTGGATAAGCATCCATCAGTTCCTGCGAAACCGTTAGACACTTCCGTAGATAGGTTTCATAAGGCTCGTTGAGTCCATGATACTTCGCCCATGTACCTTCGCGGAGCAAGAAACGAGACAAAGCTGCCTTAACAACATTTGCATTCACCGTGTTATCGCCATCGTTAAAGTTGCCTATGTTTGCTGCAGCATACTCTAATCTTGCCACGATACTATCTGCCACTTCAGCACGTGGGGTACGTGGTCCGTAGCTTTCTGGCGAACTCTCGTCAAGCACTTTGTTCACCCAAGGCACATCACCAAAGCGGTCGATGAGTTCCATATACCAGTAAGCTGAGAAGAAATAAGCCACCGAACGCCAATGAGCAGCTTGTGCCTCTGTGAGCGCACCATCATTAAGATGGCTCAACATAATGTTCACTCGACGGATATAAGAGAAGTCCCAACCTCCACCATCAGCTGTTGCCGTAATGGTTTGATAGGCATATGGGTTGCGAGCATTATCACGATGGGTCACCAATCCACCATACCAATCGCCATAGAATTGCGCATTCATATAGCTGTTGTTGATACTGGTATGAATCGTGGTGTTCGTAAACATCTCGTAACAAGGATTCATAAACGCCTTGAAGTTATCGTATTCCTTAAACGCATTCTCCTCAGTGAGGTCGGTCAAAGGGTATTTCTCAAGAAAATTATCATTGCATGCCGTTAGCGTTGTTGCTGCAACACAGATGGCTGTTAATATCTTTTTCATAAGTACTTATTATGATTAGAATGTGATACTTGCACCTCAAAGAGATAGTGCGGTAATATGGATAGCCCCATGAAATGCCGTTGCTCAGAGCGTTAGCAGTTGATGATGGTGCTGTACCTTCTGGGTCATAGCCCTTTGGCAGACTGCTGAATGAAGGAGATTTCGATACTTAGATAGAACTTAGCATCTTGTATGAAAGCTCTTCTCACCCATTCTTTAGGCAGGGTATAGGCAAGTGTGATATTCTTTATACGCATATAGGCTGCATTCTGCAGATACTTGTCGCTTACACGAGTGTTAGAACCCACATTGTTACCTTTGATCGTAAATACGGAACAGCTTACTATCTGGATTTACAGGAACCATATAATCGCTGCTTGATGGGTCGTAACTCTTAGCTCTCCAATAGTCGGTTTGGTTCGCATAGAGTGCTTGGAACACTGCATCTCCCTGCTCCTGCACCACCGAATGGGAACATTGCTGGACCGCCAAGCCAGTAGTCTCGCTTGCCAACACCTTGTAAAAGTACTTCCAAACTCCATCCCTTATAAGAAGCACCGAGGCTAATACCGAACTGATAACGTGCTGCGTCATTACCAATTATCTTACGGTCACCAGGGTTATTCTACGGTATTATCGCCTGCATTGATTACACCATCAACACGCAAGTCTTTGAACTTCACGTCACCAGGTTGCGGATTATAGCCATTGATTTTTACTACACCTTCTTTCAAAGTCCAAGTCTTGTGCTTTGCATCATCAGCATTGAAGTCGTTGATTGTGTAGTATCCATCCGTCCTCATAACCCCATATTTCACCGATTTTTTTCTTCCCTACATAATAGTCTGAAAGCAGGCGAGACTCGTTATTAAACTTCGTGATTTCTGCCTGACTATCATAGATGTTGAAGCCTCACATGATAGCCGAAGTCACCAATCTTATCGCGCCATGTAACGTTAAGTTCCCATCCTCTGTTCTTCGCGTATCGCCACGTTCTGCAGCGGAGCGGCTGTACCTACAACCTTAGGAATCTCTATTCCAGCTGCTAACATACCTGTTGTACGACTGTCGAAACCAGTCGAATGTAGCGGTAAGACGATTCTTAAAGGCATAGAGATCGAAGCCAATATTCAACGTAGTAACCTTCTCCCACGTGAAGTTGCGGCTTACCAAGCCCGGAGAAGTGATGTAAGTGGTCTTTCCTTCAGCATCCAAGATGTGGGTACCATTGCTATGTAGGCTCATTACTGGTGAGAACTGATAAGGGCTGATACGCTGATTACCCAACAGAACCGTAGGATGCACGCACCTTAAAGTCGTCCAACCAGCTGCGTGACCAGTTCATAAACGACTCCTGACCTAAAACGCCATCCCACACTCACTGATGGGAAGAAGCCGAAAGCGATGACTCTTAGGGAACTTAGAAGAACCGTCATAACGACCGTTTAACTCAAGTAAATAGCGGTCCATGAAAAGAATAGTTCAGACGTGCAAAACCACTACGAATAGAATACTCAGAGTACTTATCATCAATGGTCTTCTCACCTGTTCCGCCTGCAAATGATGGTACGGTAGGAACTGCCTGAGCAAGTACATTACCATAGAAGTAGCGATAGAACGACTTTTCTTGGTTGAAACCAGCCATTGCCTTGAATGAATGTGCACCCCAAGAATGGTCGTAATTGTAAAGATATTCAACGCATTATACTTTGTTGTAGCGTCATACATACGATAAAAGTCCTGTCCTTTCTCGGTTGAATACTTAGCAGCCAACTGCACATCAGCAAATCTAAATCTGTTAGAATAGAACTGATAGTGCTCATCAGTGCGGTTATAGGTGTACTCACCAGTAACAGTCCAACCCGGCATCAGCTTAAAGATAGAGCGTAAAGAGATACGTGGCACTGACTGCTCACTAAAAGCAGAAGGTGCATTGGTCAACATATTCAGAGGTGTCTGCGATGGTAAATCGTCTTGAATACCAAGGATATCGCCAGGAATAAGACCTTCTGGGATAATAGTTAATCAAACGAGTTGAATAGAAACCACTCATGTTTACCAACGTTCTCAGGTGACTGTCGCACTGAATTAGTATAGGTAAGGGTTGCTCTTGCGTAAACCATTTCTGCAAATCAGCTGAAACAAAGCCGCTGATTGTCTTACGTCTAAACATATCTTTATCCGTAACCAATGGTCCATTCTCACGGCTCAAACTTCCTGAAACACGGTAGCGAATCTTGTCAGTTCCGCCAGAGATGGTCAGATTATGATTGGTTATCGAACCTGTTGTAAGGATGTTTTTAGCCAAATTCTTCTGACAACCAGTAAACACGACCATCAGTGTCCTTAAAGATACCATCACCTACAGTTGCAACAGATGAAGGATCAGTCTGATACTTCTGCAAATAGTCGCGCCACTTGCTCACATCACCATTACCAGCCCAGTAAGAATTAGAGTAACCAGCCTCAAGATAAGCATCCAAATACTGCATCAAAAGAAGCCTGCTCCAAATGGTTGAGCGACTGTTCCCATCCCTAAACTCAAAAGTTGTAGTTAGCTGTAAAACGGGCGTCATTCTTCGGATGTTTCAGTGTTACCAATATCACACCGCCTGCTGCACGCGCACCGTAAATAGCTGAACTGGCAGCATCTTTCAATACCGTTACACTCTCGATATCTTCAGGGTTCAGCGTACTCAAGTCGCCTTCTACGTTGTCAATCAAGACTAACGGACCACCACCATTGATAGAAAGCGTACCACGCACGTTCAAAGACTTTGAATAACCGGGACCAGAACCACCGCCGATGGTAAGTCCAGGCATAGCTCCCTGCAGTGCTGCTGCAGCGTTCACCACAGGTCTATCACCCAAGACGTCGCTCATCTTCACTTGAGAAACGGAGCCAGTGAGGTTGGCTTTCTTTTGTAATCCGTAACCAACAACCACCACTTCGTCAATGGCTTTGACATTACTTTTCAGTGTTACAGCCATATTAGCAGCTGCCTTCAACTCTGACTCGTCAAAACCTACGTAACGGAAAACCAGCGTAACGCCAGTTGGCACCTGTATAGAGAACTGTCCGTCGAGGTCGGTAATCGTTCCGTTTGATGTTCCTTTTCTGCATAACAGTTGCCCCGACGAGCGGTTCACCCTTGGCTGTCTTTTACAGAACCTGTGATTGTTGTTAACGTTTGCGCATCCACACACAGTGGGACAAGCAACAGCATGATGAGCAAAAGCCTGCCCATCGCTTTCATAGTTCGATGTAGATAAATGTTCATTTGTATAAATTTAGGTAAATTGTTTTCAGTTATCTATAGCTTCATTTTAGGTTGGCTATTCGCCATTATGTGCGTTCATATCGCCATCTCTGCGCCATGTCACACACATAGTAGTATGCCTTTTCAGGCGTAACCCTGCTTTTGTTTAATCGACTGCAACAACGTTCAAACTATTCCTTTACTTGTTGTGCGTTTAGGTTTATTCTTGCTTGCAGCGGGGTTAGTAATTGTTTAGGGTTGTAAAGATATATAATTACATCAAATAAAAGGGGTACGCTTTAACAATTATTAAGCATTTCAAGGCATGCGCTTCATTATATCTTACAAATGTTGTAGTGCTTTTTATGGCATTATATTAGGATTAAATTGTTTTCATACAGAGAATATATTGCAAGGGATTTGGTACTCCGCACCATTGGTGCAAAGTATCAACACCAAACGTGCGAAGCATCCGCACCACATGTGCGGAGCATCAACACATCAATAGAAAAGACTATGAGCAAGGCTTAATCATATACTATTAAATACGAATGACAAAGGTTTGTGAGAATTATTGACCTATCAATATTATTTTTATTATAATCATCTTTCCTGCAATGACTACCCCTACCCTGTCTGCCTGTCTTGATAGTAAGGGGAGAAGTCCCATGGCAACCTGACATACGGTAAACTTCATAGGAGGTGTTTGGTCGTAAAGGAAGGCGACGAAGAAACAAGGTATCTTCACGTAAAACAACATTACAACAAGTGGGAAGGTTGTTGATTTCAAGGACAGATGGATTGTAACTATCATACCAAAAGGCGTGTACATTCTTATTATAAATGACAGAGAACTCATCTGCAGCATCTTCACCGCTAAAGTATAAGCAGCCACCACAGACACAACCTTGCTCCACAACGAAAAGCTTGTTTATCTATATCGAAAGCAAGACCTACGCCATCAGAACAGCCTTGTAGAAATACTAAGATGAATTCTATCATCAACGTTGAAAGGAACACTGCGATAAAAAGTGTTTTATTCCTCGTTTTCAATACTCCTTTTTTCATGAACAGAAGGTTTGTTCGTAGTAAGAATCTTATAAACAAAAAGAGTCAATATAAACAGCAGTGTGCTTTACATTGACTTATCAGTTAGAGGGATATCAATATTCCGTTTTTATCAGCCTTTGCTGTCCATTGCTTAAAGACTTCTAAGGCTTCATTGCGCAAAAGGATTTCTGATGGTTTCTTGCGATATTGCGGTTGTACGGCTATCTCCTGATAGATGAAATCGTCATCAAAACCAATGTCGGCAGCATCTTTGCGGTCGTTGGCATAGTAAATCTTATCGAGGTGTGCCCAATAGATAGCGCCAAAGCACATCGGACAGGGTTCGCAAGAGGTATAGATTTCGCAACCACTGAGGTCAAAGGTATTCAATTTCTGACACGCTTTGCGGATTGTAGAGACTTCCGCATGCGCTGTTGGGTCGTTGTAAATGGTCACACCATTGCTTCCTTCGGCAATAATTTCGCCATTACGAGCAATGACAGCACCAAATGGACCGCCCCCATTTCGTACACTGTCGGCAGAGAGTTCGATAGCTCTCCGCATCAATTCTTCTTTCGTCATTTCAGTTGTTATTTGTTAGTTCTTTTCGTCTTGCTCACGTATTTGCTGATAGATGCGGTCAAACACCTTTCTCAGCTCCGCCTCACTGTCAATCGTCTTACGGATTGTTTCAAGATTCTTTGCGTTCGGTGAACCGGGAATCCATAGTTTCAGATAGCCAGAACGACCATACTTCTCTTTCATATGGTCGCGGAAACGTTGCCACATCTGTTCATCATTCTTCTCTGGATAGTTCTCAATACCATAGAGAATGGCACGTGAGAAGACCACTTCTGGTTCAAGGTCACGATCAGCCCTCAGCAACAATCTTACCATAAATGCTGCGTGGTACGCGTGAACTACTGGCCTGATGGTCTTCGACCGCCTCCTTCATAATCTTCAACCGTTCGGCAGAGAACCATTTTCGGAGTCGTGCATCGGCAATGAGAATCTTACCACTGGTGATATGATGAATGGCTCGTGGTCCTGCCATACCAAGGTCGTGATAGGCGGCAATGACATATACCATATTCACATCGGCACCCGTTACGGCTGCCAAAGCAAGTGAACTCTTAATGACACGCTGCACGTGTCCGAGTCCATGGCTCTTTCCAAAGTCATTATAACGTGGGAGTATCTGTCGCTCCACAAAGTTCATTAGTTCGAGGTTGGGCTGGGACATAGGGATTGGGTGATGATGAAATGAGATATTGGGTGAGGGTGTGATGATGGGTGATGATGATGAGATGGGTGAGGGGTGTTAAATGTTGGGATGATGATGAAAGTGAGGGATTAGGTGAGGGAATTTAAAAAGCGGGCTTTATAAACCAACTAATGCAATCGTGGTTGCTATACCATAGATTAGCATGTTCCGAGCGGTTTGCGCCAAGATGATATTTAGCTCCTTACCTTTCTTTATTTGCTTCATTTGCATGGCTGTCTTGTAATGCAAGATACCATAAGGGATGAAGATAACAAACAAGAAGATAAAGGAAAGGAGACTGTCTCTCTCACCTGAAAAGAGAAGGAGAAGCATCTGAAGATAGGTCATAAGACCTAATGCTAAGTATAGCTTTTCTGCCTTTTTCTCACCTATTCTCACAATGAGGGTTATCTTTCCGTCACGTTTATCATTCTCTCTATCACGATAGTTATTGACAACAAGGAGGGTGTCTATCACCAAACCGCAGATAATGCCCGACATAATTACCTCAAAACACAGGGCTTGAGAATGGTCAGGAAGGATGACATAGGTGGTGAAAACGACGGGTACAATACCAAAGAATACCAGTACCAAGACATCGCCTAAGCCAAGATAAGAGAAGTAAGTGGTGTAGAGAAAGGCAAAGAGAACGCAGGCTGCACCAACGAGTATCATTTCCCAACCACCAAAGAAGATGAGGGAATACCAACAAGAGAGGCTAATAAAGAAGTGACAACAAGTCCTATACGCATGGCAGGGAGGGTTATCCAGCCTTCAGAACAAGCCCGCTTCGGACCCTAAACGAGTGGCACGATCATCGTTACCTTTCAAACAATCGAAGTAGTCATTGATGAAGTTCGAGTCTATCTGCATCAGAAAGGCAAAGAGGAAACAAAGAATGGCAGGGATAACTCGAAAGTTCTCCCCACCACTTAGCTTCCAAGCCCAACCAGTTCCTATCATTACAGGGTACCATTGCACCTGTGAGCGTCTTCGGACGCGCAGCAAGTATCCCATGCAGAAAGACTGTTGGTCTTTATATTATCATTTCTGAAATCACGTATTTGAATGTTCAAACGATTAGTTAAAGAAGTTCCAGCTGATACCAAACTGCAATACACGCTGGTTCAATGGATAGTGAGGCGTATAGAAATACTTACCCCCATCAGCACTGTTTACATGCGTGAACATCACATAGAAGCGAGTATGCTGTAACTGGAAGTTAGCATAAGCATTCAAATGTGGATAGTTACCAATCTTTTGTACGGCTCGCATCGGTCTCCTGTATACCAAAAGCACCGATTCCAGGTATATACTCTGGCGCATAATAATCTTGTGAAGTAACGACCGTCAACACCAAGGTCAACATCCAACACACGTGCTATCTTGAAATCGTATAAACAGGTTACTATAAGCGTTGAAATGTCGGTACTGGGAGTGTTTCTTCCTTACTTGACTTCTGGAATGTCAGCACATTTTTGCCAGTTGAAGATACCCAAACGGAAGTCTTGTTGTAGCTGTAAAAGTCAGTAAGTTGATAGGACTGCTGGACTGACGGACATTCAAGTCGTTATGCTGATACAGGTAGTTATCACCGCTTTGATGCGGTCGTTCTGTATACCAAAAGTAGGTATAGTTCTTAAGAACATCATATCCCAACACGCAACTTTGGTGCGTGTCTTCTTCAAAGAGAACTCACCCAAGATACGAGAATGTATCTCTTGATTGAGGCTATTGTCCCACCATATAATGCTTACCATAGTACTGACCCATATAGAAGGATGGGAGCAGAACGGTGGAAGAAAGCTGTTGCAGCTAGTTGAACTGTGTCACCCAAAAGAGGGAAACCGAGGTCAGCATGACCCATCAACATGAACCTGTCCTGCCCTGCTTCCAGCCAACCAAGCCTCAGCACTAACATCATAATGGAACGTCTTACCCAGTGTTTTCAACAGTTGACCACCAACAGAAATATCATGCTGGTTCCATGTCTTGTCACCATTATAGAAAGCAACAGTACTCCCGCTTGGTGTTATCATTGAAGGAAGAGTATAATGGCGCAACTCATAGGAAAGGAAAGCTTTCAGCCCAGCCTTCGCCCATTTGTTGAATCCCTCAAGCAAAGCGACAGCAAAGGTATTCTTCAATGACCAGTGCTTTGTCGCATCATAAATCGAATCATTGGCTACAGTACCATAGTTAAAATAGTTCTGCGCATAGAAATCAGTCGGAGTATCGTACGCTTGATAGATACGACGATAATTATCGAAACGTGCTGTATGGATAAAGCTTGTCACTGGAACATATTCATCTTTCATCCATTTCTGGGTCGAATCCTTAGCCAAAGCATCCTGCTTTCTTGAGATCTGCCATCTGAGTAGAGTCCTCCAAATTGACCGTCATACGCTCATTGCCATTGGTATTGTCCGCTGTTGTCTTAGCTTGAGATACATCTCCAGCAATGACAGCATCATCTGGTCGACCTGCAGAACGCTTCTCCTTATCGTAAGCCTCCTCATCAAACTTCTCGCCCTTTGCCTTTGCACGGCGACGAGCCTTGTCTTTATCCTGCTGTGCTTCTTGTGCTTTCTGAGATTTAAGTGCAAACTGCTTTTGCTTTTAATCTCCTTCCGTCATCGGCACCTTACGGAAGAAACCGAGACTATAACGGTGGTTGAAGAACACATGTTGATTATCATTTCTATTCCAATTCTGCTTCAATATGGTTGGAATTTCCTCCTCGCTATAGCTATCGCGGAACGATTCTGGATGCGTGATATAGGCATCATTGGCAATACCACCATTCTCAGCGACCTTCTGATGATTCAAAGAAAGGAGCAGATGTGCCTGATAGCGTTCACCTAAATAGCTTCCCCACATTGAATAGTTGAAGTGAGAAGCACTCTGACTGCTATAATATCCACGTCCATAAAGGTAATCAAACTTAAAGCCAAAAGCCCCATCCTTACCCGCATTCACCGCAAAGATTGCCTTAAATCGGTCTTCTCCGTTGTTTCTGTTACCAGCGGTATTATAAGAGAGAACCGTGATTGGCGAAAGGGTTGAGGTAAACTGGAAGTTGTTTGGCTGTACGATAAACATATCATACGGGTCGAGGAAGAAGAATTCTGATGTAGCAGGACGATCAATAAAGATACGATTCTGACGTGGAGAACCCAAGTTTCCCTAAGGTGTTATACTCCCTCGCTTTCCATAAGTGAGGTTAGAATTCATACATATACGACAACGTATCGGGAACAGCAGCTTTGCGGTCACCGAAACGTTCATCAATCGTCCACACCTTCAAGCCACGTGGTATCTCCCTTGTGCTCACTTTTGTATAGAATCCGAACGTCCCATGTTACGATTGTTTCTATAACCATCAGCCGTGAACGTACCATCATCATACGGAGTGGTGCCGTCTGTCTGTGCCATAGCAGCATTAGCCACTAACACAAAAAGGGAAAAATAAGATAGTAAGTTTCTTCATTTAACGAATAAAACGGAGTACGCTTTTCGACCATCTTAAAGACCATCGAAACAAGAATAATAATTGTACCAGTCGTAGTGTTATCGGTTAAGAAATAGACAATCACACCAACAAGCGCACCTAACATAAAAGATAATGTTAAGCCACTGGCGGATAGGAAGAAACCCTATCTTCTGTCTCACGTTTATGACGACGACGTTCTGGACGACGTGCCGTACTATTCTGTAGTTCCATTTTCTATTTCTTTATTGTGTTAAAAGTATTTGCCAGCGGCTTTGCTTTTAACGCTTTATTCAGCGCATTAGAATAGGCAAAGAACAAACGTACATAAGGTCGTTATTCCCTACCCATCACCACTGACACACCCAAAAGTATATCCCTTCTTTGTCTTACTTCAATGCCTGCGCGAAGCCTTCAAAGATACTATTCTTACGGTCAACAGTAGCACGACGGAACTTACCAGATACTGGCAAGAGACGAGTCTGCTTCTTGTTCACAGCATACTTATCGGTAATCCACTGTTCTGCCGATAGGTCAGAAACATTGCCTTGAACATCATAACGATAAGTCAAACGATTCATTGTCAATGTTGCCTCGTCCATCACGACAAGTTGCTTGAAGCACATAGTTAAACTGCGTATAGTCTAATGAGAGGAACGAAGATGAGAAAATCAACTTCTCACGTATCGTTGCCACAATACTATGCTCACCCTTGTTCACCAAGGCAACCTTACTACCACTCAACTGATTGTCGCCCTGTGTGAGTTCTGTAAGATAAGCAAACGCCTTGTCATAGAGTTCGTCAGCAGTTGCTCCTGGTACATTGAACGTTTCAGTCCATACCACCTGACCGTCCACCTCTGGTATGATACCCTTCTGAAGATAAAGGTCTTTGTTTGCTTTAGTGTCTGTACTCACGTTCTTATTAGCACGTGCAGCAGCAGTCGCTGGCGTTGTTGGGAACAACCCACGCATCTGATGAAGCGTTGCTAACAGCCTTTGTAGTGGTTGCCGCAGCCTTTGTTGCTGGTGCTACCGTAGTTGTCTGAGCTTTATTAGCAGCCTCACTGAGTGCCTCAGCCTCACGTGACAATCGTTCAGCCTCAGCCTTCATATCAGCAATCTTCTTTTCTATATCCTTTGCTTTCGCCTTATCCTCAGCTTCCTTCTTGGCTCTTGCTTCAGCCTCAGCCTTCGCTTTTTTGCAGCGTTTGCCTTCGCCTGTTCCAAGGCAGCCTTAGCCTCCTCTAACTGGCGTTGTGCCTGTTCCAACTTCTGTTCTGGAGTCAGCGTAGTCTGTGCCGCAGCCATCATTGGAAGGCACATAAACAAGAATATCAAAAATTTCTTCATATGTTCAAACTTTTATCTAATGACAATTTAACAAGCAAAGATACAAATTATTGTTTGCTTTATCGAACCTTTCAGTAAGTTTTTATCTTTTTATTGACCATAATAATGAAAAAGACAAAGTAACGAGAACAGAAGACAGAATAATGTAAGTCAGAATAAGATAAAGACAAAGTAACAAAAAGAACAAAAACAGGGTAATGCAAAGACAAAGTAGAAGAACAGAAGACAGGATAATGTAAGTCAGAATAAGATAAAGACAAAGTAACAAAAGAACAAAAACAGGGTAATGCAAAGACAAAAGTAGAAGAACAGAAGACAAAATAATGCAAGACAGAATAAGATAAAAGACAAAGTAACAAAAGAACGAATGTTTATAGAGGCGTAATTTGTCCTATCTTTTTCACATCCTACTTTCTAAAATATGCTCTTTTAGCTTCTTAAAGACGCCCAATTGACTTGCAAAAGATACCCTTTTAAGACCCTTACTAACGCCCTTTTGAAGTCCAATTAGCACCTTTTTGAAAAAGCAACTTTTATAACATACTGATTTACTAACAGTTACAAACTTACTTTTTACTCATATTTTTCACCTATATTAGACCCTTTACTAAAAATATTGTAATATTTTTTTACACCTCAGCAATGACATATTTCACCACGAGCCAAAACGAGCTAAACAAACATCTTTTCGACCATCTTCTCGTACATAAGATATGCTCAGTTCTCCAATTGTAGAGGGGTAGTGAGGCTACTTTCATACATTTTAAAAACTTCGATCTCACTCCTCCCTTTGGGGAGGGGTCAGGGGAAGGGGCTGATTGGCTAGCTGGTTGCTTGGCTTTGTTTGCTTGCTTATTTCCCTCCAACTCCTTCTGCAAACGTATTATCTCATCACGATACTGCGCTGCCTGTAGGAAGTCGAGGTCTTTTGCTGCCTGCTTCATGAGGATAGTTGTATTAGCAATACTCTTCTCCAACTGTGCTTTTACTCATCTTCGCAACAATTGGGTCAGCAGCAAAGAGAATACCATTATTTGGTTCAACGTAAGCCTGTCCGACATTCCTACCGATAGAAGCTGTCTGTGCGGTGAGATTCGATTCACCACCCACTGGCAGTGTTCCCTTAATCGCTTTGATAATCTGAGTTGGTGTAATATTGTGTTTCTCGTTGTATTTCAGCTGTTTCGTACGTCTACGCATCGTCTCATCAATGGTCTTCTGCATACTCTCCGTAATGTTATCAGCATACATAATCACCTTTCCGTTCACGTTACGAGCTGCACGTCCTGCCGTCTGTGTCAAACTTCTATGACTGCGGAGGAAACCTTCTTTATCGGCATCAAGGATAGCAACCAATGAAACCTCTGGCAAGTCTAATCCCTCACGCAAGAGATTGACACCCACAAGGACATCATAGATACCCGCACGGAGGTCGTTGATAATCTTGATACGGTCCAAACTGGCAACATCACTGTGGATATAAGCCGTACGGATATCGTGGTTCAGCAGGTATTCGGTCAACTCCTCTGCCATTCGTTTGGTCAGTGTCGTCACCAAAACACGCTCTTCTTTTCTCTGCACGGATAACGATTTCGTTCATCAAGTCGTCAATCTGATTCTCTGATGGGCGCACCTCTATCTCTGGGTCGAGCAAACCAGTAGGACGGATAAGTTGTTCAACGACAACACCTTCTGACTCTGCCAACTCGAAAGTCAGCTGGGGTAGCCGACACATAGATAATCTGATGAATCAAATCATGAAACTCCTCGAAACGAAGCGGACGGTTGTCAAAGGCTGCAGGAAGACGGAAACCATATTCCACAAGATTTTTCTTGCGGGCACGGTCGCCACCATACATCGCTGAAATCTGCGGTACACTCACATGACTCTCATCAATCACCATCAAGTAATCTTCTGGGAAAAAGTCTAACAAACAGTAAGGACGCATTCCCGCCTCTCTACCATCAAAATAGCGTGAATAGTTCTCAATACCAGAGCAATGACCGAGTTCCTTAATCATCTCAATGTCATACTCCACACGTTCTTTGATACGTTGTGCCTTAATGTTATCCCCTATCTCGGTGAAGAAATCAACTTGCTTCACCAAGTCATCTTGTATCTGACGAATGGCTCCTTCGGTCTGTTCCTTAGACGTAACAAAGAGATTGGCTGGGTAAATCTCGTAAGCATCGAAGGTAGCAAGGCGATGGAAATCGACAGCATCCACCTCTTCGATAGAATCTATCTCATCATCCCACCACGTAATACGCAGGACATTGTCGTTATAAGCCATCGCAATATCCACCGTATCACCCTTCACACGGAAGTTTCCACGCTGTAGCTCGATGTCATTACGCATATAAAGCGCATCGACCAAACGTCTTAAAAAATCATTACGATCGATGACTTGTCCCTTCTTAATGGAGATGATATTTTCCTTCATGGCTATTGGTGCTCCCATACCATAGATACACGAAACGGAAGACACGACAATAACATCCTTACGACCTGATAACAAAGAAGATACAGCCGACAAACGCAACTTATCAATCTCGTCATTAATCGCAAAGATCTTTTCTCAATATAGGTATCCGTCACAGGCATGTAAAGCCTCTGGCTGATAATAGTCATAATAAGAGACATAATACTCCACGGCGTTATCAGGGAAGAAAGCCTTCATCTCCTCATAAAGCTGTGCAGCCAAAGTCTTGTTATGCGACAAGATAAGTGTGGGTTTATTGACATTGGCAATCACGTTCGCAACTGTAAACGTCTTACCCGAACCCGTCACACCCAAGAGTACCTGACTCTTATCGCCACGCTCCAGTCCGTCTGTAAGTTCTCTGATTGCCTCTGGCTGGTCGCCCGTCGGTTTATATTTCGATGTTAATTTGAAGTTCATTTTCTACACGTCAAGTGAATCAATCTTTGATTGCAAAGATACAAAAAAGCGCTGATAGAATATAATTAATAGTGATTTTTTGCTAAAAAAGCGGACCTCCTTTGCGTATTTATAGAATAATATGTAACTTTGCAGTTCAAAGTCAAATTATGAAGAAAAGAATTCTCATTGGCATTTGCGCTGTTTTGCTATTGACAAGTTGCGCACACGAATATAATCAAGTTTACAAGACAACTAACAACGATTATAAATACGAATTTGCAAAGGAATGCTTTGCAAAGGGAAAGTATGGCTTTGCTGTGCCCCTTTTGCAAGACCTTGTGACAATCGAGAAAGGTACTGATAACGCACAGGAATGTCTCTATATGCTCGCTATGGCGGAGTATTGTTTGAAGGATTATCAAGCTGCTTCAGAGACATTCAAGAAGTATTACCAGACTTACCCACGTGGTCAGTATGCTGAAATGGCATCCTTCTACATTGGGCAGAGTCTCTTTGAAGGAACCCCTGAGCCACGTCTTGACCAGACTCCTACCGTCGCAGCCATCGCAGCTTTCAAGAGTATTTTGGACATCTTCCCAAATGGTAAGATGAAAGAAACTGCTCAGCAGCGACTCTTTGCATTGCAGGATAAGCTTGTCCGCAAGGAGTATCTCAACGCAAAGTTATATTATAACCTTGGCTCTTACTTTGGTAACTGCACCAGTGGTGGTAATAACTATGAGGCTTGTATCATCACCGCACAGAATGCTTTGAATGATTATCCTTATAGCGACTTACGCGAGAACTTCGCCATCCTTGTTATGAAGAGTAAGTTTGAATTGGCTCAAATGAGTGTTGAGGAGAAGAAGGTACAACGTTTCCAGGATGCAGAAGACGAGTGCTACGGATTTATCAACGAGTACCCAGATTCAAAGGAACGCAAAACAGCTGAGGATTACATCAAGAAGTGTAAGCAAATTACAAAAAGATTAAAGAATAACAGACTTATAAAATATAGACAATTAGAATGGATTACAAGAAGTCAAAAGCACCGTCAAATACGGTAACCCGAGATGTTCAGGAACTTTGGAAAGATACTGGTAACATCTATGAGAGTGTTGCTATCATAGCAAAGAGAGCAAACCAAATCTCGGTTGAAATTAAGCAGGACTTGAGTAAGAAACTTGCTGAGTTTGCTTCTTATAACGATTCTCTTGACGAGGTATTCGAGAACCGTGAGCAGATTGAGATTAGCCGTTACTACGAGAAACTACCTAAGCCAACATTGTTAGCTACTCAGGAGTTCATCGATGGTGACGTTTATTGGCGCGATCCTTCTAAGGATGCTCTGAACGAGGAAGAAGATTAAATTATGATACAGAGGAAACAAACTGTATTCCTGTTTCTTGCATTGCTTATGACCATTGCGTGTCTCTGTCTACCTGTAGGTAGCTTTGAACCAAAGGGTATGGGTGCAGAGAGCATGTTAATGAATCTCTGGATAAGCGATGCTAACGGTGGTAAGGACTTTAACGTATGGGCGTTGTTTGCTATTCTTTTAGTAACTTGTCCTATCAACCTCTTCGCCATCTTCGACTATCATAACCGCAAGCGTCAGGCTCGTTTCTGTACGTTCTCCATGTTAATGATTATTGGTTGGTATGTGGTTTATGGTGTGTTCAGCCAAGTATTGATGACTGGCTTTCGACTCCACATAAAGTTTGCAGCCTGTCTTCCACTCGTAGCTTTCATCCTCTTGTGGCTTGCACGCCACTCTATCCTTGCTGATGAAGCCTTGGTTAGAGCAGCTGACAGAATCAGATAAAACAAAAGATTCCAATATAAAAGCGACAGCATTAAAGGTTATCCCTTGATGCTGTCGCTTTTTTATTAGATATTCTGATCTATGAAGTGAGAAGAATCGATCTAATGTGCGAGAGAAAACTATTACAAATCTTACAAGAATAGTTTTATTTTATGTTACTGTCATTTTAACATTTCACATTATCTTACTGTAAAAGAACAAGTTAGACAATTACTTTGGATGATAGCAATGACAGCAAAATTTATTTCAAGTGAATTGTCTTGTAAAGGGTGTCGTGATAGAGCGTTCAAAACCATTCAATTTTACATAGAAATCAAAAGGTTCAAGAAGAGATAACACCTAACATTTTAACCCAACTCTCTAAGTTAGGCTTATGTATAGTCCTTACTATGGTATTGTTCCTATTTGGATTTAATAAGGTTATAAACTGTCCAAGCGATTGCTATCAGCCACCCGCACCATTGGTGTTTACCTTCCGCACCATATGTGCGGAGGCTCCGCACGTTAATAAGAGCGTTTCATCTCTCATACTGAAGTCCCACTTTCAGAAGTAAACTTTATCACTTTACATATCGGATGAAACTTTTATTATTAGGCTTATTAGCCTAATTGGGCTAATAAGCCTAATAGTCTTCTAAAAAAGACAGGCATTCACCTGTCTTTACTTATTCTTAATCCTCTGGCATTAAACCTTCGATATACTTACAGAGGATGTTGATACCCTTTACATTCTCGCCACCCTGTGGGATAATCACGTCAGCATAACGCTTAGTAGGCTCGATGAACTGTTCATGCATCGGCTTCAACACTTCCAGATAGCGGTCAACAACCATCGAAACCGTACGCCCACGATCTATCGTATCACGCTGAATATTACGGATAAGGCGCTCATCTGAATCACAATCAACAAAAATTTTGAGATCCATCATATCACGCAGACGCTTGTTGCTCAATGCCATAATACCCTCAACGATGATTACAGGCTTTGGCTCTACATGAATTGTCTCTGGCAAACGATTGCTGAGAATATAACTATAGGTTGGCTGTTCAACAGCTCTTCCCTCACGCAACTCATTCACCTGCTTAATGAGTAGTTTCCAATCAAAGGCGTCTGGATGGTCGAAATTGATTGCCTTGCGCTCTTCATCGGTAAGTTCTGTCGTATCATTATAATAAGAATCCAACGGCACAACAGCCACATAATGAGGAGGAAGACTCTCTACGATTTTCTTCACTACGGTGGTCTTTCCCGAACCAGTACCACCAGCTATTCCTATGATAGTTATTTTATCCTTCATATTGGTTGATTTTATTATTCTTATTATTGGGCTTATTTGCCTTATTAGTCCAATTAGCCTTATTAGCCCTAATATCCCTAAATCCCTAAACATCCTTTTCGTAATACTCAGCCTTTTTCTCGACTTTCATCGGATAAGCACGACTACTACTTGGCTCACGATAAAGTCGTAACGTACGATTCTCAAAGCTAAACTCCTTGTGATCACCCATCTTCATCTTACGCGCATCAATACCATAATGCTCTGTAAAGACCGTTGTAGCCAACTGACCTGCTGCCAACACAGCCTTACACTCTGGCAATGAACGAAGCATTCCATCAAGGTCGGCACGCTCAATGATTTCTAAGTCTTTATCAGATGCCGTTCCTGTTGTACGATAGATACGCAAGGCGGTATCGAAGATAGCTATGCCCTTCTCTTTTAAGAAGGGCTTTAGTAAATCAAGCTTTATAGGTCTTCTTTTTCTTCATCCACGAAATAGAACTGCTATCTCCGAAGAAGATATGACCAAAGATACGCCACATATCATTCGTGTAATTAGGATAATACCATTCCATACACCAACGTTTTGGTGCTGGCGGGAAGGTTCCTAACAGCAACAATTTGGCATTGGATGGGAGCCACGGCTCAAAAGGATGAGTTTCTATTTCCATTGTTTTATTATCAAATTGGGCTTATTAGGCTAATTGGGCTAATAAGCCTAATAATCTTTACTGCTGTTTAGCAAAGTAAGTTACAACTGGCAAGTGGTCTGAATAACCATCGAGCCACACACCACCAGCAGTGGTTCGCTTGGTATTACCCTTTATACTTACCTGACTCCTGGAAGAGATAATCGCGACGGAAGATTTGATTCTTCCAGAACTTCAACTCTGAAAAGTCTTTCTTACCATTCTTATTCAGCAAGTTAGGAGTCATGATAATCTGATCAAAGAGATTCCATTTCCCCTGATACTGCAAAGTTCCTGTTCCTTCCTTTACAAGGACATTATACCAAGGATTGTACATATCATTTGCACCAACCTCGTTGATTTCGCCCTTTGCAGACAGACATTCATGTATACTCTTATTGGTTGGGTCGTCATTCATATCACCCATTACAAGCACCTTCACCTTTGGGTCTTCACGAAGAAGTGAGTCCTTCAACGCCTTTACCTGCTTACCACCCAACTCACGATAGTAAGAACCTGCACCACGACTTGGCAAATGGCACACGATGATGGTCACATGTTCGCCAGCCAATGTACCGCTTACAGTAAGAAAGCCACGTGTAGCACGAGTGCTGTCCTTTGGTAAATCATAAACATAAGGTACCAACTTTGTATCTCTTACGGTAAAGAGTTTTGGGTTATAAATCAAGGCACAGTCGATGCCACGATGATCGGGTCCTTCGATATGTACATACTTATAGCCACGTTTTGCCAACTCTGGCTGGGCTGTGAGGTCTCGCATTACATGGTCGTTCTCAACCTCAGTCAATCCTATAGCCGCACAACCAATATTCGGAAGTACATCTGTACCCATCTCTGCCAATACCGATGCCATGTTATGCAACTTATGACTATACTTCATTTCGTTCCACTGATAACTACCAGTCGGCGTGAAATCGTGGTCGTTTTTTTCCCTTCATCATGTGTTGTATCAAACAAGTTTTCTACATTATAGAAAGCCTATAGCATAAACAGAAAACTTCTTCTGGGCAGATACTGACGTACCGAAAAGCACGGTACAGAAAAGAACTAATAGTAACTTTCTCATTATTTTTAATGTTGTTGTTTTTATCAGAGCGTCTAAACAAAGACTTATAGTACCCTGGGAATCAGCAATAATACGAAAACAAAAGCATAAGCTGATATGTACTCGACTTTTAAGTATAGACACACAAAGCCTATAACTGAATCCTGGACACAGTCACGTTTAGTTTGCAAATATCGGTAAATAATCCGACATTTACGCATAATTCTCGAAAAATTCATCAAAAAGACTTTCTATTTCCAAATTTATTTCGTTACTTTGCAGTCTATAGTATAACACCTATTTAATGTAATCAACTATGCAGAAAAAGCTGAAACTTGCCGTTTTAGCACTATGCAGTTCGTCTATGGTGGTCGCACAGAATACCGACACAAAGACGAACCAGCAGGCGCAAACGGCCAACGCTATGGATGAATCGGCGTTCACCTTCACTGAAGCGCAGTTAGGTGAGAACAATGACATGAACGAAAATGTAACGATTCTCAACTCAAACAGTAACGTCTATGCTTCACAAGTGGGTTTCTTGTATTCGCCCATGCGGTTCCGTTACCGTGCTCTGAACCAGAAATATAACGATGTTTATATCAATGGTGCACCTATGAACGATATGGAAAGCGGACAGTTCCGCTACTCTATGGTAGGTGGTATCAACCAGCAGACACGTAACGTTGACTATGCACTTCCTTTTGAGAACAATAACTTCTCAATGACAGCTTTGGCTGGAAGTAACAACTATGACTTCCGTGCTGGTTCAATGGCTGGCGGACATCGTCTCACACTTTCTGCTGCTAACCGTAACTATACCCTCCGTGGTATGTACAACTATGCAAGTGGATTCAATGCTAAGGGCTGGGCTATTGCTGCCAGCGTTGCTTATCGTTGGGCTAACCGTGGTTACGTTGAGGGTACTTTCTATAACTCATTGTCTTACTACTTCGGTGTTCAGAAGAAGTGGAACAATGGTCATTCTTTAGCTTTGTCTACATGGGGCAACCCTACTGAGCGTTCTACACAGGGCGCAAGTACAGACGAGGCTTACTGGCTTGCTAACGACTATCAGTACAACCCATATTGGGGTTATCAGAATGGTCATAAGCGTAACAGCCGTGTTGTAAACGACTTCGCACCTTCTGCTATCCTCACTTGGGATTGGGATATCAATAAGAAGATGAAGTTGACAACAAGTCTTTTTGCTCAGTATTCTATGTATAAGAGCACTAAGCTGAACTATAACAACAGCGAAAACCCACAGCCTGACTACTGGAAGAACCTTCCAAGTAGCTACTATGACGTGTGGGATCAGAGCAATGCACGCTATCGTACAGCACAGACTTTCTCTGATTGGCAGACTGCTGTCAACTGGTGGGGCAATAAGGAGAACCGCCAGATTCAGTGGGATCGTCTTTACTATGCTAACCGCCAGGCTGCAGCCAATGGTGAGGATGCACTTTACTACGTGCAGGCTAAGCACAACGATGCGATGACAACTGCACTTTCTTCTACCTTTACTAACCATCTCGGTAAGAACAAGGTGTTTAATGCTGGGCTTTCACTCGGTCAGACTTTAGCTCGTCACTATCAGACGATGGAGGATCTCTTGGGTGCAAAGAGTTTCCATAATATCAATACTTATGCCCTCGGAACCTATGCTGCAGTTGATCCACGTATCCAGTATGACCTTAATACAACTGGTACTTTGGGTTTAGGTAAGCTCGTATATGAGGGTGACACATTCGGTTACGACTATAATATCAACGTACGCCGTGGTAAGCTTTGGGCAAACTATGCGCAAACTATTGGCAAACTCCACTATATGATAGCTGGTAGAGTTGGCTGATGACAACATGTATCGCGTAGGTCACATGCGTAATGGTATGTTTGCAGACAACTCTGCAGGCAAGAGCAAGCATGCAAACTTTGTAACAGGTGGTTTAAAGTCAAATGCTACTTTTACCCTCGGTGGTGGCAACGCCCTCTCTCTCGGACTGGGTTATGAGCATCGTGCACCAAATGCTAAACACTGCTTTTGCTTCACCTGAGATGAACAATGACTTCGTTCTCAACCTCCACAATGAGCGTATTTTCTCAAGCGAACTTAGCTATCAATACTCTGGTAGTTGGCTCCGTGCTAACCTCAGTGGCTACTACAACCACATGACAAACGTGACTGAGTGGCAGAACTTCTACTTTGATGATGCTAACTCTTTCACATACGTTAGCATGACTAACATGAAGAAGAATTACTATGGTATTGAGTTGGGTCTTGACTTCAAGCTCACAAGCTTCCTTAACTTCAAGGCGCTCGGTACTTGGAGCGAGGCTAAGAACGCTAACAATGCTGATGTTATCTACTTGAACTCTACAAAGAGTACTTATAACAAGGATATTGTTTACAATAAGAATATGCACGAAGCAAGCACTCCTCTGAGTGTTTACAGCGCAATCCTCAGTTATCACAAGGGTGGTTGGTTCATCGACTTGAGCGGTAACTACTATGATCGTATCTACCTCTCTTACGCACCAAGCCTCCGTTATGGCAACACTCTCCGCACAATGGGTACTGCGCTTGGCGGTATGGATGCTAATGGCAACTATACTCCTTACGCACAAACTGAGGGTCATGGTGGCTTTATGCTCGATGCTTCTATCGGTAAGAGTCTTTATCTCCGCCATGGAAGTTTGTCTATCAACTTGATGATTACCAACTTACTAAACAACCAGAAGATTGTAAGTGGTGGTTATGAGCAGGGCCGCAGCAATTACACTGTCAACAAGACGACTGGAGCTGCTACAACACGTGCTTACGACTTCTATCGCAATCCTAAGAAGTATTACGTGAATGGTATCAATGGTATGTTGAACGTAGCTTACAAATTCTAAAACTAAATACAGGAAACGATTATGAAGAAACTGAAATATTTAATGATGGCAGCTGTCTGCGTGCTCTTTGCATCTTGTATGGGCGATAGCTATGCAGAGCCAGCTGAAACAGGTTCTGCGCCATATGGCAACAACGAACTGACCGAAACAAATGTCATTTCTATTGCTCAGCTGAAGAGTAAGTTTGCTAACTATATTGCAACGGATTACCGTGATGGCGTCAGCTATGCTAAGGTTACAGACGATATCAAGATAAAGGCTATCGTTACAAGTTCTGACGTTGCTGGTAACATCTATCAGGAGTTAGCTTTGCAGGACGCAACAGGTGCTATTATCGTTAGTGTTGCTCAGGGTGGTTTGCATGGTGCACTACCTATCGGTACAGAGGTCTTGGTAAGTCTGAAGGACCTTTACGTAGGTAACTATGGCAAGCAGGCACAGATTGGTGTTCCTTCTGTGAATGCTTCTGGTGCAACAACCATTGGTCGTATCAGCCGTACTGTCTGGGATCAGCACTATAAGATTCTCTCTTCTGGTAATAAGGTTGAACCTACTGAGTTTGCTTCTGGTACCAACGCAACAACTTGGGACCTCGATACTGATGGTGGTAAGTTGGGTGTTATCCGTAACGTTAGCTTTAAGAGTAGCAACAGCAGTAAGGTTACTGATACCTTCGCTGATGCTAATGGCGGTGCGGGTAGCGTTAGCTGGACCCTAAACGAGCAGGATGGCAGAAAGGTTATTGTGTACAACAGTAACTTTGCTAAATTCGCTAATAGCAAGGTCCCAACGGGTAAGGTTGACATCGTTGGTATCTTCAAACGTTTCAACAACCAGTGGGAAATTATCATCCGCTCTCTTGATGACATCAAGCCTGCAGAGAAGGTTGACCCATTCAAGGGACTCCCTGGCAAGGGTGATGGTACACAGGCTAACCCATTGGACATCACACGTGCTTTGGCTTATGCAAAGTTGAATAAGAAGGATGCTAACACTTACTATATCAAGGGTATCATCTCACAGATAGATGAGGTTTCAACTCAGTATGGTAATGCTCGTTACTACCTGTCTAATGATGGTACAACAACTGACCAGTTGCAGGTGTTCCGTGGCTTGTACTTGAATGGTGATAAGTTCACTGACCCTTCACAGATTAGTGTAGGGAAGAAGGTTCTTATCCTTGGTACCTTGGATTTCTACGAGGCAACATCAAACCCACAGGTTGGTCGTAACAGTAAGATTATCTCAATTAATTAACAAGACAAATAACTATACAGAATATGAAAAAGATTATTTATTCAATGATGGCGCTGGCTATGACTACAACTGTCTTCACAAGCTGTGAGGATGTTCCAGCTCCATACAGTGTTACATTTGAAGAGAACAACAATAACAACACTAACACGCCTACCACTCTACTGCTGGAACTGGTACAGAGGCTGACCCATTCAACGTTGCTGCTGCTTTGAAGTATATCGATGCTGGTCAGAACCTTGATAAGAATGTATATGTTTCTGGTACTATCGTTAGTGTCAAGGAGATTGATGCTGCTAACTATGGTAATGCTACCTATCTTATCTCTGACGATGGAACGACCAACGGACAGTTGACTGTATATCGCGGCTATGCACTTGGTAATAAGAAGTTCACTGCAAGCGATAAACTTAACGCTGGCGATAAGGTTGTTGTATATGGTAAACTTGTAAACTTCAAGGGTACGAAGGAGTTCACACAGGGCAACTATATCTACTCTCTCAATGGTAATAAGGCTGCTCAGCCAACACCAACAGCTGACTTGAATACAGAGACTACTGCATGGACTGTTACTGAAGCTGTACAAAAGATTCAGGCTAACCAGACTGCTACGGGCGAGGCTTATGTAAAGGGTGTTATCTCTGAGGTCGTTTCTTATAACGAGAACTATAAGAGTATCACTTACTATATCTCTGATAACGGTACAGACAAGACGCTCCAGGTATTCTCTGGTAAGGGTCTCAATGGTGCTGACTTCGCTGCAAAGACTGATCTTCAAGCTGGTCAGACGGTAGTTGTTAAGGGTAACTTGAAGGCTTTCACCAATAAGCAGGGAAAGGTTATCATGGAGATTGACAAGAACAATAAGATTATCTCTATCAGCGGTGCTTCTACTCCTCAGCCTGCTGCTACTGGTCTTACTGCTAAGTTTGAGACTGGTATGGATAACTTTACTATCAACAACATTACACTCCCATCAGACCTTTCTTTCGTATGGAAGCATGATGCAACTAATAAGTACATGAAGGCTTCTGCATTTAAGAAGCCTACTAACTATGCTGCTGAGAGCCGCCTTACATCTCCTGCTTTCAGTCTCGCAGGTAAGACTTCTGCTACTCTTTCTTTCAAGCATGCAGCTAAGTTCTTCGCTAATGCAGCTAACGAGTTTAAGGTACAGGTGTCTACAGATGGTACAACATGGCATGACGTTGCTGTTTCAGCTTATCCTACAGGTAATGACTGGACATTCATCGATGCTACATGCAACCTCTCTGCTTACGCAGGTAAGGCTACTGTTTACATTGGTTTCCTCTATACAAGTACAGCTGCTAAGGCTGGTACATGGGAAATCAAGGACGTAGAAGTTAAGTAAATCCCTTATCTTATCTACGTGCGAAAGCCCCGCACCAATGGTGCGCATGGTAAACACCAATGGTGCGGAGGCTCATGTCAAACGGAATTACTAAGCATAAGGAAACTTTGGGGTTACAAAATAACCTAAAAGAGAGCAGTGGTTTATGCCATAAATATTTTTAGCTGTAACACTCGAAATGTCGAATGAGCCTAAAAAACAGCTTAAAATATTTGGCTGACTACAGAATTATTCGTAATTTTGCACCCTGTAAAGTGTCTATACCCTTTTTGATAAAGGAAAGACTACAGCAAGTATATTATTAACAATTAGATAACAATAAAATGAAACAAGGTATTCATCCAGAAAACTATCGCCCCGTCGTATTTAAGGATATGTCCAACGGCGATATGTTCCTTACAAAGTCTACATGCAAAACTTCAGAGACAGTAGAATTTGAAGGCGAAACTTACCCAGTGGTAAAAGTCGAAATCTCAAGCACCTCTCACCCATTCTACACTGGTAAGAGTAAGCTTGTCGATACAGCAGGTCGCGTTGACCGCTTCATGAGCCGTTACGGTAAGTTGAAGAAGTAATCGATAATACCCTTCGACATTATTACATACAAAGTGCGGACAAACGTAGTTGCATATACGTTTGCTCGCACTTTTGCTTTCTACAGAACAGAAACAAATACTGCTCTGTTTACAGATTGTATAAGATAAAGGATAAGGCTTCATAGAAAGCTAAAGATTGGGGATAACGCGGAGAATAGACGTCTACTCATAATCCGTCTGTTTCAAACAAGCTAAAACTTCAAAGTCAACCATCCAAAGACAAAATAATGAATAAGATAATACGATACACAGCTGTGTGGGCTTTAACGCTCCTTACAGTTAGCACAAACACGTCATGTAGTAAGGACGATGATAATTCTAATAATTCAGGAATTGCAGAAACTATAACCAATAACACAAACTCTAATCTCAAAGATTTACGTACAGCAACGCACCGCCTGGAGTTTCCTAAGCTGAAGGGTGGACACAGTACTGTCCTCACTCATAAACTAAGCAGTGGTGAGATTAATTACAGTGTTGAATGGGATATCGAGAAGATGTCGAACCGTTGGACTTGCTATCAGATTTACGCAAGCAATGCTCAACAAAGCGTAAAAAGGAAGAGCCAACAAAGTGACAACCTCTACCCTATGGATCCCCTATGGACTCCTAATTCCTTCTTTTCATCCGATCCTTATTATAGATCTGGATACGACCATGGGCACCTATGTCCATCACAAGACAGAGTGAACAGCCGAGAGTCTAATGACCAGACTTTTTATCTCAGCAATATGCAGCCACAAGTTCACGGCTTCAACGCTGGTATCTGGGAAGTGATGGAGAGAAAGATGAGAACATACATCACCTATACAAGCGGCTCTAAAGATACTTTATTCATCTGCCGTGGCGGTACAATTGACAAACAAGACCAGTACACCTATATAAAAAATAAGTTTATTGTACCGACTTATTTCTTCTCTGCAGCACTGATGAAATACAAAGTGAGAGGTCAAGGCGACTGGCAATATAAAGCTATTGCCTTCTGGTTCAAACACGAAAACAATAATGGTACCTCACTTAAGCCATATGTTATCAGCATCAAAAGAACTCGAAGCAAAAACTGGCATCGACTTCTTCTGCAACCTCCCTGACAACATAGAGCGTGATGTAGAATCAAAACTCCAGAACAAATGATCCTCACTTGGAATATAGTATAGGACATCAGCACTAATTAGTCATCCCTTAAAAACTATATTTCAGCATAAAGCCTGTACTGACAAACTCTATGCTGATTCTTTTTATAAGGTACAAAAGAACTCTCATAGCTCTTTTGAAGTTATATGCTGCCGCAGCTAATAAGACATTGATAGCATCTCCTTTCACACCTTTATAAAAGTTGCGAGATAATCGGTGGTCTGTCTTAAGATGTCCTATGGTTGGCTCTATACCAGCTCGTTTACAAAATAGTTTGTGTTTCTTTCTCTTTTGGTAGTAGCTATCTTTAGCTTTAGGAGTGTCTGGAATGAGTATCTTTGTCTGCCCAATCTGCTTTATACCTCTATACCCTCTATCTCCTGCTAACTTATCAACCTGCTTTCCTGTCATCCTTTGGGTTTGTTCCAACGTCTTTTCGATAGTATGCCCATCATATTCATTCCTAAAAGAACATGCACCAATAATAAGTCCTGACCATGAGCGAAGAATAGATACTTTATTACCAAACTCATATTGCTTATGTTCCTTACCTTTGCTGAGGCAAACCACATCTGGTTCGTGCAGAGAATATACTTTGTTCTTTGACTTTCGATTCTGAGAAAGGACTCTATAATATAGCTCAAACATCTTCTCGTATCCTTTCTTTCCCTCAAGATTACGCTCTAATTCTCTTACTAATCTTCCTGCTATGGTCCTTAGTTGCCTATCTGCCTTAAGAGCTTTCTTACGATTCTTGGGATGATTACGAAAACGTTGGGAACGGTAAAGCCCTTTCAACGTACGCGTATAACTTTGTCGTAGAGGAAGACACTTGTCATGAACTATCTTCAGAACGTTTTTGATTATCTTTTTTTATGCAACTTCGCATCTGTAGGATGAGGTTATATTCTTCTCCTGCACGGTAGAATCAATGAAAGCCGTATCAAAAATGATCTTCGTCATCATGGTCGGTATTAACACGGATGCTCTCTGCTAATATTAACTCCATACCTTCCTCACCTATACGATTTCTAAAGTGAACTAACTCGGAAGCGTCACAGGGTTGTTTGGGCATAAATTCAAGTCCACCACAGAAGTATTGGTAGTAAGCATTCTCACTCCATTGAAAAACAACCATTTCATCTGAAACATTACGCAAATGTTTTTAAGATTAAAAGACCGCACATCAAGCGAATAGGATGAGCCGGGCGACCGTTAGTACTGCAATACAATGGAGAAAAAGCTTTTTCAAAACACTCCCAATTAATCTTATTACTAAGTTGGAAAAGAGGATGTTGATGACTAAGCATGTCCTCTAAAGAAGAGAAAATAGAGAGCTGTTGGGATGTACGTTTAAGCATAAATATCTGCAAGATTTATAATGTAAAGGTACAAAAAATTGCAGATATAAGCAAATAATTTGTAGCAGTATGATACTGTGAATCAGCGAAATATTAGGCTTTTAAGGGTGGACGATGTGAGATTAATCTCATTCTATTAACAATCTACGCATTTAACGGAAGAGCCCAAAATAATATTCCAGATTTCGTCCCTCTCAATATTTCGTCAACACCTAATAGATACAAAAAGAGCATATAAGTATTACTTTCACAGTTTACTTAACAGTTTAACTACCCACTGGCCTAATTGTTGCTGTCACCATACTTTCCTCGTTTTTTTCTTATGGGCTCTGTGTCCTACAAATTTTATTCTTTTTGAATGGTGAGTGTTTTAAGTTCAACTTATCGTATATCTGTTTTGCTTGCTTCGAAGGACTACTACATTGGCGCATCTCGATGGTTTCACCTAATGGATTCTTCCCTTTTGTGGTGACAAGCTTTTGGGTGCTCATACGTCGTACTATCTCGGTCCAGTAACAGGATTCTCCTTCTCGTTTTAATTGACAACGGATGGTGTTTACCACAGTAGGCTAATAAACCGAAGAAGAGGTGTGCGTCGCTTCGCTCATCTTTCTGATGATAGATAGGACGGAGGTTGAGATCATTCTTTAGTTGTCTGTTCGTACATTCTATCTCACGAATGAGATTGTAGTATTCCCATGTTACACGCTCAGAAAGTGTCCTGACATTGCTGCGGAGGAAATAGACTCCATGACCAGATTCCATTGCCGAGAGGTCTTTTATCTCCCAGTCTACAGCAGCATCTCCTTGGGTTTCTTCTCAGTTTTTTATGTAGCTTATCTGGTAGAACTTCGCTATAGAAGGGTACTTCTGTATGGCACGTCCTGTACGTTCAACAACCTTTTCATAGGTTTTTGTTCCACCTTTCTTGGAGATTCCATCGTTTATCCTCTGCAGTTCCATCTCAAAACGCTCTTGCCAAACCCTGTTCATGGACGACTCTGTCATAGCTTTCGAAGGAGATGTTATTTCGAGATAATAATCCTCATCATCCTCTGTCTTAACCTCTTTCAGCGTTATCTTCTGCCGACGGGCATCCATTACTGTAACGCTCTTGTTATCATCACTGAGCGTATAGTCCTTCATTTTCGTACGGGATACGCAGAGATAATTGTAACCCTTTTTCTTTATTAACTCCAAGTTCTCTTCCGTGGCAACACCTGCATCCATGACAACAAGCGTATCCTTTGTTCTTGAGGGATTCCTCTTTGCCAGCGTATCAATCATATTGGGTAGAGACTTGGGATCTGCTGTATTACCCTCCAAGATAGAAGAATAACGTATAAAACCTTCTTTATTGATACATAATGCAAGTACAAGTAGCTTACAGTCAGAGCGTTTTTCTTTTGAACGACCGAACTTGGCTTTATCGCTATTACGCTTGCTACCCTCGAAATAGAAGTTGGTTAAGTCGAAGAGCATCAACTTGTTGTCTATATTAAAGAGATTGTCAGTAACGCTGCACAAATGACGCTCTAACTGTTCCTTTAGTTCATATAACTTGTCAGTGATTTTATACAGAGAATTGATTCCTGGTGTCCAGCCAGGAACTCCACTATAAAGTTCAGCGGCAGCCGAGTTATCGCGCAAATAATAATAAGATGAACGTTCAGAAACAGCATATACCGTGCGAACAATCAATGCTGACAAAGCCGTGTGTATCGCATTCTCCGTCCAGCCGTTTTTGCGCAGAAAACCCTCTAATTGCAGCTTGTCTATTGTCTGCTTGCAGAGCCACTCTGCACCAACATTCCTTGCGTCAGTATAGTTTGCCGTCTCAAGGTCAATATAGTTCTCATATTTTTCTCAGCGACTTCTGCTCTTCCTTATTAAACCGATCGATTCCACCTTCTTTCTCCATACGGCTCCACCATTCGTCAGCCTTTTGCCTGTTCAATAGGAGTAAGACCGTCAAGATGTTCTTTGAAAAAGCGAGGGTGTACTTCTGGTTTTGAAGCGTTCGGTAAGAGCGTATGCAATTTTTTTCGAACCTGTACAGCAGTAAGTGAAGGTTCGAACCCGATGTTCAACAGAATTAGCGAATGTACATGACCCTGCACATCACGATATGACTCCTTGATGCGATAATAAGGAGCCATGTCGCCCTGTGGCAGGGTTGAATCGTGTCTGTACATTTGCGTGCATGAGTGCAAAAGTAACAAAAATAATTTTTGATATGGCTGTGTCCTACAAATCAGATTTTACTCCTCGTTACAATACCCTATACTTGATTATCAATCATTTATCAAATTGATACTACAAAAACATCCCGAAAATTTATGAAAAATATTTTTGCCGGTTAAACTTGGGTTAATATGCTCTATTTCTTATAAGGCACTATGAAAATGCTTACAATTACTCTGCTTCGAGATAAACAATCGTATCTTCTCAAAAATCTATTCCTGCAAATATAAACAACTAAAGCAATTCCAATAATATTCTTAACCATCAATAAAAATTAGCCTTTACCAGCCTCATAACTCTTAGCTATCAATAGAAGTAACCTTATTAGCTCATTAGCTTGAGACAATTAAAAGCAGTAGCTCTATCAACCACATTGCTTATTAATTCTATTTACCTATTAGCCTGATTTCATTATTAGCCTTAATGCACTATCATGCTAAAAACACTATCAATCCTAATTGTATTAGCCCTAATCCTATTAGCCTAATAAGCCCTATTAGCTCTATTAGCCTCATTAGCCCAATATAATATCCCATTCCCCCTCCTCTCAACACTTCATCAACACCCATCACCCATCACCCAACAGAGCCCTGAGATTTCTCTTCAAGGCTCTCGTAAAAGGAGGCGACCACCTACTCTCCCGCATTGCATTGCAGTACCATCGGCGCAAACGGGCTTAACTTCTCTGTTCGGAATGGGAAGAGGTGGGACCCCGCCGCAATAACCACCTGATATTTCTTTCGGATGACTTTACTTAAAAAATCATGAGTCAAAGAGCGAGATACAAGCAAAGAAGCTACAGCAATAAGAATTGCTGCAACCACCAAAAATATCTTTACCTGACGAATTCTATCAGTCCACTGCATATAAAAGATATAACGAAACGATAAAAAAATATTGTAAAGTATCAGCCTATATTACTTAATTAGCCTAATAAGCATTATTAAGCCCATTAGCCCTATTAAATCAAATTAGCCTAATTAGCCTTTTGAGCCCTAATAGCCCTATTCGCTCCATTAGCCCAAAATAAGATCCCATACTCCCTCCTCTCAACACTTCATCAACACTCATCACCCATCACCCAACAACAAAAAGAGCCCAGGAGATTTCTCTTCAAGGCTCTCTCATCAAAGGAGGCGAGCCTACTCTCCCGCATTGCATTGCAGTACCATCAGCGCAAACGGGCTTAACTTCTCTGTTCGGAATGGGAAGAGGTGGGACCCCGCCGCAATAACCACCTGATATTTCTTTCGGATGACTTTACTTAAAATCATATATACTTTGCGTATATCTCTTAAGTTCTCGCTCTCAAGTAGACAAAATCTAATATCTCTACTAATCGCTGTCAGCCGTATAAGGGTGACGTATTTCCACAAGCAAAACATGATAGAACTTTTCTTCTTCCCTTTAGAAGAATACACAGCTCAAAGTCTGAGTCACTGGTCCCCGCACTCCAGACTCTGGAGGCAGGAGACCCGAAGAAAGTTTCGGGCAATTAGTAGTGCTCGGCTTTGACGTCACCGTCTTTACACCTACACCCTATCAACGTCATCGTCTATGACGACCCTTATGAGGAGTTCTCATCTTGCGGCTGGCTTTCGCACCCTAGATGCTTTCAGCGCTTATCCAATCCAGACTCAGATACCCAGCGGTGCACCCTGGCGGCACAACTGGTAAACCGGAGGTCTGTCCAACACGGTCCTCTCGTACTAGTGTCAGCACCACGCAAAACTCCAACGCCCACGATAGATAGAGACCGAACTGTCTCACGACGTTCTGAACCCAGCTCGCGTGCCACTTTAATGGGCGAACAGCCCAACCCTTGGGACCTTCTCCAGCCCCAGGATGTGACGAGCCGACATCGAGGTGCCAAACCACCCCGTCGATATGAGCTCTTGGGGGATCAGCCTGTTATCCCCGGAGTACCTTTTTATCCTTTGAGCGACGGAGTTTCCATACACGTCCGCCGGATCACTATGCCCCCAGTTTTCCTGCCTGCTCGGCATGTCTGCCTCCCAGTCAAGCGCCCTTATGCCATTGCACTCTATAAGGCCGGTTACCAATCGGCCCGAGGGCACCTTTGGAAGCCTCCGTTACGCTTTTGGAGGCGACCACCCCAGTCAAACTACCCACCAAGCAGTGTCCGCGCAAACTGCGCGTTAGACCTCAGACAGCCAAAGGGCCGTATTTCGAGGATGGCTCCACGAATGCTGGCGCACCCGCTTCGAAAGCCTCCGCCTATCCTACACATCGGATGACCAAGGTCAATGCTAAGCTGTAGTAAAGGTTCACGGGTCTTTTTCGTCCCATCGCGGGTAATCGGCATCTTCACCGATACTACAATTTCACTGAGCTCATGGTTGAGACAGCGTCCAGATCATTACACCATTCGTGCAGGTCGGAACTTACCCGACAAGGAATTTCGCTACCTTAGGACCGTTATAGTTACGGGCCGCCGTTTACCGGGGCTTCAATTCAATGCTTCCCATTGCTGGTGACATCTCCTCTAACCTTCCGGCACCGGGCAGGTGTCAGGCTGTATACTTCATCTTTCGAGTTTGCACAGCCCTGTGTTTTTGTTAAACAGTTGCCTGGACCGATTCTCTGCGCCTCATATTGCTATGAGGACCCCTTATCCCGAAGTTACGGGGTCAATTTGCCCTGGTTCCTTAACCATGAATCTCTCAACGCCTTAGTATATTCTACCCGACCACGTGTGTCCGTTTGCGGTACGGGTCGCATATACATTAAGTTTAGCGGATTTTCTCGGAAGTATGATTACCTGCACTCAAGTTATCCCGAAGGATTACCTGTACTTTCATGGTTCAGCTCGGAAGGTGGATTTGCCTGCCTCCCTCATAGCCTACGCACTTAAACGCCCTATTCCGTCAGGGCGCGGCAGTGTCACTGCTCCGTCTCCACATCACTGTATATGCGAGTTGCGGAATATTAACCGCATCTGCCATCGCCTTCGCCGTTCGGCTGAGACTTAGGACCCGACTAACCCCGGGCTGATTGGCATCGCCCGGGAAACCTCGGTCTTTCGGCGAAAAGGGAATCTCACCCTTTTATCGTTACTTATACCTACATTTGCTTTTCCATAAGCTCCAGGATCGGTTACCCTCACCATTCAACGCCGATGGAATGCTCCCCTACCGATACTTTTAATATACATTACTATCCCGCGCCTTCGGTATCTGACTTATACCCGATTATTATCCATGCCCGGACCCTCGACTAGTGAGCTGTTACGCACTCTTTGAATGAATGGCTGCTTCCAAGCCAACATCCTAGCTGTCACGGGGACCAGACTTCGTTAGACTAACTTAGACAGAATTTCGGGACCTTAGACGGCGGTCTGGATTCTTCTCCTCTCGGGGACGGACCTTAGCACCCGCCCCCTTACTGCACGACTGCAGTCCATAAGCATTCGGAGTTCGTCAGGTCTCGATAGGCGGTGAAGCCCTCTTGACCTATCGGTCGCTCTACCTCTTATGGAGATCGTCGCACGCGGCACCTAAATGCCTTTCGGGGAGTACGAGCTATCTCCAAGTTTGATTGGCCTTTCACTCCTACACTCACCTCATCGGGAAGCTTTTCAACGCTTATCCGTGCGGTCCTCCATCCGGTGTTACCCGGACTTCAACCTGGGCAAGTGTAGATCACTTGGTTTCGCGTCTACCCCATCTGACTCGACGCCCTATTCAGGCTCGCTTTCACTGCGGATGCGCGTCTCATGACGCTTATCCTTGCCAGACATGGTAACTCGTAGGGTTCATTATGCAAAGGCACGCCGTCACCGCTTACGCGGCTCCGACCGCTTGTAGGCGCATGGTTTCAGGAACTATTTCACTCTCCTCATCGGAGTGCTTTTTCACCTTTCCTTCACAGTACTCGTTCACTATCGGTCTCACGGGAGTATTTAGCCCTACCGGATGGTCCCGGCAGATTCGCGCAGAATTTCACGTGTTCCGCGTTACTCAGGATACCACTACGTCTCGTCATGCTTCGAATACGGGATTATCACCCTCTATGATTGTTCTTTCCAGAACATTCTTCTCACAATCTAAGTACGACAGCGTGGTCCTACAACCCCTGCTAAGCGTTGCCACAAAGCAGGTTTGGGCTATTCCCCGTTCGCTCGCCACTACTAGGGGAATCATTATTTATTTTTCTCTTCCTAAAGGTACTAAGATGTTTCAGTTCCCTTCGTTCGCCTCACTACTTTTGTAGTGATAGCAGGTCTTCAACCTGTTGGGTTGTCCCATTCGGAAATCCTTGGATCAAAGGTTATTTGCACCTACCCAAGGCTTATCGCAGCTTATCACGTCCTTCATCGCCTCCGTGAGCCAAGGCATCCGCCATGCGCCCTTTCTTACTTTCTTCGCCTTCTCTGTAATTACTTACAAAGAATGTAGCTCATACTTTCAGCTGTTGTGTGATTCTAAAGAATTTGAAGTTTTTTCTTCAATAATTAGAATGCTAATTCTTCCCATTAATAGAAAGAATAGTTCTACATTACAGTCTTGCTTGTGTCAATATGTCAAAGATCTTGTGCTGTTGATCTGTGTATTCTGAGGCAGTGCCTCAGAAGTAGATGACAGCGAAGTGGAGAATAACGGATTCGAACCGTTGACCCCCTGCGTGCAAAGCAGGTGCTCTAGCCAACTGAGCTAATCCCCCAAGGGATAGAGAAAGTATCAAAGGACTTTAAGTCTGTCACACATGGCGTAGCGCCAATGTGTAGTCCCAGGCAGACTTGAACTGCCGACCTCCACATTATCAGTGTGGCGCTCTAACCAACTGAGCTATAGGACTGAGTTGGAAGAAAGCACTGCGGCTTCTCATGCCAGACTTCCTTTCTCTTATTCTTAAAACAGTGTCAGTGAGTACAAGAAGAAAAACGAACCAAAGGTTCTTTTATTTTCTTGATTACCGTTAACTTCTTGACTTGTATACTTAGATACTCATCAACTCAAATTAACTAATAAGCGAACTCTCCAGAAAGGAGTGTTCCAGCCGCACCTTCCAGTACGGCTACCTTGTTACGACTTAGCCCCCAATCACCAGTTTTTGCCCTAGGCCGATCCTTGCGGTCACGGACTTCAGGCACCCCCGGCTTTCATGGCTTGACGGGCGGTGTGACAAGGCCCGGGAACGTATTCACCGCGCCATGGCTGATGCGCGATTACTAGCGAATCCAGCTTCGTGGGGTCGGGTTGCAGACCCCAGTCCGAACTGGGACCGGCTTTCAAGATTTGATGCAATTTGCATTACACCCTCCCTCTGTACCGGCCATTGTAACACGTGTGTAGCCCCGGACGTAAGGGCCGTGCTGATTTGACGTCATCCCCACCTTCCTCACACCTTACGGTGGCAGTGTCTCCAGAGTGCCCAGCATTACCTGATGGCAACTGAAGAGAGGGGTTGCGCTCGTTATGGCACTTAAGCCGACACCTCACGGCACGAGCTGACGACAACCATGCAGCACCTTCACAGAGACCCCGAAGGGCGTCATTATCTCTAAATCCTTCCTCTGCAATTCAAGCCCGGGTAAGGTTCCTCGCGTATCATCGAATTAAACCACATGTTCCTCCGCTTGTGCGGGCCCCCGTCAATTCCTTTGAGTTTCACCGTTGCCGGCGTACTCCCCAGGTGGGATGCTTAATGCTTTCGCTTAGCCGCTGATACCAGGTACCAACAGCGGGCATCCATCGTTTACTGTGCGGACTACCAGGGTATCTAATCCTGTTTGATACCCGCACCTTCGAGCTTAAGCGTCAGTTGCGCTCCCGTCAGCTGCCTTCGCAATCGGAGTTCTTCGTCATATCTAAGCATTTCACCGCTACACGACGAATTCCGCCAACGTTGTGCGTACTCAAGGAAACCAGTATGCGCTGCAAGTCAGACGTTGAGCGTCTACATTTCACAACACACTTAATCTCCAGCCTACGCTCCCTTTAAACCCAATAAATCCGGATAACGCCTGGACCTTCCGTATTACCGCGGCTGCTGGCACGGAATTAGCCGGTCCTTATTCGTATGGTACCTGCAAATAGGGACACGTCCCTAACTTTATCCCCATACAAAAGCAGTTTACAACCCATAGGGCCGTCATCCCTGCACGCTACTTGGCTGGTTCAGACTTCCGTCCATTGACCAATATTCCTCACTGCTGCCTCCCGTAGGAGTTTGGACCGTGTCTCAGTTCCAATGTGGGGACCTTCCTCTCAGAACCCCTACTGATCGTCGCCTTGGTGGGCCGTTACCCCGCCAACAAAGCTAATCAGACGCATCCCCATCCATTACCGATAAATCTTTACTTCAAATCTGATGCCGTCATCGAAGACTATGCGGTGATTAGTCTGCCTTTTCGGCAGGTTATCCCACAGTAATGGGAAGGTTGGATACGCGTTACTCACCCGTGCGCCGGTCGACGTCCAAAAGAGTGCAAGCACTCAATGCCGTTTCCCCTCGACTTGCATGTGTTAAGCCTGTAGCTAGCGTTCATCCTGAGCCAGGATCAAACTCTCCATTGTAAAATATGTTTTGGTGATAAGTGATGGGTGATAAATGATAATGAATACCAACATTATCCCAAGCGCTTCACCGAGTAATCTCTGTTTCAGAACGCTTATCCTAAAAGTATCAAGTAAAAAGCACCTTTTCTTTTGTTCCTTTAGCTTTTGAGGCAGTGCCTCAAAAGCAGGGACAATGAAATTGATCGGTTCGTTTCTTTTACCCATCCATTTGATATAAAACCAAACAGACGCTTCTTGTACTACTTCTCTGTTTATGTAAATCTTTTCAAAGAACTCTTTCTTTCATTGCTGTTTAAGTCAACTTGCCAGGTGGCTTGTTTTGTAAAGCGAGTGCAAAGGTATAGACTTTCTCTGTAACCTCCAAATGTTTTTGAGGAAAATTTTATCAAAAAGTGCTTTTTCTTCGTTAGAGAGAAAATAAACCCTATTTCACCTTATTATATATATAAGACCGTGATAAAACTTTTTTGTAATCACATCACTATGAGTAATCCCCCTTCAAGGTACTCAACCACTCACAAAAGAGACTTATAACACCCCATTCACTTATTCTTTAAACGATTTTATCAGATGCCAAGCCTCTCTAACCCATAAGACTAAAGAGGACCCTATCAAGATTATAGCCCAATCCTCAACAGATAATCCACCCTTAACGATATTAAAGAACTTCTGCAGAATAGGAAGTTCCACCATCGCAATCTGTCCAATGAAGATAATTGAGATAATAAAGAGCAATCCACGACACCCCTTAAAATGAAGCGCACTACGTCCAGTTTCAAAAGCACGCGCATTGAACAAATAGAAGAAATGCGTCATCACAAAGATAGTAAAAATCAAAGTCAGCTCATATGGGCTAAGTCCATTAACCTCACCAAGCTGCAAATGAAGAATATCTCTCAATGCAGTAATATCAGCATGTTCGAAGATATAAAGTAATGCCAACAGCAGCACAAAGAAGAAGCCACCCACACCATATGATATTCCAGCCCATAGAACGATTGATAATAAAGGCATTCCTATCACGTGGACTATCCTTCATCACTTTCTCTGACGGAGGTAAAGAAGCCAACGCCATTGCCGCAAAGGTATCCATAATAAGATTTACCCACAGCATCTGCGTTACCGTCAGTGGAGACTCCGTACCCATAAACGCACCAGCAAGTACGAGGAAACAAGCCGCAACATTGACAGTTAGCTGAAAGAGTAAGAAACGTTGTATATTCTGATAAAGCGAACGTCCCCACATCACAGCCTTACCAATACTACTAAAAGAGTTATCGATAATCGTAATATCCGAAGCCTCCTTAGCAACAGAAGTACCATCACCCATCGAAAGTCCCACATGTGCCGCTTGTAGCGCAGGTGCATCGTTGGTTCCATCTCCCGTAACCGCTACCACCTCATTACAACGCTGCAACGATTCCACAAGACGTTTCTTATCCAACGGACGAGCGCGAGAGATAATCTTCAGATCCTTCACCCGCTTATCCAATTCATCATCAGAAAGCGCAGCAAAGTCAGGACCACTTATAATATTCTTATCCGTATCACTACTTGTCCACAAGCCAATTTGTCTACCAATCTCCTTAGCTGTCCTTGCGGTATCTCCAGTTACTATCTTCACATCAATACCCGCCTTCATACATTCAGCCACAGCCCCAGGCACATCACTTCTCACAGGGTCGCTAATTGCGACAATACCTTGAAAAGTTAGATTATCAGCAACTACTCTTCCCTCCTTAAAGACTTCGCCTTACCATCTACAATCTGATAAGCAAAGCCCAAAGTTCGCATAGCCTGCTCCTGATAGCCTTCCAACTGACGCTCAATATCCTCTTTCGGCACATTACAATCAGTTTGTTTGCAAAGACCATAGACAATCTCTAGCGCACCCTTCACATAGAGAATCTGCTTATCCTCCATCAAAGCAGAGTTGACAAGCACTGCCATATACTTCCGTTCCGTAGTAAAAGGAAGTTCATCAATAACCTGCACAGCCTCTCTCAGTTCCTGATAAGAAACCTGATTATCCTTCAACCAAAGTAGTAATGCTCCTTCAGTAGGATTGCCCAAAACCTTAGGATTACTTGCATCCGTATAATCTATTGAGGCAGTAGAATTGACAGCTATCCCCTCTTTCAACAAACAAGAAGCAAGACCATCATCTAATGTCTGATTAGCTAAAGCATAGAATTGAGTTTGATAAATACGCATCTGATTCTGCGTCAGCGTACCCGTCTTATCCGTACAGATAACTGTTGTAGCCCCCATTGTCTCACACGCATGCATCTTACGTACAAGATTATTGGTCTTCATCATTCGGCGCATACTATAAGCCAAGCTCAACGTCACAGCCATAGGAAGGCCTTCTGGTACCGCAACAACAATCAATGTAACGGCAATCATCATTGTATTCAGTGCATGAGCAAGTAATCCTGCCATACTCTTATCGGGTATAAGGCAATCGTGGTAAAACAATCACACACGCCATCAGAATACAGAAATACGCTATAGTGCTAATTGTTTTCGAATACCATTTCCAACCATCAAACTTCCTGATAACAAGCAACAAAAATACGATTGTAGGAATGGTTAAAGGTCCAAACAATAGGACTCCAATGGAAAAACACCATTAATCTACCTACAATGATAAGTCCTGCAAAGACGTAACTTAGTTTAGTAATAAGCACACTCAGTCCATCAAGTTGCTCACTAAGAGGTGTTTTAACGCTATCATCAATTTGTGCAGCCTCAAACACCTTACCATTTTCTGTCCTATCGCCTACAGCCTCAACCTGAAAAGATACCATGCCCTCCATTACCTTTCGTACCACGTAACACCTGGTTCGTAGCGTATGAAGCATCCTTTTCAAACTCCTCTTCTTTTATCGATTTATAAGCAGGTACGCTCTCTCCATTCAGTGTAGACTCATCAACATGCAATGAGATAGCCTCCAACAACCTACCGTCAGCAGGAATCTCAGCACCCGTATTGATAATAACAATATCACCAACTACAATATCTTTTTTAGCAACAGTCGTTGTATTTCCATTTCTGATGACCTCCACTTCCCTCTTCATCGTTCACTTGATTGAGGATAGCAAACTCTTTATCCGCTTTTAATTCAAAGAAGAAAGCAATCGTCGTAGCCAAGAAGATAGCGATAAATATACCGACTGGTTCGAAGAAAACAGCTGCGCCATCTTCAACATGAAGGCCCCAATACTCCCAACAAGAGATAGCAATAGAGAGAAAACCCGCAATAAGCAGAATAATAATCAGTGGGTCTTCAAACTTTTCTAAGAACTGTTTCCATAGTGGATTCTTCTCTCGGGGCGTTAACACATTAGCCCCATATTGCTCACGACTCTTCAACACCTCTGTGTCGGTCAATCCTTCATAATGTTTCTTTTGCCTCATAATAATCTTAGCAAGTTTATTTAGATGGAATTAATCCTGTCCTACAATTAATAAGCAGATAGCGTTCTTAGCACTAATTCCTAATCCTTTTCATAACTTTTATCAACTTTTGATATATCTGTTTGCAAAGTTACAAATAATCTGATTATTATCTGCATTTCTGTAACATTACAAATCATAAAATCATGTATTTCTTAATAAAATTACGAAGTCATCAGTACTAAACGATACTCACTCTCCTATTCTGTTTCCTATCCTTTTAGTATTATTGTCATCCCAATACATATATGTTTTGCGAAACTTAATCATAATGCTATGAATATTGCATAGAAACTATGGTAAAGATAATAAACTTATGAGGAAGAAAAATAATGGAGGAAAAACATTATTCAAACAAAAATATCACGTTAACATAAGCAATAAACTATCATTATTTAACTTAATAAACATTTGCTATCATACCATTTACCAAGAACACCGTAGCCTTAAACTGAAAGACTTTTCTCAATAGCCATGCCGTTCCTTCTTTATCAAAATTTTCCTTTCACTTTGAAGGTTTCACGGCAACAACGAAAACAGCAATGGTATCTCACCATTCTTTCCTGCGACTTTTGAATGTTCCGTTCTTTTTCGGCAAACCATATTCCCAAATAGGTTGAAAGGTGAGTAATCATACTCTCCCGAAAAGACTGGATCTGTAAGTCATTATTGAGCAAACCATTCAGCACTATCAGCTAACCCATGATTCCACGTAACGGTCTTTTTGCCGATTGTCATTTTCCGAATCAGTGTAGGGTAGATTCTTCCACAATGTAGGGCTCTTTGCGTGAATAAGCATATCGGACTTGAGAAAAGTTTTTCATCGAACATCCACAATACGGGGTGAAATTCCACGATAACAAACTTTCCACCGTCTTTCAGCATTTGTGAAATTACTTGTCCCCCATTGGATTAAGTCTGGCAACCAATTGACTACACCATAAGACGTGCATACAATGTCGAACTTCTGCCCTTTCAACATGGTAGGCGCATCGTAGATGTTGCAGCAACAGAATTGTGCATTCAGCCCTAATTCCTCATTCAACGACTTTGCTGTTTGTATAGCCTCTTCCGAGAAATCTACACCCAACGATAGTTAGCTCCCTAACTTTGATCAGGGAAAAGCGTATCCATGCCGAAAATGGCATTGAAGATGCAGAATAGACTTTCCTCGAACATCTCCCATAGAGACAAATCCAAGTCGGGAACAGACTTTACTTCTCTTTTGAATCTATTCAAAGTCATAAAATGAAGAATGCAAATGAATTTTTGTTCTTGCATTCCACGCTTCTTTGTTTATCTTATAATAATCTTCCATCATTTATTTCTTATTGATTTGTTATTTTTACCTTTTTCCCAACGTTGAAACCTATCCATAAAGAAGAATGCAGAAAACACGCTTAGTATGGTAAGAACAATACCAATAACTGCCCATAGAAACCAGTTTGTGAGAAAGATAGAACTGTTACTTTTGAGAATTCAGCAAAAGAATAGATGCAGTAAGGCAATGTTAGGAGGCTTGTAATGATAACGGGCACATACTTTTCGATATACAATCCACTGCACAATATGCATTATCAGGTGAACGAAATATCCTGTCAATGCAGCAAACCACCATTGATATTGACCTGTCCAAACCGAGCAAAACGAAACAACAGAAATAAGTATGAACTCGTGAGCAGTACCAACGGCAAAGGTCGAAGTGGAATAATCGAAAGGTCCTTGTCGAGTAAAAAACGATTCGATTTTAGGAAATCGTTTTTTCAATTCTTCCCTATTTCTGTCAATCCAACGCCTAAACATAATAATTTCCTCGTAATCATGAACCATAAACACGAAAGGAAGAAGCATCATTATTAAGTTTATTTTTGCCATAATTTCTCTTGTTATTTATTTCAAACTACCCATACTGTTTCTTCCAATCCTCTAAAGTGATTTTGGTAAAATGCTCTGTGCGAACCTCATTTAACAGTGGAACAGTCTTATTGTCTTCTGTATGACTGTAAACGAATCCGCATTTCTCTTGTACTCGTTTCGATTTCTCGTTGCCATCGTAGTACCCACACCAAACTGTAGTTTTCCCTAAATCCTCAAACGCATACCGAAGCAATTCGTTTACGGCTTCAGGTATCAAACCTTGTCCCCAATAGGGTTCACCAATCCAATAACCTATTTCACACTCATTGTCCGTCAATTTGTGCGCTTGTGATTTCACTTCTTGCAGTCATTATTCCAACGCTGCCGACAGCTTCACCAGTTTCTTTCAACACAACTGCATAGATTTCAGGAGCAGAGAGTACTGTTTTTATAATTTCACGACTGTTCTCTACACTTGTATGTGGTGCCCAACCAGCAATCGGACCAACGTTTGGATTCTGTGCATACTTGTATAATGCTTCAGCATCGCTTTCTTTCCATGCTCTCAATAGCAGGCGTTTTGTTTGTAGTTCCATACTTTTTCTTATCTTCCACGTTTCTTTATTAGCCTTATTATAAGATTTCTGTGTTTGTTTATTGTGTTTTAATATGTACTTTTTATTTTTCTTTATCGCCCAATCATAATGGCTGAGGTTGCTGAAACACTATAAGAACCAAGCGTAGAGGTGCCCGTCCAATCGAATATACCCTTGTTAAAGAGTTCGTTGTCAGAGAAAGTTTGCAATCAATTTCATTACTTGTTGATGGCTTTCTTTTTAACATTGCCCTTTGCATCTGATAGCGATGTGCTTTTGATGTTTCTTCCAAAACTCCACGTTCATTACTGGATATGTTTTCCAATTATAAGGCTCCAGGAAAGAAAGATTTTGCATTCTCCCTCACGATTGGAGTTTATCCAATTCAGTAACAACTGATGCCATTCATACAGATGAACATGTACATCGCGCAGATTTTTGTCCCCTGCTCAATGTGCTTTCTTTTGCCCATTGCAGCCATTTTTTTCTGCAAAGGTTGCTGTCTGTAGCTCTTCGCTCATACTGTCTATGAGCTTCCACATCTTCTCAAAATTGTTCATTAGCAGATGTTATTAAATCCACTTTTTGTTGTTGCTCGTGCCATTGTTTTTATATTTTATCAGTTGAAATAACTCTGAATGTACAAAGAGTTAACGGTGATACGGATATGTTCTGTATCATTAGTTATATAATAGTTCTTTCCTTTTTCAGGAAATGATTCGTGTCTGTATGCATGATAATGTCTGAAATAAAACTTTCTATTTCTTGTGGCGATAGATGTAGTCCGAGCTTTCGGTTTATTCTCTCATACACAAGTTTTGTATAACAGAGCTTTTTCGTTGATGGTTGCTTTCAACGAATCGTCTATGACTTCATATTCTTAACCATCTCCTTCTTGCGAAAGACTATCGGCAACCTTTTCTTTTAGCTCGGTTTGGCATTGTTTTAATAGTCTTTCCTGCCGTTTCAATGACGATACGGCTTTTGTGCCACTCGTGATACTCTCGGTTTTCTATATCGTTTCCCACATAGGGAGTTTCATATTTGCTACTTCTGTATTTCTCTGTTCTGCACGCTTTTTATGTTCAGTCTTATCCGAACAAACAACCTCAATGTTTACAAAACAACAGTTGTTATTAGCAACCTCTTCCCATTCTTGCCTTGTCAGTTCAATAGGGTTACAACAATCAGCCACGACATTGTTTGCTCAATTGCAGGATTGTCGGCTGCCATACGATATGCCAACCGATAGCCTTCTCCCTCAACATTGATACGGCACAGAGTCTTTCAATCCTTGTTCTATGAGTATCAATACGCAGATAAACAACTCCAAACTCTTTTACTAAAAATCTTGCAAGTGTGGATTTGCCAACTGCTGGTAGTCCAGAGAAAATAAAAAGAATGGCTTTGCGCATTGTAATATTCATTTTAGCAGCTTGGCTGCGAGTTTGTAAGTAAATGAAATTCGAGGATTGGATAAATCCCATCGTTTCACTTCCTGCCATACCAATTCTGCGTGCTTCTTGCTTATATCTCTTAAAGCATTTCCTACGGATTTTCCGAAGATATTCGCTTTCGTGTGCCTTATGCTTAGCAATGAGAGCAATAGCCACCGATGGATTTTCTTTGAAATACGGGCGACTTGTCCAAATCCTCAGTCCCTCAGTTACAGCACGGATAACATTTGGATTATCGTCTGTTATCCATTCCTCTATGAGAGGTAAAGAAACTTCATACCCTCTATGTCGGCACACCTCATCGAAAGCCTTTGCAAGCATTTCCTGCACTCGCCAATTCTCATCAGTGCTTACTCGCTCTTTCAGAAAACGAAGTGCGTTATTATCTTCTGTTGCCAATCTGCCCAATATCGTTGTTGCCAACATTCGGGCTTGATAGGCTTCGTGATTAAACAACGTGAGTGCAAGTTCAAAACATTGTTCTTTCGGATACGTAGAAACCAGCTCGTCAGCCCCATCAATAATATGCTGAAAACCATGTTCTATTAGCAGTATTTTGTTCAAGACATTATCTATCCCCATTGTTATAAATCCTTTCTAAGATAAATCATATCTACAGAGTGATATAGATCCTTCGAAAATGGAAGGTCATAAATTGTCCGTAAAAATAATTTATCCAATGAAACTATGGCAAAGATAATAAATTATGAGGAAGAAAAGAAAATGATAGAAGGGAAAACATTAATCAGCCAAAAACATCACATTAATTTAAAGCAATAAATTACCATTATTTAACTAACATGGTCACATTTGTTATCTTTACTATTTACCAATAACTCAGTATCTTTGCATTAGAAATAATAAAAATCAGTAACAAAGTTATGGCAAATAAGATGAAAGACTTTCTCCCAGCAATTGAGATGGAGAAAATGCAGGCAATGCTTGAGCTTGAAGAAAAGTATGAAACAGGACAGCTCTCATTAGAAGAGGCACGCGAAGTGATGAAGACAAAGATAGGAAAAGATTCGCCCTTATCACCTTGCCTTCATCGAACAGAACATGAAGTCGCGTGAGGACGACGAGTGTATCCGTGCAGACATGCGCAAGATTATCGAACTCGTTGAAGGTTTCATGGACTACAGCCGCCCTGATGTACCAGAGGATCACCCACTCTCACATTATTATAAAGAGAATGACGAGATGCGAAGACTGCTCCTTGCAGTGGAGGATCTTGTACAATATCCTGTCATTAAAAACCAGTGGTTAGAACTCTACGACCAGATTCGTCAGTATCCTATCCACTATCTACTGTAACGAATCAGCTCTATCCCACTTTTGGAGAAGAAAGGATTCGACCTAACGACAACAATGTGGAACTTTGACGACATCGTTCGTGATGAGATTAGATTCACTCCGACTCTTAGAGGCTGGCGAAGATGAAGCTTTCATCGCTAAACAAAATGAGCTTATCGCCTATGCACGCGACTTGATGGAAAAGGAGGAGACTATCCTCTACCCTACTTCATACGCTCTTATCTCGGCAGAGGAGTTTGAGGACATGAAGTCGGGCGACCAAGAGATTGGTTTTGCCTTCTTCAAAGTAGACACACCATCAACACCCAACACTCAACACTCAACGCCTCAAAAGGGCTTTGCAGAAGACCTGCAGGCATTGCTCAGCAAGTATGGCTACTCTGCAGGTCCACAGCAGGAGTTGGATGTGGCAACAGGTAAGCTGACCTTAGAGCAGATAAACCTTATCTATAAGCATCTGCCAGTAGACATCTCTTTCGTGGACGAGAACGAGTTGGTGAAGTTCTATTCAGATACCGACCATCGTATCTTCCCAAGATCAAAGAATGTCATCGGACGACAGGTGTCTAACTGCCACCCACGTAAGAGTGTACACATCGTTGAGGAAATCGTAGAAATTCCGTAGTGGCGAACAAGATAAAGCCGAGTTCTGGATTAATAAGCCAGAAGTATTTATCTACATCGTTTACTTTGCTGTGCGCGATGCAGAAGGCCGCTTCCGTGGTGTACTCGAGATGATGCAGGATTGCACACATATCCGTGAGTTGACAGGTTCACAGACCTTGCTGACATGGGCTGGAAAAGAAGAGGAAAGTGCTGCGAATACTACTCCTTCTGACAATGAAGACGACGAAGCGTCTGCTGCACAATCAGACGCACCTATTGAGATAACACCAGACACACGTCTGAAAGACCTCTTTGCAGCTTATCCAAATCTGAAGAAAGAACTTGCTTCTCGCTATCCATCTTTCAAAATGCTAAACACCCCATTGGGTAAGTTGATTCTCAAGAAAGCTACTGTCCGCACCGCTTCTGAGCGTTCAGGATTGGGCGAAGAGAAGTTTATCAATTTACTAAAGGAGTGCATCAAAGACGCCTAAGGTGGTCTTTTCACTCATTGTGTAACAGGTTGTTTCTCAATAGAATCTCTTTAGGATGCACACTTCGTGCATCCTTTTTTTATATCCAGTATTTTCATCCTAACTCATTAGCATCGATAAGCTACGTGTTAACGCCTAACATCAACGGTGCGGAGCGTCCGCACCATTGGTGCACGAGTCAACACCATTTTAATAGTGACTTTATGCTGAGCATGCTAATGAGAGATTCATGTTTGATTAGCGATTTCAGGAAATAGAGAATCTTCCTCTTTATATCCTATCCGTATCCTTATAATCCGGTATCGTTAGCCCACTTGAAAAACTATCTTTTACACTTCATTCTTGCAGGGTTCAAAGAAAATACGTACTTTTGCGTACAAGAATTACGCATTATGACAAGAAAGATATTTCAATTATTAAGCTTGGGCTTGATACTTTTTGGTATCACAGCCTGCAAGCAAGAAAAGAAATCAAACGATATTATCACCAAGATAGCACCTAAACCAAAGGTACCAAGCGGTCCACAACCAATGACCGACTTCAAATATGAGAAGAAGATAGAATGGATGGGTAGTACCTATACGATTCGTATCCACCGCTTTGCAGACAAGTCATTGTCAATCGTCAGTGATGAAGACGGACGTAAATACTACGATAACAAGTTCCAGGTACAGATTCTTCGTCAAGATGGTTCATCTTTTTATGAGCGTACACTTACGAAAGATGATTTTAGAGAATACACTGATAACCAATATGGTAAGGATGGTGCACTGATTGGCTTCATGTTCGACCGTGCAGAGGGTAACAAACTCTACTTTGGTGCAAGTGTGGGTTCACCTGATCCAAAGAGCGATGAGTATGTGCCATTGGATGTAACCATCGATAATATGAGTCGTCATGTGAGATCAGTAAGGCTACACAACTTGATACACCAAGCGACCAACATACAACAACAACCAAAGAGTGAGTTGGAGAGGCTGAGGAAGAGGGGTATAAAAGCCTCCCCAACCCCTCCGAAAGGAGGGGCAAACTCGATTAAAAGTGGGGACAGTGAAGTTGATAATAGATAAGGATAAAACTCAAAGGTCAAACCTCAAAGTTCAAAGGTTAAACGCAAATCATAAAGTTCAAAGGTCAAACCTCAAAGTTCAAAGAGCTTACCCCTCTCTCACAAAGTCAAGGGCTTCCTTAACTTCATCCTCACTGACAGACTGGTTGATACGAACATCACCAATACCACCTAAGAGCGTAACATTGATTTCATTACCACGATTCTTTTTATCATGATGCATGATGTCAATGAGCTTAGGATAATCATTACACGTAATAGGTAATGTACCATAATATTCACGAATGAAGTTGACCGTCTGGCGCATACACTCAGTTGGGAAGCCAGTCTTCATAACAGACAGATAAAGTTCAGCTATCAAGCCGAAAGCTACTGCATAACCATGAAGGATTGGATTGTTTTCTAATGCCCATGACTCAAACGCATGACCAAAGGTATGTCCAAGATTTAATGCCTTTCTAATACCCTTTTCATGTGGATCTTCCCTGAACAATACACTCCTTTACACGCACACTCTTACCAAGCATTCCGCTCAATTGCTGTAAGTCTGGCTGTGCAAGATTAAAGTTTATCAGCTCTGCCCACATTGCTTCATCAGCTATCAAACCATGTTTCAACATCTCAGCATAACCACTTCGGATGTTTGCCGTATCGAGTGTTTTAAGCCACTCGGTATTAAGGAGAACGACATCAGCCTCACTAAACACGCCAATCTCATTCTTCAATCCTCCGAAGTTCACACCCGTCTTACCGCCCACACTGGCATCTACCATCGCAAGCAACGTGGTTGGAATATTAATAAAGTTGATACCACGCTTGAAAGTTGAAGCTGCAAAGCCACCAAGATCGGTCACCATACCACCACCAAGATTGATAAGCAAAGAGTGGCGCGTAGCACCTCCCTGCTGCAATGCTTCCCATACATGAGCTACCGTATCAACCGTCTTACTACTGTCAGTCGTACCAATCGTAATTACTTGTGCTCCTTTCAGACAGAAGTCATCCTTGACAAGTTCCCAGCACTTATCACGTGTCGTTTCATCAACGAGTACTGAAGATTTTATCTTTCTCACATTCAGAGATAAAGCTGTAGCCAATTCACTCTTGAACTGTTTGATATATAATATTCTGCCCTCATAAGCTTTCTCCTTTAATATTCAATACAAAAATACGAGTTTTCCTATCATCAACAGACGAAACATAACCTATATTTCACCTCTTTAATACTGAATACTCAAATATTGCGCACATTGCTTTTCCCTATGTGCAATAAATCAAAAGACAAAAATATAATCGAAATAAAGGAATGCTCTATCATTTATTCCGATAAACTTTAACATTGTTTTAACATTTAAAGAGGCAAGTAATTTCCAACTTTTGAGTTTTTATAAAGCAGATTAGACATAAATTCAAAGCAACAACTTAAAAATGAAAAATGATTTAGTAAATTTGCAGTATTAACTAAAAAGGAATGAATATGAAAAAAGAATCCATTATTTTATATTGTCCTCATCCTTGGAATAGTGTTAGGTACATTCTCTTTGCAATCTTGCTTAAACGATGACGATACTGATTACCCTACCAATATTCCCAATGCACTTGTGACAATCAAGACAAATAGTTCCACAGGACAGGTCTACTTCCAGTTAAATGATGAGACCACAATTCTTCCTACGAACATGAAGACTTCTCCTTATGGTAAAAAGGAACTACGAGCACTTACGAACATCAAAGTTCAGGACGGAAAGACTGAAGGATACTCAAAGAGTGCATATGTAAACCGGCTCGACACTATACTTACCAAGAATATGGCACCAACTCTTGGTAAACAAAACGAAACTGTATATGGAAAAGATCCTGTAGAAATAGTTAAGGACTGGACAACTGTTGTAGAGGACGGATACCTGACTTTACGCTTCAGAACTTACTTCGGTAATGGAAAAACACATGTGGTGAATCTCGTCAAAGGAGATAATCCATATGAAGTTGTACTCCATCATAATGCTTCTGGCGACATAAAGGGTTTGATTCGTGACGGACTTGTAGCATTCAGACTTAGTGATTTTCCTGACACACAAGGGAAAACAGTGGACCTGACATTGAAGTGGCAATCATTCTCAGGTGTAAAAACAGTCAAATTCAAATACAAAAGCCGTAAATAGTATAGAGGAAAATCCACTGCTTGTCAATGGGATTATTTGGGAATAATAGAGAACAGTATATTATAAGCCTTTTTGAAAAAGGTGATGCACTCGCCATGGATAAACTCTATGGCGAGTATGCTAATTATTTAGCAAAAGTGTGTTCGAGGTATATTGGAAACCAAGAAGATAGACATGATGTTTTACAAGAGGCTTTCATCAGAATATTCACTAAGATACATACTTTTGAATATCGAGGAAGGGGTCATTAAAGGCTTGGCTCACAAAGATTGTAATCAACGAATCTCTTCACTTTCTCAGGGACAATGACCCGGCTATTTTTATAGACAAAGCGACTGACATACCTGATTGTAGTACTGAGAACCCTGATATTGACAGTATGTCTATAACACAGATAACAGAAACAATACTTAAACTACCACCAGGCTACAGAGCTGTCTTCAACCTATATGTGGTAGAAGGCAAAAGTCACAAGGAGATAGCAGAAATACTCAACATTAAACCAGATACATCTGCATCACAATTCCACAAGGCAAGGAATATGCTTGCGAAGATGCTGAAAGAGCAAAATAAATAGAATTAAAAGTATGAAAGAAGATTGGCTTGACACATTGCGTACACGCATTCAGAATGAATGTGATGTAAAAGCACCAGATGGTCTTCTCAATGATATCAAACAGGAGATGAACCGTCGTGGAGTTGCTCCTATGCGCTCTACTCGGCAGAAGGCAAGCGTAGTACCTTTGTGGACCTACCGTGCTGTCTCTGCTGCAGCCATAATAGGTATCGGGATTTTTCTAAGCCACTTGCTTCTTGACCACACGTCTCTTCCGAAGCAGTGCGTAACAATTATAAACAATAAGATAAAGACACTACTAGCCTTCTCAAACCACAATTACAACTCCAGAGAACTATGTAACAAACTCCGTAAAGCTGGCTGTTGCTACTCATCAAAGTATACAGAATCCACTTGTTGACAACAACTTGTCTGGCAATACAGTCTACAATAGAGAAGAAGAAAAAGAAACGACTACAGATAATAATAATGTCACAGAAACTCAAGAAACAACCAGTAATACAAGGCAAGAAAAGATAGAAGATATTAATAAACAACAGACTACAAAACCACAGTCGCGAGGATATTCGGAAAGAACCTACACAGCAAATGTAAAGAATAATGACCCATCATCTCGCTTCTGCATAGGGTCTTCCTATAATTATGGTACAGGAACTTCCCATAATTCTGACAAGATGCTATTGCCAGTAGCAAACCCTTATGGTGACTATGACCCAGAATTCTCTGGAAGAAACATACAAGACAGCCCAATAGGTACAAAAGATGGGAGAACAGGGACTAAACACCACCAACCAATAAAGTTAGGTGTTTCCATAAGGTATAATATCAACAATCGGTGGAGCCTACAGACAGGTCTCAATTACAGCCGACTTGCTTCCGACTTCTCTTATGAAAAGAGAGGAACAGAATATGCCGTAGAACAAAAACTGCAATACGTCGGCATACCTGTAAATGCAAGTTACAGTTTCATTAAGACCAAAAGGTTCAATGTTTATGCGACTGCAGGTGCTGAAATAGAGAAACTCGTGAAAGGTGAAGCCAACTTATCTGCCGAAGCCACGTCACAAATAACTTCGACACATACAACTATTAAAGAAGGTAGACCAGTATTCTCTACCGCTCTTTCCATTGGAGGAGAACTCAGAATTAGCAAAGGATGTCAGTGCTTATATTGAGCCCGGAATAAGCCATCACTTCAATAATGGGAGCAACGTTGAGAATATTTACAAGGACAAGCCTACCAACTTCAATCTTAATATGGGTGTCAGAATCAACTTAAACAAATAGGAATAAAATAAGACTTAGTTCTAAAGTTTCCCACAAGCACCCATATTCTCATCTTTAAATAAAAATCTATTTGCCTATTAAACTTATTGAAATTCTTAGCGTCATATATACCATTAAGAATTAGAAAAAGTTTATTATGGCAAAAGATTGTTGATTTTTCGTTCTACTGCTGACCAGCGCTGTTGTGATGCTGGCACAGAACAGAACCGTTACAGGTACGCTCTACGATGCAGAGTTAGAAG
>BNJU01003428.1_pt1 | contig 172987 bp, 209 predicted proteins | sample 8539281 | NCBI WGS metagenome assembly BNJU01 (sample SAMD00202456, study PRJDB9452) | human saliva metagenome | isolation source: human saliva | place: Japan
AAATCAAAGACCTTTCACATCATTTTCAAGTGCCTTTTTGTTATTTTTTTCAGATAATCCATGTGGCAATGCCAAAAATAATGCATCAATATTTTTAAAATTTTCTTCAGCTTCTTCCAAAGAAATTAATTCTTTTCTTAAAATATTTTTTTATAATTTGCATACACATTTCCCATATCTTCCCCAGTATTTGAATGTGATGAAATAAATTCAAGTTCCACTTCCTTATGATTATTTAATATCCAAACCAACTGCTGTCCAGCATATCCTGTTGCTCCAATAATACCAGCTTTTTATCATATAAAATCATCTCCTTAAAATATCTTTTAAAAATAAAAGAGCCTTCTAAAAAGGCTCTAAATAAATTATATTTTTATACAAAAACAAAGAGCCAACAACCCAAAAGTCATTGGCAAAAAAATTATTTTTATTAAAACAGAAATCCATTATAAAAATGATTATATACCTAAGACAAGGGCTTATAATTAAATTGTACAGCTATTCTATTATCCCTTATCCTTCTTATCATTTTTCATAATACTTCCTCCTGATTATTTTTTTATTTATCTTTTGATAAATTTATTATAGCAAAAATTATAAAAAAATCAATATGTTAAATATATAAGTTTTTTTATAGTTTCATTAATAAAATTAATGATTTGATTTTTATGAATGATTATGAACAATATCAAAGTCAATTAATATCGGCAGATGATCTGAAAGTTGAGTTTGTATCACTTCATAACTATTAACTTTTATTTCCTTTGAGCAAAGTATAAAATCAAGCTCCCGCTTCGGATTCCAGCTCGGAAAAGTTGGATCCTTTCTTGTATTTATATTTTTCAAGTCAGAAGCCTGTAAAAACATCTCAATTTCTTCCTCACCCCAAAAGACATTAAAATCACCAGCTACAATAACTGGCTTTTTGCAATTTTTTACAAGATCATAAAGCTGTACAATCTGCTTTTGCCGTGTTTTTCCACCTAGTGCCAAATGTACAAGAAACACAATCACATCCTCTGTTTCCACTTCAATAATCAATTTTTTCATTCCAATATCCAAATAATGAAATTCCTCCCTTAAAATTGGATTTTTGGAAAGCAAGGCATTTCCCTGTTTTCTAACCATTGGAAATTTCATATACTGTGAATCTTCCTCATATTTATACTGATAAACATTATTATTTCTCGTAATTCTCCCAAGAAGCGTAGCCTGATTTCTGCTATACATCCGAAATGATCCAAGATCTACTTCCACAAGCCCCACAAGATCAGGCTTATACCTATTAATAAATTTCCCAATCCGATAAATATGCTTTACAGAATGTCCCAAATATCCCCGTATATGCTTAAATGGCTGATTCAAATACTTTCCAGTTCCATATCGAATATTATACAAAAGAAATTTCATCTTCTCTCACTTCTCTTTCCTGCCTCTTCATAAAATTCTATGTTTCAGCTGTTTTAACATCAAATAAAATATATTCAGCAACTTAATATTTTCATTTTTTTACAAGTAATCTTATTTTTCAAGTAATAAATCTAATCATATTTACAGTTGCCAAACAGGTCAAGCAAAACTTATTTTTACTATCCCAACTCCATCTCCAAACGGCAGCAGCACAAAATTATATTCTTCATTTAACTTTTCTATAAATTCTTTTAACCTTTTTACAATAGTTTTATACCTTTTTTTGGAATTTCTTCTTTTTACTGCTACAAGTCCACGAAACATCAGATTATCAATAAAAATAATTCCATTTTCATTGAGAAGTTCATAACTCATCTCAAAAAACTTCAAATATTGCCCCTTCGATGCATCAATAAAAAAATAAAATCATATTTTTATACCCTTATCAAGCCTTGGAATTTCCTCCAAAGCATCACCCAAAATCATTCTATTCTTCTCAAACAATCCCAATTTCTTAAAAATTTTTCCACAGCTTTTTCCATAACGTTTTTTTCATCAATTTCCATCGTTGTCAAAAACCGCCATTTTCATTAGCAACCCGTGCCAAAAAAATAGCCCAGAATATCCTGTTGCCGTTCCAATTTCCAAAAATATTCCCAGCCTTCATATTTTTTAACCGTAAAAATCATATAATTCAGCACTTCATCTGTAATAATCGGCACATTTTTCCGCCAGACTTTTCATCCTTCACATTTTGTATAATTTCATTTTTGAATTTTTAAACAAATTTTGTGCATATTTTGATGATTCTATAAAATTTTTCTATCCTGAACCTCCCACGACTAAAGTCGCAGGGTTCTAAAATCTTTAAAAATATTTAAAAATTTTCTAAGAGTTTGATAGCTTTACACTACCCTTATTCTTTTTAGGTGTGTTCAGCTCACCTCTATTGTATAGGACGCTTAAGTCCACAACTTTACTTTTTCTTAAAATATTTAATGCTCCATTACAATCTGCATTTAATTGATAGCCTTTACTTGTTTGATATAGTCCTCTTTTTATTCTTTTTTTCCACTGAATATATATTCTTTGTGATTTTTCTTTTATCATATATCGAATTTCATCTCCATCAAAGAAACTTGCTTTTGATGTATAACTCTCTTCTTGCAGTTTAAATTCTATTCCATATAGTTTACATAGATATATTAATTTATCTCTTAATTTTTCCATATGGTATATTTACAAAGTTTTGATTATTTATACTTCCTATATTTGAATTTCTTTGAAAATCTTCATTACATCCTAGAACTAGTTTTTCCTATATCATTATTAAGACAATAATTTATAATTATTCTTGCTGCTTTTTGAAAGATAATCATTTATACGATTATTTTCTCTTTCTAGCTATTCTCTTTTGTCTTAATGTTGTCCGCGTAATCTTTTGCTTATCTTTTTATACTTTGTAATTTTGCATTTATCTTATTATAGTATTGATTTATTGATTTTAATTTTCTACCATCTATTATGAATGAAGCTCCAGTATTAGTTACACAAGTACATAGATTGTCTATACCTAAATCAATTCCTAGTGCATTTTTCTTTATTTAATTCCCTTTGAACTTCTTCTACCTCATAAATGTATTGAATTTCAAAAGTACCTAGAATGTTGTTTTGGCATTATTCTAATCTCTTTTATCTTCTTGTCTTTTTAATACTGGTGGTAGCTTAATTTTAACTTCCTGATGAGTTTTTCTTAAACGAATTTGAATAAGGAACTATCAGCATATCATCTTTTAATCTAACAAAACCTATAACAAGAGTTGTAAAATCCATCTTTAGCAAGATATTTAGGTAATTTTTATATCTTTTAAAATTATATTGACCATTCTTAGCAAGTTTTCAAAAAGTCCAAAAAAATGATTTGAAACTTCCGTCTACTTCTTTTTAGAATTTGTTGAGCCATATTAGAATTTAATTTTTATAGTTCTCACTATTTTTTTAAGCATTTTATAGTTTTCATTGTAACTTAAATACTTTTTTTATTTTTTGAAAAATAGTATTGTCTAATATTATATATAGCTTCATTAGTTAAGTTCTTGGCTATATGAGATAAATATTTTAAATTTCCTAAACTCCTTTTTACTAAGATGTTTTACTTGTTGTTTTAATGTTAAATACATATATAATCACCTCCTTTTCATCAGAGATATTATACCATGTATTCTACATTTTATCTGTTTATTTTTAAATATTTTTAAAGTTTTTAAAACCCCACAACAGTGGGAAGCGTCGTTCACATAAGTACGCTACTACTTACGCAGTTCTCTTATGAACTTCTTGTTATCTCTAACAAGCACAGACTATATCTTATCCATATCCTATTTCAAGGACTTAGGCGAAACCACTTCCAATACCAATCGCTTGTATTGTACTCCCCTCACGAGGGATAGTCGTTGAACTTTCCTTTTCAGGATTAGCTGCTGATTGTCTATTATCATAATGTTTAGGATTTAACCTTGCACCATCTAGTATATTTTTTCTGCTTTCGCTACCTTCACACTTATACCATATTTGAACTTAGATATTATGTTGTGGTTATACTAGCTTTAAGAGTTCCCAGCAATTCAGTTTCTTTGTTGCACGGTTTTGCTCCGTGTCTACATACAAGTTTCCCTATATGCTTACTAAAATTTTCGTGCAATTCATCTCACGACTAAAGTTGCGAGTGTTCTTGCACTATTTAATAAATTATCCTTTTTCTTTTCAATTTTAGTCGTTTTTTTATTTTTTTATTATCACTACTATTTTTAAAATTTCAAAAATTAAATTTTTTCAATTTTAATATTTACAGCATTTCTCCCATTTTAAAAAAATAGGTAGCATAACTGAAAATACAATCATTCCAATAATTACTCCAATAAAAAAATAATCGAAAATCGGTTCAAACATTTTCAAAAGCCATTTTATCTTTTTCACTAACTTTTTCATAATAAATTTCATTCAAATTAAAAAAATGATATTTTTCATTTCTCCAGTTTTTCTCCAATTGTCAGAAAACTTACATATTCATTATCAAAAAGTTGTATTTTTAAACGATTTTTTTGAATACTTTCACCCTTTTCTATCTTCAAAATAATTTTTTCAATTCCTCATTTAAAACATAACTTTTAGAATTTGTACACATTTTTTTAAAGATTGAATTAATGGAACATTGGCATCTGTAAGTGAATACATATTTCTTGTAAAATTTAATATACAAATATTTTTTTATACATTTTTTTCCAATAATTTTTTTATTCTTAAAATTTTTTTCTCAAAAATTTTTCTCATTTTTATTTTTCCATTTTTTTAAAACCAAAAATAAAAAAACTATGGCAATCAAAAAAATAATCCCATATTTATCAGCTATTTTTACTGAAATTTATAACAATTTGTGTAACTTTTGGCAATTCCTGCCCAATATCTGAATAAATCAAGACAAATTTAGGTACAACAAATTTTAACAGTATAAATACAATAACCAATGCTGTAATTATAACTGTTACTGGATAAATGCTCAAACTTTTTATATCCTTTTTTTATTTTTCTGATTAAATTCATACTTTTCATACAAATTCTTTAAAAACTATTTCCAAGTTTCCTGTCTCTTCCCCAATTTTAACCATTTCCATAAATTCCCTATTTGCAGTAATCTTAGAAAAAGCCCTGTGAAGCGAAACTCCCTTTTTCAATTTGCTGTTTTTGTACGAATTATCCTGCTTTTCAAATCTCCATCATAATTCTGTGCAACAATCCCAAGTGTATCAATTAGTGAAATCTTTCCATTTCAACAGATAATACACACTTTTTAGTAAAGGACAGCAAGTCTTTTTCACTTATTTTGCTTTCCTTATTCTTTTATAATATTCTTCATTTTAATTAATCCCCCTCTGATTAATTATAATTCAATTATTATTTTTGCTGTTTTCCAATGCAACTTTTCCTAATGCAATCGAACCAACGAATCCCGCTTCATCTCCAAGCCCTGGATAAACAATAAAATCATCAATTTTTTCCAAAATTTCTTCTTTTTGAACATAGCCGTTTAAAAATTCTGAAACATATTTTTCTAATTAATGGGAACAGCTGTTTTTGTTTCATAACTCCTCCACCCATAATTACCTTTTGTGGTGATAAAATCAGAATGTAATTTACCACAGCCTGAGCCAAATAATATGCCTCCATATCCCAAACTTCATCTCTATCAGCAAGTTCAAAACCCTTTTTACCCCATCTGTCTTCTATCGCAGGACCTGCTGCCATTCCTTCCATACAGTCTTTATGGAAAGGACATCTTCCTTCAAATTTATCATCCTTATGTCTTTTCAAAAATATATGTCCCATTTCAGGATGAGTCAATCCTTGAAGCATTTTCCCATCAACAACTGCTCCAGCTCCAATTCCAGTTCCTACTGTAATGTACATAACATTTTTAAGGTCTTCTCCAGCACCCCACCAGCTTTCTGCAAGTGCCGCACCATTCACATCTGTATCAAATTCCATCGGAACATCATAATATTTTTTCAATTCTCCAATTAAATTATAATCACTCCAGTAAGGTTTTGGAGTTTTTGTAATATATCCCATAAGTTTTAGAACCTTTTACAGGATCAATCGGTCCAAAACTTCCAACTCCCATTACATCAAATTCCTTATCTTTAAAATATTCAATGACTTGAGCCATAGTTTCTTCAGGTGTTGTAGTCGGAATGCTTACTCTGTCAATAATTTTTCCCATCTTCAGTCCCCTAATCCACATATAAATTTTTGTTCCTCCAGCTTCAACTGCTGCAATAACTGCCATAATTTCACTTCCTTTTTCTCTTTTTTTATATTTTTTTATTTATTTGTATTTTTTTATTTTTAATAATAATAAACAATTTTTTTATATTTTTTTCAAAATATTGTCATTATCCTTGTAAAATTCCAATATTTCATCTTGTGTTGCAGTAGCTGTTCCTATTTTTGCCACTACAATTCCAGATGCCATATTTGCAATTACCCCAGCCTCATATAAATCCGCTCCAGCACATATTGAAAGTAAAGAAATGTCGATATAAAAGGTATCTCCAGCTCCTGTTACATCATAAACTTCCCGTGCTACAGTTGGTATTCTCTTATGTTTAGTCTTAAATAACGAAACTCCCTCTTCACTTCGAGTAAGCACAACGCTGTCTAATTTAAGTTCATCTTTTAACTGTGCCATTTTTTCAGCAATCTGCTCTTCACTTGTAAACTTTTTCATTCCAAAATAATCTAAAAATTTCTTTTTCTATTTGGAGTCATTGAAGTTGCTCCAACATAATTTTTTAAAAATTTTTGCGGTTTTGGATCAACCATTATCCCTTTTTATTATGTTTTTTAGCTATTTCAATTACTTTTTTAGATAAATGCTTCGTAAGCAATCCTTTATTATAATCTGAAAGCAATACCGCATCAATATTTTCGATATTTTTTTCAAAATTTTCCAAAAGCTGATTTTGAATTTCTTCTGAAATATCAGTATCTTTTTCCCAATCTAATCTAAGCAACTGCTGTCCTTGAGATAAAACTCTACTTTTAATGATTGTTGGACGTGTTCCATCCTTCACAATTCCATCAGAATTTACATCTTTATTCTCAAGCTCCTTAACAAACTTTTCTCCGTTCGCATCATTTCCAATAACTCCATAAACAAAAACTTTCCCTTCAAGCGAAGTTAAATTATTTGCCACATTTGAAGCTCCTCCTAATACAAATCTTTCCTTTTCTATATTTACAATCGGAACAGGCGCTTCTGGTGAAATTCTATTTACTTTTCCCTATCAAATATTCATCTAGCATCATATCACCAATAACAGCTATTCTAATACTACTAAACTTTTTTATTATTTCTTCAATCCTTTGAATTGAAACCATCTTTTCCTTTTCCCTAACTAAAATTTTTTTATTTTAAAATTATTTTTTTAATTCTGGTCTTTACTTAATATTATACTACATTTTTTTGAAATTTCCAGTATAATTTGTAAAATTTTTTTATAGGAATTAAAAAAATCTAAAAAAATTATTTTATCCATTAAATTTTATCCTGTATAATCGCTTCAATTTCAATATAAATATCCCTTACTTCCCTATTATTTCTGCGATATTTAAACAATGGACCAATTATAGGAATTTTTTTGACAAAACTGGAACTCTTCTTATCGTTTCCTTGCTCACATCCTGCTTTAATCCTCCAATAAAAGTTGAACCGCCATTATTCAGTGTAATCGTTGTCTTAGTCTGATTTTTTCTGCTTAGCGCCAGAAGAAGCATTATAACTCGAAGTCAATTTAAAATTGCTTATTTCCGTATCAATTTTAAGCAAAATTTTCTTCACTCCATTAATTCTCCTAATTTCAGGATTTATTTTAAAAACAATCCCCGCTTCAGAAAAAATCGGCTCTACATATTCAGTATCATTCTTCGTAGTTTTCTTTTCTCCAACAAGGACTTCTTCTGTAACCTTCAATTCTCCCTCTTCGTTTTCCATAATCATAAGTGTCGGCATAGCCTCAATCCTTATATCCCCATTTTCCTTCAGTAAATTAAAATCTATTCCTAAAAATTTCCCACCTTTAGAAAAAATTGATGCAATCGAAACCTCTCCATTCAAAAATTTTGCCACCAAATTATCCTTTATTCGCACCTGCATTATCACTATTTATGCTCCAATCAATTCCAAGCCTTTCAAATAAATTAGAACTTGTATCAATTATAGTCCCTTTTATTATAACCTGCTCCTTTTCCTTATCTAGCGACTTTATAATCTTTTTCATCTCCTCAATTTTATTCTCATCCCCACTAAAAATAACCTTATTGTCAATTCCAATCACTTCAAATCCAAAGAATCCATTAAGCGCCTCAGTAATATCCTTCCCATTTCTATATTCTAAATCAACTTCCCCAGTTTTCTTTTTTATTTCCTTTACAGTCTGCTGTACCTGATTTTGGCTTTGATTCTGACTATTCCCTTTATTTTTATCTTCTTCCTTTTTATTAACAGAATTATTATTTTTATGCCCATCCTGACTATTTTTACTACCTTGCTTACTATTATTTTTGGCTTTATTCCCATCATTTGTCTTTTTTTTATTATCAGTCTGCACTTTCTTTGGAACTTCATAAATAAATATTTTTTTAGCATTTTCCACATCGCTTTTTATTAACATAGTCAGCCACTTTTTGCCCCAAAAAAATATTATTTCCTGAAAAAAATAAAAAAACAGAATTAAAGCGGTCATAAACTTAAATTTCTTCTTTTCCATCAAAATTGCAATCCCCCTTTTTCAATTTTTGATCCCTTTATTCTTTATAATTTTTTTAACAATAAATTGTTCCTTTTTATTAATTCAACTTCTACATTTTTTTGCAATAGATTGCCATTAAATACTAATTTTACTTCTATCTTCAACTTTCTCTATAAATCCCAGCGAGATTTTTGAACCCATCACTAGTAAGTTCCATAAACATTTTTAGACGTATCAATATATTTTCTGCTTTTATTCACAAAATAAATAAATTTCCCAAAAATCATTCAAACTTCCATATACTGTAAAAATGAATATATTTAAGCCTATACCCATTTCTTTCCCATACATTCTCAGACTTTGAAATTTCCTTCATTTTTCAGTCCGCTATCATGTGAAAAATACATAAATCATCTTCTTAAATTCCGATTCATTTTTTTATGGATAAAAACGATAATTTCTCTGTAATTGCCATTATCTCGTTATATTCTCCCATAATTTTACTTCTTTCGGCATTTTTTTGCTTTTCCACCACATTCACAATTTTACTTTTCCAGATTCCTTTTTATTTTTCAATTAAAAATTTTTTTCTATTATTCAAAAATTTCCTTATACTTCCCATACTTTTTATTAATACTTACCAGCATAAAAACAATTCCAACTACAAATATTATCATCTTAAAAATTTAATTTTATCATTTTTCTCTTCCTATTATTTTTTAATTTTGAAATGGCTCAATCACATATTCAAAAACCGTTGCCGTGTCATTATCCTTCAAATATCCCAATTCAGAATTTGGATACCTTCTTAAAATATTATTCTCAAGTCTCTCAAAATTGTTAAAATTTTCCATTTCTCCCTGCACAATCCATTTTGCCTTTTCATAATTAATTTTCGTATAATCAATCCCATTTTTGCTATTTTCAACTAAAAATTTTATAACTGAATAATACTCCCGCCTTTTTATCCCACCATCAATCTCACGAAGAGTCGCAAGTTCCTTTGAATAATCAGGAATTTCCTCAGCCTTTCTTTTCAAGTAATCCTTCTCCAGCGACTTTATCTCCCTCTGAATAACTTCATTTTCCACAGTTTTTTTCTGAAGCGGAATTGAATTATAAATCAAGAAATATGCAAATATAAGAATTCCAGCAATAACAACATCTAAAATTTTTATATTTTTCACACTTTCCCTATCAAAAAAATAGCCGTTTTCTTCACAAAATCAAGGCTATCTGAAAAGTTCTGCCCCTGCAAATATAACTTTCACATCGTTTTCTCCATCTCCCAACAACTGCCATATCTCCAAAAATCAAAATTTTTCAACATCATCCACATCTTCAATTTTTCAATTCAATTTTTTTCAATCTCAATAATTTTTCCCATCCTTAATCAAAATCCTAAGACTATTTTTCTTCCCCCAGCTGCAAAATTTCAATTTTACCATTTTCATTTTCTAAAAGATTCCTCATTTACATCAATTTCCTCTATCTCCCAAAATTTCTATTGCCATCCGTATTTTTCAATAATTTCTATTTCTTGAGTTTCATCAGCATCTTCATTTCCAAAAATTTCCATTTTTTTGAGTCTCTTCAGTCATTTTCATGAACATCCTGAAAAATTTTCTTCATTTTTCAAAAAGAAACTTTTTCATTCTCAAAATCATTATTCTGACTTACTTCAAAAATTTCCATCCTTATAATAATTATAAACAGCCTCAAAATCCACTTTCAATTCTGAAATTACTGCAGAATACTTTTTCAAGCAGTTTTTTTATCCTAACAATTTCCCTTTTTATCCAAATAAATATCTAAAAACTGATTTTTCCAAATGATTTATAACCATTTTTCCTTTTTACAAAATTAATTTTTTTCTTTAAAAATTTCTGAAATATTTTCAAATTTTACAGTTTTTTTCCTGAATCTTCAATATGATTTTTCCCTTTTACCAGTTTCTTCCACATTTCCATCAAAAATTATCAAACAAAAAAATACGAATAATGCAAAATTACAGCCAGTTTTACATTTTTTTCAACGTTATTTTTCCTCAAAAAAACGACTCCAAAGCCATTTCCAATTCCTGATTTTCAAAAAAATATATTTCATCATTAAAAAAATATATAAATTTTATTTTTTTATTTCTTATATATATTTTTATTTTTTTCTTCCATCACTCCCCTTTACTAATTTAATCATTTATAAAAAAATTCTGATTCCAGAACTCTCATCTCCACTTCCAGCGGGCTCACTCTCTTAAACCCAACTTTTTCACAAAATAAAATCTCTTCGCCTAAAAATTTTTCCTTCCAAAAAAATAACTTTCAGCTCACTATAAACCTTATTTTTCCTCAAGCGGCAACGAATATTCATTATCATTTTCATCACTTATAGACTTAATCCTGTAATTTCCAATACTTTCAATATCTTTTCCCAAAAATATCAAGTTTTTTTCAATTCAATATTTTTGTCCATCTTTTTTTCAAAACACTGTCAAAAATACCGCTCCTTCTTCTCCAGCAAAAATTGAAATTTCCATCAAAGCTAATCCCACTCTCCAAAATTCTTTCCACATTCTGATTTTTCCTTCTGAACTAAAAAAACTTTTTCTCTACCCTGCTTTCCTTACGGCTTTTCAAAAATACCATATCCTTCTTCTGCTGCACATAATAGACAAAATTAATTGAAAATGCTGAAATTATTGATAAAATTACCAAAACATAAACTAAACTTGCCCCTTTATTTCTTTTTTTATTTAAGTTTAATTTTTCCCCTATCCAATTTTTTATTTCTTATCCCGTTAAAATATCTATTTTTTTCATTATCCAAAACCTCAATTTATACTAAATTTTTACAACTCTGACATCTTCTTTATTATTTTTCCTTTAATCGAATAATCAGCAATTTTCCCACCTTTTTCAAACTTTGCTTCATCAAATTTCCCTACTTCCACCTTACTTCCAAATTTTCCATTATTTTTCAGCATCTGAAACAAAAAGTTTTTCCTTTGTCATATTCAATCTTTATAAAAAAATTTCATTCAATTTAAAAATTATGAAATTTTTCCTGACAAAAAAATATTATTATTTTTCCCCTTCATAAGAAAAACTTCTGAATATCTCTATTTCTTATATCCAAAACAATTTTATCCATCGAAAAATACATTTTTCTCATACATTTTTCTGGCTGTCCTTCTTAGCCTTTTCCATAATAACCATCCGCTTCAGAAATACAGAAATCACAAATACAAGCACAGAAAATATAAACATGCTTATTAATATTTCCACCAGCAAATACCCATTTTTTATTTTTTTATTTTTCCCAATCATTATCCCCCTTATATTTTTATAATTGACTATTTTTATCAAAATCAGGAAAGTAATAATCCTTTATTTTATCAACATTTATTTCAAAAAAATATTCTCTTTCCCCAGTTTCATTTACAAAAATACCCATCTGTCCTCTTTATTTCCACATTTATCTTATCCTCTTGAATTTTTTTCCCTTTTTATCCTTTCCTTTTGTTCAAAATTTTTTTAAAAATCTGATACTTTTTTCAACTGCAAATCTATTATAAAAATCATCTACTTTTTGAAATCTCATATTTTCCGCTAAAATTCAATATTTCCTCATATTTTTTTCCCCTTTATTATTTCAATCATATTTTCTATGCTTACATTTTTTTATTCAAATCATCCACCTTTCACATCTGTCTGAAACGTTTTTCAAAAAAATAAATTTGAAACTGGAATAATTGCAACTGTAACAAAAAAACATTGAAATAAGACTCTCAATTAACGTTTCTCCCTTATTTTTTTCTTCATATTTTTCACCAGCTTTTACTTATTAAAAATTCTAAAAAAATAATATAACTTATAACAATAAATGGTGCAAATGGAATATACTCATACTTTTTTTCCATTTTTTTCAAAAAAATAAAAAAATAAAAAAAAGCAATAATCCCTGAAAAAAATATACAAAAATCATATAAAAAAATTTAACACTTTTTCTATTTCAAAATATCCCAGAAGCCCCTCAATCCCCATCATCAGCTTTTACATCTCCAAAGCCGATTAACATTTTTTTCCAAAAATAATCCTCTAAAATATAAAGTACAATCATCGGCATTGAATAGGCACAAATTCCCCAAATAATACTTTTTTTCCAAATTGTCATTTTGAACTGCTGTTATTAGTCCTAAAATAATCAAAATAACGGCACTTTCTTCAGGAATTATTCTTTTTTTACATCAACCCAAATTATTCTGAAAAAAAATACAATATTTTACAACTTCAATTATGTTATTTACTATTTCCCAATTCATCACTTCCTAATTTCTTCCCCCGCAAATGCCTTACTTCCCGCAGCAACCTTAGCAAAAAAACCTCTCCATCCTGATAAACTACATTTCCTTCAATATTTCCAATTTTAAATTTTTCCATTGCTATCCAGTCCCAATCCCAAGTTTATTTAGATTTCCATGCTCTGTCAAAATATCCTGCAAAGTTTTTAGGTGAATCTCCTCCATGATCAATACTCCAAGAAGTTGTCGTATTATTAAGCTCTGCAACCGCCCCGATCACCTTGCTTCTATTAGCTTTATTCAAATACTTTCCCAACCTGTGGCACTGCAATCGCCGATATTATCGTAATGATCGCCACTACTAAAATCACTTCCACAAGTGTAAACCCTTTTTTTCTCTTTCCTTTAATTTTCTACTTGCCTCCCTTCTTTTTCATCTTTTCAATTTTACTTTTTTTCCTTTTTTTATAACCTCACCCATAATTAATCTCCTTTTAATTAATTTTTATTTAATAAATTTATACTATATTTTTTTAATAAAAGTCAATATTAAAATTAAAAATATTTTTTTAAATAAATCTTTTTTTATAAATTCTAGTTTTTTTATAAAAAAATATGAACTTAATTTCCTTATAAATAAAAAAAGACTGAACTCAGAAATTCACTTCTAAGCCAGTCTTTTTCATACTTTTTGTATTTTTTTAAGATTTTCATTTTTTTATATTTACAAAACAAAGTTTTTTTCTAAAAGAAAAAAAGTATTTATTAGTCAACTAAATTTGATAAATTTTTCAACATTTTTCAATATTAATAACTTCAATTTCCTTTATTAATTTTTCTTAATCAATCCTGCCAATACTTTTCCAGGTCCGATTTCATAAATTTTTGTAACTCCATTTTCAGCCAGTTTATTTATTGTGTCAACCCATTTTACTGGACCAAATGTTTGGTTGTATAATTCGTTCTTAATATCTTCAGCTGAAGTCAAAATATTTGCTGTAGTATTTGCAATAATTGGAGTTGCTGGATCGTTCCAAGTATAATTTTCAAATTCCTTTTTTCAAAATTTCGGCAACAGGTTTCATTAATGATGAATGGAAAGGCCCTGAAACCGCTAGTGGCAATGCTCTTCTTGCACCTTTTTCCTTAAATAAGTCAAGATTTTTTTCAATTACTTCTTTTTCTCCAGCGATAACAGTCTGCTTTGGTTCGTTATAATTTACTGCTTCCACAGTTCCATCAATTTCATTACAGATATTTTCAACATCTGTTGAACTAAGTCCCAATATTGCAGCCATTCCACCACTAATATTAGCATTGCTCATGATTTCCCCTCTTTTTGAAATTAATTTTTAATGTATCAATTTCATTCAAAAACTCCAGCAGCATATAATGAACTGTATTCTCCTAAACTGTGTCCAGCTACAAAATCTGCATTTATTCCCTTTTCCTTTAATAATTTTGTTAAGACAACTGAAAAATAGCGCAATTGCAGGCTGTGCATATTTTTGTATTTTTTTATTTCTTCATCTGTCCCTTCAAAAATAACCTTTTTTTCACATCTTCATTATTTTTCAAAAATCTTATCAATTATTTTTTTATCTTTCATCATTTACTTCATCATATAACTTTTTACCCCATTCCAGCATACTGTGTCCCTTGTCCTGGAAATACAAAAAGCAATTTTTGCCATATAGACTCTCCTCTTAATTTTTCTAGTTTTTAATACTCAAAATTTTTTTAATTGAAAAAAACTATTTTTTTCTTCTTCTGCTTCAACTACTTCTTCCTTTGATTCTTTAGCATTTTTATTACTGAACTTAGTCAGCTGATTCTTGTCAACAAGTTCTTTTTACACCAAATCCAATAACAACTAATCCTAAAAATCAATGGAACCATAAATAGCGGCAAATTTTTCCCATACATAGTTAGTGATGTACAAATATACACCTACACAAAGAAAAAAATCCATCCATGTTTCTTCTTTTTTTAACCAAGAAATAAGCCCCCACAAGAATCATTACTACCTGATAATTTACAATGTACTTCATAATATCTTCGGGTATAAACTTAAATAAACTTAAAACTACAATTACTAATCCCCAAAAATATTTTTGAATTCATAACTTTTTCCTCCTTAATATTTAAAAATTTTTTTATTTTTTTACATTCAGAAATTTCTATATTTATAAAGTAAACCTAATAAATCTAGTTTTAAATATTCTCTATTACATTATACTCTGAAATTTTTTAAAATTACAAGTTTTAACAATTTTTTAATCATATATTTATAAATTATTATTTTGAAATTTCAACCATAATCGAACCATAAGTCAGTCCTCCACCAAATCCAGTAGCAACAAACTTATCTCCTTTTTTTAAGTTTTTCCTTCCTTTATTGCCTCATCAAGAGCTATCGGAATTGATCCCGCCGAAGTATTTCCATATTTATTCAAATTTACAAAAAAACTTATCTAGCGGCTGCTAAATCGTTTTGCAATCGACTCAATAATTCTAATATTTGCTTGATGCGGAATAAATAAATCAACATCATCTGCAGTAATTTCCAGCTTGTTCCAGTACATTTTCAACTGTTTCTGGAAATACTCTTACTGCAAATTTAAATATCTCTCTTCCATTCATTTTTCAAGTAAATATCCTTGCTTTCAATTTTTTTCCTTTGATACAGGCTCTTTAGTTCCACCAGCAGGCACTAAAAGTTCACTTGCTCCAGAACCGTCAGCCACAAGATGAGCTTGCCAAATATCCTCCATTTTCCACTTCTCCAAGCACAACAGCTCCTGCACCATCTCCAAACAGGATGCAAGTTCCCCTGTCTGTCCAGTCAACTACTCTTGACATTGTTTCTGCCCCCAATAACAAGCACTTTTTTTATAAAGTCCAGCCGCAATAAAAGCTATGTCCAGCTGAATAGGCATAAACAAATCCTGTACAAGCTGCACCTAAATCAAATGCCGCCGCATTTATTCCCAATTTATCCTGAACTAATGCCGCAGTTGATGGTGTCCCATAATCTGGAGTCATTGTTGCAACAATAACTAAGTCAATCTCATTTTTTTATCTATTCCCGCATCTTCAATTGCCTTTTCAGCAGCTCTAAATGCCAGATCAGATGTAGCTTCATTTTTCATCTGCAATTCTTCTTTTCCTTGATACCAGTTCTAACTGTTATCCATTCATCATTTGTATCCACAATCCTTGCCAAATCATCATTTGTCATTATCTTTTTCAGGCACATAAGATCCTGTTCCTAAAAATCCCAACTTTCATATCTCACCTCAGATTTATTTTTTTATTTTTTTCCCATTTATATTTTTTTCAAATTTAAAATTATTCTACTAAAGTCTATCACAAAAAAACTTAAAAATACAACTGCAAAATGACAAAATTATCAAATTAAAAAAATCAAAAAGCAAGACATAAATCCTGCTTTGAAAAACTATTCAGCTTCCGTAGCTTCATTAGCTATTACTTGTCTACCTCTGTAAACTCCTGTTTCTAAGTTTTAATCTGTGTGGTCTTCTATTGATCCATCAGCTTCTACGATGATGTTTGGAGCTTTGATTGAATCGTGTGATCTTCTCATATTTCTTTTTTGCTTTAGAAGTTCTTTTTCTTAGGGTACTGCCATTATTTATCGACTCCTTTCAAATTTTATATTATTAATACTTCAATCTAACATTGTAAAAAGAATTATAAAACTTATAATTTTTTTACATTATACAAACTATTATAATAAATCTAAAGCTATTTGTCAAGGCTTTAATCTATTTTTTTCCATTTATTCACAAGATTTTTTTATTATTTTTTTCTAACTTTTATTGAATTTCTATTATTTTACTTTTTTTCAAAAATTTATTTTTTTGATTTTTCTTTAGATATTGCATTAACTTTCTCTTGCTTATTTTTTTCAATAATAATTTCATATTTTTTTCTCAGTATTAAACTCAAGATTTTTTTATTTTTTTCAGAAATTTCATCTGTCATTGTTTCATTTCCCAACAACTAAAAACAACAAAGTTTCTCATTATTATTTGTATCTATCAATTTCCCAATTTTAACTCCACTAATGCTATTTGAAAAAAATTTTTTTATACAAAACGTTTTTCAACAGTTTTTAAATCACTTTCCAAAAATTGCCTGATCTTCATTTTTTTACTTGGTAATGCAACGCTTTCTGTATTTTCTTTTTGTTTTTTTCTTCATTTAAATATTTTTGATAAGTCCTGTGCTGTCAAATATTTTTTTCATTTGATAACTGCTGTATTTTTTTAATTTGTAGTTTTTCAATTTATATTTTTCCAGTTTTTTTCTAATTTTTTTCAATATCCTGTTTTTTAAAAAGCCTCTCCTACAATTTTTTTAAAGTAACAGTTTTATCTTTTTTTATTAACAGAATTATCAAAAACATAATGATTATTTAATTCCTTTGAAATAAATTTTTTTAATGAATTTTCAGTTGCTGTATCCTGAACCAAAGTTGCTGCTGTATATATACTTGGAACAATTACAATTAAACTTCCTATATAAAAATATTATTTGCTTTTTTTATTGAAATTTTTATGTCCTGCTTTCAAAAATATTTCCAGAATATATTATCAAACCAACTAATGTTGCCATCATTATAAAAATACATTTATTATAAATAAATATCCTGCTCCAAGAAAAAAATTTTTGAGATTCCCATGAGCAATTCCCAAATCCTACTACACATAAAGGCGGCATTAATGCAGTTGCAATTGCTACTCCAGGAACAACATTTCCGCCATCTTCCTCCGTTTTTTTCCAATTACTCCTGCAATTCCACCAAAAATTGCAATTAATACATCCCATAAAGTTGGAGAAGTTCGAGCTAATATTTGCGGAGTTGCTTCATTTATAGGGCTTACTAAAAAAATAAAAAAAGTGGAACTTATCACACTTATTAATATAAAAATTCCCAGCCTAAAAAGCGACATATAGACTCTTTTTTTAAATTTCCATTTGACAGTCCCCAATCCTATTGATTGAATTGGCGACATTAATGGTGAAATCAGCATAGCTCCAATAATTACAGCAACAGAATTTGTATTTAAACCTATCGAAGCAATAATCATTGCACAAATAAGAATAAACATCGTTTCCTTTGTAAAAATCAGAATCTTCAATAATATTTCGTTTTTAAAATTTTATATTTCTCATGTTTTTATTTTTTTCTATCATTTTACTATATCTCCTTTATATTTTTTTATATTATAGTCATTTGTAAAAAGTCTAAAAATACGATAAGTACAGTTTTTTTATTCCAACAAACTTAATCATCTTCATACATAGGTTCAATATGAATCAAAAAGCCTTTTTATATTTTTTTATATTTATGTTTAACTTTTTTTGGAAATTTTTATTTGTAATATCATGCGCTTCTTCAATTGTTTTTATTTTTATCCATCCTCACATCAGCAAATATATAAATATCTTTTTCCCGAAGTAGTCATTCTAAAGTCATGTGCATTTTCAATTTCTTTAAACTGCAATATTTCAGAACGTATTTTTTTCAATTAATTCATCATCTTGCGAATCCAGCAATATTAATGAATTTTCCTTTATCAGTTCATAACCGCTTTTTTTATAATATAGATTGACACGATAAATCCTACAATTGTGTCAAATACAGGATGAATCCTTGATAAAAAAACAGTCCGGCTAAAACAGAAACAGAAATTACAATATCTGAATTATAATCTGTAAGCAACGAATTTATTAATGAATTATTATATTTTTTTACCCTTTTTTTCATAAAAAGACAATTGAAATATTTTTATTAATATCGCTAAAATTGTTACAATTATTGGAATAACTGTAATCTTCAAATTACTTTCACTGCTAAGAGATGTCAATTTTGAAAAAAATTATCCTTTATCAGCTCAAAAAGCTGTTATCATTATAAATGTCCCAATTATCACACTAAAAACTGACTCTATCTTTCCATGCCCAAAAGGATGCTCTTTATCTTCAGGATTGCTTCCAACTTTTAATCCTACAATAACTAAAATATTTGTAATCAAATCTGAAAGTGAATTTAACCCGTCTGAAAGTAGCGACATGCTGAAAAAAATCTTTCCAGCTGCAATTTTTTTAAAAAAAGCTAAAATAATATTTACACAAATTGCAAATTTTGAAATAAAAAAAGCATATTTTTCTTCCTGCTTTTTCCTTCTCTTAAATTATTCAAGATATATCCGTCTTGTGTTCTTATAAACCGCTGTTTTTCAAGAAAATTATTCATTTTTTTATGATTAGTTACGATTAGTGAATCAAAATTTCTGTTGTAAGCCAATTAATCATATGTTTCAAAAACGTCCCATATCCATTATTTCTCAATTTCGGTAAAATAAATATTTTTTTCAGTTCCGCAATATTACCTAAACTAAAGAACTGCATAACCGTATAAATCTTCATTATTGCATAAAAAAATATATCTTCCTTTTTTTCTTATTAAAAGAAAATTTTGGATCTGCCTCAATATGTCTATTAAAATATTACCAATATTCCCTTTTTTTATCCCACTCGACTACTTTCATTGAAACCTCCGTTTGTAGTTAAAAAAAAATAAAAAGTCATACGTCAAACTCTCGAAAAAGGTTCTACCATCCGTTTCTTAAGTCAAAAAGCTCAAAAACAGCTACCCCATAAACCTAAAGAAATTAACTTAGTGCTGCTTCGTTCCCGACCTGACACGTTTCGCTAACTCTCTACAATATGGGACTATTTTCTCAACACTCTTGAAATAAGACGTTGACACTAAAACTTCCCTCAAATTTGACATCACCTCTACTAAAAGCGGGTTGTAGATACAGGGCACCGCTAACTCCCCCGGCTAGTATGACTTAACTAGTATATCACTTTTTTTCTCAGAATTGTCAACATTATAAGAAATTATTTTTATTTTTATTAAACAAATTATTTTTCAAAACTCAAAAAGTTCCATCAATTCCTTCTCATCCATCTCAAAAATCTCTTTTTGAATCCTTATTATTTCCGCTATCTTTCCTAAGATATTTTTCACTCAAAGCCCGCTTATTCTCCTGAATTTTTTTATTATTTTTTTCCTCAATTGTTCCTTCAGTTATAAGCTTTAATAACTTGAACACTCTTTTTTTCTGACCAATTCTGTGGGCTCTATCGCTTGCCTGATTTTCCACAGCAAAAATTCCACCATGGATCATAGTGAATTACGACATCTGCTCCAATTAAATTTAGTCCCTGTTCCTCCAGCTTTTAGCGAAATTAAGACAACTTGCCCTTCGCCTGAATTGAATTTTTTTAGAAATTTCCATTCGTTCTTTGGACTTTACGCTTCCATCAATGTAAAAATATTCTACGTTTTCCTTTTTTTCAATTCCTCCTTTATTTCCTCCAATGTTCCTAAAAATTGTGAAAAAAATAATCATTCTATGACCATTTTCTAAAATATCTGGTATCATTTCCCTCAATAATTCAATTTTTAGCAACTTCACCAGTATAATTCTCATCAAATAATTGTGGAGAATTGCAAATTTGCCGTAATTTTTGTCAAAATTGCCAGAACTTTTAGATTGTTATTTTTCCTCCTTGTTAAATCCCCTAAGCTCCTTTTTCGCCCTTTTAACATAAGCCATATATAGCTTTTTCTGCTCTTTGCTCAATTCTACAATCATATTATTTTCAACTTTTTCAGGTAATTCTGTCAGCACTTCATTTTTTTGTTCTTCGCAGAATAAATGGAGAAACGATATTTTTTTCAAATTAAATATTTTTTTGAATCTGGATTATTTAAGGAATTTTTTTATATTTTTTTCTAAATTCTGTTATATTATCAAGATAACCAGGCAAAATAAAGTCAAAAAAATCGACCAAAGTTCCATAATGCTGTTTTTCAATTGGAGTACCTGTCAAAGCAAAGTTTACAGTGCTTTTTTTAACTTACTTGTCGCTTTTTTTACAAGAGAAGATACATTTTTTTATATTTTGTGCTTCATCCAATATCGCCACATCAAATTTCTTATCGTTATAATTTTTTTCACATCATTTCTAAAAAGTTTGATAAGTCGTTATCAAAAATTCCTCTTTCAGTTTTTTTCAATCAATTCTTTCCTTGTTTCAGCATTTCCTTCTACAAGAATCGGCTTTATATCCGAAAAATTTATAAAACTCCTCCTTCCAGTTATGTAAAAGCGAAGTCGGAACAATAATTATTCCAAGCAAATCCTCATTTTTCCAGCTGAATTTCCGAAATAAGCGAAATCGCCTGCAAAGTTTTCCCAAGTCCCATATCATCCGCCAAAATTCCGCCAAATCCAATATCATACATATTTTTAAGCCAATTAAACCCAATTTGCTGATATGGAAATAATTTTACCTTTATGTTTGATGGCTCTTTATTTTCACGTTTTTTTATTTTCTGAAAAAGCTGCTTAAATTCCTCAATTTCATTCAATTCCTCATTAATACTTCTAGAAACCTGTGCCAGCTGCAATGCCTTTATTTTAGAAATTTTATTTTCACCGATTCTCAAATCGTTCATTGCATCAACGATTCCAACCATTTCTTCAGTGCTCCTATTGGCAATTTTTACAAGTTCACCGCTTGACAATGTCACAAATTTCTCTTCATTTCTTACCGATTCCAGAACTGTTTCAACATCCTTCTCATCAATTCCCTCAATATTGAAATTTACACTAAAAAGTTCATTTTCAACAGATCTTATATTAATATCCACACCAATTTTACGAACTTTTTATTTTTATCACTCACATTAATATTTCACCTTTTTCTGAATATTTTTTTCATCAATAATATCAGCCATTGCTAAAAAAATTCATTTCTATCAATCACTAGCACAATGTCATCTGACTTTAGCTGCTTTGCCCTAAATCCAACATACATTCTATACTCTAACTCAATAATCTGAGCATCTGCATATTTTTTGAAAATCTTCAGAAATTTCCCTTTGAAGTTTTTTTATTTTTTTAGGAATAAAAATAGCCATCATCTGTCCTAATACTTTCCTCAAGGCAGGAAATCGTTACTTGAAGTTTATTTTTTTCCCATTGCCTTCCTCTACAAAAAAATATTTACCGTTCCATAATTTTTCCGTAACCTTAGCAATTGGAATTTCATATTTTGAAAGCACTTCCTTTATTTCATCAAACAGCTTTCCTGATATTTCATTCAGATATTCTGTCCCTTTTCTAGTTCCATCTGTAAGAGTATTCATTATTTCCCACTCTGCATCACTCATTTTATGAAATTTTTTTCAATATTTGACACACCATTTTTTTAAAGTAAAAATAACGACTTGTTGGTGATAAAACTGTAAAATTTCTTATAATTATTTTTTTATTTCCATTCTCATCTTTTTGAAATGCAAATATTGGCTCGTATTCTCCAGTCACATAAATTGTCTTGCTGCCAGATCTTATTGTCTTTTTATTTTTCTATGGCTGAAAATATCTGTTCTGCCAGCATTGATTCATTATTTCACCTTGTGGCTTTCCATAATAATAATAATTATTATTATTAAAATTCATTCCAAATTCATTTTTTTCTTAAAAATAGTTGCCAAGGTTTTTTTATCACTTTTTTTATCTATTTCATTAAAATAATGCAAATCTGGATTATAAATATTTTTTTGAGTAATTTCATAAAACTGCTCATTTTCTACTGAATAAACAAAAAGATTCTAAATCCTTTATATAATTTAAACTTTTTTTCTCCCGCCTTTACTCTCAACGTTGATACTGTAGATGATAACTGCTCTATTTCAAGTGCCAGCTTATACTCGTTTTTTCTGAATATGAAATCTTAGTTTTTATCAATTCTTTTTTAATTTTTCCAGTTTTTTTCCCTAAACTCTTTAATTTCTTTTTCCTTCAATCTTCTCATAAGTATTTTTCTTCTTTTTTTCCTAAAATTTTTTCATCTTCTCTAAGAATTTCATCATACACTTCATCTTCTGCAATTTTTTTATACGATTACTGCTACTTTTTACCTTCTTTTTCTCTTTTAAATTCCTATTTTCCTTAAAATAAATATTCCCAGCCTTAACTTCAGCATCCGCAGCTCATCCCAGTCGCAATAATATGTTTGCAAGGCTTTTTTTGTCTCTTTAAAGTTAGGACAGTCACAACTATATATAATTCTGTTATCTGGCTTTCCATCTTCATAAAAAAATAAGTTATATTAACATTATAGGCATTTCTATAATTTCCATCAACTTGTGATTCCACCACTATTTTTATCATCTTTTTTTCATAAACAACATTAATTTTACTTTTTTTGCTTATTAAAATACTCAACTCCCCTATTCACAATAGACAAAGCAGTTAATTTTCTCAATCTGTCAAATATTCCTTCCAACTTTTACTTTCCTTTCAAAAAATATTCTCAATTCACACTAAATATTATCTTACCAAAGAATTTTCGTTTTTTCAACAAAAAAAACGGCAAAACTGAAACTTTGCCGTAATGTGAACTACTCCCGCTTTTAGAAGCGGGAGCTTCTTGGGAAGTATCTGCTTTTGCTAGCCAAATATATTTACCAAGCTCTTCGGGTAGTTCCTACCCTGTCTTTTTTTATTTTTCTAATATTTCAACATCAATTTCCCAATGTTTTTTATATTCAGTGCTGCATTATAATCTCTATCAATCTCAATCCCACAGCACTCACATTTATAGCTTCTTTTCTGATAACTTCAGTTCCTCTTTAACATTTCCACATTTACTGCAAGTTTTTCGACGACGGAAACCACTTATCTATTTTTTAAAAATTGTTTTCCTAAAAAAACATCAATTTGTACTCAAGCATCCTCAAAAACATTCCCCATCCATTATCTCCTACACTTTTTCCCAAAAATTTAATGCCTGGCTCATCCCTTTCATATTCAAATCCTCAACAACCACAGCATCATATCTTTCAGACAATTTTTTTGATAATTTATGCAAAAAAATCTCTTCGACAATTTTTTTAATATACTCATGCAATTTTTGATATTTTTCATTTTTGCTTATACCAATTTTTAGAAAATTTCACTTTTTCTTGACAATGATTTTTGTAATTTTTTTCAATTTCTTCTTCCAACATCCTAAAATATCTTGGATAATCAGCCCTTTGGTTTTTCAGAACTGACAAATAACTCAGACATTGAAAAATCAAGTCCAATTACTTTTATCATTACTTGGGTTTTTTTGAATTTCTTTTTCAAATTCTGTCAAAGATAGAAACATAATAATTTCCATTACTATTTATTAGTGTTACCGACTTTATTCTATAATTCTTTGGTATTTCTCTATGATATTTTCAATTTTACTCTTTTCAATTTTGGCAAAACCAAATACTTGTTTTCCTCAATTCGTATCGAATTGTTCACACAATTTGTCGTGTAACTTTTTAACATTATTCTTTTTTAGATTTGAACTTTGGAAACTTTCGCTCTTTTTCTGAAAAAAATTCGTAAATGATCGTCTTACATTCAATTGTGCATTTGAAAGTGCTAGACTATCTACTTCTTTCAAAAATTGATTTTTCACTCTTCAAACTGGCAGGTGTAATTATTTTTATTTTTTTCCCAGTTTCCTCATAAAATTTATTTGCAGCATACAAAATCGTATTGTAAACAAAACGAACACATCCAAAAGTCTTGTTTATCAACAACTCCTGCTCCTTATTTGGATAAATTCTGTATTTGAATGCTAAATTATATTTCATACAATTACACCTCCTTTTGATTTTTGAATATTATTTTTTTAATGATTTCTCTTCAATATTTTATACAAAAAAATTTTATCATGGATGTATCCTTTTTTTCAATTTTTACAGCAATTCATCTCCCACTTATAGAAAGCCTACGACTTCTTGCTATCTTTTTGTTAAAATATTTATTAAGTTTGAACAAATAGTTTTCCATCTTTTATAAACATATTTTTTTACTTTAACTTTTTTTGTCATCATCATAAGTATAAACTTCATTAGTTTCCAAATAATTTGAAATAAGCGCTTTTCAGTGATTTTTGCCATAACCGAATCATCTATTTTATTACCCTTTTTCATCAGTAACTTTAGTAACATCCAAATCCACTAAATATACCTTATTTGTTTTTGGATCAAATTTCACTTGACTATTCAAAAATACTTTCCCCTTCGCTTTTCCCGCCAAAAGTGAAACATCATAATCAGCTGTAAAGTAAAGTCTATCTCCCGCAAAACTCATCACAGGACTTTTTAAGTCCAACTTTCCCCAGCAGAAAATTCTTTTCAATCGGAAATTTCTTGTTCAATTCCTTTGTAATCATAGAATCTGGCACTCTTAATGTCTTATTTGCCAAAAGATCGCAAGAAATTATTCCGAATACCGTTATAATCATAACTAATGCCATTTTAAAAAATAAATTTCTTTTTTTCATAACCAATTCCATTCTCCTTTTCTTTTTTTATAATCTAGTCTTAAAAATAGTATTTTTTTAAACTTTTATGACTAAAACTATTCTAGTTAATCATACAAAATATTATTTATTATTTCATATTTTTTTCAAATTAGTTTTTATCTTTTAACTCCAAAAATTTTTATTTTTAATTCACTGACTATTTGATAAAATTTACTCTTATCACTTGCTACAAAAATTCCATCAAGAATCTTTTTCAAATACTTCTTCAAAAATTTCCCAGTCCAAGATCCCTTCATTCTCTGCAATTTCTTCAGGAGTCCCTTCTGCAATAATCTGTCCACCTTTATAACCACCTTCAGGTCCTATATCAATAATGTGATCCGCAACCTTTGATTACATCCAAATTATGCTCAATTACTAAAACTGTATTCCCTTTATCAACCAATCTGTTTAACACTTCTAATAATTTTCTGATGTCTTCAAAAGTGAAGTCCCTGTCGTAGGTTCGTCCAAAATGTAAATGGTTTTTCCTCTTGACATTTTTTTGATAATTCAGTTGCAAGTTTTATCCGTTGAGCTTCTCCTCCTGAAAAGAGTTGTCGCAGGTTGTCCCTAATTGAATGTAATTCATTCCTACATCCATCAATGTTTGCAATTTTCTCTCAAGTGATGGAATATTTTTAAAAAATTCGTATGCTTCTTCAACTGTCATTTCTAGCACATCTGCGATACTTTTTCCTTTGTACTGAACTTCTAATGTTTCTCGATTGTATCGTTTTTCCTTTACAAACTTCACATTCCACATAAACATCTGGCAAGAAATTCATTTCAATTTTATTAATTCCAGCACCGCTACACGCTTCACATCGTCCACCTTTTACATTAAATGAAAATCTTCCTTTCGAATATCCACGCACTTTCGCATCGTTTGTCTGTGAAAATAAATCACGAATATCATCAAAAATTTTCGTATATGTTGCAGTATTCGATCTCGGCGTTCTCCCAATCGGCGACTGATCAATATCAATCACTTTTTCCAAGTTTTCAAGCCCATCGATTCCACCATTTTCAAGTGGATACAATTTCCCTTTATTTAGCCTGTTGTGAAGCTCCGGGAACAATGTCTGATTAATCAATGTCGACTTTCCACTTCCTGAAACCCCCGTTACAACCGTCAAAACTTCAAGTGGAATATGTGCCGTCACATTTTTCAAATTATTTCCTTTTGCATTTTTCAAAACAATTTCTTTTAGTCGCTTTCCTTCTTTTTTCAGGTACTTCAATTTTAATTTTTCCGTTCAAATATTGTGCTGTCAATGATTTTTTGTTTCTCATAACTTGTTTTGGCGTTCCTTGTGCTACAACTTTTCCTCCATTAATTCCAGCACCTGGACCTATGTCAATCAGATAATCCGCCTCTCTCATCGTATCCTCATCATGCTCCACGACAATTAGACTATTCCCAATATCACGCAAATCCTTCAAAGTCGCAAGCAACTTGTCATTATCTCTCTGATGAAGTCCAATACTCGGCTCATCAAGCACATAAATTACGCCAGTAAGCCTGCTTCCAATTTGAGTTGCAAGTCTAATTCTCTGTGATTCCCCGCCAGACAGCGTTTTTGTCATTCTAGCAAGACTCAAGTAATCAAGCCCAACATTTATCATAAATTTTAACCGTTCTTTTATTTCCTTCAAAATTTCAGCTGCAATCTGCATTTGTTTTTCCGTAAGCTGAATTTTTTCATAAAAATCAAGTGCATCAACAACACTCACTTCAGTCAAGTCAATAATACTCTTATCATTAACTGTTATCGCCAACACAACATCTTTTAAGCCGTTTTTCCGTGACAAGTTTTACAAGTTCTCTCTGTCATATATTTTGCTTCCATCTCTTCTCTTGCTGATTCAGAAGCAGTTTCCTTGTATCTTCGTTCAATTCCATGCACAATCCCTTCAAATCCTCGTTTTCCATTATAGCTAAAACTGTCTCCGCTCCAAGAAAAGTTAAATTGCTTATCACTTCCATAAAAAATCACATCTTTTTCTTTTCGAGTCAATTTAGAAACCTTTTTATCCAAGTCGATTTTATGTGCCTTTGCCATCGCTATGAATAAATCCCAGTTCCAGCCCTTTTTAGTCGTCGCTCCTGGAAAAATTATCCCGCCTTCATTAATTGACAAATTCTCATCAACAATTAATTTATTCTCGTCAACTTCCAATCTCGAACCAAGCCCATTACAAACTTCACAAGCTCCATATGGTGCATTAAACGAAAAAAGTCTTGGCACAACATCTGGAAATACAACATCTGGATGGTCTGGACAAGAAAAATTCTCACTAAATTTGTTATCTTCCCCATTAATATTCACAATTATTTTTCCATCAGAAAGCTCACTCGCAGTTTCAATCGCCTCTGTCAATCGACTCAAAAATTCCTTATTATCCGCCTTAAACACAACTCTATCAACAACAACTTCAATATGATGTCTTTTATTCTTATCCAAAAACAATTTCATCACTCAAGTCAAGAATATCACCATTCACTCGAACTCTTTGAAAACCTCTTTTTCTGCAAATTCAAAAACAAATTTTTTTATGAGTTCCCTTTTTATCAATCACAACTGGCGATAAAATTATCATTTTATCCTTTTTCTTTTCTAGAACTCATCAAATTATCGACAATTTCCTGAATCGACTGTTTTTTTCCACTTTTCTATGACAAATCGGACAATGTGCCTCTCAATATGTGCCCACAAAAAGCCGCATATAGTCATAAATTTCAGTAGTTGTACCAACAGTCGAACGAGGATTTTTTTCGACACACTTTTTCTGTTCAATCGAAATCGCAGGAGAAAGCCCTTCAATACTATCTAATTCAGGTTTCTTCATCTGCCCAATAAACATTCTCGCATAAGCCGACAAGCTCTCAACATACCTTCTCTGCCCTTCTGAATAAATCGTATCAAACGCAAGTGAAGACTTCCCACTCCCAGAAACCCCAGTAATTACAACCAGCTCATTCTTTTGGGAATCTCAATATCAATATTTTTGTAAATTATGCTCTCTAGCTCCAGTAATCTTTATTTTGTTGTCTTTCATTTTTCTTCAATGTTCCTCCCTAATTTTTTTCTCCTCAATTAACTTAAATCCTCTAAATCAGCTTTTTTTAAATTCTTCAATCAATTTTTCCATATATCCAAACCTTTTTGTTGCAAAGGATGTCCTAAATATCTATTTCTTCATCATCTAATATTACCATTTTTTTCATACTCCAGTCTATAAAAATTTTTTTACACAAAAAAATTCTGTTCCATAAATTATTTGACAATCTATGAAACAGATTTTTTTCAATTATTATTTTAATCTAAATATTTTTTTATATTCATTTGTTAATTCCAGTATTCTTTGCTTTTATTAAATTAACTTCTGAGTTCACTTTGAAATCGTTCGGCTGCACATAAATTATAAAAAAATTAATATTTTTTTGGTTAAATCTTTTCATTTCTTCAACTGAAATTTTTTTCCACATTTCTTGAGAATTAATTAACTTCTGCTTTTAATTTATAATAACGCTTTCTATTTTTATCAAATTTCTGAATTAGTTTATTATATATTTCATCCATTTTTTTCTTTGTTCATTTTTCTAGTATTTTTTTAAATGTTCGTTATCATTTTCCCCACAAGCACTAAAAAAATTTAGCTGTAATTATTTCCAAATCTTTTGAAAAACGAAACTAAAGAAAATACCATAAATATAAAAATTATTTTTTTCTCATAATTCTCCCTATCAAATTTTTATTTTTTTCATATGGCAATCCTGATGCTTTTCGGTGCTTTCGATTTTCCTACAAATCCAACTAATGCCAACAATGTCAAAAATATACGGTATCATTGTCAAAAAAATTGCTGAGATATTGGGAGTCCTATTGTTTTTTTGGAAACGTCCGCGAATGCTTGTCCGAAAGCAAATAATAAACTTGCTAAGATTGCCCCTAGCGGATTCCATTTTCCAAAGATCATTGCAGCCATTGCGATATATCCACGTCCTGCTGACATATTGTTTGAAAAGGCTGGGAGTAGGACTGCTGTAAGGTAAGCTCCTCCTAGTCCTCCCAATGCTCCTGATATAAGTACGCTTATATATCTTGTTTTGTAAACGCTTATTCCTACCGTGTCGGCTGCTAGCGGATGTTCTCCAACTGAACGGATTCTTAAACCTAAAACTGTTTTGTATAAGAAGAAATACATTGCGATTGCGATTCCGTAGATTACGATTATCATTAATGGACGGTTTGCCAATGATTTTTGCTAATGGAGTATTTCCAGCTGTTTTGTAAATCGCTTTTATTAGGTATGATGTTGTTGCTGCTGCGAATAGATTAATTGCAACTCCACTTATAATTTGATTTCCTTTCAGGTTAATACTGATTACTGCGTGAATTAGTGAAATTAAGATTCCTACTATTACTCCAAAAAAATTATCCCCTAAATATGGATTTCCTGTGGCGATATTGACAACTGCCGTTGCAAATGCTGAACTTAGCATAATTCCTTCTAGTCCAATATTAATGACTCCACTTTTTTTCAGAAATACACGCTCCTACGGCTGTTATAAGAATTGGAGGTGCTATTACTATTGTTTGCTGTATTAAATCGAATATTTGCTTTATAATCATTTTAATTTTTCCTTTCTGACTTAATATTTTTTTATTTGATAACCAATTTACGCTGCTTTCTTTTTTTATTAAGCATAAATTTAAATAAATTTTTCTGATGCTACAAAAATGATGATTAATGCTTGTATAATAAATACAATTTCCTTATCAATCTGATATCTTTGCTGCAACATTTGTCCCCCAACTTCAAGTGCCGCATAAAATATTGCCGCAACTAATATTCCAAATGGATTATTTTTTCCAAGAAGTGCTACCGCAAGTCCTGTAAATCCGTAATCTCCCATTATAAGTTCAGTGTATGAATATTCTGAAGCTCCTCCTAAAACACGTTCAGCTCCACCAAGTCCAGCACAAGCTCCAGCGATTCCCATTGCTAAAAACATGATATATTTTTGGATTAATTCCCGCATTTTCAGCAACTGTGTCACTTTGTCCGACTGCTTTTTATTTCATATCCTTTTTTTGAAATATTTGAAAAAGAAAAAAATATCCCTATTGTCAAAAAGAATTGCGATTATAAAACCAAAATTTAAGTTTTTGTCTTGTAATATTTGCAAAAAAAGTAACGGTAATCTTGCCCCTTCAAAAAAACACGTGGAGATTGTGTGTTTTTGTGAAGCTGGATCCTTTAAAGGCCCATTTAATAGGAAATTTTGTAATTCTAGCATAATATAGTTTAACATAATTGTACTAATTACTTCACTTACTCCAAATTTTGCACGTAAAAATCCTGCTATTCCAGCCCACAAAAAAATCCAGCAATTACAGCCACAATTATTACAACAAGCACATTTCCGAAAAACATAATTTTTTTAAATGTAATTGCCCAAAAAGTTGCCGCTAATCCTCCAGCAATCATCTGTCCTTGCATTCCTATATTAAATAATCCCGCTTTAAAGGCTACCATTGTTGCAAGTGCAGAAAATATTAACGGAGTTGCGATAAATAATGTATTTGCAAGTCCACTAAATAATGGAGATCTTGGATAAGGCTGATAAAAAGCCGCCCGCATCATATCAATGTAGGCTGTAAACGGATTTACACCCTTTGTCATCATTATTACTCCACCAATAATTAATGCGATTAATACTGCAATTATAGATGGTAGAAAATCCTTTATCTTATTTTTAATCATCTATTTTCCCTCCTGCCATTAATATTCCTAATTTTTTTCTGTTGTTGCATCTTTTTCTATCCAAAAATTCCTACAATTTCTCCTGAATACATCACTGCAATTCTATCACTTAATGCCATTATTTCCGATAACTCAGCCGAAACAAAGCATTATAGCCTTTTTTTCTCAGTTTTTTTCATTTAAAAATTGTATTATGAATCATCTCAATCGCACCAATATCGACTCCCCTTGTAGGCTGTGCCGCAATAATAAATTTATTTTCACGTTCCAGCTCCCTTGCTACTACGACTTTCTGCTGATTTCCACCAGACAGCCCTCCAAACTTGATTTTCCCATCTGTTGGCCTAATATCGTATTTTTCTATATATTCATTAGTTTTTTTCTCAATTTCGCTATAATCTAGCAATACTCCTTTAGAATATTGATCCTGAAGTCCCAAGGCCATATTTTCTTCCATTGTAAAATCATCAATAGTCGCCCTTTTGTGTCTGTCTTCAGGTATGTGGGAAAGCCCCTTTTCCTTAATAAGTTTTGGCGTCTCGTTTTCCAGCTCATCATTATCTATGAAATATTTTCCGCTGTCAACTTTTGCAAGCCCTGCCAAAGCCTCAATAAGTTCAGTCTGTCCATTTCCCTGCACTCCAGCTATTCCCAGCACTTCACCTTCACGGATTTCAAACGAAACACCCTTAACTTTCTCAATGCCTCCACTTTTCACTGTCAAATTATCAACTTTCACAACCACATTTCCCAATTTCACATCTGGACGTTTCACTTCAAACAGCACAACACGCCCAACCATAAGATTGGCAATCTTTTCCTTCGTAGCTTCCTTAGTTTTCAATTCTCCAACATCGCTTCCACGTCGAATAACCGTAATATTATCAGATAAATCAAGCACTTCCTGTAATTTATGTGAAATAAAAATAATTGTTTTCCCTTCTTTTATAAGATTTCTCATAATTTCATAAAGTTCCTTCACTTCCTGCGGAGTCAGCACCGCACTCGGCTCATCAAATACCAGAAGTTCCGCACCCTTAAATAATATTTTTCAAAAATCTCAATTCTCTGATGAATCCCAACTGACAAATCCGACACCTTTGCATCTGGATCAATGTTTTAAGCCATATTTTTTTCAGAAACTTCCCTAACCTGCTTTCTAGCAGTATTCAAGTCAAAAAATACTCCACCTTTTTTAGGTTCGAATCCCAGAACCATATTTTCGGCAACTGTCAAGGTATCAATTAGCATAAAATGCTGATAAACCATTCCAATTCCTAAATTTGCTGCAGTTGTAGGACTGTCAATGTCAATTTTCTCCCCCTTGTAAAAAATCTCACCAGAAGTCGGAGAATATAGCCCGTTCAAAATCTTCATAAGCGTGGATTTCCCAGCTCCATTTTTCCCCAACAATCGCATGAATCTCCCCCTTTTTAACCTTCAGCGTAATATCATCATTTGCAACAATCTTCCCGCCTAAAAATTCCTTCCGTATATTTTTCATCTCCAAAATATATTCGCTCATTTTTCCTCCTGCTTCTCTAAGATTTATCCTTTATTTCAATATTTTTTTATCCATAAATCATTCATCCAAAAAAACTTTTTTTCTAAATTTATATTTTTCAAATTATTTTTTTATAAATAATTATCACTTCTTTTTATATATTTTTTTATTTTTAAATATTCAAAAGAATCATTCGCCATTCCCTTTGAACCCCCTGCTCGTCTAAGCATTTTTTTGAAAACGAAATCGAAACTCGCTTTACTCAAACAGTCGATTTTATTTCCAAAAAAATCACGATAATTTTAATTTGACTACAAATATTATTTTTGAAAAAAATTATAATTGTTAAGATAACTTTCTTAAAAGATTGATAAGCAAAAATTTCGTTAAAGAAAAAAAGAACTGTTTGAGCTTTTTGGAATATATTTTAAATTGAATTAATTTCTACCTATCAATATTATCTATATTCAAAAGCGAGTTTTTCTTTTTTTCTTTATAAGAAAGTTTTTGCGTAAAGCGGGGATGCAAGGGCATGGCGTTTGATGCCCTTACGTTAAAAAAAGTTAAAAAAAGTAAAAAGTAAAAACTATTATTAATAAAAAAATAACCTAAAATAAAAAAAAGTCTTTTTAGATGAATGATTTAGGATTTTTATATTTTATATCAAAAATAAAATTTTTAAAAAAAGTCTGATACATAATAATTTGAACTTGTTTTTAACAAATTAAGTACTTCTATTGGCTTTTTTTAACTACATTTATTTTATAATCATTATAATAGTATTTTGGGCTTTTTCTCCTCCTACAAACACTACTGTATTATTTTTCATTATAAGTATACCCATGATATTCGCTATTTTTCAAGTAATAATGGCGTTCTTTTTTAATTTTAACTGATTTTTTTGCAAGTTTTTTTCGATAATTTCACTTGGAAAATCTGTTAAATAAACATTTCTCTGGAGTTCTGGCAATATTGCCTGATCTTCTAATTTGTCAGAAATTAAAATGTCCTTATCAAATTTGTATACTGAATCATCTTTAAATTTATTTAATCCTGAGTTTTCATAGGTTTCCTTTATAAAAAAATTCAACGTTTGATTTCTCAAAGTTTTTCTACAACTTCTTTACGGTTGTTTTTTAGTTCTTCAATTAAAAATTCCTTATCCAATTCTGAATAAACATTTGATGGATTAAAGTCAGTTTTTATTCAAAAGTTCATAGAGAACATAAATTTGTCTATTCAAATATTCCTGATCTGTTCCTACATATTCGGTTAAATTAACTCCATTAGACATTGCAATTATTTGCTGTCTATAATATTCATCCAGGGAAGATGCTGGCAATTCCAGTATTTTTTTCCTCTTCTGATAACTGATCAACTTTTTATATCCTGCATTTCCTGATAAAATCTTTTCTTCCAAAAGCAATGAATACTTTTTCCCTTTTTTATATCCTTCAAAAAGCATTAAATTCGTTATAAAATCTATTTTTTTCCAAATAGATCTGTCGGATACGTAATTTCAAATAATTTAATTTCGTAACGTCCTGGAATAACCTTTCGCATTTTTTTCCTTCCCATCGATCATTACTTTTTACCTGATTAAATCGTGGCTTTTTCCTCTTCCCTCCATTTTTATCTCCTTTTTTTATTTTTATCAAAAAGAGCAAAACTCGTCATACTGCATCCAAGCAACATTAATATTATTAATTTTTTTCAAGTTTTTTTCCTCCTAATACCTTTTATAAATTTTTCCTTTATAGAAATAGCAATATTTTTCCGGTACAATTTCCATCAGTTCCTCTAATGTTGCATTTCGTATATTTTTTTATCAATCCAAATTTTTTTATCAATTCCTTTTTTTCCTTTTTCGATCCAATTCCAGAAATGTCATCCAACGCACTTTTTGACATTCCGCTTACTTCTCAATTTTTCTATGATGTGTAATTCCAAATCTATGGGCTTCATCCCTTAATCTTTGCAAAAATCTTTTAATGTTTCATCTGTCTTTTTCAAATAAATACGGCTCACTTTCATAACTTTTTAAAAATTTCCTCTTCTCTTTTGCAATTCCAATTACATCAGTATGCTCCATTTTTTTCCAAGTTTTTTTCCATCACATCCACAGCCACTCCAAGCTGCCCTTTTTCCACCATCAATTAGAATCAGATTGGGCATTTTCTCGTTTTCTATTTTAGAATATCTTCGTGTTAATGCTTCCCTCATCATCAAAAAATCATCTGGCGTATCTTTTACAGTAATTTTAAAATGCCTATATTCCTTAGGCATTGTTTCCCCGTCAATAGCCACAGTCATTGCCGCAACCGCATCTTTCCCTTGAATATTTGAAATATCAAAACAGTCAATTCTGTAGGGAAAACTTTTTAACCGTAATTCTTTTTTTAAATTATGAAGCCCTTCCTGAACCATACGCCGTTTTCTATAATATTTATCAACTTCTTCCCGTAAGTTCAAATATCCCATTTCCAAAAGCTGCAATCTTCGGCTATTAATCTTTGGAAAATGAAGTTTTATCTCCTTATGCTTTTTCAATTTTTTTGCCCATTCTTTTATCAAAATGTTCACTTTTGTAAAAATCTCTCATCACAAATAATGTGCTTTTGGAATATTCCTTTTTTTCATAATATGAAGTAATCAGCCGCTCAAAAAGGCTTTCTTCCTGGCTTCTTTCCATTGAAATTATTATATGATTTTTTTATTAATAACTTTCCCTTCCCGAATATTCAGCACACATAAAAACACATTTTTCCCTTTTTTTCCTCAAATACAAACACATCCTCGTCAATTTCCTTGCTATATTCGATAATTTGTGTTTCCAGCATTCTTTTTAACACAGCCAATTTTTTTCACGCTCGTTAATCGCACGCTCAAATTCCATTTCATCACTAAACTGTTTCATCCTATTTTCCAGCATTTCAAGAACTTTATCAGAATGTCCCTTCAAAAAAGTTTTTTTGAAAATTGCTTTACATTCGTACTGTATTCATCTTCAATATCTTTATATTTACAAGGTGCAGGGACAAGTTTTCATATAATACTTCAAGCACGGCTTTGTAATTTTTATCCATATTTCGGTTGCAATCTCGAACTGGAAATATCTTAATAAGCGATTTCATTGCAAAAAAATATTCCCATTGGATAAGGCCCAAAATATTCGGCATTCTCATTTAATTTTTTTCGTACTTCTCACAATTTCCACCTTTGGAAATTTTTTTCCTTTGTAAACTTTATATATGGATAAGTCTTTTTCATCCTTTAACAAAATATTATATTTTGGCTTATTCTTTTTATCAGGTTATTTTTCCAGAATAAGCGCCTCAACTTCCGATTTACAGATAAAAAAACTCAATATCCCTAATATTTTTTTCACCAATTCCAGCGTTTTTCTGATTATGCGAATTTATATTTGTAAAATAAGACTTCACCCTATTTTTGAAGATTTTTTTGCTTTTTCCCACATAAATAATCTTCCCTCGCTCATTTTTTCATCAGGTAAACTCCTGGATTTGTGGGAATATCCTTATATTTAACTGGCGATTTTATTTCTTTTTTTCTATTTTTTTCTGTCTTTATTTCTTCTCCCATTTTTTTGTATCTTTTTATTCTTTCCTTTAAATTGTATAAATGTAAGTAAAACTAAATTTCCTTTTTATCTCCCACTTCTCTATGAAATTTTCCCAATATGATAATCCATCTTTTTTTGAAAGGTCATCGTAAAGTTTATTCACAAATGTGGCTGAACGATGCTGTCCGCCTGAACATCCAATTCCCTATACGTAAATGTGATTTTTCCTTCCTTTTTCATATTTTTGGAATTAAGTACAAAAAGCATATCTAAAAAGCATTTTTATAAAATTCCTGACTTTCTGGAAGTCCCATTACATAATCCTGAACTTCCTTATGATTTCCAGTTTTTCTTTTTTTAAACTCTCAATATAATAGGGATTTGGCAAAAATCTCAAATCGAACATTAGGTGAAGATCCAGCGGAATTCCATACTTAAATCCAAAGGAAGTTAAATTGACGCTTATTTTTTTTCTTTGCCCTGAAAATTCCTTTTCCAAAACTTCCTGCAATTTTTTTACTGTCAATGTGCTTGTATCAATTACCAAATCAGCTTTTACCATAAAAATCCTTTATAATTTTACGTTCCGCCTTTTATATTAGCAAGTAAAGTGTCATACATGTTTAACGGATGCTTTCTTCTGGAAAGTTCATATCTGCTAAGCAAAACATCTGTCCTTGCATCTAAATAAATCATAGTGTGGGAAATTTCTTCCTTATCCAATATTTCCAGCTGTTTTGTCAACTGCTCGATAAATTCCTGATTTCTGACATCTATCGCTACTGCCACTTGATCTCTCTTTTCACTGCTTAAAAAAAATCTCATTCAAATATTGAAACAAATTAATAGGAAAATTATCAATGCAAAAATATTCCCTATCTTCAAAAAAAACTTCATTGCTTCAGACTTTCCTGCTCCACTCATCCCAGTTATTATAACCAGTTCTTTTTTTCACTTTATCCATAAAAATTCCTCTTTAAAAAAATAATTTTATTTCTCTAATTTCCCTTAAAATTATTATAACATATCTCCAGATAAATATAAATAATTTTTTTGATAGACAAAATTTTTTTATATTTTTTTCATCATAAGCCTGTTTCAACAATTTATTTTTTTATTTTATAAGTTAAAAAAATTTATTCTGCAGATCAAATTAAAAAAATTTAAATATTGACAATTTTAAAAATTTATATTAAAATAAATTGTAATGATTACAAAATTAAATAAATTTGTATAAATAAAAAAATAAAATTTGGAGGTATAAAAAAATGGATTTTAGCTTAAATCTTGGGGCTTTAGATGAAGGGAAACTGGCAAAAATTGATGAAAAATAAACTTTATGATGTAACTGTAGTGGGTTCTGGACCTGCAGCTGTCTCAGCAGCAATCTATGCAGCTAGAAAAGGGCTTAATGTGGCGATGATTGGTGTGAAAATCGGAGGACAAGTTCTTGATACAAATGAAATTGAAAATATTATTGGAACTATTTCGACTACTGGAGCTAAATTTGCCCAAACTTTGGAAAAACATCTGAAGGAATACGAAGTTGCATTTAAAGAAGGACATTTGGTAAAAGAAATAAAGGAAGATGGAAAAGATAAAAATTTTAGTAACTGATGATGGAAAAAAAGTTATAAATCGAAAACTGTTATTATAGCAACTGGAGCAAAACCAAGAAGTCTTAATATTCCAGGAGAAGCCGAATATGTTGGGAAAGGGGTACATTACTGCTCAACTTGTGACGGGCCTTTCTACAAAGGACTGGATGTTGCTGTAATTGGTGGTGGAAATTCAGGTGTTGAAGCGGCTCTTGACCTATCTGGAATTGCAAAATCAGTTACATTAATCGAATTTATGCCTGAATTAAAGGCTGATAAAGTTTTACAGGAAAAATTGGCTGAGCAATCAAACATAAAAGTAATTTTAAATTCTGCAACTACTAAAGTAAACGGAAATGAATTTGTAGAAAATATCATCTACAAAAACAGAGAAACTGAAGAAGAAAAAACATTAAATGTGGAAGGAATGTTCGTGGAAGTAGGATTATCGCCTAGAAGCGAAGTTGTAAAAGATTTAGTTGAAACAAACAAAATTGGAGAAATCGTAATCAACCCTGAAAACAACTCAACTTCCGCAGTTGGAATCTTCGCAGCAGGAGATGTTACAAATATCAAGCAAAAACAAATAATCATTGCAATGGGAGAAGGAGCAAAAGCGGCTCTTGGAGCATTTGACTATTTAATTACAAAATATTAATTTTATTGCATTTAATTTAATAATAAATTCATAGTTTAGTATACGGTGAGGCTGTCTCATAATTCAAAAAAATAATTTTACTAACATAAATATTATATATTTTAAAAAAATCAATAGGTATTATTTTTTTATTGATTCTATAAATATAGATTTATGATTTAGAATTTTTATTTATTTATTTTGTGAAACAGCCCCATTTTTTTATCGTATTTATAAAAGATATAAAAAGTTGACATCTACCTTATAATTGAGTAAAATACTATTAATTTAAGAATTTTTTTATTTGAAATAGGAAATTTTTGAATTTTTTTGCTAAATAAATACTGTTTAATGCTATTTTTCCATTTAAACAGCAAATAGCTATGAATTTCTTTTGCAAGGGTAAAGATCTCTTACTTAAATTTTTTTAAACGGGATTTAAATTCTAAAAAGGAGGAAAATAGTGAAAACCTTAATAAGATTAGTACAATTTATATTAAGTGAAATTGCTGAATTATGCAGTTTAATTTCATTGGCAATAATGGCTATAGGATTTTTATACAATATTGCCAATTTTAGTATTTTTTTGCTCTTCTTGCTTTTTATTTTTTTGCTGGAAACTGGAGCTGGCTTTTTAGGTGTTCTTATTTACGTTCTAATTGCTTGTGCAGTTTTTTTCTGATTTTTTTAAAAGCCATTCCAGAATTTTTTTGAATTTTATTTTTGGGAATTCTTCTGAATGAAAGAGGAGAAAAATAAGAAAAATTTACCAAAAAAATATGAGCAATGGTTTGAAAGCGCAAGGAATCAAGAATACGAAAGAAGAAAAAAAGCTCAGGAAAAATATCAGAAGCAGCAGGACAGGGAAAAAAACAGCACTGGAAAGAAAAAAATCCCAAGAATACTCATACTATAGACATCAACAGGAATACTCAAGGGAGCAATATGAAAGAAAAAAATAATGACTATTCAAATTTTTGATTACCAAAGCACAAATGATGGAGAAATTATTCAGAAATTTGAAGAATATCTTGCTGTTTTTAAAAATTGATAAAAAAATGGAGAAATAAATGAGGATGTAATAAAAAAAGCATACAGGAGGGAAATAAAAAAAGTACATCCAGATAGAAATTCGGATCAAACTGCTAATGCTAAAACTCAAAAATTAAATGACATAAAGGAATTTTTTTAGATAACCAGCTGGAATATTATCTAATGCAAAGGAGAAAAAGACAATGATTGTAAAAAAATTACAAATATATAAAATTAGCTTATACAGCAAGAGTTCTAATTTTTTTAGCCTGTATATTAACACCAATTCTTTTTAAAACTCGGAATATTTGTTATTGGTATCTGTTTTTGTAATTTCATCTTTTATAGTTTTTTTGGCACTGATGCCTGCGAAAATATAGTTAGCAAGGAACTTAACCGAAGAATGTCAAAACTTCCAGTTCCAAAAACCATATTTTTCAAATGGAAGAGAAGCAGCAATATCGGTTACGCTTTTTACAGATTCATCCAAAGGAACAATCTGGATTTGCAGCACGCAGACAAAAATTTGAACTACACATATATCTTATATCAGAATTTGACATAACAGAATCTTTTGGAAAAAAATTCAATTTAGAAAAGCATCCAGATACACTCAAAGAAAATGAACTTCGAGAGTTTACAATATTTAACAGCCTTTAAATTTTTGAAATTCACAATTATCCACTATTTAAATGGAAAACAGCATAACCCTTGCTAAAAATTTATTTTTCAAAAAAAGAAGTTATCTAAATTCAAGTAACTTCTTCTTTTTTTATTCAATACTAAAACCCATTTAAAAAAACGGGAAATCGTATAAACTAGTTCATAAGCCCAAAAGTTAAGATTTTGAAAAAAATTCTTCATTTTCATCGCTCATTTCCCAATCTTTTTCCATTTTTTTACATACTTAACATCCAAAGTTTTTTTCTGTATATTTCAAATCCTTGCTATTAAATTTTTTTCATTAAAAAAAATTTCTTTTTATTTGATTTTGCAGTTCTTCGTTATTTTTTTGGCATAGCCTTTGAAAGTTTTTTTCAGACATTCTATTTTTGAAGTTCTGACATATAAGGTGTTAAATCAGGAGATTTTTACAGTAACATTAATTGTGGCTGTATCCCTTTTTGCCTCAACTTTGTTAATTTTTGTAGGTTATTTTTTTCATTCCTTCGCCATACATTTTACTAAATTGATCTAAAATAACCGTTACATCTCCACTTGCCTTGCCAAATTTTTGATAAATTTCCCGACTGCATTACTTTCATTTGTCTCTCAAATTCCTTTTTGCGCCGGATGAGTTCCACAACTTACTACAAATAGAAGCATGCTTAATAAAATTAATATTTTTAGCCTTCATAAGATTATTTTTCCTTCCTAAAAAGTTTATTATATTATACCATAAATATATAAAGATATTTTCCAGTATTTCATTAGATTTACATTACTTATAAACTGCTCTCATTTATCTTTTGTTAAAGTTTTAAGAACATCGCAGCAAAATTAAAATAAATTACAAGTGTCACAGCATCTGAAATTGTTGTTATCAAAGGTGTTGCCATAACTGCTGGATCGGCCTTCACAATTTTTGCTCCAAGCGGAAGCAGTGCTCCAACCAGTTTTGATACAATTACTGTAAATACAAGCGTCAATGAAACGACAAAAGCAATTACAAAATTAGTTTTTTCAAATGTTATAAGTCTTATAAAATTTAACAGCGCCAAAACTATTGAAACCATTATTCCAATTGAAAATTCTTTTTTTATTACTTTAAAGGCATCTTTTGGAGAAATTTCTCCAAGTGCAAGTGAACGGATTACAACCGTTGAAGATTGTGAACCAACATTTCCTCCGCTTGACATAAGCATTGGGATAAATGCCGTTAAAATTATTGACTTTGCCAGAACTTTTTCATAACCTTGTATTATATTTCCAGAAATTGTGTCAGAAATCATAAGAACTGCAAGCCACCCGATTCTTTGCTTTGCCATCGTAAAGATGCTTGTTTTTAAATAGGAATCATCGGTAGGTGAAGTAATTCCAGCCATTTTGTGAAAATCTTCCGTAACTTCCTGATCCACAACATCCAAAACATCATCCACCGTAATTATTCCCAAAAAGCCTATTTTTCATGGTCAACAACTGGCATAACGATAAAATCGTACTTTTTTTAAATAAATCTGCAACTTTTTCCTGATCATCATTTGTATTTACACTTACAAAATTTGTATTCATAATATCTTCAATTACAGCACTGTCCTTTTTAGAAATTAATTCCTTTAATGAAAGTACGCCTTCCAATTTCCCGCTTTTTGTCAGTAACATAGCAAGTATAAATATTTTCCTTGTCTTTCCCAGTTTTTTTAAGCTGTCCTATCGCCTCTTGAACTGTCATATTTTTCTGAAAATCCACATATTCAGTCGTCATAATGCTTCCAGCTGAATTATCTGGATATTTTAGAAGCTGATTTATCAAGTGTCTATCTTTTCTATCCGTATTTTTCAAGATTTTTTTTACAATATCCGACGGCATTTCCTCAATAATGTCGACAATATCGTCAAAATACAGTTCATCAAATATTTCTCGTGTTTCAACATCAGTTGAAGCGTGAATAATCATTTCCTGATGTTCGCTGTCCAAATATGAAAATACATCGGCTGCTTTATCCTTTTTTAAAAGTCTAAAAATCATTATTACAAGCTCTGGCAGTTTAAATAAATTTATCACATCTGAAATTTCAACTGCATTTAATTTATCTAATTCTTTTTTTATCTCAAAATATTTTTTTCTTTCAAAAGATCTTCAATTATTCTTTTTTTATTTTTTTTCATTTTTTTCTCACCTCATTTTTTTCCTATATTAGTTATCATATAACTTCGATTAGACAATCAATTTTTTTATATTCTTAAATTTTTATAAAACATTATTTTTATAAAAATATTTACTTTATAACATTACTTAAAAAAACATAGTTGCAAATCTAAAGTAAATAGTAAGAGTAAGCGCATCTAAAATCGTTGTTATTAAAGGCCCTGCCATTATTGCCGGATCCATTTTAAAAAGTTTTAGCGATAACCGGTAAAAAGCACCTATTATTTTTAGAAATTATAACTACAAAAAAATTAAAGTTACTGAAACTGTCATTGCAACATTTAAAGGTGTCTTTTGTCAAAGTTATAATTCTTAAAAAAATTTATTGCCGCTAAAACTATAGCTACTATAAATGAAATAAGAAATTCCTTTTTTTAATATTTTTAAAAGTATCTTTTGTATCAACTTCCCCAATGCCAAAGCACGGACTACAATTGTCGAAGACTGTGCGCCTGCATTTCCTCCAGTATCCATTAGCATAGGAATAAATGAAGAAAGTATAACTACAGACTGCAGCACATCTTCATATTTGCTTATAATTCTTCCAGTAAATGTAGCAGAAATCATAAGCACAATAAGCCAGCTAATTCTTTGTCTTGCCATTGTAAAGGCGCTTGTTTTTAAATAAGACTCCTCCACAGGCGAAATCCCAGCCATTCTATGAAAATCCTCTGTCGCTTCCTGTTCCACAACATCCATTACATCATCAATCGTAATGATTCCTAAAAGTCTATTTTCATCATCAGTCACAGGAAGTACGATAAGATTATATTTTTTTATTATTTCCGCAACCTTTTCCTGATCATCATTTGCATGAACACTTATCACATTTTTATTCATAAGATTTTGAATCGGCTCATCATCCTTGCTCGTAATAAGTTCTTTTAGGGAAATTACTCCTTCCAGCCTCCTACCTTCATCAATCACATAGCAGGTATAGACATTTGCCATATCTTCCATAACATCCCTAATTTTAAAAATTGCCAAAGAAGCTGTCATATCCTTTTTTAAGTCCATATATTCAGTTGTCATAATGCTTCCAGCAGAATTATCCGGATATTTTAACAAAAGATTTATTGTGTGTCTGTCTTTTTGCATCAGTATTCTTTAATATTTTTTTACCACATTCGATGGCATTTCTTCAATAATATCGACAATATCGTCAAAAATACAGCTCATCAAATATTTTTTTAGTTTCCACATCTGTCATTGTCTTAATAATCATTTCCTGATGTTCGCTGTCCAGATATGAAAATACATCAGCTGCCCTGTTTTTTTGAAAGTAACCGAAAAAAATCATTATTAGTTCAGAAGACTCAAACTGATTCAGCAGTTCTGAAACTTCCACAATGTTTAAATCATTTAAATATTTTCTAATTTCAAAATATTTTTTTCATCTATAAGTTTTTTTGAATAATGTTGTTTTTCCATCATTATCTCCTTTCTTTTTTTGCATTCTCAAATTTTTTTAAATTTTTTTATGCAAATAAAAAAATCAGGAGAATAACAGCAACGAAGATACTCCCTTTATCCGTATTTGCATAAATTTGTAAATTTTAATTTATTCAGATTTTTTTAAATCTCTCTTCCGGGACTTCCTCGTTCAAAACATCCACCTCCACAAAACAATAAATTAGCATAAATTCCAAATATTTATATCCGTTATTTTTTTACTATATCTAAAAATCAAAACAAAAAAATTAAGATAAATAACTAATAAAACTTATGCTCACAGAAATTCTACCAAACAAACTACCTATTGTCAATAAATTTTTAAAAAAATTTGAAAAAAATCTTTTTTTAATAACATTTTATTAAAATAAATTTTTTTATCTAAATAGTAAGCAAGACAAACTATTTTATTGACAAAATAATTTGATTTTTTTAAATTTTTTTAGGGTATAAATATATCGTATGATTAAATATTCATATAACTAAATTTAAAAAAATTTAGGAACTTAGAAATAAAAAAATAAGTAAAAAGGAAGGGAAATTAAATGAAAGCAGTAGTAGTTAATAAAGAAGGAACTGGAGTAGAAGTTGTAGAAAAAGAATTAAGAGGACTAAAAGCTGGAGAAGCATTAGTTGATGTAGAATATTGCGGTGTTTGCCATACTGACCTGCATGTGGCTCATGGTGACTTTGGGAAAGTTCCTGGAAGAGTTTTAGGGCATGAAGGAATTGGAATTGTAAGAGAAGTTGCTGAAGGTGTGACATCACTCAAACCAGGAGATAGAGTAAGTATTGCTTGGTTCTTTGAAGGATGTGGAAGATGTGAATACTGTATTAATGGACAGGAAACACTATGTAGAGATGTAATAAATGCTGGATATTCTGCAGATGGTGGAATGGCTGAACAATGTATCGTTACGGCTGATTATGCAGTAAAAGTTCCTGAAGGTTTGGATCCAGTTCAAGCCAGCAGTATCACTTGTGCAGGAGTTACAACTTATAAAGCTATAAAAGTTGGAAAACCTCAACCAGGACAATGGGTAGTAATTTACGGTGCAGGAGGATTAGGAAACTTGGCAGTTCAATATGCTAAAAAAGTATTTAATACTCATGTAATTGCCGTTGATATTAATGATGATAAATTGGTACTTGCTAAAGAAGTTGGAGCTGATTATGTTATAAATGGTAAAAAAGAAGATCCAGTTGCAAAAATTAAAGAATTAAGCGGAATTGGAGCTCATATTGCTGTAGTTACTGCTGTATCAAAAGTTGCATTTAACCAAGCTGTTGATTCAGTAAGAGCTGCAGGAAAAGTTGTGGCTGTTGGATTACCATCAGAAACTATGGACTTGCCAATCGTAAAAACTGTATTAGACGGTATTGAAGTAATTGGTTCATTGGTAGGGACAAGAGAAGACTTGAGAGAAGCATTCCAATTTGGAGCCGAAGGATTGGTTGTGCCAGTAGTTCAAACTAGAACTATTGAAGAAGCTCCTGAAATCTTTTAAGGAAATGGAAGAAGGAACAATTCAAGGACGTATGGTAATTGATATGCACTCACATTCTTGCGGATGTGGACATAAACATTAATCAATTTAAAATTATAGTAAAACTTACTTAAAACTGATCTCAAAAAAACTATAATTATTTTACTCAAATTCTAAATTTATATAATTTTTTTATCAGTTTAATTTTAGATGTGTTCAAGTATATTTAATGATTTTTAAGTCATCTATGTAAATAAAAATGTAATTAACTTAAATTGTTAGTTACATTTTTTTCTTATTTTTACTTTTTAATTTTTTTATCATTTTTAATAAGATACTAATTTATCATTTATCAAAAACTCTCGGATTTTTTTGAACTAAACAAAGGATAGCCTCTATCATTTAATTTTTGCATCATAAACTGCTATTTTTTTGAACATTAATTTCATTTTTTTAAAATATATTTTGCCAATTTATTGTCTATATAAATTTTTCCTTTTAGAAACTTCCTTTTTATATTCATTTTCCTTCTTTTCATAACACTTTTTCCACTCCTGAACTAATTTCATATACAGGAAAATCAGCATATCCATAAAAAGTCCTAAATCCTATTATTGATAAAAAAATCTTTTTGGATTTATTGTACATTCATAATAAAAAAATTTTTACTTGATGAATTTTTCAAATTTTCTATAGTCACTTTGAGAATTTTCTCTTTCATCTTTCATTTTTTTCAACTAGTCTATATTCTCTATTATCCTTTGGATTATAAATTTTACCATCTACAATATTTTTTTATCCCTTGAGCTTGAACTCGAACTTGAATAACTATCACCACCTATAAGAGCATCTCTTAATTTCGACCAAAAAAATCTGCTTTTTGTTGCCGGTGTTACCATCATAAAGACCAATAGAATTAACATTAAAACTTTTTTTCTTTTTCATAAAAAAATCATCTCCTAAAACTTATTTTTTTAATTTTTTTGAACTAAACTTTCATTTAAAAAGTATCTTACCAATGATAAGTGAACATATACAATTTAAAAATTCATAAAAAAAATCTGTAAATTTATCATTTAAAAAAAGTCTATCAAAAATTAACTCTCATACCAGCTGTAAACACATTATTTTTTTAGCCTTTTTATCAATTTTTTTCCATCATAATTCAAATACCAGGCAAATTTTTGAACTAACTTCATTTAAAACTCCAGCTCCTACCCATGTTTGGTTCTTTTGAAAGTCCTATTCCCTTTACTTTAAATTTTGCATCTGGTAGTCCTGAATATGATGCTTTAAAAATTCAAATCTTCATTATTAAATGCCCTTTGATGTGTTATATATCCTTGTAATGTAGTTTTTTGAACCATTTTCAAAATTAAATTTCTGACTAACTCTAACTCCAGCAAGTCCACTTGTTTGCTTGTAAGTCTTTTTATCCGCCTTTAATCCAAATTGGCTATTTTTCTTCGTGAAATGCTCCTCTTTGAACTGTATCGTGCGAGATTCCCAGCAAATGGTGTCAATACAAAATCACCTTTTTTCATATCATACCCTGTTTCTAAATATCCTGAAATTACTTTTATCATTATGCTCAATTTTTCCTCGTGAAATATCATTTTTCAGATAAAAATAATATCCCTTTTAACTTCACTATTTACAAATCCAAGTCCAACTCTTCCTTGCAAATACATCGGATTATCTTTATTTCCAACTCTTCCATACAATGAAATTCCAAAATTATCCGCATCTGATTTTCCACCATGTCTATCAAATTTCACATTCCCTTTTGAATAAGCTAAAGCCGTTCCTAAAATCAAATTTTCTCCAAATTGCTTATCAATTCCAACCTGTCCTCCATAAACTTTAGTTTTTTTCCTTCAGCATACCCATTTTGTTTTAATTTCCCATTAGCTCCAATGGAAGAAATCCATAATCCAAATTTATCACTAGCATTATCAAGCGTTCCGAGCATTACAAGTCTATTTGATAAATCCTTATTTATTGTTTGCGATTGTTGAAATGTTAAAGCTTGAGCTGAAGCATAAATTTGTCCTGATAAACTATCTAATATACTTGAACTCAAAGATAGGGAATTTTTTTGAAGTTTTGCCGCACCTAAAGCAAAAATTAGAAACATTTGCATTTCCTTCAGCTATTTTTTTATCTAATTCTTTAAAAGGAAACCTCTACATTTTTTTAGCAGTATTCTTCTGCATTTCATCGCTATTTTTTTCAAACTATTTACATAATCTTCCACATTTTTTTCTACTAATTGTAGCTTCAATTGAATTTCCTTTATTTTTCCACTTTTCCATTAATCAATCCATCAGTTTCCACTTTTGCAAATTGTCCTTCTATTCCTTTTTCAGCTTCAATAACTGCCGATGTTGTTGGCGTTGCAGTAACGTATCCATTACTCAAAAAGTTTTACTGAGCTTCCCAAAGTTTGATTTCTTTCTCTTCCATCAATTTTTTTATTGTTCCTTTTACTATCAATTTTGATCCAATTTCTGCTTCTGTCACTGAACCATATTTCGCTGTGTAATTTCCAGTTATAATCGCTCCTTTTCCAATATTTTTTAGTGTTCCTTTATTTACAATATTAACTGCCACATTAACAGTTATCTCATTCGTATAATAATCTTTAGTAATTTCTCCTATCACAGTATTAGGATTTGTAATCAATGTACCATCCGTTTCTATTTCAATATTTCGAGGAGTAAATTTTTCTCTTAACATCGAGTGTTCCATTTTTTTATTATTGTTTCATATCTAGAAGTATTGTATCCTTTTTAAAATCAGTGTTCCACCATCTACTTTTTATTTTTATAAAAAGAATTTTTTTCCTTCTAAAAACTAATGTTCCTTTTTCCACTTTTTTTCTAAATCTGTATACGAACCATAAATATTATTTTTTTAAAAACCCAAGTTTTTTTGTATTTGGAACATAAAATTTGCTCGTTCCATAATCTAATCTTTTTTGATCCATTTAAAGCAGTAGTAGCATCTAAAAGTCCATATCCAAATACATCATCCACTCCTGCTGCTCCGATATCAGTAGCTGTTGAAAGAATTATGTCTCTAATCATATCCATTTTCATTCCAGGAAATTTTTCACGTACCTGATCTACCGCTTTTGCAACATTTTCCGCTGCTTTTGCTGATGTTCCATCTTCACTTACCGCAGTTATAGTCCATTTACTAGCTACCCCTGCATTTGACAATGGCTCTAAATCCTTCCATTCCAATCCTGTAGTTCCAGATTTATTCACAAGTGCAACTACATTTATCCAAGATTTTTCCAAAGTTTTTTCAAAATAAGGAAGTCCTCCTTCAAGTGATGGATTTTTATTTCCTCTGATATCTCCTGCTGGCCAAATATCTGAACCTCCCACGACTAAAGTCACAGGGTTCTAAAATCTTTAAAAATATTCAAAAATTTTCTAAGAAGTTTGATAGCTTTACACTACCCTTATTATTTTAGGCGTGTCCAGCTCACCTCTATTGTATAGGATACTTAAATCCACAACTTTACTTTTTTTCTTAATATATTTAATGCTCCGTTACAATCTGCATTTAATTGATAGCCTTTACTTGTTTGATATAGTCCTCTTTTTATCCTTTTTTTCCACTGAATATATATTCTTGCAGATTTTCTTTATCATATATTGAATTTCATCTCCATCAAAGAAACTCGCTTTTTGATGTATAACTCTCTTCTTGTAGCTTTAAATTCTATTCCATATAGTTTACATAGATATATTAATTTATCTCTTAATTTTTCCATATGGTATATTTACAAAGTTTTTGATTATTTATACTTCCTATATTTGAATTTCTTTGAAAATCTTCATTATATCCTAGAACTACTTTTTCCTATATCATTATTAAGACAATAATTTACAATTATTCTTGTTGCTTTTGAAAGATAATCTTCTATACGATTATTTCTCTTTCTAGCTATTCTCTTTTGACTTAATGTCGTTCGCTTAATCTTTTGCTTATCTTTTTATACTTTGTAATTTTGCATTTATCTTATTATAGTATTGATTTATTGATTTTTAATTTTTCTACCATCTATTATGAATGAAGTTCCAGCATTTGTAACGCAAGTACAAAGATTATTTATACCTAAATCAATTCCTAGTGCATTGTTTTTCATTTAATTCCCTTTGAACTTCTTCTACTTCATAAGTATATTGAATTTCAAAGTACCTAGAATGTTGTTTTGGTATTATTCTAATCTCTTTTATTTTTCTTACCTTTTTAATACTGGTGGCAGCTTAATTTTAACTTCCTGATGAGTTTTCTTAAACGAATTTGAATAAGGAACTATCAGAATATCATCTTTTAATCTTACAAAACCTATAACAAGAGTTGTAAAACCATCTTTAGCAAGATAATTAGGTAATTTTTATTTTACCATTATATTGACCATTCTTAGCAAGTTTTTAAAAAGTCCAAAAAAATGATTTGAAACTTCCATCTACTTCTTTTTAGAATTTGTTGAGCCATATTAGAATTTAACTTCTTATAGTTTTCACTATTTTTTTAAGCATTTGATAGTTTTCGTTATAACTTAAATACTTTTTTTCTTATTAAAATAATACTGTCTAATATTATATATAGCTTCATTAGTTAAGTTCTTGGCTATATGAGATAAATGTTTTAAATTCCTAAACTCCTTTTTTTGCTAAGATGTTTTACTTGTTGTTTTTAAAGTTAAATACATAGATATCACCTCCTTTTCATCAGAGATATTATACCATGTACTCTACATTTTATTTGTCAAAAAAGTAATATCTTTTTATTTATTTTTAAATATTTTTAAAGTTTTTAAAACCCCACAACAGTGGGAAGCGTCGTTCACATAAGTGCGCTACTACTTATGCAGTTCTCAAAGATTTTATATCTTATAAACTTCTTGTTATCTCTAACAAGCACAGACTATATCTTATCCATAGTGTATCTCAACACCTTAGGCGAAACCACTTCCAATACCAATCGCTTGTATTGTACTCCCCTCACGAGGGATAGTCGTTGAACTTTCCTTTTCAGGCTTAGCTGCTGATTGTCTATTATCATAATGTTTAGGATTTAACCTTGCATCATCTAGTATATTTTTTCTGCTTTCGCCACCATCACACTTATACCGTATTCTCATTTAGTTATTATGTTGTGGTTATACTAGCTTTAAGAGTTCCCAGCAATTCAGTTTCTTTGTTGCACGGTTTTGCTCCGTGTCTACATACAAGTTTCCCTATATGCTTACTAAAATTTTCGTGCAATTCATTTTACGACTAAAGTCGTGAGTGTTCTTGCACTATTTAATAAATTATCTCCACCTGAAGCTGAATTTACCCTTGCAATATATTCGTCCATTAAATCTCCGCCAATTGCTGCTCGATAACTATTTGAAGCAGTTAAATCTGAACTAAAGTCTGTAACTTGCTGTGTAGTTCCTGTACTGTGCAAAAATATTTTTCCATTCATTGGAATCCCTGAAGATGTCTGGTAATCTTGTTTTTTTATTGGTGTTCCAGCTATATTTGGAATTTTAACTATATCACTTGTTGCCGTTGTAAGTATTATACCATTTGGATATTGTGATGAATATCCTCCATTTCGAATCACAATTTCACCGTTATAATAAACATCTGAGGCACTTGGCCCTTTTGGATTTGGATCTGCTGGCTTTGGCTTTGGAATTGGTGTTGGTGTTGGTGTTTTTTCTGTATCCTTATTACCACCACTGCTTCCACAACTTATTAAAGATAAAAAGCAAGGCATAAATAAATATCTTTTTTGATTTTTACTTTTTCATATACCACTCCCATTATAATCTGATTTGAATCTTGACTTGATTTAATTTAATTATAATATATTAACATTAAAGAAAAAAATGAGAAAATAAATTTAATAGTCTAAATTATTTGACTTTTTAAATTTCAAATGTTATAAATATATAGTGGCAAATAATATAGTAGAACCATATTAGATTTGTTTTTGAAATTATATTAGAATTATAATAAAATAAATATTATGAAGCAAGAAATCTTGAATCTTTGATAAAATAAAAAAATTCGAGTTATTAAGCATATCTATTAAATGGTTTTGAAAAAAATAGTTTTTAAAATATATTTAAATTTAGGAGGAGAAAAAGATGATTTACACATTGACATTGAATCCAGCATTGGATTATGACATGTATCTGAAGGATGATTTAAAAGCAGAACATTTGAATCTTGCCCACGAAGTAAATTATAGAGCTGGTGGAAAAGGGATTAATGTTTCTAAAGTATTGAAAAATCTGGATGTGGAATCTACAGCGATTGGATTTGTGGCTGGATTTGTTGGAGATTTTATTGTCAGAGATTTGAAAAAGGATAACATTAAATCTGAATTTGTGGAACTTGAAGGAAACACTAGAATTAATGTAAAGGTTAATGGGAATGACAAGGAAACTGAACTTACCGGAGTTTCACCAGAAATTACATCAGAAAAATTGCAGGAACTAACTAACAAAATTTCTGATTTAAAAGATGGAGATATACTTGTTTTATCTGGAAGCATCCCATCTTCAATCAGCAGCAAAATTTATAAGCAATTATCTGAAAATGTAAAAGCAAATGTTGAAATTGTGCTTGATACAAGAGGAAATTTACTGCAAGACAATATTCACAATAATCTTTTTGTTAAGCCGAATATTCATGAACTAAGAGAAATGTTTAACGAAAAACTGGAAACAAAGGCTGAAATCGTAGAAAAATGTAAATTCTTTTTAGACAGAGGAGTTAAAAATGTCATTTTGTCTAGAGGTGGCGAAGGTGCATTGCTTGTAAACAAGGACTTTGTGCTGGAAGCATCTGTTCCAAAAGGGCAATTAATCAACTCAATTGGTGCTGGAGATTCTATGGTTGCAGGATTTACTGCAGGATTTGTAAAGGGCTTTCTCCAGAAGATTCATTTAGATTAGCAGTCGCTTCAGGAAGTGCTACAGCTTATTCTTATGGACTTGCAGAAAAAGGATTTAGTAAATAAATTGTATGATGAAATTGAAATTTCAAAGGAAACTTTTTAAAGAGTAAAAAAATCAAACTTGACAATTGAGTAAAATAGTAATGATTTTTTTGTATTTAATTTTTAAAGTTGCTTTACTACGGCTGAAAATAAAAAAATTATTTAAAGAAATAAAATGAAAAAAATAATAAATTAAGGATGGTGTACAAATGAAAATATCTGACTTACTGATTAAAGATAGAATTAGTCTAGATGTGAAATCTACAACTAAAGTAGATATAATCAAAGAACTTGCCAGATTGCACGAAAAAACAGGTGTCCTGAATGATTATGACGGATATGTAGAGGCTGATGGCTAGAGAAGCTCAAAGCTCAACTGGAATTGGTGAAGGGATCGCAATTCCACATGCTAAGACAAAATATGTAAAAAAACCTGCACTTGCAATGGGTAGAAAACCAGAAGGGATTGATTACGATTCATTGGATGGAGAACCTGCAACATTGTTCTTTATGATTGCCGCTCCAGATGGCGCAAATAACACTCATATTGAAACACTTGCAAGATTATCACAATTATTATTGGATGATGATTTCAAGGAAGCTCTTGAAAATGCAAAGACAGCTGATGAAGTACTGGAAATCATTAATAAAGCTGAAGCAGAAAAATTTGCAGAAGAAGAAAAGAAAGATGCTGTAACTGCACAAGCTCCAACTGATGAAAATGCTCCTTACATAATCGCAGCAACAGCCTGCCCAACAGGAATTGCCCATACTTATATGGCGGCAGAAGCACTAAAAAAAGCGGCTGATGAAATGGGAATAAATATAAAAGTTGAAACAAACGGTGCGGATGGTAGAAAAAATGTCTTGACTGATGAAGATATTAAAAAAGCTACTGGTGTAATTTTAGCAATTAACAGAAATATCGAAGTTGACAGATTTGATGGAAAACCGTTAATTCAAGTGGAAGCAAAAGAAGGAATTAACAATGCAAAAGCATTAATTCAACAGGTCTTAGATGGAAAAGCCCCTATTTTCCATGCAAGCGGTTCAAAAACTGCAGATTCTTCTGAATCATCTTCATCTGAGAAAAAAGGACTTTACAAACACTTATTAAGTGGAGTTTCATATATGCTTCCGTTAGTAATAAGTGGTGGAATTTTGATAGCATTGGCATTTTTAGTTGATACATTGTCTGGTAATGGTGGAGCGGGAGCAGAATACGGTTCTAAAGCGCCATTAGCTAAAATGTTAAAAGATATTGGTGGACAGGCATTTGGATTGTTTGTGCCAGTTTTAGCTGGATATATTGCTTACAGTATTAGTGAAAGAGCGGCATTGGCGGCAGGACTAGTTGCAGGAGCTATTGCAACAGCTGGTGGTTCTGGATTTATTGGTGCATTGCTTGGTGGATTTTTAGCTGGATATGTTGTACAGGGTTTAGTAAAAGCATTATCAGGTATGCCAAGATCTTTAAGTGGATTAAAAATGATATTATTGTATCCAGTTTTATCAGTATTAATCACAGGTGTAGCAATGGTACTTGTTATAAATCCATTTGCAGCAATAATTAACAATGGTTTAAATGCTTGGTTAAATGGAATGTCTGGTTCAAGCGCTGTTCTATTAGGTGCGGTTCTTGGTGGAATGATGGCTATTGATATGGGAGATCCCTGTAAATAAGGCAGCTTATGTATTTGGTTCTGGAACATTGGCAGCTACAATGACATCTGGTGGAAGTTTACCAATGGCAGCAGTTATGGCTGGTGGAATGGTTCCTCCAATCGCAATCGCATTAGCATCAACATTATTTAAAAATAAATTTACTGCACAAGAAAGAGAAGCAGGACTTACAAACTACATTATGGGATTCTCATTCATCACAGAAGGTGCAATCCCTTATGCAGCAGCAGATCCAACAAGAGTAATACCAGCAAGTGTCGTAGGTTCAGCAATCGCAGGAGCATTAACAGGACTATTTAATATAAAAATACCTGCTCCACATGGTGGAATCCTAGTAATGGCATTAAGCAACAACTTCTTCCTATATTTAGTAGCAGTTATAATTGGAAGTATTGTTTCGGCTATTGTTTTAGGGGCATTAAAACCTGCTATAAAAGAAGGATAAAATTTTAAATATATTTCAACAATATTTAGCAAGAAGTCTCCTTCTTCTATAAGTGGGAGATGAATTGCAGAATATAGCTTGAAATAACAAGCTCTTATATGGTATAATATTCATAGTCAGGGCAGGGACTGCCCGAAGAGCTTGGTAAATATATTTGGCTAGCAAAAAGCAGATACTTCCCAAGAAGCTCCCTCTTCTACAAGTGGGAATAGTTCACAAACAAAATAAAAAAACCGTCTTGTTTGATTAATTCATTTAAAACGGTTTTTTTATTTACTATGAAAACTTAATATTAAATATATTTTTTTAATATTTCTATTAACTCTTCTCTACTAATTTTTCCCTTCTACTAATTCAACTATATATGTTTCCATGTCAGTTATATATAAATCTATTTTTTTCTCTATAACCATTGATTGAAAGAAAATATGCTCCACACATTAATGCAGTTCTTTTTGTTTCCATCATTGAAAAAAATGATTTTTTAGATATGCTAAAAAAATTATATATGATAATTTTTTTCTAAAAAAATGTCGGATAATATAAATCATTCTGCACAAAATCACATACTTGACTAATTCCGCCTTCATCTTTAAAACCAAGCAATCCACCACTTTTTTTAAGACTTTTTCATGAATCAAAGCTACGTTTTTCAATATCAAAATATCTAATCATTATTTATCACGTAACCTTCTCAAAACATCTATGTGTTCATCCATTTTTTTATCCAAAAATTCCATATTATCAGCTAATATTTTTTTTATTTTTTTCTATTTTCTTCAATTTCAATATAATTTTTTTTAGCATTTTTAGTTACTATATTGGCTTCATCGCCTCCACTTTCTTTTAATACTTTCTGAAAAATTATTAATTAAATTACTGTCTAATTCTACTGAATAAATCATACTATCAACTCCCTTTCCTTCTTTTTATGAATAAATCCTTTACAAATGAATTATATCATATTTTTTTATTTAAAGGAAATAATAAACTCACTAAAAATTTTTTTTTAATTATTTAACTTTTAAAAAAACTTCAATCTCAAAGCATTTCCCAAAACCGACACCGAACTAAATGACATTGCAAAAGCTGCAATCATCGGGTCTAACTTCGGTCCATTGAAAAATGCATAAAATATTCCAGCTGCAAAAGGGATTCCAAGTATGTTGTAAAAGAATGCCCAGAATAAATTTTCCTTTATATTTGTAATTGTTGCCTTGCTTAATGCAATCGCTCCAGCCACATCCCGCAAATCGTTTCTAATTAAAACAATATCAGCTGATTCTATAGCCACATCTGTTCCATTTCCTATCGCAATTCCTACATTTGCTTGGGCTAATGCTGGCGAATCGTTGATTCCATCTCCGACCATTGCGACAAATTCATCTTTTTCCTGAAGCTCCTTTATTTTTTGAGATTTTTGATAAGGCAGAACTTCGAAATTACATCATCAATTCCTACTTGCTTTGCGATAAATTCTGCAGTTTTTTCATTATCTCCTGTAAGCATTATTGTTTTAATTCCCATTTTTTTCAATTTTTCAATGGCTTCTCTGCTTGTTTCCTTAATAACATCGGCAACTGCAACAATTCCTGCCAATTTATTGTCAATCGAAATATACATTGGAGTTTTTTTCCTTCATTTGACAAAAATATTATAGTCTTTTTTTGAGAAATTTTTCACATCAATTTTTTTATTTTTCCATTAATTTTTTTATTTCCAATTTGAATTTCCTTGCCTTCAAAAAGTCGCACTGAATCCCATAACCTGGCATTGTCCTAAATTTTTTTCATAAGGCTTAATTTCAACATTTTTTTCCTCTTTGCCTCATTTACAATTGCCTCTGCCAGCGGATGTTCAGAATCATTTTTCCACACTTGCGGCAATTTTTTTAAAAGTTCATCTTCCTTGTAATTTCCATAAGCAATCAAATCAGTTAATACAGGCTTTCCTTTAGTAATTGTTCCTGTTTTATCAAATACAATTGTTTTTAATTTTTATATGTTGTTTCAAGAGCTTCTCCACTTTTAATAAGAATCCCGTTTTCAGCACCTTTTCCAGTTCCAACCATTATTGATGTCGGAGTCGCAAGTCCCAATGCACACGGACATGCAATTACAAGTACGGCGATAAAAAACGACAATGCAGTAACTAATCCGCTTCCACTCACAAACCAGGCAACTCCTGTAATTATCGCAATTCCAATAACAATCGGCACAAAATACGCCGCCACAACATCAGCCATTCGTGAAATTGGAGCTTTCGACCCTTGCGCTTCCTCAACTAGCTTTATAATCTGTGACAAAACTGTATTTTTCCCAATTTCAGTTGCTTCAAATCTAATACTCCCATTTTTTTATTAATACTTCCTCCAACAACCTTATCCCCAACTTTTTTACTGACTGGCAAACTTTCTCCGGTCAACATTGATTCATCCACAGAAGTCGCACCTTCCACAATTTTCCCATCAACCGCAATTTTTTCCCCAGGCTTTACAATTACAATATCTCCAACCTTCAGATTTTCAATTAAAATCTCCTTTTTCCACACCATTTTCAATAATTTTAGCTTTTTTTAGGCTGAAGTCCGATAAGTTTTTTTATTGCCGATGAAGTTTGCCCTTTTGTCTTTGCCTCCAGCAACTTTCCAAACAAAATTAACGTAATAATTACACCAGCCGATTCATAATACAAATCCATGTGCGCTTCAGGATCCACAGTAACAATTCTATATGTTGCATAAATTCCATAAAGTATCGCCGCTGTCGCTCCAATTGCAATTAGCGAATCCATTGTTGGTGACTTTCTTACCAAATTTTTTTAAAATCCATGCGAAAAGAAATCTCTCCCAGCATAAATGATTGGCAAAGTTAGCACAAACTGCGCCAACGCAAAATTAAGCGCATTTACCTTAGGATTCAAAAAAACTCAGGAAGCGCCGCCCCAAGCATATGCCCCATCGAAATATACAAAAAGCGGAATAACAAATACAATCGCTAAAATCAGTCTCTTTTTTCAAACTCGTTATCTTTTTCCTGATAAAGCTCAACTTTCCTATCTTCAGTCATATTTTTCAACTAGCCCATACCCAGCCGATTCCACTATTTTTCCTAATCTTATCAAAATCATACTTTCCTTCATCATACTCAACATTCAATTTTTTTCAGTTGCAATATTAACCGAAGCATTAATATCCTCATTCTTGTTAAGTGCCTTTTTCCACAGCATTAGCACAAGCCGCACAGCTCATCCCAGTTACTGTATAAATTTTTTTCTGCCATATTTTTTTCCTCCTCTTAAACTTTAGTATCAAAAAAATATTACTGTTTCTTAATTTTTAATAATTTACTTTTTACAATTACTTAAAAAAATTTATAAATTTAACAAATTAGTTTTTATATTTTTCAAACATGCCTATGCCCATTATGCTCACAATTACACTGCCCTTTCACACAGTCACACAAAACCTCCTCCACAGCCGTCTTCCTCTTTTCCTCCACAGCCTTCAAAATCAGTTCCAAGTCATCAAAACTAAGCTCGCTGTTCTCAATAACCTTCCCAATCATCTCCCCAACCTTCGTTTTACAAATCTTATTAAAAGTCCCCAATATATAACTGTTAGCCACTTCCTTTTCTGTAAAATCCGTCGAATAAATGTACTTGTTCCCCATTTCCCTTTTTTTCAATACCCCCTTTTCCAGCAGCCTATTCAACAAAGTCTTTATCGTAGCCTGCTTCCATTTCATCTTCTCACAAAGCACCTTCGCCACAAACCTGCTCGTAACTTCGTTATTTGCCCATACAACACGCATTACTTCCCATTCTGCATCAGTTATATGCCACTTTTGATTAATTCCACTACTCTTTCATATTTCTACCTCGCTCAAAATGTTTATAATCGTAATCTTTTTATATTATTAGTTTACAACAGTAATCGTTTTTTTGTCAAGTTTTTTTATTTAAATATAATTTCGTTTTTTTAAATAATATTTTTCATTATATAAATTATTAAATAAATATAAACAAATAATTAAAAAAATTACCACGATTTTTCTTTTTCGATTTTTTTATCTTTCATATAAAATTCGCTCTATAATTTCAAATCATTATTTAATCTAATACCAACTTTTCTCACAAAAAGTCCTCTTTGCATTTTTCATGAGACCCTCCCCTCCAACACCTATAAATACTAAATCCTACCAGTTTTTTTCTAGACCGTGTTTAGGTGGCTTTTTAAGAAATTAAGACTATTCTTATACTTTCAGTTTTTTTAAAACTGTATATTAACACGGATGGCTTTTGGCTGTTCGTATAAATCAAGGAGGAAACAAATGAGTAATAATCTACGACAGATCGCTAAAGATCTTCGATCGTTTGTAAAAAGATGTAAAGACGTACATTATTCTGATAGCCTGCTTATCTCTTTTTTGATAACTGGGCTTTTAACACTTGCGCCAAAACTTCAAGCTGATGCAATTGCTGAACAACAAGAAGTTACTGCGCAAACTTATGACACAATTTCGGACCTAAGACAGTCCTTTATGCGTGCTAGAAAGGAAAATGAAAAATCATTAAAAAGGAGCACAAAGTGAACTTGCTAGATTAATGAAACAAGGGATCAAAGTAATAAAGAGTCCATGGGCTTCATTCCAATACTCAGCAGGATTTACGAATAATGACTGGGGAACTACTTATAGAGGTAGAGGTGGAAAATATCTTGAATACTTTAGTAGAAGACCTAATGATTTAACTAAATATGTATTTGATGCAAGTAAACATCAATATGGAGCAACTAATTTGCACATTAAGAGAAACAAAGAGCCAGATTCATTAGAAATCAGCCCAGCAAATGTGCACAAAAGCATACGAACCATACAAAGTAGATAAGTTAAGTCGTATTGATGTTCCAAATGGTCCTAAATTCAATCCATTAGAAAAATCACGTGATTGGGGTTATACACCAGTTAATGCAGAACCTACCGTTGATTCAAAATCAGCATTTAGTATCACTCCTACTGATATAAAAAAATCAGTAAATGACGGTCTTGAATTTAATAATTTAAATAATACATTGGCAACTTACACAAGTAATGATAATGATACTAGACAAAGTAACACAGCTACTGGAGGTAATGCTGCTTCAACTGGTTCAACAGCATCAATTAAAACAAGTACTGGTACTATTCAAAATAATCGTTGGTGGTGGAGTAATGGTTCAAAAAGAAATGTAGGTGTTTTAACATCTATAAATTCTGGAAGTTTTGATATAGGAACTTTGCAAACTGGGTATACTTGGTATGGTGGAACTAGTTTTAGTGGATACAGTACTTATAGTATGAATACAAATCAAGGTAGTATCCGGGGACAAGATGAAACAACTTATAGTGGTAGTACTAACACAGTCAATGTAACAGATACAGGTAATAGTGGTAGTACTCAACATCCTACTCCAACTACTAACACTCTACATTATATTGCAATTCTTTACTTAGAACAAAATCCAAGTAAAAATTGGGATGACGCATTAACATGGGCAACAGCGCATACACGTACAAATGCATTGTGGACTGGTCCTTCTGCTACTGGTCACTATCAATTTTCAGATTATGAACATGATGAGATTCCAAGTGAACTTGGTACACCAGTAGCTGCAGCTCATTTTACTTCTGGAAGTAAAACATATTATAGTACTTTGACAACTGCAGTTGATGCTTCTATTTTAGCTGATAGTAATGTTGCTATTAGTGGTAGTACTTTTGACATAACTAAAGGAAATAATAGATCACGTAATGGTATTATTTCAGATAGTACTGATGTAAAATCTACTAATAATAAATTTAATCTTTCAGGTGAAGGAAATAATGGTATTTTTAGTAAAAAAATGGTAAATTAACATCTACTGGAAGTGCTACTACCGGATTCTTTTTTTAAATGGAACTGGTATAACTAAATCAAATGGTATTAATAACCAAGGTGGAGATGTAGATGTAAGAAGTGAGCATTTTACTATAGCTGGATCAGAAAATAATGGTATTTATACAAAAAAATGGAACTGTTGATGTAAAAAGTACAGTTTATTCAGTTGGTGGAACTAGCTTAAATAATGGTGTTTTTCTTAGATAGTGGTGCTAAATTGGCAGATGAAGGCTCTTCTTATGCTGTATCTGGATCACAAAAATAATGGTATTTATAATAATAGTACTGGAACTGTGACAGTTAAAGATCCAACAGTTACAGTAAGTGGAGATAAAAATAATGGTATTTATAATACATCAAGTGCTACTGGTACTGTAAAAGTTGAAAGATCATCATTAAGAGGTGCAAATGATTTTTGCAGTATCAGGAACTAATAATAATGGTATTTTGACAAATGGTACTGGAAACTTGAAAGTTACAAAGATTACTTTTGATGTAAATGGAACAACAGCTAATAATCCAGGAGATCAAAAATAATGCAATTTATCAAAAAGGTGATGCACAAGTAGAAATTGATAATTCAATATTTACAGTAGGTGGTAGAGATAACAATGCGGTTTTAGGAAAAGGTGCCAAAGATTTAGACATTAAGGGAGGAACTACATTTACAGTTACTGGTAATGAAAATAATGGAGTTCATTTAGATGGTACAGTAACAACAACAAAATATACAGATACAGGTTCTACATTTACATTAGATAATAATGCTACAAATTCAAATGCTATTTATGCTAAAAAGGTGCTGTTGAATTAAAAAGGTACTTCTATAACTCTTAATGGAGATAATAATAATGGATTAATAGTCTTTAAGAAAACAGATGTAACTCCTGTAAAAAGTAGGAAAAGATGGAAATACTAGATCTTCATTTGTCGTAAACAGTAATAATAATGGTATATTTGCTACAGGTGGTTCTTCAATTGATGAAATTAATGGAGCAGATTTTGATGTTAATCAAAGCGCAATAGGATTATTGGTAGGAGATTCTGATGGTAATGGTAAAGCTGAAGTAGCTAAACTAAAAAGAAGCAAAATTTGATGTTAAGGATACAGATGCTAATAGTCATGATACTGATGGTAATCAAACAGATAAAAAAAGGTACTGGTATCTATATGCATGAAGGAGAAGTTACTACTGATGGTACTGTAAAAAAATGGAAGGAAATGGAAGTGACATTTTTGTAACTGTTAATAACCAAAAAAATAATAAAATTGTTTTTTTGGTGGAAATACTACAGGATTGTCCGATGCTAATGTAATATTAGCAGGAAGCCGTTCAACTAAAAGCTAATAATAATATAGCATTTAATTTACAAAAAGGGTGATACTAGCAAAAATACAACAAATAGATTTAATAACAGATGGTACTAATAAAAAAAGGTGTTGACATAGCTTTTTATGGAGACGGAAATAGTGCTTATAAAGTAAATTCATTTGTAGGTACGTTAAACATTATTAATGGAGAAAAATGCTGTTTCTGGTACTATAGGTAACGATAATTTATCATCTGATAATGAATTTGGTCATGGTAAGATCTTGATGGTTGGAGATAATAATATTGTTTATAATGGTTTAGGATATGCACAAAGTGGAGAAATTAATCTTAGTGATGTCCAAATGGCAGGAGATAATAACGCTATAATCAGACTTCAAGGTCCTACTACTACTAATCAAGTAAGAACTACTAATGATAATACAGCACCTGTTGGAGCTTTTTGGTGGAACAATTCGTATTCAAGGTGCAATGGGTGGAGATTCAATAAATGTTTCTGGAATATCTTCACATAATATAGCTGTTTATGCTGCTTCTGGACAAAAATACAGATGGACAATTAGGAGAAACAAATATTTCTAATTTAACAGGTACTTTTAAGTAATGTTAATATACAAGATTTAAACGTTGGATTTGGTAGAAAATCAAAAGAAAGTGTTCTTATTTATGCAACTAATGGAACTGGTGTAGATGCAAAAACAAATACAAAAGATACTGATAATAATGTAGTAATCACTGATGGAGTAAAATCTTCTAGAATAGGAAGTGAAAAAAGAGGATACGATAAAGCAAATATTAATTATTCTGAAACTTCTGAAAAAGCAATTATGGGTTATGCAGATGGTGTATTATCAAATGGTGCTTTAAATAATACAAGTAATTATGCAAATACAGGTGGATCATCAGTTATTAGTCAACAATCAACAATTAACTTTACATCGCCTATAGATATGGTTTCAAGAAGTGGAATTGCTTACTATGCTAAAGCTGGTGGTAAAGTAACAAATACTAAAGCTACAAGAGCTGGTGGTGGAAATTCAATCGTTGCTTTTGCTACAGGAGATGCTAATTCAGTAAACACAGCTTACAATTCAAAAATTGAAGTAAAAAACATAACAGCTGCTGATTATTTAATTCAAGCTGACTATAATTCTACTCAAGGAGCTTTAGGATATGAAAATATTGGAGCATATGCTAGTAGTAATGGTAAAGTCACTGTTGATGCAACTCCGACTGCCAAGGCTATTGAAGAAAATGTAAATGCTCTAGATGGTAAAAGTACTACTACTTTAGTTGATAAATCATTAATTTATGGTATTGGAGCTTATGCTGAAAGTGGCGGTGACATTAAGATCAGTGGTTCTGGAACTGGTGATAAAGGAATCCATGTTGTTTCAGGAGATAAAGGTGCATTATATGCAAAAAGATAATGGTCAAATTGAATTTGGAGGATATATAACTCACCAAAAATAATATTGTAACTGGTACTGGTACAGCTGCTGATATATTAACATCTGACTTTAGTACTAAAAGTAGTGGTAATGTTGTAGGTGCCTCAGCTAACAAGACAAGAAAAGGACTTTATAAGACTAATGTCCCAAATAATAATGATCATGAAAATTTATCACCTTTCTACGTAAAAAGAACAGGTGCTGGTGATAAAGCTGCAATAAACTTTAAAGATGATACTCATATTGCAATGTTTGATGGTATTCTATATACTGGAAACGGCTATGGATCTGATACTTGGGCTTTAAATGACAAGAAACCTCTGTCAGATTATTATAAGGATGCTGATAGACCTAGTTTAGCAGGAGCAGAACAAGCTAAATATGATGCTGCTAAATATCGTGGAATGAATAAAGTAACAGCTTATATTTCAAAAAATAATGAAAATAACCATAAAGGTGTCAATGTTGGATTAATTAATCAAGCTCCAGAAGAAATTGAATGGGATACACACCAAGCTGGTGGAGATGGAACAGCAGGATACTTAAAAGGTATTGGTCAAGAATACACTGGTATGACTATTAAAAATATAGCTAGTGGTACTGATGATTATGGTAAAGATGGAAAAACAATATTCATTCTATAGTACTTTAATTAATAGTAAATTGAAGATTACACAAGAGATAGCTATTGAAGATGTAAGAAATAAGGGAACAGGAACAAATAATACAAGTTTTTGCTACTACTAGTACAGGTAATAATCACTTTAATGATCCGTTTAATAATATAGCTTTTAGAATCTAATATTATTACTATCGATACTGGTGGAAAAAGTTATAGGAGATGCTTCTCATAGAGATCACGGTACAGCTGGCGAAAATTATCAAATAAATAATGTTGGACTTTATGCCGGTAACTCTTTATCTAGATGGAATGATCTTACAAAAGATGCGGATTTTACAGGTAACTGGAGAAAAACTAAAAAAACTGAATCTGGTATTACAAATAAAAATATTGTAGATATCTGGGGTGGAAAAGCAAATCCAACTGACGGTGTTATAGGACTTCTTGTTAAATTTGGTGAATTAAAAAATACTGGTGGTAGTGCAGTTGTAGCAGTTGATCATGGTACTGCTATGATGGCAACAGATGGAAGTACAATAGAAAATAAAACTGGAGCAACAGTTATTGCTACTGGTAAGACTGATAGTTCAAATAGAGGTTCAGGAAATCCAGCATCAAATGAACCAAAAGCAACTGGAGAAAACTATGGTATTGTAGGAATTTCTGATACAGGTTATACATATAATATTGATCCTCAAGGAGATCTAGATAATTCAGTATCTATCGATCATGAAGGTTCATCAATCTATGCTGCTGGTGATTTAGCAGTTGGTATTTATGGTGAAAATAGACATAATGCTGTTAAGAACAAAGATGGTAATGTAACTATTAAATTTAAAAATAGTACAGCTGGTGCAACTGGTATTTATGTAGGAAATGAAGAGGCTAAAAATAAAGATACAGCAAGAGGAGTAGGTATTGCATTAGTAAATAAATCAAACTTAACTACTGGTGCTGGAACTATTGAACTAGAAGGTGCTGGTGGAGATTTAGCTGATTTCGCTGGTACTAATACAGCTACAGCTAATAATATGGCTCCAACATTAACACTTGCTCTAGGTGGAAATGATATTGCTACTGGTAACAACGGTATTGGTATCTACGCTGAAGATGGTACTATTAAAGTAAACTCTGATAAATTCACTGTTGAAACAAAAGATAACGGTGTAGGATTATGGGGAATGGATAATACAACTGTGGCTTATGGAACAAAAGGTAAGACTTTCCAATATAACTACAACGGTGCAAAAGATAAAAATGGATTTGCAATGGCATTTGGTGGAAAACGAAATGGCAACACAATTGCTTCAAATGATATGGATATAGTATTTACTAATGTTGGTGATAAAAATACTCCAGAAAAAGTAAATTTACAAACTGAAAATTCTAGTACTAGAAAAGGAACTAATAAAGGAATTGTAGGTATTCTTGTAAATACTAATGAGAAAGGCGATGTGGTAATTAACAGAGGTAAGATTTCAGAAGATAAATCTGAAACAAGTTTAAGAGCTTACGGAGCACTTGTAAATAAAGGTACATTTAGAAACTATGGAGAAATTAAACTTGCTGATTCATTAAAAACCAGATAAAGCAAGTAGTGTAAAAAGCTGCTGATATGGATAAAGTAAATGTTGGTATTAGAGCTAATAGTACTGATGGAAGAATTGAAAACTATGCTGATATTACAATTGGAACAGCTGATGCTACAAAAGCTGAAAGTAGAACAAATATAGGAAGCTGGGCTATTTACGGATATGATATTACAACTGGTAAAAAAAGATGCTAATAATGATTCTAACATTGTAATTAATAGAAATAGTTATGGTATTTACTCTGGAGACGGAACTGTAAATATTACTGGTACTAAATTTAAAGTAGGAAATGATACTGTTTTAGGACATGTTCAAACTACAAGCGGTTCTGGAGCACCAAGTTCTTATCCAATTAAAAGACAAACTCATGATTCTAGTGTAGTATCAACAAAAGCAGCAACAGACGGTTATGCTTTACCAGATGACTTGTTAAGTGGACTTGGAAGAGAAACAGATTCTTCAATTGGGGTTTATATTGATACTTCAGGTACTCCAAACAGAGATGTTACAATTAAAGCTAATATGGATATTGATAGATTCTCACATGGTATAGTACTTGCTGATAGGGATATGACAGATGTAAATGTAAAAGATGGAAATACAAATGTACATCTTAGTGGAGATATTAATCTTGCTTCTAATGAAGTTGCTGGATGAATCAGTTCATTCAACAGCTCCTAGAAATCCAAGAGTTCCTGAAGAAGTTAATGAACAAGGAAACGCTGTTTATTACTATTCAGCAGATTCTGAGATCTAGAGCAGATTCAAGTGCTAAGGTAACAATGAATGGTGATTACAATACTGCTTACTTCACAAGAGGTAGTGTAACAAATACAGGTACTATTGATCTTAGATCACAATATGATATTAAAAAAATGGTAAGCAAGATATAGGATATGGAAACTTAGGGTATTGTTTCAGCAAATGATAGTGGTAAGGAAGAATGGGCTTCACATAATAGTGGAACAATTACAACTGGACTTTCTGATACAATAAATATGGAATATTCAGTAGGTATGGCAGCAGGACGTAACTTATAGAAAAAAAATTCTACTACTAATGAACTAGAATATGACGGAACAACAGATCAAGGTTACATAATTAATGATACAACTGGAAATATAATAGTTAAAGAAAATAACGGAATTGGTATGTTTGCATCTGGTGAAAAATCAAAAGCTATTAACCGTGGTACAATTACATTAATCGGAGACAATGCAATTGGAATGTATCTTGATAGAGGAGCACAAGGAGAAAACTATGGTGTAATTACAGGTAATGCTAAAAACCTTAAAGGTGTAGTTGCAATTAATGGTGGATACATTAAGAACTATGGAGAAATTAATATTACAGGTGCAGGATCTGAAGGAATTGTAACTGATGGTTCTAAATTTACTCTTGATGCTAATAGAAATGTTAAAGCATATATTACTGATGTAGATTCACCTGAATACAGCAAAGGAATAACTGCAGGAGAAGCTAATGCAGATGACGGTAAAAATTATTATGGAGGACATGAAAGTTCAATTCTAGAAGGAACAACAGGAAATCCTAAGACAACAGGTGTTGGAACAACTATTAAATTACCACCAGTTGTAACTTTACCAAAAGTTAGTGTAGATGGAGTTGATACACCAATTTATAATGTAAACACTGATGCTGACGTAACAAACCCTGATGGAAAACATATAGACATTATAAGTAGTATTCAAACTGTCGGAAAAGATTGGAATGTAGCAGCAGATAAGAGCAGCACTATTGGTACTCTTGCTGGAGCAACTAGAGTTAGAACAATAGATCTTGCAGCTAAAGATGAATGGAATAACCCATTATGGGCTCACCACGATAAAGATCAATTATCAGAAGTAACAAGTATTGGAATGTATGTTGACACATCAGGAGTTAAATATACTAACCCAATCAATGGAATTACTAACTTACCAAACTTATCAAAAGTAAACTTGTACTTTGGACCAGAAGCTACATTATATACAAATGCTAAAGCAATTAGATTTGGAGATGTTACATATGATGACAACGGTACTACAAGAACAATTAAAGATAAGATCTTAGTACCATTTAACGAAGCATTGAAACACTTATCAGGAGGAGCTACAATCAATCCATTGTCAGCTTCATTAACTTGGCAAGTTGCAGCTAAAATCAATGCTAAGAATGAATTAACAGAAGTTGTAATGAGTAAAGTTCCATATCATTCATTCGCTTACGATGATGATACTAACTTAGTAAACTTCACAAACAACTTGGATAATGAATACGAAATCGCTAAACCTCACAGCCATGAAAAAGCTATCTTCAATAAATTGAATAGCTTAGGAAATGGAGAAGGACATATTTTAGCACAAGCATTTGACCAAATGAGAGGACATATTTACGGTGGAGTTCAACAAAGAATTAAATCTACATCAGATATTATCGGTGGAGAAGTAGCTGAACTTAGAGCTGATAGAAATGTATCTAAAGATTCTAATAAGATCAAAGCATTTGGACAAAGAAATGAATACAAGACTGATACAGGTGGAATACCAGATTGGTCAAGTAATGCAGGAGGAGTTGTGTATGTGCACGAAGACGAAACTGTAAGACTTGGACAAAGTTCAGGATGGTATGCAGGTGTAACAAACAACTACTTCAGATTTAAAGATTTAGCAAGATCTTATGAAAATCAAGCAATGTTGAAAGCAGGAGTATTTAAATCAATCCCACTTGATGGAGATGGAACAGTAAGACTTAACTTAGGTGGAGACGGATTCTTTGGAAGAAATGATATGAAACGTAAATTCTGGGTAGTAGACCAAGAATTCCAAGCAGAATCTAATTACTACTCTTATGGAGCAGGATTAAATGCAGGACTAGAAAAAGAATTTGTAGTAAATGACGGATTCAGCATAGTACCAAAAGTTGGAATAAGAACAGAATACGGAAGATTCTCATCAATCCATGAAAACGGAGACATGGCATTAAATGTTAAGAGCAACGATTATATCTCAGTTAAGCCAAGTGCAGGAATAGACTTTAAATATAATCAAAAAGTATTCAAGAACACAAACTTAACAGCAAGTTTAGGATTTAGTTATGAAAGTGAAATTGGAAAACTTGATGACGTTGAAAAATGAAGCAAGAATCACAGGAGCATGGACTGACTACTTTGGAATCAAAGGAGACAAAGAAAACAAGAAAGGAAACTTCAAGTCAGACTTGAAACTAGGAATAGACAACGGAAGATTAGGTTTAACAGTAAACACAGGATACGATACAAAAGGACACAACTTCAGAGCAGGATTAGGATTGAAAGTAATGTACTAGAAATAGGGATTAGAGGAAATCTTAAAGATGTGAAGAAGAAAAATAGCTTAAACAAAACGGGAGGAGGGCTGCCAGAGATGGTGGCTCTTCTTTTTGTATTAAAAAAATTGAAATATATGGTAAAAATAATAGTGTAAAAAAAGAAGATAAAATTTAAATACATTTAACATTAGGAGGTAGATAAATGAAGAAAATTCCTGTTGGTATTGAAGATTTTAAGGAAATTATAAATAATAATTGTTATTATGTTGATAAAACTAAATTTATCGCCGATATTTTTAGATGATGGTTCTAAAGTAAAAACTTTTTACACGTCCAAGAAGATTTGGAAAGACATTAAATATGTCAATGCTAAAATATTTTTTTGATATTTATAATGCTAAAGAAAAATAAAGAATTGTTTAATGGTTTAGATATTGAGAAATCTGAACATTTTTTTCAGAGCAAGGGCAATATCCTGTTGTTTTTTTATTTCATTAAAAAGGAATTAAGGCTGACAGCTGGGAAAAATTTCTTAAATTCCATTAAATCTTTGATATCAAGTCTTTACAATGAATTTGAATATGTGAGAAGTTCGTTAAATGAATCTGAACTTAAAACTTTTTGATAAAAATATGGTTCAAAAAAAGATGATGGAGATTATGAAAATTCTCTAAAGTATTTGACAGCTTATTTATACAAATATTACAATAAAGAGATCGTCCTTTTGATTGATGAATACGACAGCCCTTTTAATTTCAGCTTATGAATATCACTATTACGACAAAGCAATTATATTTTTTTAAGATTTTTTTACGGGGAAGCATTAAAAAAACTAATCAGTATTTAAAAACTGGTATTATGACAGGAATCATAAGAGTCATAAAAAGCTGGAATCTTTTCAGATTTAAATAATTTAAGAATCTATTCTATTTTTGAGCAACCATTATTCTGAATTTTTTTGGATTTACTGAAGATGAGGTAAAAAAAGGCACTTTGTGACTACAATATTGAATTTAAACTTGCTGATGTTAAATTGTGGTATGACGGCTATAAATTTGGAGATTCTGAAGTTTATAATCCATGGAGTATTTTAAATTTTTCTTTTTGACAAAAAAACTGGCTCCAAATTGGATTAATTCTTCTGGAAATTTTTCTTATCAATGATATTTTTAAAAATGTGGATGCTGAAACAATGGAAACTTTGGAACAGTTATTTTTCAGGGAAAGTGTGGAAGAAAATATTAATGGGAACTCTGATTTGTCTGTATTGCTTTGGGCAAGAGGAAATTTGGGAATTGCTTTTTGTTTAGCGGATATTTGACGGTTGATGAGAAGATTGGGGAGGATTATGAGAATGTGTATTCTTTGAGGTTGCCTAATCGGGAAGTTAGGGAGTTTTTTTAGACAGAAGTTTATTGAGGTAAATTTTGGGGAAAGTTTGTTTAGGAAGGCGATGGAATCACTTAAAAAGCTGAAATTTAACTATTTTTGAAAAAAATATTTGCAGAATATTTTTGCTAAAGTCGACTAGTTATAACGATACTAAAAAAATGAGGATTTTTATCATGGATTGGTCTTAGGAATGATGTTTTATTTGGATAATCATTATTATGTGAAGTCTAACGAAGAATCTGGGCTTGGGAGATATGATTTGATGATAGAGCCTAGAAATAAGAATAATAGGGATTTATATTGGAATTTAAGGTTACGAAAGATGAGAATAGTCTTGAAAAAGTTTCAAAGGAGGCTGTGGATCAGATTATTGAGAAAAAAATATGATGTTGCTTTTGAAGGATAGGGGTATTGAGGATATTACTTTGGTTGGGGTGGCATTTTGTGGGAAAAATGGTTAAGGTTTTTTTATAAAAAAATATTGAAGGAGAGTTGATTTTGAATAAAAAAATTATTTTTTTATATTTGTATTTTTTTATTATTGGGAACTTTTTTTCCTGCACTTCGCTTTCAGAAGGGCTTTCAATGAAAAAGTCAGGTTTATAATGCGGATAATGTGGATTTTTTTACTATGATTTGACTTATAAGAAAGATGGGGAAACGCATTATGAAAGACAGATCTGGGATCAGGCTTATAAGATTTTGGATGAGGCGCAGGATTTTTTCCTGATGGATATTTTTGTGTTTAATGATTTTGTTGGGAAAGGAGTGGAAGAAAAGTTGCATCCGTTGCCGCTTGCAGAAGAATTTGCAGAAAAGATACTGGAAAAGCGGAAAAAAGATCCGAATGTGGAAATTTACCTGATACTTGATGAAAGCAATACATTTTACGGGGCTTATGATAATAAGATGCATAAAAAACTGGAGCAGGCTGGAGTAAAAATTGGGTATGTTGATTTAATGAAGCTGAGAGATCCGATGCTTGTTTATTCTGTGCCATGGCGGCTATTTATACAGCCTTTTGGAAACCCAAAAAATCGTGGGAAAATAAAAAATCCGATTTACGAAGGAACGGATAAAGTTACAATTCGCAGCCTTTTAAGAGCATTGAATGCGAAAGCGGATCATAGAAAGCTGATTATGAATGAAAATACTGCCTTGCTGACATCAGCAAATCCACATGCCGAAGGTTCAAAACATTCAAATGTGGCATTTAAATTTTCAGCACCGATATTAAAAGAAATTTACAATGCTGAAAAGCCAGTTGCAAGAATTACTAAAAAAGATGGAAGTTTAAAAAGAACATTGCCAAACAAGGATTTTAGCAAAATTCCGTTTTCATCAAATGACAAGCTGAAAATACAATATTTTACAAATGATGCGACAGCTAATAATATTTCAGAAGAATTAAAAAATACACAATTTGGTGATAAAGTCATCATTGCTCAATTTTTTCTTGCAGACAGGGGAATAATAAACGACATTAGAAAGGCTGCAAAACGTGGAGTAAAATTTGAGATAATACTAAATAATGCAGAAGCAGGACTGCCAAACAAAGCGGCGGCTGGAGAATTGATGAAATATGCAAGAAAACATGGCTATGACATCAATGTTAAATTTTACAACAAAGGCGAAGAAATGTACCATGTAAAAATGATGTCAATTCTGAAAAAGGATTATCTGATAACTTACGGCGGATCCACAAACTTTACGAGAAGAAATATGAGAAACTATAATTTAGAGAATGAGCTGAAAATAATGTCAGCCTACGACCAGAAAGTTTCCAAAGATATTTTAGACTATTACGACAGATTATGGACAAACAGGGATGGCGATTTTACGTTACCTTATGATGAAGGAAAAAATGAAAAATTTATGAATGATATGCTGTTTAGATTTATGGAAGTGAATGGATTTGGAGCTTTTTTAAAAAAATTTTTAAATATAATGAAAGAAGTGCGATTCCTATGGAAAAACAGAGTTAAGGTTGAAAGAATAGATGAAAATAATTACGATAGAATATTTGCAATTTCTGATCTTCATGGTCAATATGACTTATTTTTTAAGATTGCTTGAAAAAAATCGAGTTAAAAAGAGAAGATTTATTTTTAATTTTTGGGAGATATTTGTGATAGAGGGAAAAAAATCTTATGAAATTTATATGAAATGTATGAAAATGATAAAACTTGGATATAATCTGAAGTTTATTTTTGGGAAATCATGAAGATATGCTTCTGGAGGATTTTGAAAAATGATTATCCATTGAATTATGAAACAGAGTATTCGATTTATAAAAAAATTCTAAATATTTTGAAAAGAAAAATATAGAGAAATGGCATAAGGAAAATTTTTCCTGCTGAAGTAAAATGGCTGATAAAATGGTTAAAGGATTGTCCGCTCATAGTTTGTGGAAATGAGAATATTTTTGTTCATGCGGGGCTGGATTTAAGCAAGGATTTGGAAAATCAGGAAAGGGAAAAATGTGCTTTGGACACGGGAAGAGTTTTTGGATAGATAAGAAAAATATTCTTGAAGAATATAAAAATAAAAGTATATTTTTGGACATACACCAAATCTGGATGGTAAAATATCTAAAAAAACTGATAAAATCTATGATATTGACTGCGGAGCATTTTTCACACATTCATTAGGATGTATGGAAATAAAAAGAAAAAAAGGAAATATATTTATAAAAATATGTCATAAATTAGGCTGGATTTTTTTCCAGTTTTTGTTATAATATTATAGATTTTAAAAATTTAAGGAGGAAAAATTAACAAAAATTTGTTAAAATAAAGAATGAACAAAATTAAAAAAATATTGCAATTATTGCACACGTAGATCACGGAAAAACAACTCTTGTCGATGCTTTTATTAAAACAGGCGGGGACATTTGGAGAACATGAAAAAGTAGATGAAAGAATTATGGATAGTGATGATTTGGAGAAGGAAAGAGGGATTACGATCTTTTTCTAAAAATGCTTCATTTCATTATAATGGATATAAGATAAATATTGTAGATACTCCAGGGCATGCGGATTTTGGTGGAGAAGTGCAAAAGAATCTTGAAAATGGTGGATCTCTGTATTGCTTTTTGGTAGATGCTTTTGAAGGAGTTATGCCACAGACTAAATATGTGTTAAAACAGGCACTAGAACATGGACTTCGTCCAATCGTGGTTGTTAATAAGATTGACAGGCCAAATTCAGATCCTGATGCTGTTGTGGATTCTGTATTTGATTTGTTTGTGGATTTGGGAGCAAATGATGTTCAGCTTGATTTTTCCAGTAGTTTATGCATCGGCTAAAAAAATGGGTATGCTAAATTGGAATTGGAAGATGAGGATAAGGATATGAAACCGCTTTATGATGAAATTATGAAGCACGTTGATGATCCTGAAGGTGATGTGAATGAACCTTTACAAATGCTTATTACAAATACAGAATATGATGAATATGTAGGAAAAATTAGGAACTGGAAGAATATATAACGGAAAAATTGAAAAAGAATCAGGAAGTTACGTTAATCAAGAGAAATGGCGACTTGGTAAATGGAAAAATTACTAGAATTTATGGATATGACGGTCTTAAAAAAAGTCGAGATGGAACAAGCATTTGCTGGGGATATTGTAACAATTGCAGGGATTGATCAAATTGATATAGGAGAAACTGTTGCAAAATAAAGAAAATCCTAAACCATTACCATTAATTGACATTGATGAGCCAACACTTGCGATGACTTTTGTTGTAAATGATCTGCCATTTGCTGGGCAAGACGGAAAATTTGTAACTTCTAGAAATATTTTTAGAAAGATTGCAAAAAGGAAGTAAATCATAACGTTAGTATGAGACTTGAAATGACAGATCTGCCAGATGCCTTTATTGTAAAAAGGAAGAGGAGAACTTCAATTATCTATTTTGCTTGAAAATATGAGAAGGGAAGGCTACGAAGTGGCAGTTTCAAAGCCTGAGGTTATCTTTTAAGGAAAAAAATGGACAGAAAAATGGAGCCAATCGAACTTGCAATTATTGATGTTGCTGATGAATTTGTAGGAGTTGTAATTGAAAAATTAGGACTTAGAAAAGGTAAATGGTAAATATGAATCAAGGAAGGACGGCTACACAAGACTTGAGTTCAAAGTCCCATCACGTGGATTAATTGGATTTAGAAATGAATTTTTAACAGAAACTAGAGGAACAGGAATTTTAAATCATTCTTTCTATGAATATGAACCTTTTAAAGGAGAAGTTACAGGAAGAAGAAGGGTGTTCTAATCGCAATGGAGCCAGGAACAAGTCTAGGTTACTCATTAAACAACTTGCAGCCACGTGGAATCCTATTTATTTCGAGCCAGGAGTTGAAGTTTACGAAGGAATGATAGTTGGAGAGCATTCAAGAGAAAACGACCTAGTTGTAAACGTATGTAAAGGTAAAAAAACTTACAAATATGAGGCCGCTGGAAGTGATGATGCTGTAAAATTAGCACCTCCAAAGGAATTTACACTAGAATTAGCACTTGAATACATCGAAAATGATGAATTGGTGGAAATCACGCCTAACTTTATCAGACTTAGAAAAAAATATTTGAATGCTAACGAAAGAAAAACAAGAAAATAAAAATTAATACAACTATCACTAAATAAATTTTTATAACTATCTCATAAATAAACATGGGATAGTTTTTTTATTCCACATATTTTTTTACCAAATACTAATAAATAACTATATTTTTTTACTAAATTTACAACTTTTTTCTTTACATTTTTTTATCTTTCATATAAAATTCGCTCTATAATTTCAAAACATTATTTAATCTAATACCAACTTTTTCTCACAAAAAGTCCTCTTTGCACTCATTACGACCCTCCCCTCCAACACCTATAAATACTAAATCCCTACCAGTTTTTTTCTAGACCGTGTTTAGGTAGCTTTTTAAGAAATTAAGACTATTCTTATACTTTCAGTTTTTTTTAAAACTGTATATTAACACGGATGGCTTTGGCTGTTCGTATAAATCAAGGAGGAAACAAATGAGTAATAATCTACGACAGATCGCTAAAGATCTTCGATCGTTTGTAAAAAGATGTAAAGACGTACATTATTCTGATAGCCTGCTTATCTCATTCTTGATAACTGGGCTTTTAACACTTGCGCCAAAACTTCAAGCTGATGCAATTGCTGAACAACAAGAAGTTACTGCGCAAACTTATGACACAATTACGGACCTAAGACAGTCCTTTATGCGTGCTAGAAAGGAAAATGAAAAATCATTAAAAGGAGCACAAAGTGAACTTGCTAGATTAATGAAACAAGGGGATCAAGTAATAAAGAGTCCATGGGCTTCATTCCAATACTCAGCAGGATTTACAAATAATGACTGGGGAACTACTTATAGAGGTAGAGGTGGAAAATATCTTGAATACTTTAGTAGAAGACCTAATGATTTAACTAAATATGTATTTGATGCAAGTAAACATCAATATGGAGCAACTAATTTGCACATTAAGAGAAACAAAGAGCCAGATTCATTAGAAATCAGCCCTGCAAATGTACATGAAGCATATAAGCCATACCAAATAGACGAATTAAATAATATTTCTACACCAGATAAACCTAATTTCAATCCGTATGTTCAAAAACGTGATTGGGTAAACAAAGAGTTAAAAGTAGAAAATAGTGCTTTAAATCCAGCACCAGAAGCATTTTCTCTTAAACGTGATACATTAAGTCAATCAAGTAATACTGCTGACTTTAATAATCAAAGCACAACTTATACTTCTAATAGTGGTAATACGACAATAAATGATACTGCTGGAGGAGGTACTATTCCTACCACAACAGTAGGGACATTAGAAGCAAAAAATTCTGGTTCAAAATTATATAATACTTATTACTGGTGGTATGGTGTTGATTCATATCATGATTTGGGGAGTGTAAATAGTGTTAAAAATGGACATTTTAATATAGGTACTGTAGGATATCCTACAGGCTATCCCGCTGATCATAATAATGCCTGGTGGGCTTGGTCAGGTTATAGTACTTACTATGGTGCAAATGTAGATGGAACATCTTACTGGGGAGCTGACGACAATAATTATACTGCTGCATTAAGAACATATAATGTTGATAATACTAGTTTAGATGCTAACCTTAAAAATTGGGCAGTTGATAAATATCGACAAACTCATTCTGGTGTTGATTACGCTACTGCTTGGAAATTGATACATGATAATCCAGATCATTATCTTGTTCGAGATACTTCTACTACACCACCTGAATATAAATATCAAGATGATGGTAGTGGAAGTCTTGGAGGAGGAGCAACTGGGCATCCATTAGCAATAGGGATAACTTCAGGACCGCATACATATAATGCGTTTACACATAAAGATGTAGATGCATCAATTGTAGCAGAAACTCCTAATTTAGAAATAAAAGACAACGAATTTACAATAACTAATGGAGGAGTTAATAATAATAAAAATCGTTCTGGTGTTATTGTAAATGGATCAACTATCAGTTTAACTAGTAACACCTTTAATATTAATGGAGTGCAAAAATGATGGTACAAGAGTTATGAGTGGTAAAAAGCAGATTTTTCATTCTAATACCTTTAATATTAATGGAACAAATAATATTAATGGTATAGCAAATAGTGGTGAAATAACAGTTGATGGAGATAGTTTTACAATTAGTAGTGCTTCAACAGGTTCTAATGGTATTTGGGATGATAGTAATGGAAAGGGAAATGTAAAGAATGCTAAGTTTGAAATTAATGCAGCCACTTCTAATGGTATCAAACATGATAATACTTCTGATTACCTTACAGTTAATACAGGTAAGTTTGATATAAAAATCTAAAGAAGCTAATGGTATATCAAATGGCGGTAAAGTATCAATTGAAAAAAAGTACATTTAATGTTGGTAATGCTAGAACAGATAAAAAAATCTAATGGTATAGTTTTAACAGGTACTTCTTCTCAAGTAACTGTTAAAGGTGGTACTTTCACTATTAAAGGAGATGAATCAAATGGAATTAATTCTCAAGATGGTAGTACTGAGTAGTTGTAGATAATTTTTGCTAGTGGAGGTACTACAGATGAAGCTATTTTTGATATAGTAGATGGTGTACAAAAAAAGTAATGGAATATATACAAAGAAAGCTCCATTGAGTGTTAAACATAGTACATTTGAAATTAGTCTTCCTGGTACTGGTATTGCTGCTACTGGTATTTATAATAATGGTATATTTATTAACGCAGGTGCAACAGGTACTCATGAAGTAAATAATTCGACACTAAAGATAAATGGAAGTCAAAGTAATGGTATTTTAGTAAAAGCAGGTTCATTAACTACTAATAGTAATACTTTTTGAAATATATGGTTCTTCTAATAATGGTATTCAGTCTACCGGAGGAACTACAGCCATAGAAGATAAACACTCAAGTTTTAGCATAACAGGTTCAAATTCTAACGGAGTTTACGCAGATAATGGAAATGTAGATCTTTTAGGAACTACTATGACTGTTAATGGAGCAAATAGTAATGGTATTATCGTTAAAACTGGTGGAACAGTAAACATAAAAAAAGATACAACATATAAACCTAAATTTACTGTAGGAGGTGCTAACAGTAATGGTGTGTATGTAACAGGTGGTAAAACTGTAGCTGAAATATCAGATACTAATTTTGATGTAAGTGGTAATGGTACTGGAATACTTGTAGGAGATAGTGGTGGAGCTGCAAAAGTTTCAAAAATTAAAGATACTACTTTTACTGTTAATGTAGATTCAGCTAAAGATAATGATAAACATGGTACTGGAATTTATATGTATGATGGTAAGATTACAACTGATGATAATGTTAAAATTAGTGGTAATGGTGATGATATCTTAGTAACTATTAATAATTCAAAAAATAATGAAATTAAATTTGATGGTAATCGTACAGGTAACGCTCCTTCTTATGATGATGCTGTTGTAATGAAGGCTTCAGGTAATAATAATATAGGATTTAATTTACAAGATGATTTGTACTACTTCTTCTTCTACTAGTAATATAAAAAGTAGAAAATGTAGCTGGTAAAAATGGATTTGATATGGTCTTCAGTGGAAATAGTAATAGTGCTTTCAAAGTAAATTCATATATAGAGGACCTATCTATTTCTGATGGAGATAGTACTGCTACTCCTAGTACTTTAGGTGAAGATATTTTATCAAGTGATTCTGAATTTGGTAAAGGTAAAATTATAATGACTGGAAACAAGAACATTGTTTATAATGGTTTAGGATATGTAAAAGGTGGAAAACTTAGTCTTAGTGATGTTCAAATGTATGGAGATGACAATACTATGATTAGCCTTCAAGGTCCTTCTAAGAAATTGATAGATGATGCACATGTTGCAACTGATAAGCCTAGTAACTATAAAGAAGCTCCTGTTGGTGTTTTTGGAGGAGAAATTCGTATTCAAGGAGCAATGGGTGCAGACACAGTAAATGCTGGAAATAGACCTTCTTCAAATAATATAGCTATCTATGCCGCTTCGGGACAAAATTCAACAGGAACAAATCAAATTGGAGAAGCAAATATTTCTAATTTAAATGGTAGTTTATCTAATGTTAAGGTAAAAGATATAAATGTTGGATTTGGAAAGAACTCAACTAATGGTGTACTTGTTTATGCTACTAATGGAACTGGTGTAGATGTATCTACTACTACTAAATATGATGGTGGAACTGGTTTGGCAGCAGTCCAAGCAATCACTGATGGTGTAGTATCTAGTAGACGTGGAACTGAAGCTAGAGGATATAATACAGATAAAGTTTCTTATGATAATACTTCTTTAAGAACAATTATGGGTTATGCAAACGGTGTATTTAATACTTCTCCGGATGCTAGTAATACTAATAATAATTATTTATTGACAAATGGACTATCACTTGTTAAACAACAATCAACTATTAACTTTGATTCACCTGTAGATATGGTTTCAAGAGAAGGAATTGCTTATTATGCTGTAGGTGGTGGTAAGATTAAAAATACAACAAAAGATACAAGAGCAGGTGGTGGAAAATCAATCGTAGCTTTTGCTAGAGGAAATGCTTTCAATGGAACAGACCATAGTTTTAAATCAGATATTACAGTAAAAAATATTACAGCTGCTGATTATTTGATTCAATCAGCTTGGACATCTCTTTTAGGAAATAATGGTTACGAAAATATTGGAGCTTATGCTGATGATTATGGAGAAGTTACTATTGATGGTGCAACTCCAACTAAAAAAGCAACTGAAAGTAAGGCAAAAGGAATAGATGGAAATACTGAATTAGTTGGGGAATCATTAGTTTATGGTATTGGAGCTTATGCTGAAAACCATGGTAAAGTTAAAGTTACTGGTACTGGTAATGATTACGGAATTCATGTTGTTTCAGGGAATAAAGGAGCATTATATGCTAAAGATGATGGTACAATTGATTTCGCAGGATATATAACTCACCAAAACAATATTACAAATAATAGTGACGGTAAAATAGAAACATCTGACTTTACTAATCTTAGTACTAATAATGTTACATCAACTTCAGTTAAAAGAAGAGGAATTCTTAGAGGTGTTGGAACAACAGATAATGACCATGAAAATTTAGCACCTTTCTATGTAAATAGAACATCTATTACTGATAGTGCTGGAATAGACTTTGTAGAGTGAAACTCATATTGCGATGTATGATGGTATCTTGTATACTGGAAATCAATATGGTAATGCAAGTTTATGGACAAGAAATAGTGATAGACCTTTATCAGATTACTATGAAAATACGAAGGCAACACCATCAGTTGATTTAGATAAATACAATGCAGCAAAATATCGTGGAGTAAATAATATTAAAGTTTATATTTCAGAAAAATAATAAAAATGAAAATAAGGGAGTTACTGTAGGATTGATTAATCAACCTATAGATAAAACAACTAATAAATCTTTAACAATTCACTGGAATGATAAACAAGCTGGTGGAGATGGTACTGCTACTAGTTATTTAAAAAGGTATTGGTAAAGATTATACTGGTATGACTATTAAAAAAATGTTGATCCTACTAGTAAGAGTTTTGGTAAAGATGGAAAAACAATATTCATTCTATAGTACTTTAATCAATGGTAAGTTAGATATTGAACAAAAGTATAGTTGTCGAAGATATAGATAAAACATTAGATCAAGATCCAAGTTACACTAATGTTGTAGGTTCTAATAAATATAGTGATCCATTTAATAATATTGCTCTAGAATCTAACTTAATTACTATTGAAAAAGGATCAGCTGCTAGTCCAGTAGTAATTTCAGGAGATGCTTCATACAGAGATCATGGTACAGCTGGTGAAAATTATCAAATAACTAATGTTGGACTTTATGCCGGTAACTCTTTAAATAGATGGGATAGTCTTGATCAAAAAACAACTAATGTAAATAATAGTTGGAGAAAAACTAGAAAAGATGAATCTGGTATTACAAATAAAGGTATTGTAGATATTTGGGGTGGAAAAGCTACTAAAAATAATGATGCTGGTGTTACAGGACTTCTTGTTAAATTTGGTGAATTAAAGAATAGTGGAGCTGATGGTAAAGGAAGAATTGCAGTTGATCATGGTGCTGCTATGATGGCTACAGATGGAAGCACAATAGAAAATAAAGGTGGAGCAAAAGTTATTGCAACTGGAATATATAATCCTTCACATCAAGGTATTACAAAATCAACAGAACAAAATGCTACTGGGGAAAACTATGGTATCGTAGGAATTTCTGATACAGGATATAAATATAATATTAAACCTGATGGTGCTTTAGATAATTCATTAACACTTACTCATGAAAATTCATCAATTTATGCTGCTGGAGATCTTGCAGTTGGTATCTATGCTGAAAATAGAAATATTACTCCTGCAAACAGTAATGTAACTGTTGACTTTACAAATAATACAACTGGTGCAACTGGTATTGATGTAAGAAATAATAAAGCTGAAAATAAAGATAGTAGTGCAAGAGGAGTAGGTATTGCATTAATAAATGGTGGAACACTTAACTTAAAAGGTGCTAGTAATGGTGCATTAGCTAATTATGCTAATAATGCTACTGTAACAGATGCTTCAAAAGGAGCAAGTACTTTAGATTTAACACTTAATTTAGGTGGAAATGATATTGCTACTGGTAAAAACGGTATTGGTATTTATGCTGAAGATGCTGCAATCAATATAACTCCTGGTACTGGTGTAGGTCCTTATAAATTTACTGTTGAAACTCAAGATAACGGTGTAGGATTATGGGGAATGGACAATACTACAGTTGCTTATAATTTAGGAATTCCTAGTGGTACTAGTTCAACTGGTCGTACTAGTGCACATAATAGCGTTTTCCAATATACTTACAGCGGTGGAATGAAACAAAATGGATTTGCAATGGCATTTGGTGGAAAACGAAATGGTGTAACAACTGCAGAAAATTATATGGATATTAAATTTACTAACCACGGAGATTCTAATCCAACTATAGTAGATTTACAACATACTATTGCTAATGGTAGAAATAAAGGAACTGAAGCAGGAATTGTAGGTATATTAGTAAATACTGACAATGAAAAGGATAAAGTAATTAATTATGGTAAAATTGAAGAAGATCAAAATTTATCTAAAACAAGTTTAAGAGCTTATGGAGCACTTGTAAATAATGGTATTTTTGAAAACCATGGAGATATTAAACTTGCTAACTCATTAAATCCAATTAAAGCAAGTGATGTAACAACTGAAGATATGAAGAAAGTAAACGTTGGTATTTTAGCTAATGATCCTGACAAAGGTAAAGGTGGAAAGAATACAACAATTAGAAACTTTGCAGATATTACTATTGGATCAGCTGATGCTACAAAAGCTGAAAGTAGAACAAATATAGGAAGCTGGGCTATTTACGGATATAATGTTGAAACTGGTAAAAAAGATGATGGTAATAATTCTAACATCGTAATCAACAGAAACAGCTATGGTATTTACTCTGGAGACGGAGATGTAAATATTCATGATACTGACTTTAAAGTAGGAAACGATACTGTTTTAGGACATGTCCAAACTACAAAGGGAACTTCTACATTATCAACTGCTTACCCAATTACAAGACAAACTTATGATTCTAATGTAGTATCAACAGCATCAGCAACAGACGGTTATGCTTTAGCAGATGACTTGTTAAGTGGACTTGATGGTACAGCTAAGAGAAAAACAGATTCTGCAATTGGGGTTTATATTAACAAGGGAGGATCTGGTAGAGACATTAAAGTTAATGCTAACATGGATATTGATAGATTCTCACATGGTATAGTGCTTGCTGAAAGAGAAGACGATGGAACTGATACAAAAGTAGCTCTTGGAGGAGAAATTAATCTTGCTTCAAATAAAGTAGCTGGAGGACAAGTTCATTCAACAACTCCTAGAAATCCAAAAGTTCCTGAAGAAATTGATGAACAAGGAAATGCTGTATACTACTATTCAGCAGATGCAGGATCTAAAGCTACTTCAAATGCTAATATAACAATGAACGGTGACTATAATACTGCTTACTTTACAAAAGGTTCTGTAGAAAATTATGGTACTATTGATCTTAGATCAAAATATGATGTTGACAATCATAAGACAGCTTTAGGATATGGAAACTTAGGTATTGTTTCAGCAAATACTAAACGGTCTTCAATTAACCGAGGAACAATTACAACAGGACTTTCTGATACAATAAATATGGAATATTCGGCAGCTATGGCAGCAGGACGTAATGTCTATGTAACAAATGCTAATGGTGAATTAGAATATAGAAATACAACAGATCAAGGTAGCATAGTTAATGGTGTTAAAGGTAACATTAATTCTGGAAAAATAATAGTTCAAGAAGATAATGGAATTGGTATGTTTGCAACTGGTTCTAATTCAACAGCTATAAACTACGGAACAATTGATTTGGTTGGAAACAATGCAATTGGAATGTACCTTGATAGAGGAGCAAAAGGTGAAAACTGGGGAACAATTACAGGTAATGCTAAAAACCTTAAAGGTGTAGTTGCAATTAATGGAGGATACATTAAGAACTATGGTACAATTAATGTTACTGGTTCAGGATCTGAAGGAATCGTAACTGACAGTTCTAAGTTCATTGTTGATGCTAATGGAAATGTTTTAAAATATGTTGACAGTACAGATTCGCCTGATTATTCTAAAGCAATAACTGCAGGAGAAGCTAATGGAAACAACGGACATACTGATTATTATGCATCTGCTACAGATCCTAATAAACCTGGATATGAAAGTTCAATCCTAGAAGGAACACCAGGAAATCCTAAGACAACAGGTGTTGGAACAACTATTAAATTACCAACTATTGTAACTTTACCAAAAGTTAGCGTAGATGGAGTTGACACACCAATCTATAATGTAAATACTGATGCTACTGTAACAGATAAAGATGCAAAACATATAAATATTATAAGTAGTATTCAAACTGCTGGAAAAGACTGGAATGTAGCAGCAGATAAGAGTAGCACTATTAGTACTATTGCTGGAGCAACTAGAGTTAGAACAATAGATCTTGCAGCTAAAGATGAATGGAATAACCCATTATGGGCTCACCACAATAAAGATCAATTATCAGAATTAACAAGTATTGGATTATATGTTGATACATCAGGAGTTAAATATACTCACCCAATTAATGGAATCTCTAACTTACCAAATTTATCAAAAGTAAACTTATACTTCGGACCTGAAGCAACATTATATACAAATGCTAAAGCAATCAGATTTGGAGATGTTACATATAAAGATGAACATGGTGTTACACAAGTAATTAAAGACCATATTTTAGAACCATTTAACGCTGAATTGTCGAACTTATCAGGAGGGGCTACAGTTAATCCATTGTCAGCTTCATTAACTTGGCAAGTTGCAGCAAATATCAACGCTAAGAACGAATTAACAGAAGTTGTAATGAGTAAAATTCCATATCATTCATTTGCTTATGATGATGATACTAACTTAGTAAACTTCACAAACAATTTGGATAACGAATACGAAATCGCTAAACCTCACAGCCATGAAAAAGCTATCTTCAACAAATTGAATAGCTTAGGAAATGGAGAAGGACATATTTTAGCACAAGCATTTGACCAAATGAGAGGACATATTTACGGTGGAGTTCAACAAAGAATTAAATCTACATCAGATATTATCGGTGGAGAAGTAGCTGAACTTAGAGCTGATAGAAATGTATCTAAAGATTCTAATAAGATCAAAGCATTTGGACAAAGAAATGAATACAAGACTGATACAGGTGGAATACCAGATTGGTCAAGTAATGCAGGAGGAGTTGTGTATGTGCACGAAGACGAAACTGTAAGACTTGGACAAAGTTCAGGATGGTATGCAGGTGTAACAAACAACTACTTCAGATTCAAAGATTTAGCAAGATCTTATGAAAAATCAAGCAATGTTGAAAAGCAGGAGTATTTAAATCAATCCCACTTGATGGAGATGGAACAGTAAGACTTAACTTAGGTGGAGACGGATTCTTTGGAAGAAATGATATGAAACGTAAATTCTGGGTAGTAGACCAAGAATTCCAAGCAGAATCTAATTACTACTCTTATGGAGCAGGATTAAATGCAGGACTAGAAAAAGAATTTGTAGTAAATGACGGATTCAGCATAGTACCAAAAGTTGGAATAAGAACAGAATACGGAAGATTCTCATCAATCCATGAAAACGGAGACATGGCATTAAATGTTAAGAGCAACGATTATATCTCAGTTAAGCCAAGTGCAGGAATAGACTTTAAATATAATCAAAAAGTATTCAAGAACACAAACTTAACAGCAAGTTTAGGATTTAGTTATGAAAGTGAAATTGGAAAACTTGATGACGTTGAAAATGAAGCAAGAATCACAGGAGCATGGACTGACTACTTTGGAATCAAAGGAGACAAAGAAAACAAGAAAGGAAACTTCAAGTCAGACTTGAAACTAGGAATAGACAACGGAAGATTAGGTTTAACAGTAAACACAGGATACGATACAAAAGGACACAACTTCAGAGCAGGATTAGGATTGAAAGTAATGTACTAGGATTAGGGATTAGAGGAAATCTTAAAGGTGTGAAGAAGAAAATAGCTTAAACAAAACGGGAGGAGGGCTACCAGAGATGGTGGCTCTTCTTTTTTGTATTAAAAAATTGAAATATATGGTAAAATAATAGTGTAAAAAAAGAAGATAAAAATTTAAATGTATTTAACATTAGGAGGTAGATAAATGAAGAAAAATTCCTGTTGGTATTGAAGATTTTTAAGGAAATTATAAATAATAATTGTTATTATGTTGATAAAACTAAATTTATTTCCAATATTTTTAGATGATGGTTCTAAAGTAAAACTTTTTACACGTCCAAGAAGATTTGGAAAAAAACATTAAATATGTCGATGCTAAAATATTTTTTTGATATTTATAATGCTAAAGAAAATAAAGAATTGTTTAATGGCTTAGATATTGAGAAATCTGAACATTTTTTTCAGAGCAAGGACAGTATCCAGTAGTTTTTTTATTTCGCTAAAAGGAATTAAGTCAAATACTTGGGAGGAAGCCAAAAGAAGTATTGGATTACTGATTGCAAGGCTGTTTTCAGAATTTGAATATATTTTTAAATGATCTAAATGAATTTGATTCAATAAGATTTAAGAGATATTTGTCAGCAGAAGCAGATTTGGCAGAATTAAAAGAATCCTTAATTTTTTTGACACAAATATTGTATAAAAAGTATAAAAAAAGAAGTGATTCTTTTGATTGATGAATACGACAGCCCTTTTAATTTCTGCTTATGAATATCATTATTACGATGAAGCTATTACTTTTTTTACAAAAGTTTTTTTATGGGGAAGCATTAAAGACTAATCAATATTTAAAAATGGGAGTTATGACAGGAATTATACGAGTCATAAAAGCTGGAATCTTTTTCAGATTTAAATAATTTAGAATCTATTCTATTTTGAGCAACCATTATTCTGAATTTTTTGGATTTACTGAAGATGAGGTAAAAAAGGCACTTTGTGACTACAATATTGAATTTAAACTTGCTGATGTTAAATTGTGGTATGACGGCTATAAATTTGGAGATTCTGAAGTTTATAATCCATGGAGCATCTTAAATTTTCTTTTTGACAAAAAACTGGCTCCAAATTGGATTAATTCTTCTGGAAATTTTCTTATCAATGATATTTTAAAAAATGTGGATGCTGAAACAATGGAAACTTTGGAACAGTTATTTTCAGGGGAAAGTGTGGAAGAAAATATTAATGGGAACTCTGATTTGTCTGTATTGCTTGGGCAAGAGGAAATTTGGGAATTGCTTTTGTTTAGCGGGTATTTGACGGTTGATGAGAAGATTGGGGAGGATTATGAGAATGTGTATTCTTTGAGGGTGCCTAATCGGGAAGTTAGGGAGTTTTTTTAGACAGAAGTTTATTGAGGTAAATTTTGGGGAAAGTTTGTTTAGGAAGGCGATGGGAATCACTTAAAAAGCTGAAATTTAATTATTTTTGAGAAATATTTACAGAATATTTTGCTAAAGTCGACTAGTTATAACGATACTAAAAATGAGGATTTTTTTATCATGGATTGGTCTTAGGAATGATGTTTTACTTGGATAATCATTATTATGTGAAGTCTAACGAAGAATCTGGGCTTGGGAGATATGATTTGATGATAGAGCCTAGAAATAAGAATAATAGGGGATTTATACTGGAATTTAAGGTTACGAAAGATGAGAATAGTCTTGAAAAAGTTTCAAAAGAGGCTGTGGATCAAATTATTGAGAAAAAATATGATGTTGCTTTGAAGGATAGGGGAATTGAGGATATTACTTTGGTTGGGGTGGCATTTTGTGGGAAAATGGTTAAGGGTTTTTTTATTCTTAAAGAAAATATTTAATGGAAAATTTTGAAAAATATGGTAAAATAGTAATACAAATTAAAAATTATTTATTTTTAGGAGGAAAAAAAGATGAAAAATTATGAGAGGTGTACTGTTATTCGGTATGTTAGGAGGAATGCTTTTTATCTTGTGGAAATAAAAAGGTAATGATTCTCAAGAGCAAAAAAAGGATTCTAAAGTTAGTGAAAAGGTTTATAAAATTGGGCTGTCGCAAATTGTGGATCATCCAGCATTGAATGCGGCAAAGCAAGGATTTAAGGATGCGCTGGCGAAGGCTGGAGTGAAGGCTGATTATGATGACAAAATTGCAAATAATGATATGAGTAACCAGACTTTGATTATGCAGCAGTTTGCAGCGGATAAAAAGGATCTAGTTTTTGCGATTACTACTCCAACGGCACAGGCGGCTAAAAATCAGGTTGGGAGTGAAATACCAGTTGTATTTGGGTCAGTTACAGATCCTAAAAGTGCAGGACTTGAAGGGATTCCTAATGTTACAGGGACAAGCGGGGCGGCACCAGTTACTGAAAATTTGAAATTAATGAGAGAGTTGTTACCAGGAGCTAAGAAAATAGGGATAATTTATAATTCATCTGAACAAAATTCGGTTTCTGAAGTAAATAATTTGAAAAAGTTAGCGGGGCAATATGGATTTACAGTAGTTGAAAAGGCTGTTACAAATGGTACAGAAATGGTTGCGGCTGCAAATCTTATTGCAAAAGATATTGATATTTACTATGCTATTCAAGATAATACGGTAGCTTCATATTTTGCGGCAATACTTGATGTGTTTAATAAATCAAAGATACCAGTTCTAGCTACAAATAACGTATTCTCCAATGCAGGAGGGCTAATTTCCCAAGGAACTACTGATTATAACATTGGTTATCGTTCTGGAGAAATTGCAGCTGAAATTTTATTAAAAGGCAAAAACCAAGTGAAATCCCAATAGAAACTGTTAAAAAAATTTACAAATTGAAATTAATAAGCAAAATATGGAATTATTGGGAATAAAAATACCAGACAGCATTTTAAAACAGGCTAAAATGGTAGAAACTAAGAAATAATTAATAAATTAATATAATAAAAAAAGCTGGAGCTGTTTAAATAACTCCAGTTTTTTTGTACTCTTATAGAGAATGTCTATAATTATTTCAAATTTTTTTAATAAAAAAATATGCTATTTATCTCACGACTAATACTAAACCTCGTTTGAATAACGAATACATTATAAATCTTTTTAATATTTACTTGTGAACTACTCCCTGCTTTTTAGAAGCGGGAGCTTCTGGAAGTATCTGCGCATGACTAGCCAAATATATTTACCAAGCTCTTCGGGTAGTTCCTACCCTATCTTTTTTTATTTTCCTAATATTCCAACATCAATTTCCCAATGTTTTTTATATTCAATGCCGCATTGTAATCTCTATCAATTTCAATCCCACAACACTCACATCTATAACTTCTTTCTGATAATTTCAGTTCCTCTTTAATATTTCCACATTTACTACAAGTTTTCGACGACGGAAACCATTTATCTATCTTCAAAAATTGTTTCCCTAAAAACATCAGTTTATACTCAAGCATTCTCAAAAACATTCCCCATCCATTATCTCCTACACTTTTCCCAAAATTTAATGCCTGACTCATCCCTTTCATATTCAAATTCTCAACAACCACAGCATTGTATTCTTCAGACAATTTTTTCGATAATTTATGTAGAAAATCTCTTCGACAATTTTTTTAATATACTCATGTAATTTTTGATATTTTTCTCTTTTTGCTTATACCAATTTTTTTAGAAAATTTCACTTTTTCTCGATAATGATTTCTGCAATTTTTTTCAATTCTTCTTCCAACATCCTAAAATATTTTTGGATAATCAGCTCTTTGGTTTTCAGAGCTGACAAATAATTCAGACATTGAAAAAAATCAAGTCCAATTACTTTTATCATTATTACTAGCTACTTTTTTGAATTTCTTTTTCAAATTCCGTCAAAATAGAAACATAGTAATTTCCATTACTGTTTGTCAATGTTACCGACTTTATTCTATAATTCTTTGGTATTTCTCTATGATATTTCAATTTTACTCTTTTTCAATTTTGGCAAAACCAAATATTTGTTTTCTTCAATTCTTATCGAATTATTCACACAATTTGTCGTGTAACTTTTTAACACTTTTCTTTTTTTAGATTTGAACTTTGGAAACTTTGCTCTCTTTTGAAAGAAATTCGTAAACGATCGTTTTACATTCAATTGAGCATTTGAAAGTGCCAGACTGTCCACTTCTTTTTAAAAAAATTGATTTTTCACTTTTCAAACTGGCAGGTGTAACTATTTTTATTTTTTTCCCAGTTTCTTCATAAAATTTATTCGCAGTGTACAAAATCGTATTGTAAACAAAACGAACACATCCAAAAAGTCTTATTTATCAATAATTCTTGCTCTTTATTTGGATAAATTCTGTATTTGAATGCTAAATTATATTTCATAAAATTACACCTCCTTTTGATTTTTGAATATTATTTCTAATTATTTCTTTAGAAATTTTATTATTTATAACGTCTCTTCGATATTTTTATACAAAAATTGTATCATGGATGTATCCTTTTTTTCAATTTTTTTTACAAAAAAAGCAATTCATCTCCCACCTGTAGAAAGCCCTACGACTTCTTGCTATCTTTTTGTTAAAATAAATATTCGCTTTTTTTAAACGTGGAATAGTATAAAGTCGTGAGTGTTCTGGTATAATTAATAAATTTCATCAAAAAGAAGAGCCACCATCTCTGGCAGCCCTCCTCCCGTTTTTGTTTAAGCTATTTTTCTTCTTAACATCTTTTAAGATTTCCTCTAATCCCTATTTCTAGTACATTACTTTTCAATCCTAATCCTGCTCTGAAGTTGTGTCCTTTTTGTATCGTATCCTGTGTTTACTGTTAAACCTAATCTTCCGTTGTCTATTCCTAGTTTCAAGTCTGACTTGAAGTTTCCTTTCTTGTTTTTCTTTGTCTCCTTTGATTCCCAAAGTAGTCAGTCCATGCTCCTGTGATTCTTGCTTCATTTTCAACGTCATCAAGTTTTCCAATTTCACTTTCATAACTAAATCCTAAACTTGCTGTTAAGTTTGTGTTCTTGAATACTTTTTGATTATATTTAAAGTCTATTCCTGCACTTGGCTTAACTGAGATATAATCGTTGCTCTTAACATTTAATGCCATGTCTCCGTTTTTCATGGATTGATGAGAATCTTCCGTATTCTGTTCTTATTCCAACTTTTGGTACTATGCTGAATCCGTCATTTACTACAAATTCTTTTTTTCTAGTCCTGCATTTAATCCTGCTCCATAAGAGTAGTAATTAGATTCTGCTTGGAATTCTTGGTCTACTACCCAGAATTTACGTTTCATATCATTTCTTCCAAAGAATCCGTCTCCACCTAAGTTAAGTCTTACTGTTCCATCTCCATCAAGTGGGATTGATTTAAATACTCCTGCTTTCAACATTGCTTGATTTTCATAAGATCTTGCTAAATCTTTAAATCTGAAGTAGTTGTTTGTTACACCTGCATACCATCCTGAACTTTGTCCAAGTCTTACAGTTTCGTCTTCGTGCACATACACAACTCCTCCTGCATTACTTGACCAATCTGGTATTCCACCTGTATCAGTCTTGTATTCGTTTCTTTGTCCAAATGCTTTGATCTTATTAGAATCTTTAGATACATTTCTATCAGCTCTAAGTTCAGCTACTTCTCCACCAATAATATCTGATGTAGATTTAATTCTTTGTTGAACTCCACCGTAAATATGTCCTCTCATTTGGTCAAATGCTTGTGCTAAAATATGTCCTTCTCCATTTCCTAAGCTATTCAATTTATTGAAGATAGCTTTTTCATGGCTGTGAGGTTTAGCGATTTCGTATTCGTTATCCAAGTTGTTTGTGAAGTTTACTAAGTTAGTATCATCATCGTAAGCGAATGAATGATATGGAACTTTACTCATTACAACTTCTTCTAATTGGTTGTCATCACTAATCTTAGCTGCAACTTGCCAAGTTAATGAAGCTGATAATGGATTAACTGTAGCTCCTGGTGTTAATTTTGATAATGCTTCGTTAAATGGTTTTAAAATATTATTATCATATACTGTTGCTGCACTACCATCACCTGGATCAACTACAACTTTTTCCAAATCTAATTGCTTTAGCATTTGTGTATAATGTAGCTTCTATCCAAAGTATAAGTTTATCTTAGATAATTTTTGGTAATAGGTTAAGTCCATCAATTGGTCTAGTGTATTTAACTCCAGATGTATCAACATACATTCCAACACTTGTTACTTCTGATAATTGATCTTTATCGTGGTGAGCCCATAATGGGTTATTCCATTCATCTTTAGCAGATAGATCTATTGTTCTAACTTTAGTTGAACCAGAAAGACTTGTAATAGTGCTGCTCTTATCTGCTGCTACATTCCAATCTTTTCCGACAGTTTGAATACTACTTACAACATCTATACGTTTTGATACTGAGTTAGCACCTGTTGGTGAATTAGCATCACTGTTTATATCATATATAGGTGTGTCAATTCCATCTACACTAACTTTTGCTATAGGTACAATAGTTGGTAATTTAATAGTTGTTCCAACACCTGTTGTCTTAGGATTTCCTGATGTTCCCTCTACAATTGAGCTTTCATATCCAGGTTTTCCATTTGCAGGGTCAGCGTAATAATCTTTATGATCATTATTTCCATTAGCTTCCCCTGATGTTATTCCTTGGCTGTATTTAGGTGAATCTACATTAGGAATATATTCTACAACGTTTCCAGCATTGTCAACAATGAATTTAGAACTATCAGTTACGATTCCTTCAGAACCTGTACCTGTAACTCTAATTGTTCCGTAGTTCTTAATGAATCCTCCATTAATTGCAACTACACCTTTAAGATTTTCTGCATTACCTGTAATTGTTCCGTAGTTTTCTCCTTGTGCTTCTCTATCAAGATACATTCCAACTGAATTTTTACCAACAAGTGTAATATTACCTTTATTTACTGCTTTTGAATGTTTACCAGTTGCAAACATACCAATTCCACCGTCTTCTTGAACAATAATATTACCTTCATTAACTATGTTACCTTCGTCTAATACTTCTTTAAATACTGTTTTTCCTTCAGAATCTACTTCATACTTATTACGTCCTGCTGCCATAGCTGCTGAATATTGCATATTTATTGTATCAGAAAGTCCTGTTGTAATTGTTCCTCGGTTAATCGAAGCCCATTTTTTTCATCAGTATTTGCTGAAACGATACCTAAGTTTCCATATCCTATAGCTGTATGTGTAGGATCTAAAGCTTGAGCTTTAAGGTCGTTTTGTGATCTAAGGTCAATAGTTCCGTCATTAATTACTTGTCCTCTTGTGAAGTAAGCAGTGTTATAATCACCATTCATTGTTACTTCAGCATTTGTAGTAGCTTTAGATTGATCATCTGCTGAATAATAGTAAACAGCGTTTCCTTGTTCATCTACTTCTTGAGGAATTTTTTTGGACTAGTTGGTGCTGTTGAATGAACTTCTCCTCCAGCTGATTTATTTGAAGCAATTACAATTTTTTTGGTGCAATATTATTGTCTCCAAGTTTTTACAGTTGTAGTTGCTCCTCCATCTTTCTTAGCAAGCACGATACCATAAGAATATCTGTCAATATCCATATCAGCATTTACAGTAACTGATCTATTTCTATTTGACAAGTCTTTATTACTGTCAATATAAACTCCAATTGAAGAATCTCTTTCTCTTTGTTCAGAAAGTCCAGATAATAAGTCGTCTTTCTTCGCATATCCATTTGATGCTACTGCTGCTGCTACTGCTGTTCCTTTTGCTATAGAAGTTGCTCCACCTGGTTGTCTAGTAATTGCAAAGTCTGTTCCATCTGAAAGTTTTCCTGTATATATTTCATGTCCTAATACAGTATCATTTCCTACTTTAATTACAGTTCCTTTTCTAATGTCAACATTTCCATCTCCAGAGTAAATACCATAACTGTTTCTATTAATCTTATATGTCAACTCTGTTCCATCTGATTTAGGTCCAGTTATAACATTATATCCATAAATAGCCCAGCTTCCTGTATTTTTTGCACTATTTGCATCGTCTCCAATTGTAATATCAGCATAGTTTTTCAATTGTTGTATTAATTCCACCTGTTCCTTTGTCTTTGTCATAAGTGTTAGCTATAATACCAACATTTGCTTTCTTCATATCTTCATCTTTGATATTTTTTTGTTTTGATTAGGCATTAATGAATCATTAAGTTTAATATCTCCATAGTTTCTGAATATTCCTTTATTTACAACTGCTCCATAAGCTCTAAGGTTAGTTACTGAAGATGTATCTTCTGAAATTTTTACCATAGTTATTTACTATGTCATTAGTATCATTAGTATTTACTAATATACCTGCGATACCTTTATTTGTACCTACTCTATTAGCATCATTTTCATATTGAAGGTTTACTTTACTTCCATCTGCTGCATTTGAGAATTTAATATTCATATAGTTTGAAGCTGTTGTTTGACCACGTTTTCCACCAAATGCCATTGCAAATCCACTTTGATCTTTAGCTCCAAAGTAGTTATATTGGAAATCCTTAGTTTGTCTACTGAAATTAGTTATTGGATCTTTATCATTTCCTGCAACTACAGAATTATCCATTGCCCATAATCCAACACCATTATCTTTAGTAAACACAGTGAATTTATCAGAATTAACTTTAATATCAGCATCTTCTGCATAAATACCTATTCCATTTTTACCTGTAAAGATATCATTTTTAGCTATATCAAAAGTCATTCCATTTATTGTCGCTAATCCTGAAGATTGTAAAGCTGTACCTGTTGTTGGCTTTGCTGATGAACCTAAAGCACCATCACTTGCACCTGTAAGTTCAATTACTCCACCTTTAATTGTGTAATCAGTATTATTTCTGTCATTTTTGCCATTTACTAACGCAATACCTACACCTCTTGCATTTATATTATCTACGTTAGGATTTGATACATCTATACCAGTTGATCCAGCAGTTGTATTTTTTTGAATATAATTTTTAACATCATTTTTGATTTGCATCATTTCTATTTTTCAGCAAAAAAATACCAGTAGCTTTATCACCTTCAACATAAATCTTACCGTCATTATGTTCAATTGTTATTCTGTTTTCATCATCACCTTTACCAGTTTTTACTAACTGTATTATAGTTTATATCTTTTGTATCTGAAATACCTATAATACCATAGTTTACGCCACTTGGTTTTGATTCAGCAGAAAGTGTATTATTTGAATAAACAGGATCAAGTTTACCAGTTACAATAACTTCACTATTTTTCAAGTTCTTAATATAACTTCCGTCAGTTGCAACTAATCCATAACCATGGTCAATTCTTACAAGACCTTTATCACTACCGTCTCCATTTTCGAGTTTACCAAAGTTTACAAGAAGTCCTGTTATAGGTTTAGCAGCAGTTCCACCCCAAACATCAACATTACCTTTTTTATTTATAATTCCTGATTTACTCCATGGAGTTTTAACCCAATTATCTTGAGTAGCTTTTTCATTTAGATCATTCCATCTGTTTAATGAGTTACCCATTGCAAGTCCAACACCATTTACTTGATAATTCTTAGCATAAGATGGTCCAGTATCTCTATTTGAAACATCTCCATACATCTTAGCACCATCAATTGTAACAATATCAGATTCCATAGCTATATCATTAAATGGATCATTATATTTACCACCTGTAATACCACTATAATTTGAATTTCCTTTATTTCCTGTTTTTTTACAACATCTTCAACTACAACATCTTGAGTAACTTTTATACCTTTATCAGCATTAATTACAGTACTATAAATTTCCCATTGATCATTATTTCTTCCATGTTGATCAGTAAGATGAGATTTATTAACAATTTTCATACCTTTATAATTTGTACCAATACCTAAAAGATATCCTGATGTTCCATCTCCACCAGCTTGGTCAGTATCCCATTCAATTTCTTTTGTAGGTTGATTAATTAAACCAATGTTAACTCCACCATCTGCTGATTTATTGTCTGAAATATAAGTTGTAACATTTTTCATACCACGATATTTAGCATAGTTCCATTCATCTTTATCTCGTTGTGTTGATGTAGGTTCTGTATCAGCTTCACTGTAATCTGATAAAGGTCTATTACCATTATTTGCCCACAAATCAGCCATTCCATTATTCCAAGAACTACCATATCCATATTGGTTTCCAGTATACAAGATACCATCATACATTGCTATTCCAGTTGTTTTATCAGTAAAGGTAATAACTGCTTTATCATTACTATTTAATCTATTTACATAGAATGGAGTTGAGTTTATATGGTCATTTAGCACACCACTAATAGTTCCTTTACCTTTTCTTGTAATACTAGAAGATGTTACATAATGGCTAGAAGCAGTACTGAAATCAGAAGTTTCTATATCTCCATCTTTTATATTATTTTGGTTTGTTATATATCCAGCAAAATTGATTTTACCGCTATTTTTTGCATAAACTCCTGAATCAGGACCTGTTACAACGTGAATTCCATCTCCTTTAATATCAATTAAAGTACCATTTCCTTCAGCATAAGCTCCTATACCATAAACTAATGAACTACTACTTCGAGTTGTTACACCTGTTGTTCCTCCAACATTTTTTGCATTTTGTTCCACGGCTTTTTTCTCTGGAGCTGAATTATCAATAGTAATTTGTGCTCCATTTTTTGCATAAGCACCAACATTTTGATAAGCTAAATTTTTCTCAGAAGGTTTTCTGTTATTGTAATCTCCTAAAAGCATATAATCTGCAGCTGTAATGTTTCCATTTATTTCAATTTTTGATGGTCCATGTGAAGCAGATGAATTATTCGGATTATCTATGCCATCAGCATAAGCTACAACTGATTGAGCACCACCGGCTCTTGTATGATTATGGTTAGTACCCTCTCCTACTTTTATTATTCCGCCACCTACTGCATAATAAGCTCTACCTTCTTTGGCAACTAAATCAACATCTGATTTGAAGTTAATCGTAGATGGTTCTTGGTGAAATTGACCAGGAACACTAGAAGAATAATTAGTTGTTCTATCAAATATACCATCAGCATAACCTATAACAGTTCTTCTTGAAGTATCTGAATATTTGATATCATCAGTATTATAACCTCTATATGTAGTAGTTCCATCAGTTTTAACACCATCAGTAATTACAGCATAACTATTATTCCAACTTCCAGGTTTAATAGTATTCTTTACATCTACACCTGTTCCATTAGTAGCAAAAACTAATACACTGTCTTCAGCAGCACTTCCAAATCCTACATTTATATCTTCTACTTTAACATTAGTTATTGTTGAAGATAATCCAGTTCCAAAAGTAGCAGCACCTATAGAACTATTTTGTCCTGAACCTGCATACAAAGCTATATTATTTTTAACTGGTTTTTTTGTTTGAGACCATGTAGTAGCATAATCTCCACCCATTGCACCTTGAATATGAATTTTTCCTAAGAAAACTCCAACAGGCGCTATATTAGAACCAACAGCATTTTGAGTTGGACCATTAAGTTTAACTAATGTATTGTTACTTCCAACTAATTGAGCATCACCAATAATAAGTTTACTATTAGCATTGTCAACAAATGCCGTACCATTATAAACGGTATTATTATCACCTTTTAGATAAATTCTACCTACTCCATCAGGTCCATTAATATTACTAAGGTCATCCTTACCTACAGGTCCATTATTCGTAATATCGTCTCCATTTTCAATATCCAATTGATTAACATATCCATTTACTTTATATACACTATTATTATTACCTTCAAGTGTAATATCTACATTACCTTCAGCTCCACTTGCTGCAGAAGCACCCTTTATTGTTGTAGTTTTCGTATCTGATGTAGTACCATTTTGTAAGTTAATAGCAATATTATTATTACCAATAGCTTTTAATAAAGAAGTTTTATCAAAGCTAATTGTATTACCACTTTGTGAAGCTGTATTAACAGTCATTAATACATCGTTACTATCACCTATGATTTTAGATTTATCTCCAAATGTTACATTTCCATCATAAACATAGATACCTGTACCTTTAGTGTTTGGTGCAGAAGTTGCTGAACCATCTGTAGCTGTTACATCTATAGCAGTATCTGTGATTGTAGTAATAGTTCCTGTACCGTTCTTATCTCCGACAAGGATTCCAATTCCGTTACCATTTACAATAACATCAGTTTTATTTATTTTAGCTATTGTAGCTCCATTAGTCACAAAAATACCATTATTTCCTTTAGATAGACTATCCATTACTGTATATTTACCTCTTGAATGTTTTGTTCCTCCATCAATATTTACAGTAGATCCACTATGTAAAAATTAAACCATTATTATTAGATCCACTAACTGTCATGTAAGTTCCCTTTAAATCTAAAGAACCTGTTGCCGAAGGTGCTACATAAATACCATTAGAATGTGAACCATTTACATTAAATTCTGAATCTTCATCTGTTACTGCCGTTGGAGTGGTAAAGTAAATACCATTATTTTTCTACTCCAGTATTTTTTTAAAATTGAATATTGATTTAACTGTCTTTATAGTACCAGCTGCTGCATTAATAGCATTATTATCTCTACCATCTATGTTAAAAAAATAGAATTATCTATTGAAGCTGGATTAGCGACACCAGTAATACTAATGGCATTATTTTTTTAGCTCCCGGATCACTAGTACTTGATGTTCCACTTACATCAAATCTAATATAACTAACATCTAATGTACCTGTACTATTGTATAAAAATACCGTCATTATTTGTTCCTGTTACATTAAAATCAGCATTTCCACTTAATGATGAAGTTTTTTTCTTTTAACTTTTGTATTAGAAGCAGCATTTACAAAAAAATACCATTATTTTTGGTCTCCTGTTACATTAAATGTTGGATTTACAACATCAGCAGATCCAGTACTAATATTGTAAATACCATTATTATTAGATCCTTTTTACATTATAAGTAGAACCTTCATCATCAAGACTAGTAGCACCATTATCTAAGAAAAGTCCATTATTTTTTTGCAGAAGTTCCATCAACATCATAAGTTACCTTTCTTGTTTTTGTTAGTTCCAGATTTTGTATAAAAATCCATTATTTTTCAGTTCCAGATATTCCAAAAATATTCACTATCAATATCTATGAAGTTCCATTTTGGTTATTAATACCATTATTTTTTTGTTTCCAGAAACAAAAATCCTTTTTCAGTAGCATTAGCACCACTAGTATGATCTTTTAATGTACTAGTAGTTACTACTACTCCATTATTTTCTGTTCCTGTAATATTAAATTTATTAGCACTGATAGATACTGCATGACCCGAAATAATACCATTACGTGATTTACCATTTCCGTTAGTTATATTAAAAGTAGAATCATGTATACTAACAGCTCCCTTAGTTAAGATAGAAGCATCAAATTGATTTGTTCCAAGAGCATAATAATGTTCTCCAGGTCCAGCTCCAAAATGACCTGCAGGTGCTGTTCCACCACCAAGTCTACTAGATTTTGGAATTGCAACGTAATTATATTGTACAAAGCTGTAATCTGAAGTAGCAGGTACAGGAGTTGTAACTGTAGTTAAATTACCAGGTAATTTTGCCCATGCAATTGCGTCTGACCAATTAGCCTCTGGATTTTCTTTCATATATAAAATTGCTAAATTTTTATATGCTGAATCATTTGGTGCAGGATTATTAACTGAAGTAGTTCCTGTACCTGCTACAGAAACTATACCAGCACTCAAACCAGTAGTAGTAGTTTCATCTCCTCCCACGTCGTGACCATGATTTGTACTCATGTCATAATTACTCCAGTTATTATATTCACTACCTCCATACCAATAATAACTTTTTGCAGTTCCTATATCAAAAGTACCATCTGTTATGTCTGATATATTTCCTATATTTCTTGTTGTACTATTCCACCACCAACGATTATTATGAAGAGTACCATCAGTTTCAACTGTTCCCGTAGTAGTAGTAGTCGAAGCACTATTACTTCCACTACTGTTAGTTGTAAGATTATTATTTTCATTAAGGCTATAAGTTGCATCAGTGTCAAAATTATTGAAATATTTTTCAGCTATTTCATTACGAGAATCTCCTCTACGATAATTAGAATCAGCTGCTACAGGTGCTGTTGGAGCTCCAGGTACTGGTGACACACTATAGTCAGTTATAACTTTACCTGAATTAGATAAACTCATTGTAAATTCAGGAGTATTTGGTGCTGCAGGTCCTGTAAGTTTTGCAGGTGTATATGGTTTGTATGCTTCATGCACATTTGCAGGACTTATTGATAGTGAATCTGGCTCCTTGTTTCTCTTAATGTGCAAATTAGTTGCTCCATATTGATGTTTACTTGCATCAAATACATACTTAGTCAAATCATTAGGTCTTCTACTAAAGTATTCAAGATATTTTCCACCTCTACCTCTATAAGTAGTTCCCCAGTCATTATTCGTAAATCCTGCTGAGTATTGGAATGAAGCCCATGGACTCTTTATTACTTGATCCCCTTGTTTCATTAATCTAGCAAGTTCACTTTGTGCTCCTTTTAATGATTTTTCATTTTCCTTTCTAGCACGCATAAAGGACTGTCTTAGGTCCGTAATTGTGTCATAAGTTTGCGCAGTAACTTCTTGTTGTTCAGCAATTGCATCAGCTTGAAGTTTTGGCGCAAGTGTTAAAAGCCCAGTTATCAAGAATGAGATAAGCAGGCTATCAGAATAATGTACGTCTTTACATCTTTTTACAAACGATCGAAGATCTTTAGCGATCTGTCGTAGATTATTACTCATTTGTTTCCTCCTTGATTTATACGAACAGCCAAAAGCCATCCGTGTTAATATACAGTTTTAAAAAAAACTGAAAGTATAAGAATAGTCTTAATTTCTTAAAAAGCCACCTAAACACGGTCTAGAAAAACTGGTAGGATTTAGTATTTATAGGTGTTGGAGGGGAGGTCTGTAATAGAGTAGAGGACTTTTTGTGAGAAAAGTTGGTATTAGATTAAATAATGTTTTGAAATTATAGAGCGAATTTTTATATGAAAGATAAAAAAATGTAAAGAAAAAGTTGTAAATTTAGTAAAAAAATATAGTTATTTATTAGTATTTGGTAAAAATATGTGGAATAAAAACTATCCCATGTTTATTTATGAGATAGTTATAAAATTTATTTAGTGATAGTTGTATTAATTTTTTTATTTTTCTTGTTTTTTTCTTTCGTTAGCATTCAAATATTTTTTTCTAAGTCTGATAAAGTTAGGCGTGATTTCCACCAATTCATCATTTTTCGATGTATTCAAGTGCTAATTCTAGTGTAAATTCCTTTGGAGGTGCTAATTTTACAGCATCATCACTTCCAGCAGCCTCATATTTGTAAGTTTTTACCTTTACATACGTTTACAACTAGGTCGTTTTCTCTTGAATGCTCTCCAACTATCATTCCTTCGTAAACTTCAACTCCTGGCTGATAAATAGGATTCCACGTGGCTGCAAGTTGTTTAATGAGTAACCTAGACTTGTTCCTGGCTCCATTGCGATTAGAACACCCCTTCTTCTTCCTGTAACTTCTCCTTTAAAAGGTTCATATTCATAGAAAGAATGATTTAAAATTCCTGTTCCTCTAGTTTCTGTTAAAAATTCATTTCTAAATCCAATTAATCCACGTGATGGGACTTTGAACTCAAGTCTTGTGTAGCCGTCGCTTCCTTGATTCATATTTACCATTTCACCTTTTCTAAGTCCTAATTTTTCAATTACAACTCCTACAAATTCATCGGCAACATCAATAATTGCAAGTTCGATTGGCTCCATTTTCTGTCCATTTTTTTCCTTAAAGATAACCTCAGGCTTTGAAACTGCCACTTCGTAGCCTTCCCTTCTCATATTTTCAAGCAAAATAGATAATTGAAGTTCTCCTCTTCCTTTTACAATAAAGGCATCTGGCGAATCTGTCATTTCAAGTCTCATACTAACGTTATGATTTACTTCCTTTTGCAATCTTTCTAAAATATTTCTAGAAGTTACAAATTTTCCGTCTTGCCCAGCAAATGGCGAATCATTTACAACAAAAGTCATCGCAAGTGTTGGCTCATCAATGTCAATTAATGGTAATGGTTTAGGATTTTCTTTATTTGCAACAGTTTCTCCTATATCAATTTGATCAATCCCTGCAATTGTTACAATATCCCCAGCAAATGCTTGTTCCATCTCGACTTTTTTAAGACCGTCATATCCATAAATTCTAGTAATTTTTCCATTTACCAAGTCGCCATTTCTCTTGATTAACGTAACTTCCTGATTCTTTTCAATTTTTCCGTTATATATTCTTCCAGTTCCTAATTTTCCTACATATTCATCATATTCTGTATTTGTAATAAGCATTTGTAAAGGTTCATTCACATCACCTTCAGGATCATCAACGTGCTTCATAATTTCATCATAAAGCGGTTTCATATCCTTATCCTCATCTTCCAATTCCAATTTAGCATACCCATTTTTAGCCGATGCATAAACTACTGGAAAATCAAGCTGAACATCATTTGCTCCCAAATCCACAAACAAATCAAATACAGAATCCACAACAGCATCAGGATCTGAATTTGGCCTGTCAATCTTATTAACAACCACGATTGGACGAAGTCCATGTTCTAGTGCCTGTTTTAACACATATTTAGTCTGTGGCATAACTCCTTCAAAAGCATCTACCAAAAGCAATACAGAATCCACCATTTTCAAGATTCTTTGCACTTCTCCACCAAAATCCGCATGCCCTGGAGTATCTACAATATTTATCTTATATCCATTATAATGAAATGAAGCATTTTTAGAAAAGATCGTAATCCCTCTTTCCTTCTCCAAATCATCACTATCCATAATTCTTTCATCTACTTTTTCATGTTCTCCAAATGTCCCCGCCTGTTTTAATAAAGCATCGACAAGAGTTGTTTTTCCGTGATCTACGTGTGCAATAATTGCAATATTTTTAATTTTGTTCATTCTTTATTTTAACAAATTTTTGTTAATTTTTTTCCTCCTTAAATTTTTAAAATCTATAATATTATAACAAAAAACTGGAAAAAAATCCAGCCTAATTTATGACATATTTTTTTATAAATATATTTCCTTTTTTTCTTTTTATTTCCATACATCCTAATGAATGTGTGAAAAATGCTCCGCAGTCAATATCATAGATTTTATCAGTTTTTTAGATATTTTTACCATCCAGATTTGGTGTATGTCCAAAAATATATACTTTTATTTTTTTATATTCTTCAAGAATATTTTTTTCTTATCTATCCAAAAACTCTTCCCGTGTCCAAAGCACATTTTCCCTTTCCTGATTTTTCCAAATCCTTGCTTAAATCCAGCCCCGCATGAACAAAAAAATATTCTCATTTCCACAAACTATGAGCGGACAATCCTTTAACCATTTTTATCAGCCATTTTACTTCAGCAGGAAAAATTTTTCCTTATGCCATTTCTCTATATTTTTCTTTTCAAAAATATTTAGAATTTTTATAAATCGAATACTCTGTTTCATAATTCAATGGATAATCATTTTCAAAAATCCTCCAGAAGCATATCTTCATGATTTCCCAAAATAAACTTCAGATTATATCCAAGTTTTTATCATTTTCATACATTTCATATAAATTTCATAAGATTTTTTCCCTCTATCACAAATATCTCCCAAAAATTAAAAAGTAAATCTTCTCTTTTTAACTCGATTTTTTTCAAGCAATCTTAAAAATAAGTCATATTGACCATGAAGATCAGAAATTGCAAATATTCTATCGTAATTATTTTTCATCTATTCTTTCAACCTTAACTCTGTTTTTCCATAGGAATCGCACTTCTTTCATTATATTTAAAAAAATTTTTTTAAAAAGCTCCAAATCCATTCACTTCCATAAATCTAAACAGCATATCATTCATAAATTTTTCATTTTTTTCCTTCATCATAAGGTAACGTAAAAATCGCCATCCCTGTTTGTCCATAATCTGTCGTAATAGTCTAAAATATCTTTGAAACTTTTCTGGTCGTAGGCTGACATTATTTTTCAGCTCATTCTCTAAATTATAGTTTCTCATATTTCTTCTCGTAAAGTTTGTGGATCCGCCGTAAGTTATCAGATAATCCTTTTTCAGAATTGACATCATTTTTTACATGGTACATTTCTTCGCCTTTGTTGTAAAATTTAACATTGATGTCATAGCCATGTTTTCTTGCATATTTCATCAATTCTCCAGCCGCCGCTTTGTTTGGCAGTCCTGCTTCTGCATTATTTAGTATTATCTCAAATTTTACTCCACGTTTTGCAGCCTTTCTAATGTCGTTTATTATTCCCCTGTCTGCAAGAAAAAATTGAGCAATGATGACTTTATCACCAAATTGTGTATTTTTTAATTCTTCTGAAATATTATTAGCTGTCGCATCATTTGTAAAAATATTGTATTTTCAGCTTGTCATTTGATGAAAACGGAATTTTGCTAAAATCCTTGTTTGGCAATGTTCTTTTTAAACTTCCATCTTTTTTTAGTAATTCTTGCAACTGGCTTTTTCAGCATTGTAAATTTCTTTTTTAATATCGGTGCTGAAAATTTAAATGCCACATTTGAATGTTTTGAACCTTCGGCATGTGGATTTGCTGATGTCAGCAAGGCAGTATTTTCATTCATAATCAGCTTTCTATGATCCGCTTTCGCATTCAATGCTCTTAAAAGGCTGCGAATTGTAACTTTATCCGTTCCTTCGTAAATCGGATTTTTTATTTTCCCACGATTTTTTGGATTTCCAAAAGGCTGTATAAATAGCCGCCATGGCACAGAATAAACAAGCATCGGATCTCTCAGCTTCATTAAATCAACATACCCAATTTTTACTCCAGCCTGCTCCAGTTTTTTATGCATCTTATTATCATAAGCCCCGTAAAATGTATTGCTTTCATCAAGTATCAGGTAAATTTCCACATTCGGATTTTTTTTCCGCTTTTCCAGTATCTTTTCTGCAAATTCTTCTGCAAGCGGCAACGGATGCAACTTTTCTTCCACTCCTTTCCCAACAAAATCATTAAACACAAAAATATCCATCAGGAAAAAATCCTGCGCCTCATCCAAAATCTTATAAGCCTGATCCCAGATCTGTCTTTCATAATGCGTTTCCCCATCTTTCTTATAAGTCAAATCATAGTAAAAATCCACATTATCCGCATTATAAACCTGACTTTTCATTGAAAGCCCTTCTGAAAGCGAAGTGCAGGAAAAAGTTCCCAATAATAAAAAAATACAAATATAAAAAAATAATTTTTATTCAAAATCAACTCTCCTTCAATATTTTTTTATAAAAACCTTAACCATTTTTCCCACAAAATGCCACCCTCAACCAAAGTAATATCCTCAATACCCCTATCCTTCAAAAGCAACATCATATTTTTTTCTCAATAATCTGATCCACAGCCTCCTTTGAAACTTTTTTCAAGACTATTCTCATCTTTCGTAACCTTAAATTCCAATATAAATCCCCTATTATTCTTATTTCTAGGCTCTATCATCAAATCATATCTCCCAAGCCCAGATTCTTCGTTAGACTTCACATAATAATGATTATCCAAATAAAAACATCATTCCTAAGACCAATCCATGATAAAAATCCTCATTTTTTTAGTATCGTTATAACTAGTCGACTTTTAGCAAAAATATTCTGCAAATATTTTTTTCAAAATAGTTAAATTTCAGCTTTTTAAGTGATTCCATCGCCTTCCTAAACAAACTTTCCCCAAAAATTTACCTCAATAAACTTCTGTCTAAAAACTCCCTAACTTCCCGATTAGGCAACCCTCAAAGAATACACATTCTCATAATCCTCCCCAATCTTCTCATCAACCGTCAAATATCCGCTAAACAAAAGCAATTCCCAAATTTCCTCTTGCCCAAGCAATACAGACAGATCAGAGTTCCCATTAATATTTTCTTCCACACTTTCCCCTGAAAATAACTGTTCCAAAGTTTCCATTGTTTCAGCATCCACATTTTTTAAAATATCATTGATAAGAAAATTTCCAGAAGAATTAATCCAATTTGGAGCCAGTTTTTTGTCAAAAAGAAAATTTAAAATACTCCATGGATTGTAAACTTCAGAATCTCCAAATTTATAGCCGTCATACCACAATTTAACATCAGCAAGTTTAAATTCAATATTGTAGTCACAAAGTGCCTTTTTACCTCATCTTCAGTAAATCCAAAAATTCAGAATAATGGTTGCTCAAAATAGAATAGATTCTTAAATTATTTAAATCTGAAAAAGATTCCCAGCTTTTATGACTCTTATGATTCCCTGTCATAATACCAGTTTTTAAATACTGATTAGTTTTTTAATGCTTCCCCGTAAAAAAATCTTAAAAATATAATTGCTTTTGTCGTAATAGTGATATTCATAAGCTGAAATTAAAGGGCTGTCGTATTCATCAATCAAAAGGACGATCTCTTTATTGTAATATTTGTATAAATAAGCTGTCAAATACTTTAGAGAATTTTTCATAATCTCCATCATCTTTTTGAACCATATTTTTATCAAAAGTTTTAAGTTCAGATTCATTTAACGAACTTCTCACATATTCAAATTCATTGTAAAGACTTGATATCAAAGATTTAATGGAATTTAAGAAATTTTTCCCAGCTGTCAGCCTTAATTCCTTTTTAATGAAATAAAAACAACAGGATATTGCCCTTGCTCTGAAAAATGTTCAGATTTCTCAATATCTAAACCATTAAACAATTCTTTATTTTCTTTAGCATTATAAATATCAAAAAAATATTTTAGCATTGACATATTTAATGTCTTTCCAAATCTTCTTGGACGTGTAAAAAGTTTTACTTTAGAACCATCATCTAAAAATATCGACGATAAATTTAGTTTTATCAACATAATAACAATTATTATTTATAATTTCTTAAAAATCTTCAATACCAACAGGAATTTTCTTCATTTATCTACCTCCTAATGTTAAATGTATTTAAATTTTTATCTTCTTTTTACACTATTATTTTTACCATATATTTCAATTTTTTAATACAAAAAGAAGAGCCACCATCTCTGGCAGCCCTCCTCCCTGTTTTTGTTTTAAGCTATTTTCTTCTTCACATCTTTTAAGATTTCCTCTAATCCCTATTTCTAGTACATTACTTTTCAATCCTAATCCTGCTCTGAAGTTGTGTCCTTTTGTATCGTATCCTGTGTTTACTGTTAAACCTAATCTTCCGTTGTCTATTCCTAGTTTCAAGTCTGACTTGAAGTTTCCTTTCTTGTTTTTCTTTTGTCTCCTTTGATTCCCAAAGTAGTCAGTCCATGCTCCTGTGATTCTTGCTTCATTTTCAACGTCATCAAGTTTTTCCAATTTCACTTTCATAACTAAATCCCTAAACTTGCTGTTAAGTTTGTGTTCTTGAATACTTTTTTGATTATATTTAAAGTCTATTCCTGCACTTGGCTTAACTGAGATATAATCGTTGCTCTTAACATTTAATGCCATGTCTCCGTTTTCATGGATTGATGAGAATCTTCCGTATTCTGTTCTTATTCCAACTTTTTGGTACTATGCTGAATCCGTCATTTACTACAAATTCTTTTCTAGTCCTGCATTTAATCCTGCTCCATAAGAGTAGTAATTAGATTCTGCTTGGAATTCTTGGTCTACTACCCAGAATTTACGTTTCATATCATTTCTTCCAAAGAATCCGTCTCCACCTAAGTTAAGTCTTACTGTTCCATCTCCATCAAGTGGGATTGATTTAAATACTCCTGCTTTCAACATTGCTTGATTTTTCATAAGATCTTGCTAAATCTTTAAATCTGAAGTAGTTGTTTGTTACACCTGCATACCATCCTGAACTTTGTCCAAGTCTTACAGTTTCGTCTTCGTGCACATACACAACTCCTCCTGCATTACTTGACCAATCTGGTATTCCACCTGTATCAGTCTTGTATTCATTTCTTTGTCCAAATGCTTTGATCTTATTAGAATCTTTTAGATACATTTCTATCAGCTCTAAGTTCAGCTACTTCTCCACCGATAATATCTGATGTAGATTTAATTCTTTGTTGAACTCCACCGTAAATATGTCCTCTCATTTGGTCAAATGCTTGTGCTAAAATATGTCCTTCTCCATTTCCTAAGCTATTCAATTTATTGAAGATAGCTTTTTCATGGCTGTGAGGTTTAGCGATTTCGTATTCATTATCCAAGTTGTTTGTGAAGTTTACTAAGTTAGTATCATCATCGTAAGCGAATGAATGATATGGAACTTTACTCATTACAACTTCTGTTAATTCATTCTTAGCATTGATTTTAGCTGCAACTTGCCAGGGTTAATGAAGCTGACAATGGATTGATTGTAGCTCCTCCTGATAAGTGTTTCAATGCTTCGTTAAATGGTACTAAGATCTTATCTTTAATTGTTCTTGTAGTACCGTTGTCATCATATGTAACATCTCCAAATCTAATTGCTTTAGCATTTGTATATAATGTAGCTTCTGGTCCAAAGTACAAGTTTACTTTTGATAAGTTTGGTAAGTTAGTAATTCCATTGATTGGGTTAGTATATTTAACTCCTGATGTGTCAACATACATTCCAATACTTGTTACTTCTGATAATTGATCTTTATCGTGGTGAGCCCATAATGGGTTATTCCATTCATCTTTAGCTGCAAGATCTATTGTTCTAACTCTAGTTGCTCCAGCAAGAGTACCAATAGTGCTGCTCTTATCTGCTGCTACATTCCAATCTTTTCCGACAGTTTGAATACTACTTATAATGTCTATATGTTTTTCCATCAGGGTTTGTTACGTCAGCATCAGTGTTTACATTATAAATTGGTGTATCAACTCCATCTACACTAACTTTTGGTAAAGTTACAACTGGTGGTAATTTAATAGTTGTTCCAACACCTGTTGTCTTAGGATTTCCTGTTGTTCCTTCTAGAATTGAACTTTTCATGTCCTCCATAATAATTTTTTTACCGTCATCTGCATTAGCTTCTCCTGCAGTTATTCCTTTGCTGTATTCAGGTGAATCTACATCAGTAATATATGCTTTAACATTTCTATTAGCATCAAGAGTAAATTTAGAACCATCAGTTACAATTCCTTCAGATCCTGCACCTGTAATATTAATTTCTCCATAGTTCTTAATGTATCCACCATTAATTGCAACTACACCTTTAAGGTTTTTAGCATTACCTGTAATTACACCATAGTTTTCTCCTTGTGCTCCTCTATCAAGATACATTCCAATTGCATTGTCTCCGATTAATGTAATTGTACCACGGTTAATAGCTTTTTGATTTTTTTCACTCAGATGCAAACATACCAATTCCGTTATTTTCTTTTAACTATTATATTTCCAGTTGTATCATTAATTATGTAACCTTGATCTGTTGTTCCGTCATATTCTAGTTCATTAGTAGTAGAATTTTTTCTATATAAGTTACGTCCTGCTGCCATACCTACTGAATATTCCATATTTATTGTATCAGAAAGTCCAGTTGTAATTGTTCCACTATTATGTGAAGCCCATTCTTCCTTACCACTATCATTTGCTGAAACAATACCTAAGTTTCCATATCCTATATCTTGCTTACCATTTTTAATATCATATTGTGATCTAAGATCAATAGTACCTGTATTTGTTACACTACCTCTTGTGAAGTAAGCAGTATTGTAATCACCATTCATTGTTACCTTAGCACTTGAATCTGCTCTAGATCTCGAATCTGCTGAATAGTAATAAACAGCGTTTCCTTGTTCATTAACTTCTTCAGGAACTCTTGGATTTCTAGGAGCTGTTGAATGAACTGGTCCTCCAGCAACTTCATTAGAAGCAAGATTAATATCTCCACTAAGATGTACATTTGTATTTCCATCTTTTACATTTACATCTGTCATATCCCTATCAGCAAGTACTATACCATGTGAGAATCTATCAATATCCATATTAGCTTTAATTGTAACATCTCTGTTTGGAGTACCTGAAGTATCAATATAAACCCCAATTGAAGAATCTGTTTCTCTTCCAAGTCCACTTAACAAGTCATCTGGTAAAGCATAACCGTCTGTTGCTGCTTTTGTTGATACTACACTAGAATCATGAGTTTGTCTTTTAATTGGATAAGAACTTGGTGCTCAGAACCGCTTGTAGTTTGAACATGTCCTAAAAACAGTATCATTTCCTACTTTTAAATTTAGTACCAGTAATATTTACAGTTCCGTCTCCAGAGTAAATACCATAACTATTTCTATTAATTACAATGTTAGAATCATTATTAGCATCTTTTTTTACCAGTTGTAATATCATATCCGTAAATAGCCCAGCTTCCTATATTTGTTCTACTTTCAGCTTTTGTAGCATCAGCTGTTCCAATTGTAATATCAGCATAGTTTTCAATTCTTCCATCAGTACTATTAGCTCTAATACCAACATTTACTTTATCCATATCAGCAGCTTTTACACTACTTGCTTTATCTGGTTTTAATGAATCAGCAAGTTTAATTTCTCCATAGTTTCTAAATGTACCTTTATTTACAAGTGCTCCGTAAGCTCTTAAACTTGTTTCAGATTTATCTTCTGAAATCTTACCTCTGTTAATTACCACATCGCCTTTCTCATTAGTATTTACAAGAATACCTACAATTCCTTTATTAGTTCCTTTTTCTAGTACTAGAATTTTTCAGTTTGTAAATTTACTTTTTCTGGAGTATTTTTATCACTCAACATTAGTAAATACTATATCCATATCATTTGAAGCAATTGTGTTGCCATTTCGTTTTCCACCAAATGCCATTGCAAATCCATTTTTATCTTTTGCACCGTTGTAGTTATATTGGAAAGTCTTACCTTTTGTTCCATAAGCCACAGTTGTATTATCCATTCCCCATAATCCTACACCGTTATCTTTTGTTTCAACAGTGAATTTATCAGAGTTTACTTTAATAGTACCATCTTCAGCGTAGATACCAATACCGTTGTTACCAGTAGCAATATCATTTCCACCTAGAGCAAGTGTTAATGTTGGAGCCATATTATTAGCTGTAGCTGTATTAGTACCAGCGAAATCAGCTAAATCTCCACCAGCACCTTCTAGTTCAATAGTTCCAGCACCAGTAGTTAAGTTTGATTTATTTACTAATGCAATACCTACTCCTCTTGCTGTATCTTTTATTTTTTTAGCCTCTTCATTTCCTACATAAATACCAGTTGCACCAGCTGTACTATTTTTTTAAATTTAATAGTTACATTACCATCTTTGTTCTTAACAGCATTATGTCTATTTTCACCATAAATACCAACTGCTACAATCACTAGCAGCATAGATTGATGAACCTTCATGATCGATAGATACTGAATTATCTAGATCTCCTTGAGGATCAATATTATATGTATAACCTGTATCAGAAATTCTACAATACCATAGTTTTCTCCAGTTGCTTTTTTGGTTCATTTGATGCTGGATTTCCTGAACCTCTATTTGAACTATCAGTCTTACCAGTAGCAATAACTGTTGCTCCAGTTTTATTTTTCTATTGTACTCTATCTGTTGCCATCATAGCAGTACCATGATCAACTGCTACAACTGCACTACCACCAGTATTTTTTTAATCACCAAATTTAACAAGAAGTCCTATAACACCGTCAGTTGGATTTGCTTTTCCACCCCAGATATCTACAATATTTTTTTATTTGTAATACCAGATTCAGTTTTTTTAGTTTTTCTCCAGTTACCTGTAAAATCCGCATCTTTTGTAAGATCATTCCATCTAGATAAAGAGTTACCGGCATAAAGTCCAACATTATTTATTTGATAATTTTTCGCCAGCTGTACCGTGATCTCTATGAGAAGCATCTCCTATAACTTTTTCCACCAGTATCGATAGTAATAATATTAGATTCTAAAAGCTATATTATTAAACGGATCATTAAAGTGATTATTACCTGTACTAGTAGTAGCAAAACTTGTATTATTTGTTCCTGTTCCCTTATTTCTTACATCTTCAATAGCTATCTCTTGTGTAATCTTCAATTTACTATTAATTAAAGTACTATAGAATGAATATTGTTTTTCCATCTTTACCATAATCATCAGTACCACTAGCTATATTTTTTTAATAGTCATACCAGTGTATTCTTGACCAATACCTTTTTAAGTATCCTGCTGTTCCATCTCCACCAGCTTGGTGTGTATCCCATTCAATTTCTTCTGGAGCTTGATTAATTAATCCAACATTGACACCTTTATGGTTATTTTCATTATTTTTTGAAATATAAGCTGTTACTTTATTCATTCCACGATATTTAGCAGCATCATATTTAGCTTGTTCTGCTCCTGCTAAACTAGGTCTATCAGCATCCTTATAATAATCTGACAGAGGTTTCTTGTCATTTAAAGCCCAAGTATCAGATCCATAGCCGTTTCCAGTATATAGAATACCATCAAACATTGCAATATGAGTATCATCTTTAAAGTTTATTGCAGCTTTATCACCAGCACCTGTTCTTTTTACGTAGAAAGGTGATAAATTTTCATGATCATTATTATTTGGGACATTAGTCTTATAAAGTCCTTTTCTTGTCTTGTTAGCTGAGGCACCTACAACATTACCACTACTTTTAGTACTAAAGTCAGATGTTAATATATCAGCAGCTGTACCAGTACCAGTTACAATATTATTTTGGTGAGTTATATATCCTCCAAATTCAATTTGACCATTATCTTTTGCATATAATGCACCTTTATCTCCTGAAACAACATGGATTCCTTTATCACCAGTTCCAGAACCACTGATCTTAATGTCACCGCCACTTTCAGCATAAGCTCCAATACCATAAATTAATGATTTATCAACTAAAGTAGTAGTACTTTTACCATCTAGAGCATTTACATTTTCTTCAATAGCCTTGGCAGTCGGAGTTGCATCAACAGTGACTTTACCATTACTACTAGCATATGCTCCAATATTTTCATATCCTAAAGCTCCTTGAGTAGAATTATAGTCAGCTTGAATTAAATAATCAGCAGCTGTTATGTTTTTTACTTCAATTTTTGAATTGTAAGCTGTGTTTACTGAATTAGCATCTCCTGTAGCAAAAGCAACGATTGAATTTCCACCACCAGCTCTTGTAGCTTTAGTATTTGTTACTTTACCACCAGCTTTTAGCATAGTAAGCAATTCCACTTCTTGAAACCATATCTATAGGCGATGTAAAGTTAATTGTTGATTGTTGACTAATAACTGATGATCCACCTGTATTTGCATAATTACTTGTATTATTTAAAGCACCATTTGATAATACACCATCTGCATAACCCATAATTGCTTTTTTTCAGAAGTTTCAGAATAATTAATATTTGCTTTTATCGTATCCTCTTTTTTCACTTCCTATTCTAGAAGATTTTACTCCATCAGTGATTACTACATTATTATCAGTATCTTTTGTATTTGTTTTTTGCATCTACACCAGTTCCATTAGTTGCATAAATAAGAACACTTTCTTTTGATTTTCTACCAAATCCAACGTTTAAATCTTGTATATTAACATTACTTAAAGTACCCTATTAAATTAGAAATATTTGTTTCTCCTAATTGTCCATCTGTATTTTTGTCCAGAAGCAGCATAAACAGCTATATTATGTGAAGATATTCCAGAAACATTTATTGAATCTCCACCCATTGCACCTTGAATACGAATTGTTCCACCAAAAAGCTCCAACAGGTGCTGTATTATCATTAGTAGTTCTTACTTGATTAGTAGTAGTAGAATGCCCTGAAGTCTGATTATAGCGTTATTATCTCCTGCCATTTGGACATCACTAAGATTAATTTCTCCACTTTGTGCATATCCTAAAACCATTATAAACAATATTATTATCTCCAACCATCAAGATCTTACCATGACCAAATTCATTATCAGATGATAAATTATCGTTACCTATAGTACCAGAAACAGCATTTTTCTCCATTAATAATGTTTAACGTACCTACAAATGAATTTACTTTTATAAGCACTATTTCCGTCTCCATAAAAAGCTATGTCAACACCTTTTTTTATTAGTACTATCTGTTATTAAATCTATTTGTTGTATTTTTGCTAGTATCACCCTTTTGTAAATTAAATGCTATATTATTATTAGCTTTTAGTTGAACGGCTTCCTGCTAATATTACATTAGCATCGGACAATCCTGTAGTATTTCCACCAAAAACAATTTTATTATTTTTTTGGTTATTAACAGTTACAAAAATGTCACTTCCATTTCCTTCCATTTTTACAGTACCATCAGTAGTAACTTCTCCTTCATGCATATAGATACCAGTACCTTTTTTTATCTGTTTGATTACCATCAGTATCATGACTATTAGCATCTGTATCCTTAACATCAAATTTTGCTTCTTTTAGTTTAGCTACTTCAGCTTTACCATTACCATCAGAATCTCCTACCAATAATCCTATTGCGCTTTGATTAACATCAAAATCTGCTCCATTAATTTCATCAATTGAAGAACCACCTGTAGCAAATATACCATTATTATTACTGTTTACGACAAATGAAGATCTAGTATTTCCATCTTTTTCCTACTTTTTACAGGAGTTACATCTGTTTTTCTTAAAGACTATTAATCCATTATTATTATCTCCATTAAGAGTTATAGAAGTACCTTTTAATTCAACAGCACCTTTTTTTAGCATAAATAGCATTTTGAATTTGTAGCATTATTATCTAATGTAAATGTAGAACCTGTATCTGTATATTTTGTTGTTGTTACTGTACCATCTAAATGAACTCCATTATTTTCATTACCAGTAACTGTAAATGTAGTTCCTCCCTTAATGTCTAAATCTTTGGCACCTTTTTCCTAAAACCGCATTGTTATCTCTACCACCTACTGTAAATATTGAATTATCAATTTCTACTTGTGCATCACCTTTTTGATAAATTGCATTATTTTTGATCTCCTGGATTATTAGCTGTTGTTCCATTTACATCAAAAGTAATCTTTGTAACTTTCAAGTTTCCAGTACCATTTGTCAAAATACCATTATTATTAGTTCCTGATACTGCAAAATCATTTGCACCTCTTAATGATGATCTTTCAACTTTTACAGTACCAGTAGCACTTGATGTATTATAAATACCATTATTTTTTTATCTCCACTTACTGTAACTGTTGGATCTTTTAACTGTCACAGTTCCAGTACTATTATTATAAATACCATTATTTTTGTGATCCAGATACAGCATAGAAGAGCCTTCATCTGCCAATTTAGCACCACTATCTAAGAAAACACCATTATTTAAGCTAGTTCCACCAACTGAATAAACTGTACTTTTTACATCAACAGTTCCATTTTTTGTATAAATACCATTATTTTTCTGATCCAGCTATAGTAAAATGCTCACTTCTTACATCTACATCTCCACCTTGGTTATTAATACCATTTGATTTAGTTATACCAGTTCCATTTTAAAAAGAATCCGGTAGTAGCACTTCCAGTAGATGTTAATTTACCATTTTTTTACTAAAATACCATTATTTCCTTCACCTGAAAGATTAAATTTATTATTAGTAGATTTTACATCAGTACTATCTGAAATAATACCATTACGTGATCTATTATTTCCTTTAGTTATGTCAAAAGTACTACCACTAATAGCAACATTACTATCAGCTAAAATAGAAGCATCAACTGCAGTTGTCAAAGTACTATAATATGTTTTACTTCCAGAAGTAAAATGAGCTGCAGCTACTGGTGTACCAAGTTCACTGGAATCTCATCATGTTCATAATCTGAAAATTGATAGTGACCAGTAGCAGAAGATCAGTCCACAATGCATTTGTACGTGTATGCGCTGTTGCCCATGTTAATGCGTCATCCCAATTTTTACTTGGATTTTTGTTCTAAGTAAAGAATTGCAATATAATGTAGAGTGTTAGTAGTTGGAGTAGGATGTTGAGTACTACCACTATTACCTGTATCTGTTACATTGACTGTGTTAGTACTACCACTATAAGTTGTTTCATCTTGTCCCCGGATACTACCTTGATTTGTATTCATACTATAAGTACTGTATCCACTAAAACTAGTTCCACCATACCAAGTATACCCAGTTTGCAAAGTTCTATATCAAAACTTCCAGAATTTATAGATGTTAAAACACCTACATTTCTTTTTGAACCATTACTCACCACCAACGATTATTTTGAATAGTACCAGTACTTGTTTTTAATTGATGCTGTTGAACCAGTTGAAGCAGCATTACCTCCAATAGCTGTGTTACTTTGTCTAGTATCATTATCATTACTTGTGTAAGTTGCCAATGTATTATTTAAATTATTAAATTAAGACCGTCATTTACTGATTTTTATATCAGTAGGAGTGATACTAAATGCTGATTTTTGAATCAACGGTAGGTTCTGCATTAACTGGTGTATAACCCCAATCACGTGATTTTTTTCTAATGGATTGAATTTAGAATCATTTGGAACATCAATACGACTTAACTTATCTACTTTGTATGGTTCGTATGCTTTGTGCACATTTGCTGGGCTGATTTCTAATGAATCTGGCTCTTTGTTTCTCTTAATGTGCAAATTAGTTGCTCCATATTGATGTTTACTTGCATCAAATACATATTTAGTTAAATCATTAGGTCTTCTACTAAAGTATTCAAGATATTTTCCACCTCTACCTCTATAAGTAGTTCCCCAGTCATTATTCGTAAATCCTGCTGAGTATTGGAATGAAGCCCATGGACTCTTTATTACTTGGTCCCCTTGTTTCATTAATCTAGCAAGTTCACTTTGTGCTCCTTTTAATGATTTTTCATTTTCCTTTCTAGCACGCATAAAGGACTGTCTTAGGTCCGAAATTGTGTCATAAGTTTGCGCAGTAACTTCTTGTTGTTCAGCAATTGCATCAGCTTGAAGTTTTTGGCGCAAGTGTTAAAAAGCCCAGTTATCAAAAAGAGATAAGCAGGCTATCAGAATAATGTACGTCTTTACATCTTTTTACAAACGATCGAAGATCTTTAGCGATCTGTCGTAGATTATTACTCATTTGTTTCCTCCTTGATTTATACGAACAGCCAAAGCTCATCCGTGTTAATATACAGTTTTAAAAACTGAAAGTATAAGAATAGTCTTAATTTCTTAAAAGCCACCTAAACACGGTCTAGAAAACTGGTAGGATTTAGTATTTATAGGTGTTGGAGGGGAGGGATCGTAAAGAGTTTTCAAAGAGGACTTTTGTGAGAAAAGTTGGTATTAGATTAAATAATGATTTGAAATTATAGAGCGAATTTTATATGAAAGATAAAAATCGAAAAGAAAATCGTGGTAATTTTTTTAATTATTTGTTTATATTTATTTAATAATTTATATAATGAAAAATATTATTTAAAAAAACGAAAATTATATTTAAATAAAAACTTGACAAAAACGATTACTGTTGTAAACTAATAATATAAAAAGATTACGATTATAAACATTTTGAGCAGGTAGAAATATGAAAGAGAGTAGTGGAATTAATCAAAAGTGGCATATAACTGATGCAGAATGGGAAGTAATGCGTGTTGTATGGGCAAATAACGAAGTTACGAGCAGGTTTGTGGCGAAGGTGCTTTGTGAGAAGATGAAATGGAAGCAGGCTACGATAAAGACTTTGTTGAATAGGCTGCTGGAAAAGGGGGTATTGAAAAAAGGAAATGGGGAACAAGTACATTTATTCGACGGATTTTACAGAAAAGGAAGTGGCTAACAGTTATATATTGGGGACTTTTAATAAGATTTGTAAAACGAAGGTTGGGGAGATGATTGGGAAGGTTATTGAGAACAGCGAGCTTAGTTTTGATGACTTGGAACTGATTTTGAAGGCTGTGGAGGAAAAGAGGAAGACGGCTGTGGAGGAGGTTTTGTGTGACTGTGTGAAAGGGCAGTGTAATTGTGAGCATAATGGGCATAGGCATGTTTGAAAATATACTAATTTGTTAAATTTATAAATTTTTTTAAGTAATTGTAAAAGTAAATTATTAAAAATTAGAAACAGTAATATTTTTGATACTAAAGTTTAAGAGGAGGAAAAAAATATGGCAGAAAAAATTTATACAGTAACTGGGATGAGCTGTGCGGCTTGTGCTAATGCTGTGGAAAAGGCGCTTAACAAGAATGAGGATATTAATGCTTCGGTTAATATTGCAACTGAAAAATTGAATGTTGAGTATGATGAAGGAAAGTATGATTTTGATAAAATTAGGAAAATAGTGGAATCGGCTGGGTATGGGCTAGTTGAAAATATGACTGAAGATAGGAAAGTTGAGCTTTATCAGGAAAAGATAACGAGTTTGAAAAAGAGACTGATTTTAGCGATTGTATTTGTTATTCCGCTTTTGTATATTTCGATGGGGCATATGCTTGGGGCGGCGCTTCCTGAGTTTTTGAATCCTAAGGTAAATGCGCTTAATTTTTGCGTTGGCGCAGTTTGTAGCTAACTTTGACAATCATTTATGCTGGGAGAGATTTCTTTCGCATGGATTTAAAAATTTGTAAGAAAAGTCACTAACAATGGATTCGCTAATTGCAATTGGAGCGACAGCGGCGATACTTTATGGAATTTATGCAACATATAGAATTGTTACTGTCGGATCCTGAAGCGCACATGGATTTGTATTATGAATCGTGGTGTAATTATTACGTTAATTTTTGTTTGGAAAGTTGCTGGAGGCAAAGACAAAAAGGGCAAACTTCATCGGCAATAAAAACTTATCGGACTTCAGCCTAAAAAGCTAAAATTATTGAAAATGGTGTGAAAAAGGAGATTTTAATTGAAAAATCTGAAGGTTGGAGATATTGTAATTGTAAAGCCTGGGGAAAAATTGCGGTTGATGGGAAAATTGTGGAAGGTGCGACTTCTGTGGATGAATCAATGTTGACCGGAGAAAGTTTACAGTCAGTAAAAAGTTGGGGATAAGGTTGTTGGAGGAAGTATTAATAAAAATGGGAGTATTAGATTTGAAGCAACTGAAATTGGGAAAAATACAGTTTTGTCACAGATTATAAAGCTAGTTGAGGAAGCGCAAGGTCGAAAGCTCAATTTCACGAATGGCTGATGTTGTGGCGGCGTATTTTGTGCCGATTGTTATTGAATTGCGATAATTACAGGAGTTGCCTGGTTTGTGAGTGGAAGCGGATTAGTTACTGCATTGTCGTTTTTATCGCCGTACTTTGTAATTGCATGTCCGTGTGCATTGGGACTTGCGACTCTGAACATCAATAATGGTTGGAACTGGAAAAGGTGCTGAAAACAGGGATTCTATTAAAAAGTGAGAAGCTCTTGAAACAACATATAAAATTAAAACAATTGTATTTGATAAAACAGGAACAATTACTAAAGGAAAGCCTGTATTAACTGATTTGATTGCTTATGAAATTACAAGGAAGATGAACTTTAAAAATTGCCGCAAGTGTGGAAAATGATTCTGAACATCCGCTGGCAGAGGCAGTGTAAATGAGGCAAAGAGGAAAAATGTTGAAATTAAGCCTTATGAAAAATTTAGGACAATGCCAGGTTATGGGATTCGTGCGACTTTTGAAGGCAAGGAAATTCAAATGGAAATAAAAAAATTAATGGAAAATAAAAATTGATGTGAAAATTTCTCAAAAAGACTATAATATTTTTGTCAAATGAAGGAAAAACTCAATATATTTCGATTGACAATAAATTGACAGGAATTGTTGCAGTTGCCGATGTTATTAAGGAAACAAGCAGAGAAGCCATTGAAAAATTGAAAAAATGGGAATTAAAACAATAATGCTTACAGGAGATAATGAAAAACTGCAGAATTTATCGCAAAAGCAAGTAGGAATTGATGATGTAATTTCGAAGTTCTGCTTATCAAAAATCTCAAAAATAAAGGAGCTTCAGGAAAAAGATGAATTTGTCGCAATGGTCGGAGATGGAATCAACGATCTGCCAGCATTAGCCCAAGCAAATGTAGGAATTGCGATAGGAAATGGAACAGATGTGGCTATAGAATCAGCTGATATTGTTTTTAATTAGAAACGATTTGCGGGATGTGGCTGGAGCGATTGCATTAAGCAAGGCAACAATTACAAATATAAAGGAAAAATTTATTCTGGCATTCTTTTTACAACATACTTGAATCCCTTTTTGCAGCTGGAATATTTTATGCATTTTTCAATGGACTGAAAGTTAGACCCGATGATTGCAGCTTTTTGCAATGTCATTTAGTTCGGTGTCGGTTTTGGGAAATGCTTTGAGATTGAAGTTTTTTTAAAGTTAAATAATTAAAAATTTTTTTAGTGAGTTTATTATTTCCTTTAAATAAAAATATGATATAATTCATTTGTAAAGGATTTATTCATAAAAAGAAGGAAAGGGAGTTGATAGTATGATTTATTCAGTAGAATTAGACAGTAATTTAATTAATAATTTTTCAGAAAGTATTAAAAGAAAGTGGAGGCGATGAAGCCAATATAGTAACTAAAAATGCTAAAAAAATTATATTGAAATTGAAGAAAATAGAAAAATAAAAATATTAGCTGATAATATGGAATTTTTGGATAAAAAATGGATGAACACATAGATGTTTTTGAGAAGGTTACGTGATAAATAATGATTAGATATTTTGATATTGAAAACGTAGCTTTTGATTCATGAAAAAGTCTTAAAAAAGTGGTGGATTGCTTGGTTTAAAGATGAAGGCGGAATTAGTCATATGTGATTTTTGTGCAGAATGATTTATATTATCCGACATTTTTAGAAAAATTATCATATATAATTTTTAGCATATCTAAAAATCATTTTTTCAATGATGGAAACAAAAAGAACTGCATTAATGTGTGGAGCATATTTTCTTTCAATCAATGGTTATGAGAAAAATAGATTTATATATAACTGACATGGAAACATATATAGTTGAATTAGTAGAAGGGAAAATTAGAGAAGAGTTAATAGAAATATTAAAAATATATTTAATATTAAGTTTCATAGTAAATAAAAACCGTTTTTAAAATGAATTAATCAAACAAGACGGTTTTTATTTTGTTTGTGAACTATTCCCACTTGTAGAAGAGGGAGCTTCTTGGGAAAGTATCTGCTTTTGCTAGCAAATATTTACCAGCTCTTCGGCAGTCCCTGCCCTGACTATGAATATTATACCATATAAGAGCTTGTTATTTCAAGCTATATTCTACAATTCATCTCCCACTTATAGAAGAAGGAGACTTCTTGCTAAATATTGTTGAAATATATTTAAAAATTTTATCCTTCTTTTTATAGCAGGTTTTAATGCCCCTAAAACAATAGCCGAAACAATACTTCCAATTATAACTGCTACTAAATATAGAAGAAGTTGTTGCTTAATGCCATTACTAGGATTCCACCATGTGGAGCAGGTATTTTTATATTAAATAGTCCTGTTATGCTCCCTGCGATTGCTGAACCTACGACACTTGCTGGTATTACTCTTGTTGGATCTGTTGCTGCATAAGGGATTGCACCTTCTGTGATGAATGAGAATCATAATGTAGTTTGTAGTCCTGCTTTCTTTCTTGTGCAGTAAATTTATTTTTAAATAATGTTGATGTTAATGCGATTGTGATTGGAGGAACCATTCCACCAGCCATAACTGCTGCCATTGGTAAACTTCCACCAGATGTCATTGTAGCTGCCAATGTTCCAGAACCAAATACATAAGCTGCCTTATTTACAGGATTCTCCCATATCAATAGCCATCATTCCACCAAGAACTGCACCTAATAGAACAGCGCTTGAACCAGACATTCCATTTAACCAAGCATTTAAACCATTGTTAATTATTGCTGCAAATGGATTTATAACAAGTACCATTGCTACACCTGTGATTAATACTGATAAAACTGGATACAATAATATCATTTTTAATCCACTTAAAGATCTTTGGCATACCTGATAATGCTCTTTACTAAACCCTGTACAACATATCCAGCTAAAAATCCACCAAGCAATGCACCAATAAATCCAGAACCACCAGCTGTTGCAATAGCTCCTGCAACTAGTCCTGCCGCCAATGCTGCTCTTTTCACTAATACTGTAAGCAATATATCCAGCTAAAACTGGCACAAAACAATCCAAATGCCTGTCCACCAATATCTTAACATTTTAGCTAATGGCGCTTTAGAACCGTATTCTGCCCTGCTCCACCATTACCAGACAATGTATCAACTAAAAATGCCACGTTATCAAAAAATTCCACCACTTATTACTAACGGAAGCATATGAAAACTCCACTTAATAAGTGTTTGTAAAAGTCCTTTTTCTCAGATGAAGATGATTCAGAAGAATCTGCAGTTTTTTGAACCGCTTGCATGGAAAAATAGGGCTTTTCCATCTCAAGACCTGTTGAATTAATGCTTTTTGCATTGTTAATTCCTTCTTTTGCTTCCACTTGAATTAACGGTTTTCCATCAAACTCTGTCAACTTCGATATTTCTGTTAATTGCTAAAATTACACCAGTAGCTTTTTTAATATCTTCATCAGTCAAGACATTTTTTCTACCATCCGCACCGCTTTGTCTCAACTTTTATATTTATTCCCATTTCATCAGCCGCTTTTTTAGTGCTTCTGCCGCCATATAAGTATGGGCAATTCCTGTTGGGCAGGCTGTTGCCAGATTATGTAAGGAGCTTTTCATCAGTTGGAGCTTTGCAGTTACAGCATCTTTCTTTTTCTTCTTCTGCAAAATTTTTCTGCTTCAGCTATTAATGATTTCCAGTACTTCATCAGCTGTCTTTGCATTTTCAAGAGCTTCCCTTGAAATCATCATCCAATAATAATTGTGATAATCTTGCAAGTGTTTCAATATGAGTGTTATTTGCTTTATCGAGCGGCAATCATAAAGAACAATGTTGCAGGTCTCCATCCAATGAATCGTAATCAATCCCTTTCTGGTTTTCTACCCATTGCAAGTGCAGGTTTTTACATATTTTGTCTTAGCATGTGAATTGCGATCCCTTCACCAATTCCAGTTGAGCTTTGAGCTTTCTAGCTATCAGCCTCTACATATCCGTCATAATCATTCAGGACACCTGTTTTTTTCGTGCAATCTGGCAAGTTCTTTGATTATATCTACTTTAGTTGTAGATTTCACATCTAGACTAATTCTATCTTTAATCAGTAAGTCAGATATTTTCATTTGTACACCATCCTTAATTTATTATTTTTCATTTTATTTCTTTTAAATAATTTTATTTTCAGCCGTAGTAAAGCAACTTTTAAAAATTAAATACAAAAATCATTACTATTTTACTCAATTGTCAAGTTTGATTTTCTACTCTTTAAAAAGTTTCCTTTGAAATTTCAATTTCATCATACAATTTATTTACTAAATCCTTTTCTGCAAGTCCATAAGAATAAGCTGTCAGCACTTCCTGAAGCGACTGCTAATCTAAATGAATCTTCTGGAGAAAGCTCCCTTTACAAATCCCAGTAAATCCCTACAACCATAGAATCTCCAGCACCAATTGAGTTGATTAATTGCCCTTTTGAACGAGATGCTCCAGCACAAAAAGTCCTTGTTTACAAGCAATGCACCTTCACACACTCTAGACAAAATGACATTTTTAACTCCTCTGTCTAAAAAGAATTTACATTTTTCTACGATTTCAGCCTTTTGTTTCAGTTTTTCGTTAAACATTTCTTTAGTTCATGAATATTCGGCTTTAACAAAAAGATTATTGTGAATATTGTCTTGCAGTAAATTTCTCTGTATCAAGCACAATTTCAACATTTGCTTTTACATTTTTCAGATAATTGCTTTATAAATTTTGTTGCTGATTGAAGATGGATGCTTCCAGATAAAAACAAGTATATCTCCATCTTTTAAATCAGAAATTTTGTTAGTTAGTTCCTGCAATTTTTCTCGATGTACTTCAAAGTAAACTCCGTAAGTTCAGTTTTCCTTGTCATTCCCATTAACCTTTACATTAATTCTAGTGTTTCCTTCAAGTTCCACAAATTCAGATTTAATGTTATCCTTTTTCAAATCTCTGACAATAAAATCTCCAACAAATCCAGCCACAACCAATCGCTGTAGATTCCCACATCCAGATTTTTCAATACTTTAGAAACATTAATCCTTTTTCCACCAGTCTCATAATTTTACTTCGTGGGCAAGATTCAAATGTTCTGCTTTTAAATCATCCTTCAGATACATGTCATAATCCAATGCTGGATTCAATGTCAATGTGTAAATCATCTTTTTCTCCTCCTAAATTTAAATATATTTTAAAAACTATTTTTCAAAACCATTTAATAGATATGCTTAATAACTCGAATATTTTATCAAAGATCCAAGATTTCTTGCTTCATAATATTTATTTTTATTATAATTCTAATATAATTTCAAAACAAATCTAATATGGTTCTACTATATTATTTGCCACTATATATTTATAACATTTGAAATTTAAAAAGTCAAATAATTTAGACTATTAAATTTATTTTTCTCATTTTTCTTTAATCGTTAATATATAATTAAAATTAAATCAAGTCAAGATTCAAATCAGATTATAATGGGAGTGGTATATATGAAAAGTAAAATCAAAAAGATATTTATTTATGCCTGCTTTTATCTTTTAATAAGTTGTGGGAAGCAGTGGTGGTAATAAGATACAGAAAAACACCAACACCAACACTCAATTCCAAAGCCAAAGCCAGCAGATCCAAATCCAAAAGGCCAAGTGCCTCAGATGTTTATTATAACAGCGAAAATTGTGATCTCGAAATGGAGGATATTCATCACAATATCCAAATGGTATAATACTTACAACGGCAACAAGTGATATAGTTAAAATTCCAAATATAGCTGGAACACCAATAAAAACAAGATTACCAGACATCTTCAGGATCCTAATGAATGGAAAAATATTTTTGCACAGTACAGGAACACACATAGTTACAGACTTTAGTTCAGATTTAACTGCTTCAAATAGTTATCGAGCAGCAATTGCTGGAGATTTAATGGACGAATATATTGCAAGGTAAATTCAGCTTCAGGTGGAGATAATTTATTAAATAGTGCAAGAACACTCACGACTTTAGTCGTAAAAATGAATTGCACGAAAATTTTAGTAAGCATATAGGGAAACTTGTATGTAGACACGGAGCAAAACCGTGCAACAAAGAAACTGAATTGCTGGGAACTCTTAAAGCTAGTATAACCACAACATAATAACTAAATGAGAATACGGTATAAGTGTGATGGTGGCGAAAGCAGAAAAAAATATACTAGATGATGCAAGGTTAAATCCTAAACATTATGATAATGACAATCAGCAGCTAAGCCTGAAAAGGAAAGTTCAACGACTATCCCTCGTGAGGGGAGTACAATACAAGCGATTGGTATTGGAAGTGGTTTCGCCTAAGGTGTTGAGATACACTATGGATAAGATATAGTCTGTGCTTGTTAGAGATAACAAGAAGTTTATAAGATATAAAATCTTTGAGAACTGCATAAGTAGTAGCGCACTTATGTGAACGACGCTTCCCACTGTTGTGGGGTTTTTAAAAACTTTAAAATATTTAAAAAAATAAATAAAAGATATTACTTTTTGACAAATAAAATGTAGAGTACATGGTATAATATCTCTGATGAAAAAGGAGGCGATATCTATGATTTTAACTTTAAAACAACAAGTAAAACATCTTAGCAAAAAGGAGTTTAGGAATTTTGAAAACATTTATCTCATATAGCCAAGAACTTAACTAATGAAGCTATATATACTATTAGACAGTATTATTTTAATAAGAAAAAGTATTTAAGTTATAACGAAAACTATCAAATGCTTAAAATAGTGAAAACTATAAGAAGTTAAATTCTAATATGGCTTTCAACAAATTCTAAAAGAAGTAGATGGAAGTTTCAAAATCATTTTTGGACTTTTAAAACTTGACTAAGAATGGTCAATATAATGGTAAAATAAAAATTACCTAATTATCTTGCTAAAGATGGTTTTACAACTCTTGTTATAGGTTTTGTAAGATTAAAAGATGATATTCTGATAGTTCCTTATTCAAATTCGCTAGAAAACTCATCAGGAAGTTAAAATTAAGCTGCCACCAGTATTAAAAAGGTAAGAAAAATAAAAGAGATTAGAATAATACCAAAACAACATTCTAGGTACTTTGAAATTCAATATACTTATGAAGCAGAAGAAGTTCAAAGGAATTAAATGAAAACAATGCACTAGGAATTGATTTAGGTATAAATAATCTTGTACTTATGTTACAAATGCTGGAACTTCATTCAATAGATGGTAGAAAATTAAAAATCAATAAATCAATACTATAATAAGATAAATGCAAAATTACAAAGTATAAAGATAAGCAAAGATTAAGCGAACGACATTAAGTCAAAAGAGAATAGCTAGAAAGAGAAATAATCGTATAGAAGATTATCTTTCAAAAGCAACAAGAATAATTGTAAATTATTGTCTTAATAATGATATAGGAAAAGTAGTTCTAGGATATAATGAAGATTTTCAAAGAAATTCAAATATAGGAAGTATAAATAATCAAAACTTTGTAAATATACCATATGGAAAAATTAAGAGATAAATTAATATATCTATGTAAACTATATGGAATAGAATTTAAGCTACAAGAAGAGAGTTATACATCAAAAAGCGAGTTTCTTTGATGGAGATGAAATCTAACATATGATAAAGAAAATCTGCAAGAATATATATTCAGTGGAAAAGGATAAAAAGAGGACTATATCAAACAAGTAAAGGCTATCAATTAAATGCAGATTGTAACGGAGCATTAACATATTAAGAAAAAGTAAAGTTGTGATTTGAGTATCCTATACAATAGAGCGTAGCTGACACGCCTAAAATAATATGGTAGTGTAAAGCTATCAAACTTTAGAAAATTTTTGAATATTTTGAAAGATTTTAGAACCCCGTGACTTTAGTCGTGGGAGGTTCAGATATTTTGGCCAGCAGGAGATATCAGAGGAAATAAAAATCCATCACTTGAAGGAGGACTTCTTTATTTTTGAAAAACTTTGATCAAATGAAGGTGCACTCCCTGGAATAAATCTGGAACTACAGGATTGGAATGAAGGATTTAGAGCCATTGTCAAAATGCAGGGGTAGCTAGTAAATGGACTATAACTGCGGTAAGTGAAGATGGAACATCAGCAAAGCAGACGGAAAAATGTTACAAAAGCGTAGATCAGGTACGTGAAAAATTTCCTGGAATGAAAATGGATATGATTAGAGACATAATTCTTTCAACAGCTACTGATATCGGAGCAGCAGGAGTGATGATGTATTTGGATATGGACTTTTAGATGCTACTACTGCTTTTAAATGCACCAAAAAGATTAGATTATGGAACGAGCAAATTTTATGTTCCAAATACAAAAACTTGGGTTTTTAAAAATAATATTTATGGTCTGTATACAGATTTTAGAAAAAGTGGAAAAGAACATTAGTTTTAGAAGGAAAAATTCTTTTTATAAAATAAAAGTAGATAGGAACACTGATTTTAAAAAGGATACAATACTTTCTAGATATGAAACAATAATAAAAATGGAACACTCGATGTTAAGAGAAAAATTTATTCTCGAAATATTGAAATAGAAACGGATGGTACATTGATTACAAATCCTAATACTGTGATAGGAGAAATTACTAAAGATTATTATACGAATGAGATAACTGTTAATGGCAGTTAATATTGTAAATAAAGGAACACTAAAAAATTGGAAAAAGGAGCGATTATAATCTGAAATTACAGAGCGAAATATGGTTCAGTGACAGAAGCAGAAATTGATCAAAATTGATAGTAAAAGCGAACAATAAAAATTGATGGAAGAGAAAGAAATCAAACTTTGGGAAGCTCAGTAAAAACTTTTTGAGTAATGGATACGTTACTGCAACGCCAACAACATCGGCAGTTATTGAAGCTGAAAAAGGAATAGAAGGACAATTTGCAAAAGTGGAAACTGATGGATTGATTAATGGAAAAGTGGAAAAATAAAGGAAATTCAATTGAGCTACAATTAGTAGAAAAATGTGAAGATTATGTAAATAGTTTGAAAAATAGCGATGAAATGCAGAAGAATACTGCTAAAAATGTAGAGGTTTCTTTAAAGAATTAGATAAAAATAGCTGAAGGAAATGCAAATGTTTCTAATTTTGCTTTAGGTGCGGCAAAAACTTCAAAAATTTCCTATCTTTGAGTTCAAGATATTAGATAGTTTATCAGGACAAATGTATGCTTCAGCTCAGCTTTAACATTTCAACAATCGCAAACACAAATAAGGATTTATCAAATAGACTTGTAATGCTCGGAACGCTTGATAATGCTAGTGATAAATTTGGATTATGGATTTCTTCCATTGGAGCTAATGGGAAATTAAAACAAAAATGAAGTAAGGAAAAACTAAAGTTTATGGAGGACAGGTTGGAATTGATACAATTTGGAGAAAATTTGATTTTAGGAACGGCTTTAGCTTTATTCAAAAGGGAATGTGAAATTTGATAGACATGTGGAAAATCAGATGCGGATAATTTTGGAATTTCATTGTATGGAAGAGTTGGAAATAAAGATAATCCGATGTATTTGCAAGGAAGAGTTGGACTTGGATTTGTAAATAGTGAAGTTAAAAGGGATATTATTTTATCTGAAAATGATATTTCACGAGGAAAAATTGAGCATAATGATAAAGTAATTTCAGGATATTTAGAAACGGGGTATGATATGAAAAAGCGCGATTTTGTATTGACACCATTTGCTGGAATCTCGCACGATACAGTTCAAAGAGGAGCATTTTCACTGAAGAAAATAGCCAATTTGGATTAAAGTAGGATAAAAAGACTTTCATACAAACAAGTGGACTTGCTGGAGTTAGAGTTAGTCAGAAATTTAATTTTGAAAATGGTTCAAAAACTACATTACAAGGATATATAACACATCAAAGAGCATTTTAATAATGAAGATTTGAATTTTAAAGCATCATATCTAGGACTACCAGATGCAAAAATTTAAAGTAAAGGGAATAGGACTTTCAAAGAACCAAACATGGGTAGGAGCTGAGTTTTAAATGAAGTTAGTTCAAAAATTTGCCTGGTATTTGAATTATGATGGAAAAATTGATAAAAAGGCTAAAAAAATAATGTGTTTACAGCTGGTATGAGAGTTAATTTTGATAGACTTTTTAAATGATAAATTTACAGATTTTTATGAATTTTAAATTGTATATGTTCACTTATCATTGGTAAGATACTTTTAAAATGAAAGTTTAGTTCAAAAATTAAAAATAAGTTTTTAGGAGATGATTTTATGAAAAGAAAAAGTTTTAATGTTAATCTATTGGTCTTTATGATGGTAACACCGGCAACAAAAAGCAGATTTTTTGGTCGAAATTAAGAGATGCTCTTATAGGTGGCGATAGTTATTCAAGTTCGAGTTCAAGCTCAAGGGATAAAAATATTGTAGATGGTGGAAAATTTATAATCCAAAGGATAATAGAATATAGACTAGTTGAAAAATGAAAGATGAAAGAAAAATTCTCAAAGTGACTTTGAGTAGAAAATTTGAAAAATTCATCAAGTAAAATTTTTATTATGAATGTACAATCCAAAAAGATTTTTATCAATAATAGGATTTAGGACTTTATGGATATGCTGATTTTCCTGTATAGGAAATTAGTTCAGGAGTGGAAAAAGTGTTATGAAAAGAAGGAAAATGAATATAAAAAGGAAGTTTTAAAAAGGAAAATTTATATAGACAATAAATTGGCAAAAATATATTTTTAAAAATGAAATTAATGTTCAAAAATAGTAGTTTATGATGCAAAATTAAATGATAGAGGCTATCCTTTGTTTAGTTCAAAAATCCGAGAGTTTTTGATAAATGATAAATTAGTATCTTATTAAAATGATAAAAATTAAAAAGTAAAATAAGAAAATGTAACTAACAATTTAAGTTAATTACATTTTTATTTACAGATGACTTAAAATCATTAAATATACTTGAACACATCTAAAATTAAACTGATAAAATTATATAAATTTAGAATTTGAGCAAAATAATTATAGTTTTTGAGATCAGTTTTAAGTAAGTTTTACTATAATTTTAAATTGATTAATGTTTATGTCCACATCCGCAAGAATGTGAGTGCATATCACATTACCATACGTCCTTGAATTGTTCCTTCTTCCATTTCCTTAAAGATTTCAGGAGCTTCTTCAATAGTTCTAGTTTGAACTACTGGCACAACCAATCCTTCGGCTCCAAATTGGAATGCTTCTCTCAAGTCTTCTCTTGTCCCTACCAATGAACCAATTACTCAATACCGTCTCATACAGTTTTTACGATTGGCAAGTCCATAGTTTCTGATGGTAATCCAACAGCTACAACTTTTCCTGCAGCTCTCACTGAATCAACAGCTTGGTTAAATGCAACTTTTGATACAGCAGTAACTACAGCAATATGAGTCTCAATTCCGCTTAATTCTTTAATTTTTGCAACTGGATCTTCTTTTACCATTTATAACATAATCAGCTCCAACTTCTTTAGCAAGTACCAATTTATCATCATTAATATCAACGGCAATTACATGAGTATTAAATACTTTTTTAGCATATTGAACTGCCAAGTTTCCTAATCCTCCTGCACCGTAAATTACTACCATTGTCCTGGTTGAGGTTTTCCAACTTTTATAGCTTTATAAGTTGTAACTCCGCACAAGTGATACTGCTGGCTTGAACTGGATCCAAACCTTCAGGAACTTTTACTGCATAATCAGCCGTAACGATACATTGTTCAGCCATTCCACCATCTGCAGAATATCCAGCATTTATTACATCTCTACATAGTGTTTCCTGTCCATTAATACAGTATTCACATCTTCCACATCCTTCAAAGAACCAAGCAATACTTTACTCTATCTCCTGGTTTGAGTGATGTCACACCTTCAGCAACTTCTCTACAATTCCAATTCCTTCATGCCCTAAAAACCTCTTCCAGGAACTTTCCCAAAAGTCCATGAGCCACATGCAGGTCAGTATGGCAAACACCGCAATATTCTACATCAACTCAATGCTTTCTCCAGCTTTTAGTCCTCTTAATTTCTTTTCTACAACTTCTACTCCAGTTCTTCTTTATTAACTCACTACTGCTTTCATTTAATTTCCTTCCTTTTTACTTATTTTTATTTCTAAGTTCCAAATTTTAAATTTAGTTATATGAATATTTAATCATATGATATTTTATACCCCAAAAATTTAAAAATCAAAATTATTTGTCAATAAAATAGTTTGTCTTGCTTTACTATTTAGATAAAAATTTATTTTTAATAAAATGTTATTAAAAAGATTTTTCAAATTTTTAAAAATTTATTGACAATAGGTAGTTTGTTTGGTAGAATTTCTGTGAGCATAAGTTTTATTAGTTATTTATCTTAATTTTTGTTTTGATTTTAGATATAGTAAAAATAACGGATATAAATATTTGGAATTTATGCTAATTTATTGTTTTGTGGAGGTGGATGTTTTGAACGAGGAAGTCCCTGGAAGAGAGATTTAAAAATCTGAATAAATTAAAATTTACAAATTTATGCAAATACGGATAAAGGAGTATCTTCGTTGCTGTTATTCTCCTGATTTTTATTTGCATAAAAATTTAAAAATTTGAGAATGCAAAAAGAAAGGAGATAATGATGGAAAACAAACTATTATTCAAAAACTTATAGATGATATTTTGAAATTAGAAAATATTTAAATGATTTAAACATTGTGGGAAGTTTCAGAACTGCTGAATCAGTTTGAGTCTTCTGAACTAATAATGATTTTTCGGTTACTTTCAAAAACAGGGCAGCCGATGTATTTTCATATCTGGACAGCGAACATCAGGAAATGATTATTAAGACAATGACAGATGTGGAAACCAAAAATATATTTGATGAGCTGTATTTTGACGATATTGTCGATATTATTGAAGAAATGCCATCGAATGTGGTATATTGAAAGAATACTGATGCAAAAAGACAGACACACAATAAATCTTTTGTTAAAATATCCGGATAATTTCTGCTGGAAGCATTATGACAACTGAACATATGGACTTAAAAAGGGATATGACAGCTTTTTGGCAATTTTTAAAATTAGGGATGTTATGGAAGATATGGCAAATGTCTATACCTGGGTAGTGTGATTGATGAAGGTAGGAGCTGAAGGAGTAATTTCTAAAAGAACTTTATTACGAGCAAGGATGATGAGCCGATTCAAAAATCTTATAGAATAAAATGTGATAAGTGTTCATGCAAATGATGATCAGGAAAAGGTTGCGGAAATAATAAAAATATAATCTTATCGTACTTCTGTAGACTGATGATGAAAAATAGACTTTTAGGAATCACTACGATTGATGATGTAATGGATGTTGTGGAACAGGAAGCGACAGAGGATTTTCAGAATGGCTGGGATTTCGCCTGTGGAGTGAGTCTTATTTAAAAACAAGCGCCTTTACAATGGCAAGACAAAGAATTAGCTGACTTATTGTGCTTATGATTTCTGCTAGCATTTACTGGAAGAATTATAAGCAAATATGAAGATGCTGCAGTCTGTAGTTATACTTTCTTCATTTATTCCTATGCTAATGGATACTGGAGGAAATGTAGGCACAGTCTTCGACAATTGTGGTCCAGTGCTGGCATTGGGGAAGTTGATACAAAAGATACTTTTAAAAATATTAAAAAGGAATTTTCATTTCATTTATAGTAGCCATAGTTTTAGTGGCAATAAATTTTTAAGAATTATAACTTTGACAAAGACACCTTTAAATGTTGCAATGACAGTTTCAGTAACTTTAATTTCTTGTAGTTATAATTTCTAAAAATAATAGGTGCTACCGGTTATCGCTAAAACTTTTTAAATGGATCCGGCAATAATGGTATGCCTTTAATAACAACGATTTTAGATGCGCTTTACTCTCACTATTTACTAGATTTGCAACTATGTTTTTAGTAATGTTATAGCAAATATTTTTATAAAATAATGTTTTTATAAAAATTTAAGAATACATTGATTGTCTAATCGAGATTATATGATAACTAATATAGGGAAAAATGAGAGAGAAAAAGAAAAATAAAAAGAATAATTGAAGATCTTTTGAAAAAGATATTTTGAGATAGAATTAGATAAATTAAATGCAGTTGAAATTTCAGATGTGATGAAATTTATTTAATCTACCAGAGCTTTGTAATAATGATTTTTAGACTTTTAAAAAGGATAAAGCAGCTGATGATTTTCATATTTGGACAGCGAACATCAGGAAATGATTATTCACGCTCAACTGATGTTGAAACACGAGAAATATTTGATGAACTGTATTTTGACGATATTGTCGACATTATTGAGGAAATGCCGTCGGATATTGTATCTTGAAAAACACGGATAGAAAAGATAGACACTTGATAAATCAGCTTCTAAAATATCCAGATAATTCAGCTGGAAGCATTATGACGACTGAATATGTGGATTTTTCAGAAAAATATGACAGTTCAAGAGGCGATAGGACAGCTGAAAACACGGAAAGACAAGGAAAATATTTATACTTGCTATGTTACTGACAGCGGGAAATTGGAAGGCGTACTTTCATTAAAGGAATTAATTTCTAAAAGGACAGTGCTGTAATTGAAGATATTAGAATACAAATTTTGAATAGTGTAAATGATGACTCAGGAGAAAAGTTGCAGATTTATTTAAAGAAAGTACTATCGTTATGCTGCAGTTGTTGACCATGAAAATAGGCTTTTAGGAATAATTACGGTGGATGATGTTTTGATGTTGTGGATCAGGAAGTTACGGAAGATTTTCACAAATGGTTGAAATTACTCACCTACCGATGATTCCTTATTTAAAACAAGCATCTTTACGATGGCAAAGCAAAGAATCGGTGGCTTGCAGTTCTTATGATTTCTGACACAATTTCTGGAAACTATAATACAAGGTTATGAAAAAGTTCTGGCAAAAGTCAATAATTTTAACGGCATTTATCCCAATGCTTATGTCAAGCGGAGGAAATGTTGGTTCACAATCTTCAACGGTTGTAATCCGTTCACTTGCACTCTGGAGAAATTTCTCCAAAAGATGCCTTTAAAGTAATAAAAAGAATTTTCAATTGGAATAATGGTTTCAATAGTTTTGGCGCTGTTAAATTTTATAAGACTTATAACATTTGAAAAACTAATTTTGTAATTGCTTTTGTCGTTTCATTGACGCTTGTATTTACAGTAATTGTATCAAAAACTGGTTGAGCACTGCTTCGCTTGAGCAAAAATTGTGAAGGCCGATCCAGCAGTTATGGCAACACCTTGATAACTGACAATTTCAGATGCTAGACACTTGTAATTTATTTTAATTTTTGCTGCGATGTTCTTTAAAACTTTTAACAAAAGATAAATGAGAGCAGTTTATAAGTAATGTAAATCTAATGAAAGTATTGGAAATATCTTTTATATATTTATGGTATAATATAATAAACTTTTAGGAAGGGAAAATAATCTTATGAAGGCTAAAATATTAATTTTATTAAGCATGCTTCTATTTGTAGTAAGTTGTGGAACTCATCCGGCATAAAAGGAATTTGAGAGACAAATGAAAAGTAATGCAGTCGGAAATTTATCAAAATTTGGCAAGGCAAGGGAGATCGTAACGGTTGTCAGATCAATTTAGTAAAATGTATGGCGAAGGAATGATAACCTACAAAATTAACAAAGTTGAGGCAAAAAGCACATCAATTACATGTTACTGTAAAATCTCCTGATTTAACACCTTATATGTCAGGAACTTCAAAATAGAATCGTCTGAAAAACTTTCAGGCTATGCCAAAAATAACGAAGAACTGCAAAATCAGATAAAGAAATTTTAATGAAAAATTTATATAGCAGATTTGAAACATAAAGAAAACTTTGGATGTTAAGTATCATGGAAAAAGATTGGGAAATGAGCGATGAAAATGAAGAATTTTTCAAAATCTTAACTTTTTGGGCTTATGAACTAGTTTATACGATTTCGTTTTTTAAATGGGTTTTAGTATTGAATAAAAAGAAGTTACTTGAATTTAGATAACTTCTGAAAATAAATTTTTAGCAAGGGTTATGCTAGTTTTTCCATTTAAATAGTGGATAATTGTGAATTTCAAAATTTAAAGGCTGTTAAATATTAAACCTCGAAGTTCATTTCTCTTGAGTGTATCTGGATGCTTTCTAAATTGAATTTTTCCAAAAGATCTCTGTTATGTCAAATTCTGATATAAGATATGTGTAGTTCAAATTTTCATCTGCGTGCTGCAAATCCAGATTGTTCCTTTGATGAATCTGTAAAAAGCGCAAACTCGATATTGCTGCTTCTCTTCATTTGAAAAATATGGTTTTTGGAACTGGAAGTTTTGACATTTCTTCGGTTAAGTTCCTTTGCTAACTATATTTTCGCAGAGCATCAGTGCCAAAACTATAAAAGATGAAATTACAAAACAGATACCAATAACAAATATTCCGAGTTAAAATAGAATTGGTGTTATATCAGGCTATTAGAACTCTGCTGTATAAGCTAATTTTTATATATTTGTAATTTTTACAATCATTGTCTTTTCTCCTTTGCATTAGATAATATTCCAGCTGGTTATCTAAAAATTCTTTATGTCATTTAATTTTTGAGTTTTAGCATTAGCATGTTTGATCCGAATTTCTATCTGGATGTACTTTTTATTTCCTCCTGTATAGCTTTTTATTACATCCTCATTTATTTCTCCATTTTTATCAATTTTTATAAACAGCAAGATATTCTTCAAATTTCTGAATAATTTCTCCATCATTTGTGCTTTGGTAATCAAAATTTGAATAGTCATTATTTTTCTTTCATATTGCTCCTCTGAGTATTCCTGTTGATGTCTATAGTATGAGTATTCTTGGGATTTTTCTTTCCAGTGCTGTTTTTCCCCTGTCCTGCTGCTTCTGATATTTTTCCTGAGCTTTTTTCTTCTTTCGTATTCTTGATTCCTTGCGCTTTCAAACCATTGCTCATATTTTTGGTCAAATTTTCTTATTTTCTCCTTCATTCAGAAGAATTCCAAAATAAAATTCAAAAATTCTGGAATGGCTTTAAAATCAGAAAAACTGCACAAGCAATTAGAACGTAAATAAGAACACCTCAAAAGCCAGCTCCAGTTTCCAGCAAAATAAAAGCAAGAAGAGCGAATACAAAATTGGCAATAGTAAAAACTTATAGTCATTATTGTAAAACTGTAAATTAGCACTCATCAATCTCATAATATCAAATTGTACCAATCTTATTAAGGTTTTCACTATTTTCCTCCTTTTAGAATTTAACCCGTTTAAAAATTTAGTCAAGAGATCTTTACCTTGCAAAAGAAATTTGATAGCTATTTGCTGTTTAAATGGAAAAATAGCATTAAACAGTATTTTATTTAGCAAAATTCAAAATTTCCTATTTCAACATTCTTAAATTAATAGTATTTTTACCTCAATTATAGTAGATGTCAACTTTTTATATCTTTTTATAAATGATAAAAATGGGGTTGTTTCACAAAATAAATAAATAAAATTCCTAAATCATAAATCTATATTTATAGAATCAATAAAATAATACTCATTGATTTTTAAAAATATAATATTTATGTTAGTAAAATTATTTTTGAATTATGAGACAGCCTTCACCGTATACTAAACTATGAATTTATTATTAAATTAAATGCAATAAAATTAATATTTTGCATTGAATAGTCAAATGCTCAAGAGCCGCTTTTTGCTCCTTCTCCCATTGCAATGATTATTTGTTTTTGCTTGATATTTGCAAATATCTCCTGTGCGAAGATTCCAACTCCGGAAGTTGAGTTGTTTTCTCAGGGTTGATTACGATTTCTCCAATTTTGTTTGTTTTCAACCAAATCTTTACAACTTCTGCTTCTAGGCGATAATCCTACTTCCACTGAACATTCCTTCCACATTTAATGTTTTTCTTCTTCAGTTTCTCTGTTTTTGTAGATGATATTTTCTACAAATTCATTTCCGTTACTTTAGTAGTTGCAGAATTTAAAATTACTTTTATGTTTGATTGCTCAGCCAATTTTTCCTGTAAAACTTTATCAGCCTTTAATTCAGGCATAAATTGATTAATGTAACTGACTTTTGCAATTCCAGATAGGTCAAGAGCCGCTTAACACCTGAATTTCCACCACCAATTACAGCAACATCCAGTCCTTTGGTAGAAAGGCTGTCAGCAAGTTGAGCAGTAATGTACCCCTTTCCCAACATATTCGGCTTCTCCTGAATATTAAGACTTCTGGTTTTGCTCCAGTTGCTATAATAACAGTTTTCGATTTATGACACTTTTTCCATCATCAGTTACTAAAAATTTTATCTTTTCCATCTTCCTTTATTTCTTTTACCAAATGTCCTTCTTTAAATGCAACTGTATTCCTTCAGATGTTTTTCCAAAGTTTGGGCAAATTTAGCTCCAGTAGTCGAAATAGTTCCAACAATATTTTTTCAATTTCATTTGTATCAAGAACTTGTCCTCCGATTTTCACACCAATCATCGCCACATTAAGCCCTTTTTCTAGCTGCATAGATTGCTGCTGAGACAGCTGCAGATCCAGAACCCACTGTTAGTTTACATCACAAAGTTTATTTTCATCAATTTTTGCCAGTTTCCTTCATCTAAAGCCCCAAGATTTAAGCTAAAATCCATTTTTATACTCAAATTTTATTTTTATTTATACAAATTTATTTAATTTTGTAATCATTACAATTTATTTTAATATAAATTTTTAAAATTGTCAACATTTAAATTTTTAATTTTATCTGCAGAATAAATTTTTAACTTATAAAATAAAAGAAATAAATTGTTGAAACAGGTTATCATGATGAAAAATATAAAAATTTTGTCTATCAAAAATTATTTATATTTATCTGGAGATATGTTATAGTAATTTTTAAGGAAATGTAGAAATGAAAATTATTTTTAAAGAGGAATTTTTATGGATAAAGTGAAAAAGAACTGGACATAATAACTGGGATGAGTGGGCAGGAAAGTCTGAGCAATGAAGTGAAGATAGGGAATATTTTTGCATTGATACTTCCTATTAATTTGTTTCAATATTTGAATGAGATAAGCAGTGAAAAAGAGAGGATCAAGCGGCAGTAGCGATAGATGTCAGAAATCAGGAATTTATCGAGCAGTTGACAAACAGCTGGAAATATTGATATAAGAAATTTCATCACTATGATTTATTTAGATGCAAGGACGATGTTTTGCTTTAGCAGATATGAACTTTTCCAGAAGTAGCATCCGTTAAACATGTATGACACTTTACTTGCTAATATAAAGGCGGAACGTAAAATTATAAAGGATTTTATGGTAAAAGCTGATTTTCGGTAATTGATACAAAGCATTTGACAGTAAAAAATTGCAGGAAGTTTTGGAAAAGGAATTTTCAGGGCAAAGATAAGCGCTACAATTTAACTTCCTTTTGGATTTACATGAATTCAGCTGGATTCTTCACTCATCGTTCGATTTGAGATTACAACTCCCTATTATATTGAGAGTTTAAAAGAAAACTGGAAATCATAAGCAAGTTCAGGATTATGTAATGACTTCCAGAAAGTCAGGAATTTTATACAAATGCTTAGATATGCTTTTGTACTTAATTCCAAAATGAAAAGGAAGGAAAATACATTTACGTATAGGAATTGATGTTCAGGCGTGACAGCATCGTTCAGCCACATTTGTGAATAAACTTACGATGACCTTTCAAAAGAGATGGATTATCATATTGGGAAATTTCATAGAGAAGTGGAGATAAAAAGGAAATTTAGTTTTACTTACATTTATACAATTTAAAGGAAAGAATAAAAAGATACAAAAATGGGAGAAGAAATAAAGACAGAAAAATAGAAAAAGAAATAAAATCACTTGAGTTAAATATAAGGATATCTCACAAATCCAGGAGTTTACCTGATGAAAAATGAGCGAGGAAGATTATTTATGGTGGGAAAAGCAAAAATCTTCAAAATAGGCGTGAGTCTTATTTTTACAAAATATAATTCGCATACATCAGAAAACGCTGGAATTGAAGTGAAAAATATTAGGGATATTGAGTTTTTATCTGTAAATCGGAAGTTGAGGCGCTTATCTGGAAAATAACCTGATAAAAAGATAATGCCAAAATATAATATTTTTGTTAAAGGATGAAAAGACTTATCCATATATAAAGTTTACAAAGGAAAAATTTCCAAAGGTGGAAATTGGAGAAGTACGAAAAATTAAATGAGAATGCTGAATATTTTTGGGCCTTATCCAATGGAATATTTGCAATGAAATCGCTTATTACGATATTTCCAGTTCGAGATTGCAACCGAAATATGGATAAATTACAAAGCCGTGCTTGAAGTATTATATGAAAAACTTGTCCCGCACCTTGTAAATATAAAGATATTGAAGATGAATACAGTATGAATGTAAGCAATTTCAAAACTTTTTGAAGGACATTCTGATAAAGTTCTTGAAATGCTGGAGAAATAGGATGAAACAGTTTAGTGATGAAATGGAATTTGAGCGTACGGATTAACGAGCGTGAAAATTGGCTGTGTTAAAAGAATGCTGGAAACACAAATTATCGAATATAGCAAGGAAATTGACGAGGATGTGTTTGTATCTTGAGGAAAGGAAAATGTAGTTTTTATGTGTGTTGAATATTCGGAAGGAAAGTTATTAACAAAATCATATAATAATTTCAATGGAAAGAAGCCAGGAAGAAAGCCTTTTTGAGCGGCTGATTACTTACATTATGAAAAAGGAATATTCCAAAGCACATGTTATTTAGATGAGAGATTTTTACAAAGTGAACATTTGATAAAAAGAATGGGCAAAAATTGAAAAGCATAAGGAGATAAAACTTCATTTCCAAAGATTAATAGCCGAAGATTGCAGCTTTTGGAAATGGATATTTGAACTTACGGGAAGAAGTTGATAAACATTATAGAAAACGGCGTATGGTTCAGGAAGGGCTTCATATCTAAAAAGAATTACGGTTAAAAAGTTTCTTCCCTACAGAATTGACTGTTTTGATATTTCAAATATTCAAGGAAAGATGCGGTTGCGGCAATGACTGTGGTTATTGACTGGGAAACAATGCCTAAGGAATATAGGCATTTTAAAATTACTGAAAAGATACGCCAGATGATTTTTGATGATGAGGAAGCATTACGAAGATATTCTAAAATAGAAAACGAGAAATGCCCAATCTGATTCTGTAATTGATGGTGGAAAAAGGGCAGCTTGGAGTGGCTGTGATGTGATGGAAAAACTTGAAAAATGGAGCATACTGATGTAATTGGAATTGCAAAAAGAGAAGAGGAAATTTTAAAAGTTATGAAAGTGAGCCGATTATATTTGAAAAGACAGATGAAACATTAAAGATTTTGCAAAGATTAAGGGATGAAAGCTCCATAGATTTGGAATTACACATCATAGAAAATTGAGAAGTAAGGAATGTCAAAAGTGTTGATGACATTTCTGGAATTAGATACGAAAAGGGAAAAAGGAATTGATAAAATTTGGATTGATAAAAATATGAAATGCAAACATTAGAGGAACTGATGGAAATTGTACCGGAAAATATTGCTATTTCTATAAAGGAAAATTTATAAAGGTATTAGGAGGAAAAACTGAAAAATTATTAATATTAATGTTGCTTGGATGCAGTATGACGAGTTTGCTCTTTTTGATAAATATAGGAGATAAAATGGAGGGAAGAGGAAAAGCCACGATTTAATCAGGTCAGTAATGATCGATGGAAGGAAAAATGCGTGAAAAGGTTGGTTCCAGGACGTTACGAAATTAAATTATTTGAAATACGTATCCGACAGATCTATTTGGAAAAATAGATTATACAATTAATGCTTTTTGAGGGATAAAAAAGGAAAAAGTATTCATTGCTTTTGGAAGAAAAAGATTTTTATCAGAAATGCAGGATATAAAAAGTTGATCAGTTATCAGAAGAGGAAAAATACTGGAATTACAGCATCTTCCCTGGATGAATATTATAGACAGCAACAATTGCAATGCTCTAATGGAGTTAATTTAACTCGGAATATGTAGAGACAGATCAGAATATTTGAATAGACAAATTTATGTTCTCTATGAACTTTTGAATAAAAACTGACTTTAATCCATCAAATGTTTATTCAGAATTGGATAAGGAATTTTTAATTGAAGAACCAAAAATAACCGTAGAAGTTGTAGAAACTTTGAGAAATCAAACGTTGAATATAAAGGAAACCTATGAAAACTCAGGATTAAATAAATTTAAAAGATGATTCAGTATACAAATTTGATAAGGACATTTTAATTTCTGACAAATTAGAAGATCAGGCAATATTGCCAGAACTCCAGAGAATGTTTTATTTAACAGATTTTCCAAGTGAAATTATCGAAAAACTTGCAAAAATCAGTTAGAAATTAAAAAGAACGCTAATATTACTTGAAAATAAAGGAATATCATGGGTATACTTATAATGAAAATAATACAGTAGTGTTTGTGGGAGGAGAAAAGCCCAAATACTCATTATAATGATTTATAAAATAAATGTAGTTAAAAAGCCAATAGATGTACTTTAATTTGTTAAAAACAAGTTCAAATTATTATGGTATCAGACTTTTTAAAATTTTATTTTTGATATAAAATATAAAATCCTAAATCATTCATCTAAAAGACTATTTTTAGGTTGTATTTTATTAATACTAGTTTTACTTTTTACTTTTTAACTTTTTAACGCATAGCATCAAACGCCATGCCCTTGCATCCTTTGCTTTTGAGCGCAAAACTTTTCTTATAAAGAAAAGAAAACTCGCTTGAATATAGATAATATTGATAGGTGAAATTAATTCAATTTAAAATATATTCCAAAAGCTCAAACAGTTCTTTTTCTTTAACGAAATTTTGCTTTATCAATTTTTAAGAAAGTTATCTTAACAATTATAATCAAAATAATATTTGTAGTCAAATTAAGTATCAGTGATTTTTGGAAATAAAATCGACTGTTGAGTGAAGCGAGTTTTGATTTCGTTTTCAAAAATGCTTAGACGAGCGGGGGTTCAAAGGAGATGGCGAATGATCTTACCCGAATATTTAAAAATATATATATAAAAGAAGTGATAATTATTTATAAAATAATTTGAAAAATATAAATTTAGAAAAAGTTTTTGGATGAATGATTTATGGATATATATTGAATAAGGATAAATCTTAGAGAAGCAGGAGGAAAATGAGCGAATATATTTTTGGAGATGAAAAATATACGAAGGAATTTTCAAGGGAAGATTGTTGCAAAATGATGATATTACGCTGAAGGTTCAAAAAGGGGAGATTCATATGGATTGTTGGGGAAAAATGGAGCTGGAAACCACGCTTATGAAGATTTTGAACGGCCATATTCTCGACTTCTAAGTAGATCATAAGGGGAGAAAATTGAGCATTGACAGTCCCACAACTGCAGCAAATTTAGAATTGAATGGTTTATCAGCATTTTGCTGCTAATTGATACCTTGACAGTTGCCGAAAATATGGTTCTGGGGATTCGAACCAGGTGGAGTATTTTTGATCGTGAACACTGCTAGAAAGCAGGTTAGGGAAGTTTCTGAAAAATATGGCTTAAACATCGATCCAGATGCAAAGGTGTCGGATTTGTCAGTCTGGGATCTCATCAGAGAATTGAGATTTTGAAAATATTATTTAAGGTGCGGAACTTGGTATTTTGATGGAGCTTTAGTGCGGTGCTGACTCCAGGGAAGTGAAGGAACTTTATGAAATTATGAGAAATCTTATAAAAGAAGGAAAACAAATTATTTTTATTTCCATAAATTACAGGAAGTGCTTGATTTATCTGATAATATTACGGTTATCTCGACGTGGGAAGGATGTTGGAGAACTGAAAACTAAGGAAGCTACGAAGGAAAAGATTGCCACCCTGAGTGGTTGGGCGTGTCAGTGCTGTTTGAAGCGGAAACGTCCAGATGTGAAATTGGGAAATGTGGCTGTGAAAGTTGATAATTTCGACAGTAGTGGAGGCATTGAGAAAGTTAAAGGTGTTTCGTTTGAAATCCGTGAAGGTGAAGTGCTGGAATAGCTGGAGTGCAGGGAAATGGACAGACTGAACTTATTGAGGCTTTGACAGGGCTTGCAAAAGTTGACAGCGAAAAATATTTCAGATAATGATGAGCTGGAAAACGAGACGCTAAAACTTATGAGGAAAGAGGGCTTTCCCACATACCTGAAGACAGACACAAAGGGCGACTATTGATGATTTTACAATGGAAGAAAATATGGCCTTGGGACTTCAGGATCAATATTCTAAAGGAGTATTGCTACGATTATAGCGAAATTGAGAAAAACTAATGAATATATAGAAAATACGATATTAGGCCAACAGATGGGAAAAACTCAAGTTTGGAGGGCTGTCTGGTGGAAATCAGCAGAAAGTCGTAGTAACGGGGAGCTGGAACTGAAAATAATGTTATTGCGGCACAGCCCACAAGGAGTCGATATTGGTGCGATTGAGATGATTCATAATACAATTTTAAATGAAAACTGAGAAAAAGGCTATAATGCTTGTTTCGGCTGAGTTATCGGGAAAATACGGCATTAAGTGATAGAATCATGCAGTGATGTATCTCAGGAGAATTGTAGGAATTTTCGGACAGAAAAAGATGCAAACAACAGAAAAATTAGGAATATTAATGGCAGGAGGGAAAATAGATGATTAAAAATAAGATAAAGGATTTTTCTACCATCATAATTGCAGTATTAATCGCATTAATTATTGGTGGAGTAATAATGATGACAAAGGGTGTAAATCCGTTTGCAGCCTCACATTGATATGATGCGTGCGGCTTTTTATCAGCCTTATCCAGATCTCCATTATTTGAGTGGACTTCGCAAATACATTATGTTATCGCTAACTCCGTTAATATTTTCTGCACTTTGCAACAATGGTAGCCTTTAAAGCGGGATTATTTAATATAGGAATGCAAGGACAGATGATTGCTGAGGATTAGCGGCAACTTTTTGGGCAATTACATTTTAAAAATTATGTTTTCGGAAATGTGCTGTTGTAATAATTGTGGCTGTAATTGCTGGATTTTTGTGCTGGAATAGCAGGATTTTTACGGGCAGAAATTTGGAGTAAGTGAAGTACTAGTACAATTATGTTAAACTATATTATGCTAGAATTACACAAAATTTCCTATTAAATGAGCCTTTATAAGGATCCAGCTTCACAAAACACACAATCTCCACATGTGTTTTGAAGGCAAGATTACCGTTACTTTTTGCAAATATTACAAGACAAAACTTAAATTTTTGGTTTTATAATCGCAATTCTTTTGACATAGGATATTTTTCTTTTTCAAATATTTCAAAAAGGAGGAATAAAAAGCAGTTTCGGACAAAGTGACACAGTTGCTGAAAAATGCGGGAATTAATCCAAATATATCATGTTTTTAGCAATGGAATCGCTGGAGCTTGTGCTGGACTTGGTGGAGCTGAACGTGTTTTTAGGAGGAGCTCAGAATATCTACACTGAACTTATAATGGGAGATTACGGATTTACAGGACTTGCGGTAGACTTCTTGGATAATCCATTTGGAATATTAGTTGCGGCAATATTTTATGCGCGCATCGAAGTTGGGGGACAAATGTTGCAGCAAAAGTATATCAGATTGATAAGGAAATTGTATTTATTATACAAGCATTAATCATCATTTTTGTAGCATCAGAAAATTTATTTAAATTTATGCTTAATAAAAAGAAAAGCAGCGTAAATTGGTTATCAACAAAATATAGTCAGAAAGGAAAATTAAAATGATTATGAAGCAAATATTCGATTTAATACAGCAAAACAATAGTAATAGCACCTCCAATTCTTATAACAGCTGTAGGGCGTATTTCTGAAAAAGTGAGTCATTAATATTGACTAGAAGAATTATGCTAAGTTCAGCATTTGCAACGGCAGTTGTCAATATCACAGGAACCATATTTGGGGATAATTTTTGGAGTAATAGTAAGAATCTTAATTTCACTAATTCACGCAGTAATCAGTATTAACCTGAAAGGAAATCAAATTATAAGTGGAGTTGCAATTAATCTATTCTGCAGCAGCAAACTAACATCATACCTCATAAAGCGATTTACAAAACAGCTGGAAATACTCCATTAGCAAAATCATTGGCAAACCGTCCATTAATGATAATCGTAATCTACGGAATCGCAATCGCAATGTATTTCTTCTTATACAAAACAGTTTTAGGTTTAAGAATCCGTTCAGTTGGAGAACATCCGCTAGCAGCCGACACGGTAGGAATAAGGTTTACAAAACAAGATATATAAGCGTACTATATCAGTGAGCATTGGGAGGACTAGGAGGGCTATCCACAGCAGTCCTACTCCCCAGCCTTTTTCAAACAATATGTCAGCAGGACGTGGATATATCGCAATGGCTGCAATGATCTTTGGAAAATGGAATCCGCTAGGGCAATCTGTAAAGTTTATTATTTGCTTTTCGGACAAGCATTCGCGGACGTTTCAAAAACAATAGGACTCCCAATATCTCAGCAATTTTTGACAATGATACTGCATATTTTGACATTGTTGGCATTTAGTTGATTTGTAGGAAAATCGAAAGCACCGAAAGCATCAGGATTGCATATGAAAAATAAAATTTGATAGGGAGAATGTATGAGAAAAATAATTTTATATTTATGGTATTTTCTTTAGTTTCGTTTTCAAAAGATTTGGAAATAATTACAGCTAAATTTTTAGTGCTTGTGGGGAAAATGATAACGAACATTTAAAATACTAGAAAATGAACAAAAGAAAATGGATGAAAATATATAATAAAACTAATTCAGAAATTTGATAAAAATAGAAAGCGTTATTATAAATTTAAAAGCAGAAGTTAATTAATTCTCAAGAAAGTGGATTCAGTTGATAGCAAAATGAAAAGATTTAACCAAAAATATTAGTTTTATAATTTATGCAGCCGAACGATTTCAGTGAACTCAGATTAATGAAAGTCAAAGAATACTGAATTAACAAATGAATATATATATTTAGATTAAAATAATAATTGAAAAATCTGTTTCTATAGATTGTCAAATAATTTATGGAACAGAATTTCTTTTTGTAAATTTTTATAGACTGGAATATGAAAAATGGTAATATTAGATGATGAAGATAGATATTTATAGATCCTCAACAAAAAAGGTTTGGACATATGGAAAAATTGATTGAAGAATCGAAAAAGCTGATTTAGAGGGACGGTTAATTGAGGAGAAAATTAGGAGAACATTGAGAAAATGAAAAAGGCAACAAAATAAAAGATTACGGGAGCTAGAGAGCAGACACTTACAAAATATTGATATTGAGATCCCAAAGAATGAGCTGGTTGCAAATTACTGGGGTTTCTGGGAGGAAGTCCTCACTTGCGTTTAGATACGATTTATTCAGAAGGGCAGAGAAGGCATGTTGAGAGTTTGTCGGCTTTATGCGAGAATGTTTATTGGGTGATGAAGAAACCTGAATTAGATAGTATTGAAGGCTTTCTCCTGCGATTTCGATTGAACAGAAAGTGTGTCGAAAAATCCCTGTTCGACTGGTACAACTACTGAAATTTATGATCATATGCGGCTGTGGTATATATTGAGAGGCACACTGTCTCGATTTGTCATGAGAAAGTGGAAAACAGTCGATTCCAGGAAATTGTCGATAATTTGATGAGTTCTAGAAAGAAAAGGATAAATGATAATTTTATCGCCAGTTGTGATTGATAAAAGGGAACTCATAAAATTTGTTTTTGAGATTTTGCAGAAAAAGAGGTTTTCAAAAGAGTTCGAGGTGAATGGCGATATTCTTGACTGAGTGATGGAAATTGTTTTGGATAAGAATAAAGAGCATCATATTGAGTTGTTGTTGATAGAGTTGTGTTTGAGCAGGATAATAAGGAATTTGTAGTCGATCGACAGAGGCGATTGAAACTGCGAGGAGCTTTCTGATGGAGAAAAATAATTGTGAATATTAATGGGAAGATAACAAATTTAGTGAAAATTTTTCTTGTCCATGACCATCCAGATGTTGTATTTTCCAGATGTTGTGCCAAGACTTTTTCGTTTAATGCACCATGGAGCTTGTGAAGTTTGTAATGGGCTTGGTTCGAGATTGGAAGTGATCGAGAATAAATTAATTGTTGATGAGAATTCTGTCAATTAATGAAGGCGGATAATTTTTCCAGGAGCGACGACTAAAAGTAGGCTGGAACTGGAGTTTATTCATAGCGATATGCAAAGGCACATATAAATCGACTTGGATAAAGGTTTCTAGCTGACCTCGAAAAGAAAAAGATGTGATTTTTATGGAAGTGATAACAATTTAATCTTTCTTGGAGCGGAGACAGTTTTAGCTATAATGGAAAACGAGGATTTTGAAGGATTGTGCATGGAATTGAACGAAGATAGGCGAAACGCTTCTGAATCAGCAAGAGAAGAGATAAAGCAAAAATATGACAGAGAACTTGTAAAACCTGTCATGGAAAAAGGCTTAAAAATGTTGTGTTAAGGAGCAATAGTTAATGACGAGAGTATTATTGACTTTGACTGTAGTGGTGTTGATGCACTCGATTTTATGAAAAATTCAGCTTACGGAAAAACAAATGCAGATTTCGCTGAAATTTTGAAGGAAATAAAGAACAGGTAAACATTTATGATAAATGTTGGCTTCGATTACTTGAGTCTCTAGCTAGAATGACCAAAAACGCTGTCTGGCGGGGAATCACAGAGAATTAGACTCGCAACTCAAATTGGAAGCTAGGCTTTACTGGTAATTTCATGTGCTTGATGAGCCGAGTATTGGACTTCATCAGAGATAATGCATGTTGCTTGCGACTTTGAAGGATTTGCGTGATATTGGGAATAGATCTAATTGTCGTGGAGCATGATGAGGGATACGATGAGAGAGGCGGATTATCTGATTGACATAATGCAGTTGGAATTACTGAGGAAAAGTTGTAGTACATAGAACGCCAAAACAAGTTATGAGAAAGATCATTGACAGCACAATATTTGAACGGAAAAATTAAAATTAGAACCTGGAAAAAGAAGAAAAGCAAACAAAGAGATAGTTTTGAAAAATGGAAAGGAAATAATTTGAAAAATGTGACGGCACTATTCCACTTGAAGTTTTGACGGTTGTAAATCGGGAGTTTCAGGAAGTGGAAAGTCGAGACTGATTAATCAGACATTGTTCCCGGAGCTCACATACAGGCATAAAGGGAAATTGTATCCACTTGAAAATGGTAACGATGATGGGCGAAAACTTGGAAAAAGTGATTGATATTGACTGTCGCCGATTGGGAGAACGTGAGATCGAATATTGATGCAACATATACGAAAATTTCTGATGATATTCGTGATTATTTTCACAGACAAACATGCGAAAGTGCGTGGATATTCGAAAGGAAGATTTTCATTTTAATGCTAAAAGGTGGACGATGCGAAGCGTGTGATAGGGTGCAGGGAATTACTAAAATTGAGAAATGAATTTTCTTTAGCCAGATGTTTATGTGGAAATGAAGTTTGTAAAGGAAAACGATACAATGAGAAAACATTAGAAGTTCAGTACAAAGAAAGTATCGTAGATGTGCTAGAAAATGACAGTTGAAGAAGCATACGAATTTTTAAAAATATTCCATCACTTGAGAGAAAATTGCAAACATTGATGGATGTAGAATGAATTACACCATTCAGTGAGCGACCTGCGACAACTCTTTCAGGAGGAGAAGCTCAGCATGTAAAAACTTGCAACTGAATTATCAAAAATGTCAAGAGGAAAACCATTTACATTTTGGACGAACCGACATGGGGCTTCATTTGAGGACATTAGAAAATTATTAGAAGTGTTAGACAGATTGGTTGATAAAGGGAATGCAGTTTTAGTAATTGATATAATCTGGATGTAATTAAAGAGTTGCGGATCACATTATTGATATATAGCTCTGAAGGTGGTTATAAGAAGTGGACAGATTATTGCAGAAATGGACTCCTGAAGAAATTGCAGAGAATGAAGGGTCTTGGACCAGAACTTTTGAAGAAGTATTTGAAAGATTGTGATGGAATTTTATGGCAAGTGATAAGAGTAAATTTTTATCAAATAGTCAGTGAAATTAAAATAAAAATTTTGGAGTTAAAAGATTAAAACCAGTTTGAAAAATATGAAATAATAAATAATATTTTTGTATGATTAACTAGAATAGTTTTAGTCATAGTTTATATTATTTTTAAGACTAGATTATAAAAGAAAAGGAGAATGGAATTGGTTATGAAAAAGAAATTTATAAAATGGCGCTATCATGATTATAACGATGTTCGGAATAATTTCTTGCGATCTTTTGGCAAATAAGACATTAAGAGTGCTGATCTCTATGATTAAAGGAATTGAACAAGAAATTTCCGATTGAAAAGCATCTTTCTGGTGAGTTGGACGAAAAGTCCCGTGATGAGTTTTGCGGGAGATAGACTTTTTACAGCTGATTATGATGTTCACTTTTGCGGAAAAGGAAGGGAAAGTATTTTTTAGACAGTCAAGTGAATTTGATCCAAAAACAAATAAGGTGCATTTAGTAGATTTTGGATGTTACTAAAGTTACTGATGAAAAGTACAAAATAGATGATTCGGTTATGGCAAAAATCACTGGAAAGCTATTTCAAATTATTTGAAACTAATGAAGTTTATACTTATGATGATGACAAAAAGTTAAAGAAAGTAAAAATATGTTTTATAAAGATGGAAAAACTATTTGTCTCAAACTTAATAAATATTTTTAACAAAAAGATAGCAAGAAGTCGTAGGCTTTCTATAAGTGGGAGATGAATTGCTTTGTAAAAATTGAGGATACGTCCATGATAAAATTTTTGTATAAAATATTGAAGAGAAAATCATTAAAAATAATATTCAAAAATCAAAAGGAGGTGTAATTGTAGTGAAATATAATTTAGCATTCAAAATACAGAATTTATCCAAATGAGGAGCAGGAGTTGTTGAGAAACAAGACTTTTGGATGTAGTTCTGTTTTGTTGCACACGATTTTGTATGCTGCAAATAAATTTTATGAGGAAACTGGGAAAAATAAAATAATTACACCTGCCAGTTTGAAGAGTGAAAATCAATTTTTGAAAGAAGTAGATAGTCTAGCACTTTCAAATGCACAATTGAATGTAAGACGATCATTTACGAATCAGAAAAGAGCGAAGTTTTCCAAAAAGTTCAAATCTAAAAAGAATAATGTTAAAAGTTACACGACAATTGTGTGAACACCCGATACGAATTGAGGAAAACAAGTATTTGGTTTTGCCAAAATTGAAAAGGTCTGAATTATTTATCAGTTCTGAAAACCAAAGGGCTGAAAACAAGTATTTGGTTTTGCCAAAATTGAAAAAGAGTAAAATTGAAAATATCATAGAGAAATACCAAAAAGAATTATAGAATAAAGTCAAGTACTACTAATAAATAGTATGGAAATTATTATGTTTCTATCTTGACAGAATTTTGAGAAATTCACCCAAGTAATGATAAAAAGTAATTGGACTGATTTTTCAAAATGTCTGAGTTATTTGTCAGTTCTGGAAAAGCCAAAAGGGCTGATTATCCAAGATATTTTAGGATGTTGGAAGAAGAATTGAAAAATTACAAAAATTCATTTATCAAGCAAAAGTGGAAATTTTCTAAAATTGGTATAAGCAAAAATGAAAAATATCAAAATTGCATGGTATATTAAAATTGTCGAAGATTTTTATAAATTATCATTGTCGAAAGTATATGATGCTGGTTGTTGAGATTTGAATGAAGGGATGAGCCAGGCATTATTTTGGGAAAAGGGTAGGAGATAATGGATAGGGAATGTTGAGGATGCTTGAGTACAAATTGATGTTTTTAGGAAAACAATTTTTAAAAATAGATATGGGTTTCGTCGTCGAAAACTTGCAGTAAATGTGGAAATGTTAGAAGGAACTCAGTTATCAGAAAGAAGCTGCAAATGTGAGTGCTGTGGGATTTGATTGATAGAGATTATAAATGCGGCACTGAATATACATTGGGAAATTGATGTTGAAATATTAGAAAAATAAAAAGTAGACAGGTAGAGAACCACCCGAAGAGCTTGTAAATATATTTGGCTACAAAGCAGATACTTCAAAAGAAGCTCCCTGCTTCTAGCAGGGAGTAGTTCACATTACGGCAAAGTTTCAGTTTTGCCGTGTTGAAAAACGAAAATCTCTTTGGTAAGATAATATTTAGTGGAATTGAGAATATTTTTGTGAAAGGAGTTGGGAAGGAATATTTGACAGATTGAGAAAATTAACTGCTTTGTCTATTGTGAATAGAGATTGAGTATTTTATCAAGCAAATAAAAATTAATGTTGTTGTATGAAAAGATGATAAAATAGTAGTGGAATCACAAGTTGATGGAAATTATAGAAATGCCTATAATGTTAAATTATAACTTATTATTTTTATGAATGGAAAGCCAGATAACAGAATTATATATAGTTGTGACTGTCCTAACTTTCAAAGAGACAAAAAGCCTTTGCAAAACATATTATTGTGCGACTGAATGGCTGCGATGCTGAAGTTAAGGCTGGGAATATTATTTTTAAGGAAAATGAGAATTTTAAAAGAGAAAAGAAGGCAAAGAGTGGCTAGTAATCGTATAATTGCAGAAGATGATGTATGATGAAATTTAGAGAAGATGATTTTAGGAAAAAGAAGAAAATACTTATGAGAAGATTGATGAAAAGAAATTAAAGAGTTTAGGGAAAAACTGATTAGAATTGATAAAACTAAGATTTCATATTCAGAAAAAACGAGTATAAGCTGGCACTTGAAATAGAGCAATTATCATCTATGGTATCAACGTTGAGAGTAAAGGGGAGAGTTTAAATATATAAAGGATTTAGAATCTTTGTTTTATTCAGTAGAAATGAGCAGTTTATGAAATTACTCATATTTATAATCCAGATTTGCAGTTTTTAATGAAATAGATAAAAAGTGATAGCTAGCAACTATTTTAAGATGAATTTGAATGAATTTTAATAATAATAATTATCACATTATGGGAAAGCCAAGGTGAAATAATGAATCCAATGCGCAGCAGAACAGATATTTTCAGCCATAGAAAATAAAAAGACAATAAGATCTGGCAGCAAGACAATTTATGTGACTGAGAACATGAGCCAATATTCATTTCAAAAGATGAGAATGGAAATAATAACTAAGAAATTTTGCTAGTTTTATCACCAACAAGTCGTTATTTTACTTTTAAAAATGGTGTGATCAAATATTGAAAAATTTCATAAAATGAGTGATGCAGAGGGGAAATAATGAATACTCTACAGATGGAACAGAGGGACAGAATATCTGAATGAAATATCAGGAAAGCTTTTGATGAAATAAAGGAAGTGCTTTCAAAATATGAAATTCCAATTACTAGTTACGGAAAATTATGGAACGGTAAATATTTTTGTAGAGAAGGCAATGGAAAAATAAATAAGTAAACGATTTCCTGCCTGTGAGGAAAAGTATTAGGACAGATGATACTATTTTATTCCTATATATACTTCAAAGGGAAATTTCTGAAGATTTTCAAAAATATGCAGATGCTCAGATTATTGAGTTAGAGTATAGAATGTAGTGTTGGATTTAGGGCAAAGTACAGCTAAAGTCGGATGACATTGTGCTAAGTGATTGATAGAAATGAATTTTTAGCAATGGCTGATATTGTTGATGAAAACATTCAGAAAAGCAAGTATTAATGTGAGTGAGTAAAAGTAGTTCGTAAAATTGGTGTGGATATTAACATAAGATCTGCTGATGAACCTTTTTAGTGGATCAATATTGAGAATTGATAGAAGGACGTTGAAACAGTTCTGGAATCGGTAAGAAATGCAGAGAAATTTGTGGACATTGTCAAGCAGCTGAACTTGTAAAAGTGCCAATAGGAGCACTAGAAGTTAAATGGCTGAATCGTTGATGCAATGAACGATTTGAGAATCGCGGTAATAAAATTTCTAAAAATAAAAGGCATTGCGCTAGCTACAGGTTTCTAGAAGTATTAATGAGGGAGATTGAATGACTGAGGAAATTTAAAGCCAGCTTTTCAGAAAATACGTGAAAATAAAAGAGCCATCAACATAAAGGTAAAATTATTTCCATATCAGCAAATTGGGTTTGAATTGGCTTAAAAATATGGATGATATTGGATTTGGCATGGAAATTTTGGCAGTGGACAAGTGGGACTGGGAAAACTTTACAGGCGATTTCGCTATTTCGAAATTAGCTGGAAAACTGAGGATTTGCTTAGAATAGTATTGTGCGAGCTTTCTGTCTTTACATCGCGGAAGGAGGAGTTTTGTAAATCCGTTATAAAAGCCGATTCTTGTGAGAAGGGAAATGCTGAAACAAGGAAAAGAATTGATTGACTGAAGAGAGGTACTGTGATAACGACTTATCAAACTTTAGAAATGATGTGAAAAATTACACGATAAGAAAATTTGATGTGGCGAGGCTGGATGTAGCACAAAATATATATGCATCTTCTCTTGTAAAAGCGACGAGTCAGTTAAAAAGCACTGTACACTTTTGGCTCGACGGGTACGATTGAAAACAGCATTATGGAACTCTTTGGTCGATGACCCGGCTTTGCCTGGTTAATCGTGATAATATGTAACAGAATTTAGATATAAAAATTCAACCAAATAATCCAGATTCATATTTAATTTGAAAATATCGTTTCTCCAGTGTGTCTTGCGAAGAACAAAATGAAGTGCTGACAGAAATTACCTGGAAAAGTTGAAAATAATGCATTGTAGAATTGAGCAAAAGAACAGAGCCTATGTTAAGGCTTGTGCTAGAAAGGGCGAGAGCAGGAGCTCGAGGACGATGTAAGGTACACATAATCTAAAGTTCTAGCAATTTTGACAAAGTGCATGGTAAATGCACTTCTCACAATTGTTGATGAGAATTATACTAAATTAGTGCTAAATTGAATTATTGAGAAATGATACCGAGATATTTTAGAAAAATGGTCATAGAATGATTATTTTTCACAATTTTTAGGAACATTGGAGGAAATAAAGGAGGAATTGAAAAGAGAAAACGTAGAATATTTTACGTGATGAGCGTACAAGTCCAAAGCATATACTGAGTGAAACTTTCTGAAAAATTTAATTCTGCGAAGTGCAAGTTGTCGTCACTTTCGCTAAAAAGCTGGAGGAAACGGGACCAAATTTAATTGGAGCAGATGTCTGTGATCACTATGATCCATGGTGGAGATTTTGCTGTGGAAAATCAGGCAAGCGAGTAGAGCCCACAGAATTGAGGTCCAGAAAAGAGTGTTCAAGTTATTTATTTATGACTGAATGAACAAATTGAGAGGCATAGTGGTATTCAGGAGAATAAGCGGGCTTTGAGTGAAAAATATCTTAGGGAAGAGAGCGGAAATAATACGATCTAAAAAGAGATGAGATGGATGAGAAGGAATTGATGCGTCTTTTGAGTTTTGAAAAATAATTTGTTTAATGAAAATAATAATTTCTTATAATGTTGACAAATTCTGAGAAAAGTGATATATAGTTACAAGTTTTCATACTAGCCGGGAGTTAGCAAGGTGCCTGTATCGCACAAGCCATTGCATGTAGTAGAGGCGTGATGTCACATTTGAGGGAAGTTTTAGTGTCAACGTCTTTGTTTCAAGAGGTTGAGACAGTCCCATATTGTAGAGAGTTAGCGAAACGTGTCAGGTCGTCAACGAGCAGCACTGAGTTAATTTCTTGTTTATGGGGTAGTTGTCGAGGCTGGCTTAAGAAACGGATGGTAGAACAACTTTTCGAGTTTGACGTATGACTTTTGTAACTACACGGCAGGTTTCAATGAAAGTAGTGAGTGAGATAAGGGATATGGTATTTTATTAGAACACTTATTGAGGCAGACCAAAATTGCTACAATAAGAAAAAGGAAAGATATATATATGCAACTTTATGATTGATTTATACGTGGTTATAGCAGTTTTGTAGTTGGGTAATGTTGCGTGAACTGATATTTATTTTACCGAAATGAGAAATAATGGATATGGGACGTGAAACATATGATTAATTTGGCTTAGCATAAATGAGATTGATTCACTAATCATGTAACCACCCATGGGCAATTTTTCTTGAAAAACATAGCGGTTTATGGGTACTGCACAAGATCGGATATATCTTGAATAATGTAAGAGAAGGAAAAGTAGAGCAGGAAAATATGCTTTTTATTTCAAAATCTGCAATTTGTGTAAACTATGCTTTAGCTTTTTGATTGCAGCTGGAAAGATCAGCATGTCGCTACTTTCAGACGAGGTTAAATTCACTTTCAGATTTGATTACAAATATTTTGTGTGTGACAGGATTGCAGTTGGAAGCTTAATCCCACGAAGATAAAGAGCATCCTTTTGGGCATGGAAAGATAGAGTCAGTTTTAGTGTGATAATTGGGACATTTACAACGATAACGGCTTTGAGCTGATAAAGGATACTCTTTCACATCGACATCTCTTAGCAGGATAGTAACGAAGATTACAGCTGGTACCCAATAATTATATAATTTAGCGATTCATTAATAAAAATATTTCAATTGTCTTTTATGAGGGTATTATATATACTAGTTCATTAATAAATTGTCGCTATACAGATTATAATTCAGATGTGTAATTTCTGTTTCTGTTTTAGCCGGACTGTTTTTATCAAGGATGCATCCTGTATCTGACTTCACTGTGGGATTTATCGTGTCAATCTATATTATAAAAGTGTGTGTGGGCTACAAAGGAAAATTCTATTAATATTGCTGGATTCAGCAAAGATGATGAATTAATCGAAAAATACGTTCTGAAGGATTGCAGTCAAAGAAATTGAAAATGCACATGACTTTAAGAATGACTACTTCTGGAAAAAGATATTTATGCCTCATGCTGGATGGATGGATAAAAATAAAACAATTGAAGAAGCGCACGATATTACAAATAAAAATTTCCAGGTTTAAAATGGCATAATATAAAAATACAAAAGGCTTTTGATTCATATTGAACCCATGCATGAAGATGATTAGCTTTGCTGGAATACTGTGTACTATCGTATTTTGAGACTTTTACAAATGACTACAATATGCATATAAAGGAGACAGTCAAATGATGAGGAAAATACACATGAGAAATATAAAAATTTTAAAACAGAAATATTATTGAAAGATCTCTGATTTTGCAAAGGAACGATGTTTATTCCTTATTTGTGCAACGATTGTAGCTGATAAGTTTTAAATACAAATTGCTGTTGCTGTAATTATTGGAGCTATGCTAATTTACTACATTAATGTCGCTAATTCAATCAATAGAGTTAGGACCGTCAAATGGAAATTTAAAAGAGTCTATGCTGCTAACGCAGGCTGAAACTTTTATAATGTGGTCAGTGTGATAAGTTCCACTATATGGTAAGTTCAGCCCTGAAGTAAACTCGGCAAACCATGAGCTCATGGACAGACTTTCCAACTCTTTATGGGATGCGGTTGATCGGTACTATGGGACGTATGTAATTGAAAGCACGGAGGAAGATGCCGGAAATGTTGTTCCTCCTGGAGTAGCAATTGCAACTGCAGCCCAATGCCGCTGCTTATGTGTAGTAGGATTTAGGGCGTGCCTATAGTGATCTCAAAATCCTTGGAGCAGGATATTTATTTATAATAAATGTATATATAATGATGAGCAACATTAGTTGGTTTGATAATATATTCTGGAAATATGGAAGCAGGACATAAAATTTCAATAGCAAATTTTGTCTTTTATAGTAGGATTTTAATTTACAATTGTTCCAAGCTATATATACAGCGGCAACTTTGGTTCTGGTGATACAGTAACGCTGAAAATTCATTAAAAATTTATTTCAAAGGAATTGTATAATCATTATGTAGCGATTCTGTAATCAGATAAAACTGTTACTTTAAAGAATCGTAGAGAGGCTTTGCCACAGGATATTGAGAAAAATTAGACTGGAAAAATATAAATTGAAAAACTACAAATTCATACAGCAGATATCAAATGAAAAATGTTTGACAAGCACAGGACTCTCAAAATATTTAAATGACGACAAAAGAAAATACGAAAGCGTTGCATTGCAAGTATGAAGATCAAGGCACCTGTGAAGAGTGATTTAAAACTGCTGAAACACGCTCATGTATATTTTTCAAATAGCATTAGTGGAGTTAAAATTGAAATTGATAGATGCAAGCAATAATGAGGAACTTATGTTGTTTAGTTGTTGGGAAATGAAACAATGACAGATGAAATTTCTGAAAATATAAATCTTGAGAGTTTAATACTGAGAAAAATACATGAAATTACTATTGATACAAGCAAGAAAGTTAATGCAATATCTAAAGAAAATCAGAATTTTTGAAAAAGAAATAAAATAATAAATTCAATAAAAGTTAGATAATAAAAATCTTGTGAATAAATGGATAGATTAAAGCACTTGACAAAATAGCTTTAGATTTATTATAATAGTTTGTATAATGTAAAAATTATAAGTTTTATAATTCTTTTACAATGTTAGATTAGTATTAATAATATAAAAATTTGAAAGGTCGATAAATAATGCGCAGTACCTAAGAAAAAGAACTTCTAAAAGCAAAAGAAATATGAGAAGATCACACGATTCAATCAAAGCTCCAAACATCATCGTAGAAGCTGATGGATCAATAAAGAAGACCACACAGATTAAACTTAGAAACAGGAGTTTACAGGGTAGACAAGTAATAGCTAATAAAGCTACGGAAGCTGAATAGTCAAAAGCAGTTTATGTCTTGCTGATTACAATTTGATAATTTTGTCATTTTGCAGTTGTATTTTTCGGTTTTTGTGATAGACTTTAGTAGAATAATTTTAAATTGATATAAATGGGAAAAATAAAAATAAATCTGAGTGAGATATATGTTGGGATTTTAGGAACAGGATCTTATGTGCCTGAAAAAGATAATGACAAATGATGATTTGGCAAGGATTGTGGATACAAAATGATGAATGGATAACAGTTAGAACTGGTATCAAGGAAAAGAAGAATTGCAGATGAAAATGAAAGCTACATCTGATCTGGCATTTAGAGCTGCTGAAAAGGCAATTGAAGATGGAATAGATAAAATGAGATTGACTTAGTTATTGTTGCAACAATGACTCCAGATTATGGGACACCATCAACTGCAAAGCATTAGTTCAGGATAATTGGGAATAAATGCGGCGGCATTTGATTTAGGTGCAGACATGCACAGGATTTGTTTATGCCTATTCAGCTGGACATAGCTTTTATTGCGGCTGACTTTATAAGTGCTTGTTATTGGGGCAGAAACAATGTCAAGAGTAGTTGACTGGACAGACAGGGAACTTGCATCCTGTTTGGAGATGTTGCAGGGAGCTGCATAGCTGGAGAAGTGGAAAATGGAGGATATTTGTGTAAATATCTTGTGGCTGACGGTTCCTAGACAAGTGAGCTTTTGGTGCCTGCTGGTGGAAACTAAAGCGCTGTATCCAAAGGATTGAAAGGCAGGATATTTGCTTGAAAATGAATGGAAGAGATATTTAAATTTACGGTAAAAGAGTATTTCGAGACAGTTGAAAACTGTGCTGGAACAGGCCATGATTACTGCAGATGATGTTGATTTATTTATTCCATCAAGCAAATATTAGAGGTATTGAGTCGATTGCAAAACGACGGCAGCCGCCATGGATAAGCTATGAAATTTGAATAAATAATGGAAAATACTGGCGGGATCAATCTCAATAGCTCTTGATGAGGCAAATAAAGAAGGAAAACTGAGGAGAGAGATAAGTTTGTTGCTACTGGATTTGGTGGAGGACTGACTTATGGTTCGATTATGGTTGCTCAAAACTCATTATATAACATATGATTATTAGTTTAAAACTTGTAATTTTAAAAATTTTCAGAGTATAATGTAATAGAGATGTTAAAACACTAGATTTATTAGGTTTACTTTATAAATATAGAGATTTCTGAATGTAAAAATAAAAACTTTTAAATATTAGGAGGAAAAGTTATGAATTCAAAAATATTTTGGGATTAGTAATTGTAGTTTTAAGTTTATTTAAGTTTATGAAGATATTATGAAGTACATTGTAAATTATCAGGTAGTAATGATTCTTGTGGGGCTATTTCTGGTTAAAAGAAAGAAACATGGATGGATTTTTCTTTGTGATGTATGGTGCATACTAATATGTATGCAAATTTGCCGCTATTTATCGGTTCCGTGATTTTAGGATTAGCGTTATTGGATTTGGTGTAAAAGAACATTGACCAGAGAATCAGCTGACTAAGTTCAGTAATCAAAAATGCTAAGAATCAGAAGGAAAGAAAGTAGTTAGGAAGCAGAGATAGTTTTCAATTAAAAATTTTGAGTATTAAAACTAGAAAATTAAGAGGAGAAGTTATGTGTCAAAAATTGCTTTTGTATTTCCAGGACGAATTTTTGCACAGTATGCTGGAATGGGGAAAAATTATACGATGAAGTAAATGATGAAAATAAAAATTAATTGATAAAATGAAAATAATGAAGATGTGAGGTTATTTTTGAAGGGACAGATGAAGAAATATACAAAATATGCACAGCCTGCAACTGCACTATATTTCTGGTTGTCTGCTAACTGAGTGCTAAAGGAGGGAATAAATGCAGATTTTGTAGCCGGGACACAGCTAGGAGGAATACAGTCTCATTATATGCTGCTGGAGCTTGTGAAATGAGAGTGATACATTGTACCACTCAAGAGAAAAGCAAGCGCACGCCGCCAATATTAGTGTGTGGAATGGCTGCAATGTCTGGGACTTAGTTCAGCAGATGTTGAAAAATATCTGTAATGAAAATTGATGGAACGTGGAGCGGTGGGGTATAACGAGACCAAAAGCAGACTGTTATCCGCTGGAGAAAAGAAGTAATTGATCTCACGACTTATTTAAGGAAAAGGTGCAAGAAGAGCATTTATCACGCTGGGCGGTTTCAGAGTGCCTTTCGTTCATCATTAATGAGAACCTGCTGCCGAAATTTTGAAAAGCGAAATTTGAAAACTAGTACTTTGGAACGAGTCCCAGCAACTCAATTATTGCAAATACCACAGCAAATATTTTGACTTCAGCTGAAGATACTAGAGATGAATTAAAGTACAGCCAAACATTGGTGCTAGTAAACAGGTTGTTGTCAGTAAACTGGCTGAGGAAAGTGAAAGTTACAAAAATTTATGAAATCTCGCAGGAAAGTATTGGCAGGACTGATTATTAATAAAGAGAATTGAAGTTATCATATTGAAAATGTTGAGAAAATTTATCAAATTTAGTTGACGAGACAGTGCTCTTTTAGAAAAACTTTGTTTTGTAAATATATATGAAAATCTTAAAAATACTAAAAAGTATGAGACTGGCTGTGAAGTGAGTTTCTGAGTTCAGTCTATTTATATGAAATTAAGTTCATGTTTTATATATACTAGAATTTATGTAGATTTATTTATATTTTAATTTTTAATATTAATTTTATTAAAATATAGTATAAATTTATTAAATAAAATTAATTAATTAAGGAGATTAATTATAGGTGAGGTTATAAGTGAAAGTAAATTGAAAAAGATGAAAAGGAGAGCAAGGAAATGAGCGTAAAGAGAGAGGGTTTAGCACTTGTGGAAAGTGATTTTAGTAAAAGTGGCGATCGTTACGATAATATCGGCGATTGCAGTGCCGCAGGCTGGGAAGTATGTTGACTCAGCTAATAGGAGCAAGGCGCGATAGCGGTTGCAGAGCTTAATAATAATGACAACTTCTTGGAGTATTGATCACGGAGGAGATCGCCTGCACCTGCAGGATATTTTGACCAGAGCATGCGATCTAAATAAACTTGGGACGACTGGATAGCAATGGAAAAATTTAAAATTGGAAATATTGGAAGGAATGTAGTTTATCAGAGATGGAGAGGTTTTGTGCTAAAAGTTGCTGCGGGAAGTAAAGTACATTTGCATGAAGAAAGTAGGAAGTGATGAATTGGGAAATAGTAAATAAGCTAATTCGAAGTTGTAAAATATTGTATTTTTCAGAATACTCTGCTGACAAAGTAAAGAATAATTCCTGAATAAAGTGCTGATTATTTGCTTATGGGACCTAATAACAGCAGTTCTAAAAATGACAATTTGGAAGAAAGTATGCATTTGGGAATTTCATTGCTACCTATTCAATGCCGATGATTGTACTTTTATGTTTTAGGAGATTATTTTGGAAAAACTGTTAGTGGCTTTGGAGATGTAAAGTTGATGATGGGATTGAGGGTTTCTAGGATATTTTGAAATAGAAAAAGGTTAAATGTATGATTTTGTATATTTTCAGGGATTATTGCTTTGCTTTGCTTTTTGAAAATGGAAAAGATATGAGATATATTCCATTTGCACCATTTATTGTTATAAGTTATGCATGGCTTTTAGAATTTTATTGGTGTGTTAAAAGCTGGGTAAATATGAAGAGATAAAGGGAGAACGTTAATTGCAGAGTCTTATTTTCAATGTGTTACAGTGCAGGTATTCCAGTTTCAAATTTATAGCCAGTTTGGGACAGATGTGTGAAAGTGGATGATTTGAATATGTAAGCACAGAAAATATGATTGAAATAATAGTGTGGAAAAATATGAGGAAATATTGAATTTTAGCGGAAAATACAGATTTCAAAAGTAGATGATTTTTATAATAGATTTGCAGTTGAGTATCAGATTTTTATTCTTTGAACAAAAGGAAGGATAAAAAGGAAAATTCAAGAGGATAAGATAAATGTGGAAATAAAGAGGACGATGTTATTTGTAAATGAAACTGGGAAAGGGAATATATTTTTGAAATAAATGTTGATAAAGATAGGATTATTACTCCTGATTTTGACTCATAGTCAATTATAAAATATAAGGGGGATAATGATTGGAAAAATAAAATATGGTGTATGGTACAAGTGGAAATATTAATAAGCATGTTTATATTTTCTGTGCTTGTATTTGTGATTTCTGTATTTCTGAAAGCGGATAAGTGTATGGAGCTAAGAAGGACAGCAAGAAAATATATGAGAAAATGTATTTTTCGATGGATAAAATTGCTTTTGGATGACATGAAATAGAGATCAGTCAGTTTTTCTTATGAAGGGAAAATAATAATATTTTTGTCAGGGAAAATTTCCACCAATTTTTAAATTGAATGAATTTTGTCATAAAATTGAATATGACAAAAGGAAAGCTTTGTTTCAGATGCTGAAATAATGGAAAATTTGGAAGTAAAGGTGGAAGTAGGGGAAATTTGATGAAGCAAAAGTTTGAAAAGGTGGGAAAATTGCTGATTATTCGATTAAAGGAAATAATAAAGAAGATGCCAGAGTTGTATTTTAGTATAAATTGAGGTTTTGGATAATGAAAAATAGATACTAACGGGATAAAGAACATAAAGTGGACAGAAAATTAAACTTAAATAGAGAAATAAAGGGCAAAGTTTAGTTTATGTTTTGGTAATTTTAGCATGGAATAATTTCCAGCATTTTCAATTAATTTGTCTATTATGTGCAGCAGAAGACGATATGGAGTATTTTGAAAAAGCCGTAAGGAAAGCAAAGAGCATGAGAAAAAGTGTCAGAAGGAAAACTCAGAATGTGGAAAGATTTTGGAAAGATGGGATTGGCATCGATGGAAATTTAATTTTGCTGGAGAAAAGAAGGGCGGTATTTGACAGTGTTTTGAAAAGATGGGACAAAAATGCTGAATTGAAAAACTTGATATGGGAAAAGATATTGAAAGTATTGGAAATTACAGGATTAAAGTCTATAAGTAGTGAAAATGATAATAGCTATTCTGTTGCTGCATCGAGGAGGTCAAGTGCTTTATAGTGAGCTGGAAAGTGCTATTTTGGAAGGAAAATTTTGAGGCGAAGAGATTTTCAGCTTTTGTGGAAAAGTTGGCTTTAAGAGAGTGAGCCCGCTGGAAGTGGAGATGAGAGTTCTGGAATCAGAATTTTATAAATGATTAAATTAGTAAAGAATGATGGAAGACATAAAATATATATATAAGAAATAAAAATAAAATCTATATATAATGACGAAAATATATTTTTGAAAAATCAGGAATTGGAAAATGGCTTTGGAGTCGTTTTTGAGGAAAATAACGCTGAAAGAAAAATGTAAAACTGGCTGTAATTTTGAATTATTCGTATTTTTGTTTTGATAATTTTGATGGAAATGTGGAAAGAAACTGGTGAGGAAAATCAGACGAAGATCCAGGACTGCTAAAATTTGAAAAGTCGAAATTTTCAGAGATCAATTTGTAGAGATGGTTACAAATTATTTGGAGAAAATCAGTTTTAGATATTTATTTGGATAAAAGGGAAATTGTTAGATGACACTGCTTGAGTGTGCTGCAGTAATTTCAGAATTGAAAGACGAGGCTGTTTATACTGTGTGATGGAAATTTTGAAGTAAGTCAGATATATGATTTTGAGAGTGAAAAGTTTCTTTTGAAAATGAAGAAAATTTTCAGGATGCTCATGAAAACACTGAAGAGATCATGGAAATTTTGGACGAAAGATGCTGATGAGTCTCAAGAAATAGAAATTATTGAAAATACGAGGATGGCAATAGGAATGGAGATAGAGGAAATTGATGTAAATGAGGAATCTTTAGAAAATAAAACATGGTAAAATTGAGAATTTTGCAGCTAAGAAAATAGTCTTAGGATTTTAATTGAGGATGGGAAGAAGTGTGGATTGATTGAATTGAAAATTGAAAGATGTAGATGATGTTGTAAAATTTGATTTGGAGATATGACAGTTGGCTGGAGATGGAGAAAACGATGTGAAAGTTATATTTGCAGGCAGAATTTTCAGATAGCCTTGATTTTGTGAAGAAAACGCGCTATTTTTGATGAGGAAAGTGTGAAAATATAAAAATGAGATGTTGTATTGTGCTGGAATTCATACATTTGCATATTTCTTGATTTATAATTCAATTCCGCTTCAGACCAGCGAAAATGAAGTTGTTCAGAGGGAGAGATAAGTCGCTGGAGAAGGATTGCTTTGAAAGAGAGGTTGAAGAAATTCCCTGATTATTCAAAGGAACTTGCGACCTTCGTGAGATTGATGTGCAGGATAAAGAGCGGGAGGCCATCTCGTTATAAAATGGTTGAAAATAGCAAAATGGGATTGATTATATACGAAAATTAATTATGAAAAGGCAAATGGATTGCGCAGAGAAATGGAAAATTAACAATTTTGAGAGACTTGAGAATAATATTTTCTTAGAGAAGGTATCTATTCTGAATTGGGATATTTGAAGGACAATGACACGGCAACGTTTTTGAATATGTGGATGGAGCTCATTTCAAAGAATTATAATGTGAAGAGAAAATGACAGAATTAAATTTTTAAGATGATAATATTTGTAGTTGAGATTGTGTGTGTCGAGTAAGTATTAATAAAAAGTATGGGAAGTATAAGGAAATTTTGAATAATAGAAAATTTTGAGTGAAAATAAAAGTGATCTGGAAAGCAAAATTGTACATGATCGTGGTGGAAAGCACGCTGAAATGAGCAAATGTATGGAGATACAGAGATATTGGCAATTACAGAGTATCGTTTTTATCCTGCATGAATCGGAATTCTAAGAAGACGATTTATGTATTTTCACATGATAGCCGGACTGAAAAATGAAGGAAATTTCAGTCTGAAGAATATATGGAAAAGAAATGGGTATGACTTAAATATATCTCATACAGTATATGGAAGTTTGAATGATTTTCGGAAAATTTGTTTATTTTGTGAATAAAAAGCTTGAAAATATATTGAGTACGCTCAAAATGTTTATGGAACTTACTAGTAGATGGGTTCAAAAATCTCGCTAGGATTTATAGAAAAGTTGAAGAAGATAGCATGAAATTAGTATTTACCGGCAGTCTTTGCATGTAGAAGATGAATTAATAAAGACAATTTATTGTTAAAAATTATAAAGAATAAAAGGGATCAAAATTGAAAAGATTGCGATTTGATGGAAAAGAAGAAATTGTGGTTTATGGACCGCTTTAATTCTGTATTTTTCAGGAAATAATATGCAAAGTGGCTGACTATGTTAATAAAAGCGAGTATGGAAAATGCTATATTTATTTATGACAGTTCCAAAAGAAAGTGCAGACTGATAATAGACAAATGGATGGGAATAGCCAAAATAATAGTAAAGCAAGTTGTAGTAAATAATCGTCAGTTGGGCATAAAAATATTAATTCGGCATAATAAGGAAGATAGATAAAGAATAGTCAGGAGATCAGAATGCTCATCAGTGCAGCAGACTGCGAGGAAATAGAAAACTGCAGTTGTTAGAATATAGAAATGGGAAGGGACATTACTGAGGCGGCTAAACGGATTCTTTGGATTTGAAGTGATTGGAATTGACAATAAGGTTATTTTAGTGGGGATGAGAATAAAATTGAGGAGGATGAGAGATTATAAAGTCGCTAGATAAGGAAAAGGAGCAGGTTGTAATAAAAGGGACTATAATTGATACAAGTTCTAATTCTATTTGAAAACGTCAACTGATTGGAGCATAAATAGTGATAATGCAGGTGCAGATAAGGATAATTTGGTGGCAAAATTTTTGAATGGAGAGAGAGGTTTCGACTGCATCAATCATAGGTGGGAAATTTTTAGGAATAGATTTTCCCAATTTACTGAAGGAAAATGATATAAGGATTGGAGGCTATGCCGACACTTACTGATGTGATTATGGAAAACGAAGAGGAGGGGTGAAGGTCACAGAATGAAAGTCCTTGTTGGAGAAAAGAAACTACGAAGAATGATACTGAATATGTACTGAGCGATCTGGAAAGCGATTGTTTCAAAATAAATCTGACAAGTGGGAGAATTAATGGAGATGAAAATTTTGCTTAAAACTGATGCGAAAATAAGCACTAAACGTCTTTGACTTCGCTATAATACTTCTCCATGGCGCTAAGCAGATCGAGACTAAGACAACGATCACACTCGAATAATGGCAGGTCAACTTTATTGGAGGGATCAAAACGCAGGATGTGAGCAAGGAAACGATAAGAGAGTTCTCAGTTTTGTCAGATTCCTATAATTTGGTGCGTGTTTTAAATGTCACTCGAAATAATAGGAAGTAAGGGACATTTATATTGAGGTGAAGCGATTACACAGGATAAGAGGCTCAATGGATAAAAGAATTTTAGATTTTAATTCCTATATTTTACAATTACTTTTGCGAAATTTCCATGTAGTATAATACTGCGTCAAAGCCAGAATTAGTAATTTTAAAATATTTTGAGTGAGGAAAGGAGAGTCGATCAAAAGGATTGCTTAGCAACATAAAGGTTTAGTAGTATTAGAATAGCTGTTATTGTGATATGATGCTAGATGAATATTTGATAGGGAGTAAATAGAATTTCACTGAGAAGCGCCTGTTCCGATTGTAAATATAGAAAAGGAAAGATTTGTATTAGAGTGAGCTTCAAATGTGGGCAAATAACGTAACTTCGCTTAGAAGGGAAAGCTGTAAATGTGAGATTATTGAAACGATGCGAACTGATAGTGCTTGTTAAGGAGCTGAGAATAAAGATGTAAATTCTGATGGAATTGCATGAAGGATGAACACGTCCAACAATCATTAAAGTAGTAGCTTATCTCAAGGACAGCAGTTGCTTAGATTAGATTCGAGAGGAAAAGATACTGATATTTCAGAAGAAATTCAAATCAGCTTTTGGAAAATTTTGACATCGAAAAGTATTGATGCGGTGTGCTTTCAGATTATAATAAGGATTACCATCACGAAGCATCTATCTAGTAATTGAAAACAGCTACATATATATTAAAAGGATAGTGGATTTGATCCAGCGTGCAAAATTTTAGTACCTGTTGGAGCAACTGTGTCAAATAGACCAAAATAGTGCACTCAGATTATTTTGGAATGAAAAAGCTTTACGAAGTGCAGACGGTGCTGAAAAATGGCACAGTTAAAGATGAGCTTAAATTAGATAGTGTTGATGCTTACTCGAGTGAAGAGGTTTACGTCTTAAGACTAAACATAAGAGAATACCAACTGCAGCAGGAAGCTTTAGGACGTAACAGTGAGCTGGAGATACTCTATCGACATTTTACTTTCAATATGTGCTGGAGCAGATTTATATGAAGCTGGGGTAATCTGCAAATATGGCATCTGGAATTGTAGTGTGCAAAATAGGATCGCTTCTGCAACACAAAGATGAAATATTGAATTTTACAAGGATCATGCAGCAATATTTTTGATATAAAATTGTTTGTATTATTAAAATAAAATACAAATGCAAAACTATAGAGGAAAAAGGAAGTGAAATTGTGCAGTTATTACAGCAGTTGAAGCTGGAGGAACAAAAATTTATATGTGATTAGGGAGCTGAAGATAGGAAAATTGTTGACAGAGTAAGCATTCCGACTCACAAACACCCTGAAGAAACTATGGCTCAGAGTCACTGAACATTATTTGTAAAGATAAAGGAATTTCGATGTAATGAGTTGGAAGCTCTGAATGATATTGATCCTGGTAAAAGGTTCTGAACTATGGATATATTACAAAAACTCAAAACCTTACTGAGTGATTATAATTTGAGTGAGAGGTGAAAAATATTATGATGTTCGATGACTTTGATACAGATGTGAGATGGTGCGGCACTTGCAGAGCTGGTGGGGTGCTGGAGAAGACCTAAAATGTTATGTATTACATTGCAGGTAGGAACTGGAAATTGGGCTGGAGCAGTTGTTGATGGGAAAATGACTGAAGGATTGACTCATCCTGAACATGGGATCTGCCTGTGCCAGAAAGACGACATGATGATAAATTTGAAGGAAGATGTCCTTTCCATAAAGACTGTATGGAAGGAGATGGCAGCAGGTCGCTGACAGAAGACATGATGGGGTAAGGGTTTTGAACTTGCTGATAGAGAGATGAAGTTTTGCGATATGGAGGCATATTATTTGAAAGCACCAGGCTGTGGTGATTACATTCTGGATTTTAGTCACGCACAAAGGTACTATGGAGTGGAGGAGCTATGAAAACAAAACAGCTGCTCCCATTAATTAGAAAATGTGTTTCAAGAATTTTTAAACGGCTATGTTCAGAAGATTTTGGACTGATGATTTTATTGTTTATCGAGGTTTGGAGATGAAGCGGGATTCGTGGCTCTCGATTGCGTAGGAAAAGTTGCATTTGAAAACGGCATAATAATTGAAATGAGAATTAATCAGAGATTAGTGAAAATGAAGCATATTATAAAGAATAAGGAAAGCATATAAGTGCAAAGATCTTGTCGGTCATCACTAAAAGTGTGTATTATCTGTTGAATGGAAAGATTTCACTAGATTGATACACTTGGGATTGTTGCACAGGAATTATGATGGAGATTTGAAAAGCAGGACAATTCATTGTACAAAACATGCGAAATTGAAAAGGGAGCTCGTCTCACAGGGCTTTTCTAAAAGATTACTGCAAATAGGGAATTTATGGAAATGGTTAAAATTTTGGGGAAGAGAGACAGGAAACTTGGAAATAGTTTTTAAAGAATTTGTATGAAAAAGCTATGAGATCTAATCAGAAAATATAGGAGGGTAAAAAGTTTGAGCATTGTCCATAGCAGTTACACTACAGCGTGGTTATTGTATTTATACTGTTAAAATTTGTTGTGTAACACTAAATTTGTCTCGGATTTATTCAGATACTGGGCAGGAATTGCCAAGAGATACACACAAATTAAGTTATAAATTTCAGTAAAATGGCGAGTAAATATGGGATTGTGATTGCCACAGTTTTATTTTTAGTTTTGAAAAATGGAAAACAAAATGAGAAAATTTTGAGATTTTAAGAATAAAAATTATTGGAAAATGTAAAATATTTGTATTAAATTTTACAAAGAAATATGTATTCACTTACAGATGCAATGTTCCATTAATTCAATCTTTTAAAAAGTATGTACATTCTAAAAGTTATGTTTTCAAATGAGGATTGAAAAAGATTATTTTGAAGATAGAAAAGGGTGAAAATATTCAAAAATCGCTTTTAAAAAGTACAACTTTTTGATAATGAATATGTAAGTTTTTCTGACAATGAGAAAACTGGAAATAGAAAATATCATTTTTAATCTGAATGAAAATTTATTGACAGAAAAAGTTAGTGAAAAAGATAAAATAGCTTTTGAAAATGTTTGAACCATTTTCGATTATTTTTATTGGAGCAATTATTGGAATGATTGTGTTTCAGTTATACTACTATTTTAAAATGGGAGAAATGCTGTAAATATTAAAATTGAAAAATTGTAATTTTTGAAAATTTTAAAATAGTAGTGATAATAAAAATAAAAACGACTAAAATTGAGAAAAGGATAATAATTATTTAAATAGTGCAAGAACACTCGTAACTTTAGTCGTGAGATGAATTGCACGAAAAATTTTAATAAGCATATGGGAAACTTGTAGTAGAACGGAGCAAAACCGTGCAACAAAAGAAACTGAACTGCTGGAGAACTCTTAAAAGCTAGTATAACCACAACATAATACCTCGTTCAAATATGGTATAGCAGTGTGAAGGTAGCGAAAGCAGATATGCTGAGATGGTGCGAGGTTAAATCCTAAACATTATGATAATAGACAATCAGCAGCTAAAGCCTGAAAAGGAAAAGTTCAACGACTATCCCTCGTGAAGGGAGTATACAAGCGATTGGTATTGGAAGTGGTTTCGCCTAAGTCCTTTGAGTAGGAAGGATATGCGTATAGAGATATAGTCTGTAGCCTTAGTTAGAGATAACAGAAGTTCAGCAGAGAACTGCGTAGTAGTAGCGTACTTATGTGAACGACGCTTCCCACTGTTGTGGGAGTTTTAAAAACTTCATATTTAAAAATAACAGATAAAATGTAGAATACATGGTATAATATCTCTGATGAAAAAGAGGATTTATATATGTATTTAACATTAAAACAACAAGTAAAAACATCTTAGTAAAAAGGAGTTTAGGAATTTAAAATATTTATCTCATATAGCCAAGAACTAACTAATGAAGCTATATATATTAGACAATACTATTTTTATAGTATGAGTTACAATGAAAACTATAAAATGCTTAAAAATAGTGAGAACTCTAAGAGACTAAATTCTAATATGGCTCAACAAATTCTAAAAAGAAAGTAGACGGAAGTTTCAAATCATTTTTGGACTTTTTAAAACTTTAGCTAAGAATGGTCAATATAATTTTAAAGATATAAAATTACCTAAATATCTTGCTAAAGATGGATTTTACAACTCTTGTTATAGGTTTTGTTAGATTAAAAGATGATATTCTGATGTACTTATTCAAATTCGTTTAAGAAAACTCATCGGAAAGTTAAAATTAACTGTCTACCAGTATTGAAAGACAAGAAGATAAAAGAGATTAGAATAATACCAAAACAACATTCTAGGTAGCTTGAAATTCAATATACTTACCAGGTAGAAGAAGTTCAAAGGAATTAAATAAAGAAAAATGCACTAGAATTGATTTAGTATGAGACGATGTACTATGTACTAATAGCTTGAGACTTCATTCTATAATAGATGGTAGAAAATTAAAATCAATAAATCAATACTATAATAAGACAAATGCAAAATTACAAAGTATAAAAGATAAACAAAAGACCTCCCTGCACAACATTAAGACAAAAGAGAATAGCTAGAAAGAGAAATAATCGTATAAATGATTATCTTTCAAAAAGCGGCAAGAATAATTGTAAATTATTGTCTTAATAATGATATAGAGAAACTAGTTTCTAGGATATAATGAAGATTTTCAAAAGAAATTCAAATATTGGAAGTATAAATAATCAAAACTTTGTGAAAGTATACCATATGGAAAATTAAGAGACATTAATATCTATGTAAACTATATGGAATAGAATTTAAACTGCAAGAGAGAGTTATACATCAAAAGCAAAGTTTCTTTGATGGAGATGAAATCTGATATATGATAAAGAAAATTCACAAGAATACATATTCAGTGGAAAAAGAATAAAAGAGGACTATATCAAACAAGTAAAGGCTATCAATTAAATGCAGATTGTAATGGAGCATTAAATATTTAAGAGATAAAAAGTTGTGGACTTAGCGTCCTATACAATAGAGTGGCTGAACACACCTAAAAGAATAAGGAGTGAGTATAAAAACTATCAAACTTAGAAAATTTTTGAATATTTTTAAAGATTTTGAACCCTGCGACTTTAGTGGGAGGTTCAGGGTAGAAAAATTTTATGGAATCATAAATATGCACAAATTTGTTTAAAATTCAAAAATGAAATTATACAAAATGTGAAGGATGAAAGTCTGGCGGAAAATGTGCCGATTATTACAGGATGAAGTGCTGAATTATGATTTTTACGGCTAAAAATATGAAGGCTGGAATATTTTGGAAAGTGGAACAGCAACAGGATATTCTGGGCTATTTTTGGCACGGTTGCTAATGAAAATGGCGGTTTTTGACAACGATGGAAATTGATGAAAAACGTTGTGGAAAAAGCTGTGGAAAATTTTAAGAAATTGGGATTGTTTGAGAAGAATAGAATGATTTTTGGGTGATGCTGGAGGAAATTCAAGGCTTGATAAGGGTATAAATATGATTTTATTTTTATTGATGCATCGAAGAGCAATATTTAGAAGTTTTTGAGATGAGTTATGAACTTCTCAATGAAAATGGAATTATTTTTATTGATAATCTGATGTTTTCGATGGACTTGTAGCAGTAAAAGAAGAAATTCAAAAAGGTATAAAACTATTGTAAACAAAAGGTTAAAAAGAATTTATAGAAAAGTTAAATGAGAATATAATTTGTGCTGCTGTCCCGTTTGGAGATGGGTTGGGATAGTAAAAATAAGTTTTGCTGACCTGTTTGCAACTGTAAATATGATTAGATTTATTACTTGTATGAAAATATTAGGTTGCTGAATATATTTATTTGATGTTAAAACAGCTGAAACATAGAATTTTATAAGAGGCAGGGAGAAGTGAGAAGATGAAATTTCTGTATATATTCGATATGGAACTGGAGAATATTTTGAATCAGCCATTTTAAGCATATACGGGGATATTTGGGACATTCTGTAAAAGCATATTTATCGGATTGGGAAATTTATTAATAGGTATAAACCTGATCTTGTGGGGCTTGTGGAGTAGATCTTGGATCATTTCGATGTATAGCAGAAATCGAGCTACGCTTTGGGAGAATTACGAGAAATAATAATGTTTATCAGTATAAATATGAGGAAGATTACAGTATATGAAATTTCACGGTTGAAAACAGAAATGCTAGCTTTCAAAAATCCAAATTTTAGGAGGAATTTCATTATTTGGATATTGGAATGAAAAATTGATTATTGAAGTGGAAACAGAGGATGTGATTGTTTCTTGCATTTGCACTAGGTGGAGCTAGCAAAAGCAGATTGTGCTGCTTTATAATCTTGTAAATTGCAAAAGCCAGTTATTGTAGCTGGTGATGTATGTCTTTTGGGAGTAGGGAAGAATTGAGATGTTTTAGGCTTCTGACTTGATATAATACAAGAAAGGATCCAACTTTTCCGAGCTGGGATCCGAAGCGCGGGAGCTTGATTTATGCTTTTGCTCAGGAAATAAAAGTTAATAGTTTATGATGATACAAACTCAGCTTTCAGGATCATCTGCCGATATTAATTGAGACTTTGATAGTTCATAATCATTCATAAAATCAAATCATTAATTTTATTGATGAACTATAGCTTATATATTTAACATATATTGAGTTTTTATAATGCTATAATAAATTTATCAAAAGATAAATAAAAATAATCAGGAGGAAGTATTATGAAAATGATAAGAAGGATAAGGATAGAATAGCTATGTACAATCAATTATCAAAGCCCTTGTCCTAGGTATATAATCATTTTTATAATGGATTTCATTTTAATAAAAATAATTTTGCCAGACTTTTGAGTTGTTGGCTCTTTGTTTTATGTACAAAAATATAATTTATTTAGAGCCTTTTAGGAAGGCTCTTTTATTTTATATTTTAAGAGATGATTTTATATGATAAAAGCTGGTATTATTGAGCAACAGGATATGCTGGTACACGAGTTGGTTTGGATATTAAAATAATCATAAGGAAGTGAAACTTGAATTTATTTACATACATTCAAATACTGGGGAAGATATGGGAAATGTGTATACAAATTATAAAAATATTTTAAGAAAAATTATTTCTTGAAGAAGCTGAAGAAAAATTTTAAAAATATTGATGCATTATTTTTGGCATACATGGATTATCTGAAAAATAATAACAAAAGGCACTTGAAAAATGATGTGAAAGGTCTTTTGATTTA